>ENA-ORDA01000013-ORDA01000013.1-marine-metagenome-genome-assembly--contig:-NODE-13-length-164142-cov-6.756926_pt1 | contig 164142 bp, 168 predicted proteins | sample MGYA00237778_ERZ508506 | MGnify/ENA primary metagenome ERZ508506 (study PRJEB26177, sample SAMN06267891) | marine metagenome | isolation source: Monterey Bay, California, USA | place: Pacific...
TTTACCAAGATATCTGTTCCATCCATTCCATCCATAACCTTTTTCATATGAAAAAGTTTGACATACTATCTTATTTCCGTAATCATAAATATCAAAATCTGAGTCTTCAGGATCAGATTTTGGATGAATATTAATAGGTAATTTTATTCCATCTGGATATTCAACATGTGTTGCAGGACAATTCATTCCGTAGGTATGATACATATCTTCAAAATCGTACCAATTATTATCATACATAAAACTAGACCAATCTCCTTCATATTCAACAATACAGCTGGCCATATCTTCATTACTCACAGTTCCTGCGCATTGTTCTGAGGGAGATACATTGGAATCAAAGCCTAATTGATATTCATTGTATTGTCTTGGATACTTATCTTCGTCTTTTAATAATTCTTTTAAAACATCTACATTTTCTTTACTACAATTAGAATTAATGGAAAATCCATTTAACAAATACCTATCCTTTGAATCTTTTTCAAGATTTTTAATAACCATTGAAATTTCATCATTTGTTATGTTTTTATGAGAAGCTGCAGCTTCACGAACCCAAAGAAACTCATCACTTAATAACTCATCGGTAACTTCTCTGGGGCAATAACTATTTAATGCAACAGCTTTTCTTAACCGAGATGAAAGATAATTTTCTTTGTCACTAGCAATATCTTTAAAAATTTCTGATGTTAAACCTTCATTTGATGCAATAGACATCTTTTGTTCGAAAGTAGTATTTTCCGAATGAAAAGCCTCAGCCAACATTTTAATAGGAAAATTCTTATTTTCTAAACATGCAGTAATAATTTTTTCGGATTCAATAAGAAGTGATTTAAAAACATTTTCGCTAAAATTCTTGTTAGATAATTCTTCATAAGACAATTTTTCTTCTTTAATCATCATTTTAAGATCAATAATCTCTTTAACTTCATTATTTAAAATTTCTCTTTTTAGAATTGTCTTAAATAATTTAGAATTTATATTGTTTTTTAGGACAACCTCTAACAAATCTGAAGAACTAACTTTAGGATGAAAAGATAACTTAAAAAATAACTCATCTTCTGAGTTGTCATTTTGTGATAATCGAGATTCAATTAATTTAATAAGACTATCAGATTCTGTTTCTCCAAGATTCTTTTCAGTAAGTTTAATGGAATTCCCATCGTTCCAAAAATATATTCCTTCACCAGAAATTTCCCCCATTTCAAAAACACCTTTATATTTATCTCCATTAAAGCAAGTATAAACACCTTCTCCGTTCCTATCTGAATAATAGAAATTGCCCTCGTATTTATCTCCATTTGGCCAGTAATAAATCCCATTTCCATTTATCTCATTATTTTCGTATTCACCTTTATATTTTTCTCCATTAATCCAAGTGAATTTTCCTTTACCATGACATTCACCGTTTACAAAGTCTCCATGATAATTATTTCCATTACTCCAAGTAAGAGTTCCTTTTCCTTGGTATAAGTCGTTTACAAAATCTCCGGTATAACTTGATCCGTTTTCATAATTTACAGTTTTAATACCAGTAAATTTAATTTTGACATCTCCAAGACCTATATCACCTGGAAGACCCTGAGACCAACCTTGTTTATTTTGGTTATTTTTCTCACCTGCGTCCTCGACCTTGAGTAACTCCATTAATAACGAATATATCCACTTTTTGATTGTGATATTTAAAGAATTAAATATGGATTTATAATAAGGAATTACTTCGGCTCCAAAAAATTCCATAAAATTAATTTCATGTTCTTCAAAATAAGAATACCAATTTTGGAAAAACCAATTTTTAAACTTATCAAATTGACTTTTACTTAAATGTGTTTCTAATATTTGTTTGCCGTGTTGTTTTATTTCCTCATCACTTATTACAGTTGTCTTCGAAGTAATATCAATGACATGCAGTAAACTAGGGTGCTTAACTAAATCAGTTGTTTTAGATTCTTGTCTTACAAGGTTATTTTCAACAAATTTAAATTCGTCTTCATTTAAGTTACCATCTGATTGTTCAGTAACAATTAGTAGAAATAGTGCAATTTTTTCAGATAGTAAAAGCTTATCTAATTCTTCTATTTTTTGTTTCATTTGATTGTACATATAGGTTGTAATAATTTAGAATTTATTATACATGGTAAGTTTAGATTACTACTAAAATATTTTACTTACTCATTAATTTATGGATAGCAATTCCACAGGCAACGGAAACATTTAAAGAAGCAATTGTTCCTGTCATTGGAATTTTAAAACTTACATCCGAAATTTTTAACAATTGTGAATCTACTCCATCCTCTTCACTTCCAATAATTAATGCTTTAGGTCCAGCACCATCAATTTTATTTATTAAAATATCAGATTTTTCTGTACATGCAAATATTTTAAGTCCGTAACCCTTCAAAAATTCAATGGATGATGACAAACTATTTACTTTGCAAACTGGAATTTTAAATAATGCCCCAGCGGATGTTTTAATAGAATCGTTGGTAATTAAAGCAGAATCTTTATTTGGAAGAACAATTGCATGAACTCCAAGACACTCTGCAGTTCTAGATATTGCACCAAAATTCCTTACATCTTTTACCCTGTCTAAAATCAAAATAAAAGGATCTACTCCTTTTTCATATATAGCTTGAACCAACCACTCCAACTGGTGATAAGGCACTGGAGAAATCATCGCAATAACTCCCTGATGATTTTTCTTAACCAAGTGATTAAGCTTCTGAACAGGGACTTTTTGAACAAGAATCTTTTCTTTATGAATTAGAATTACTAATTCTTTAATTAAATCGCCTGTTAGACCCTTTTGTAAATAAATTTTATTTATAGTCTTCCCTTCGTTTATAGCTTCAATAACAGATCGAATACCAAAAACTAAATCTTCTGTATTTGTTTTGTTCATTTTAATAAATATACTTTACCGTTTCTCCAGCTTTCCACAGCTCTATACCATGGGTTTTTATAGGAATAATTTCTACTTAACACGTAATCATTAGACGAAAATGGATTAAGTTTTTGATCAAAAACAAATTTCAAAGAATGTATATTATTTTCATCGCCATAAATCCAAACTTCTGAATTTCTTACCAGTGAAGTATAGGATGGAGTACCGAAAATAATACTTATCATTCCTCTGTCTGTTTTCCAACCTTCTAGATGACAAGAAAAAAGTTTGTTGGCAAATTCTACTCTTGAATAATATACTCTAATAAGTGTTCTAGCTCTTTCTTTTGAAATTGCGTTTGAAAGCCAGTATTTGTCTACTGCAACCTTTGGATTAATAGATGAAACTAACAAATCAAATTCATCTTTAGTAGTTAAATATCTTAAAGGGGGTATTAATTGCTTAGCACTTTTTAAAAGTGGATAATCGTTGTGAAAATTAAATAATGTAAATCCCAAATCATTTAATGTATCCAATTGAAAAAAAACAAAACCTTCATTTGGCAAATTATAGAAAATAATATTTTTAGAGTTAAAGTTTAATTCTTCGGTGAACGATATATTGTCAGGAAAAGACGGTTGAGCAGATTTAGTAAAAGGTGGTGGGGAAAGTGGAAAAACCGTTTTGTTTTTTGTTGCATAAAGTTTGTCATTATTAAAATGACTTTTAATTAAAATAGATTGGCCCTCGAAAAAAAAGTCGTCAAATAATATTTGATTACTTGTATCTGTAATCATATAAAACTGTCTGCTTGACTCACTAAATTTATCAATAGAAAGTGTTTTTCTAAATTCTCTAGACCTGTTTATGTCACATATTCTTAGATCAAGAAAACCTTCTTCAGATTTAGAAAAATTAAAAATAAAATTAGTATCAATTCTTGCTTTTTTATTTTTCAAATATTGATCTGTAATTAATATAGATCCAGAATCAATTATTTCTTTATGATCTTTTTGAAAAACTATATATTCAAGTAAAATTTTTGCGCTAAATGGTTGGTTAATCGTTGATCTTGAATAAAGAACATCTTCAGTAGCTACTTGAAAAAACAATTGAGATGTAGACTCATTATTATGATAAATTAAAAACTGAGGATGTAAAGAGTTCTTACTATCTTCAATAGAATAATTTACAGGTTTAGAAATAGAACAAGAAGTGATATTTAATGTAATGAAAATCGATAAATAAATATTTAATTTCATAAAATTTAAATCAAGGAACTATAGTGGGAGAAAATATTACATTACTATGATTTAAAGACCTATCAATTAATAAAATTGAAAATCTTATGCTATCTGCATGATTGGAATTAAAATTAAAGTAGAAAGGTTCTAAAACTATTTCAATGTCACCTTGAATAGCAAGGTTTTGACCATTTGGTGTAATGTTTTCAATTCTAAAAGGATATGTTATCGAGTCTCCGAAAAAATTTTCTCCATTGGGATCTGCTCTTCCTCGAACCCATTGACCATCCATTAACTCATAATAATTAATATATAAATTGTAATAATAAAAGCTGCCAGTATTATAAGGTGGTAAAAAAAAATTTTGATCTAATCCTATATCTCCATCCCCATCTGTAAAACTAAAAGTAAGCTTTCCAGAATCTGATAAACTTTCAAAACTCAAATATTCAATAAATGGTTCATTTGGAAATGTTACTGTTTTAATACAAGAGATTAAACACATTGATAAGAAAACAATAACTATTTTTACTTTCGATTTTATCACATTATAAATTTACGCTATTTAGTTTTATTTTGAGTCTGTCTAAAAAAATATTTAATGTCAGTAATGAAGATGAATTTAATTCTGTAGCATTAGAAGTATTCCAGTTTCAGTACAAAAATATCCCTATTTATAAATCTTATGTCGATTTATTGAAATTAGAAAAAAATAAGATATCAAACTATAAAGAAATTCCATTTCTACCAGTTCAATTTTTTAAAGATCATAATGTGATTTCAAATAACCTAACTGTAGAAAAAACATTTTTAAGCAGTGGAACCACTCAAAAAAATAGAAGCAAGCATCTAGTTCACAGTATCGAACTATATAAAAAATCCTTTAATCTTGGCTTCGAGTATTTTTATGGTAATCCTAATGAATGGACAGTTCTAGCTCTTTTACCATCTTATCTAGAACAAGGAGATAGCTCTTTAATCTATATGGTAAATGATTTTATTCAAAACAGCAAAAGTTCTGATAGTAATTACATAAAATTAAATCTAAACTCTTTCAAAAACATTATTAACAGTTTAAAGAACAAGAAGGTTCTTTTAATTGGGGTTAGTTATGCACTTTTAGAATTGTCAGAATTAGATTCATTTGATATAGGTAATTGGATAGTAATGGAAACTGGAGGAATGAAAGGTAGAAGAAAGGAAATTGTGAGAGAAGAATTACATGAAAAACTAAAAACTGCGTTTAATGTAGACTATATACACAGTGAATATGGCATGACAGAATTACTTTCTCAAGCATATTCAAAAAAAAATGGATTATTTCAAACTCCACCATGGATGAAATTAATAGTTAGAGATTTTGAAGATCCGTATTCAATTGCAAAAATCAATAATTCTGGAGGAATTAATATTATCGATTTAGCTAACATTTACAGCTGCTCTTTTATTGAAACACAAGATATAGGAAGAGAAGTAACAAAAGGAAAAATAGAAATATTAGGGAGGTTTGATCAATCTGAAGTAAGAGGATGTAATTTACTATCTTTTTAAGCAACTAGAATTACAAAATAATTTTTCTTTCCCCTTTGTAAAAGAAGATACTTTCCATCAATTAAATCTTTAGTATTTATTATGGTATCTAATTTGACTTTAGATTTATTCAAAGAAATTGAATTTTCATTTATCGCTCTTCTTGCTTCACCATTAGATTTTAAAAAACCCGATTTTTCTACAAGGGCATCAATTATAGGAATTCCATTAAAAATTTCTTCTTTACTAATTTCGGTTTTAGGAACACCTTCAAAAATATCTAAAAAAAGATCCGTAGATAAAGATTTCAAAGCGGAAACGGCTTCATCACCTTTCATAAATAGTATTGAAGAAGCTTCTTTTGCCATTAAATATTGTTCTTCACCGTGGATCATGGAAGTAATATATTTTCCAAGTTCATTTTGAAGTAGTCTAATGCCAGGGTTTTCTTTATGTTGAGCTATTAAGTCTTCAATTTTATTTTTATCGTGAAGTGTAAATATTTTAATATAGTTTTCTGCGTCAATATCACTGGAGTTAATCCAATATTGGTAAAACTTATAGGGAGATGTTTTTACGGGATCTAACCATATATTACCTGATTCTGTTTTGCCAAATTTTGTGCCGTCTGCTTTTTGTACTAAAGGAGTAGTTATTGCATAGGCAGATCCCCCATCCATTCTTCTTATAAGTTCTGTTCCAGTAACTATATTTCCCCACTGATCTGAACCACCTAATTGCAATAAGCAGTTATGGTTCTTATAAAGCCAATAAAAGTCATATCCTTGAACAAGTTGATAAGTAAACTCGGTAAAAGAAATTCCGGTTTCTAAACGTTTTTTAACCGAATCTTTAGACATCATATAATTTACTGTAATATGCTTACCTACATCTCTTATAAAGTCTAAGAAATTAAAATTTTCGAACCAATCCTTATTATTTACAATAACAGCTTCATTTTCTGAAGAATCAAATTTTAAAAATCTAGATAATTGTTTTTTTATGGAATTAATATTTTTATCTAACTCTTTTGTGTCGAGTAAATTTCTCTCTTTTGATTTGCCTGAAGGATCTCCGACCATTCCTGTGGCACCACCTAATAGTACATATGGTTTATGCCCATGTCTTTGAAAATGAACAAGTGTCATTATTTGAACTAAGCTACCAATATGTAAAGAATCTGAGGTTGGATCAAAACCAATGTAGCCAGATACTTTATTATTATTCAAATAGTCTTCTGTTTTTGGCATAATGTTGTGGATCATGCCCCTAAATTTCAACTCTTCTACAAAATTCACTTTCAGTTCTTATTATTGATAATTAACAAATATATTTGTTTCACATAAATTAAAATCTAAATATTGAATTTAATATTGAAACATTTTAAAAATTACATAATAATATGAAAAACCTAGTTACTGGGGCTACTGGATTGGTTGGAATGCATGTAATGTTAGATCTTTTAACAAAAAAAGAATCTGTTAAAGCAACTTTCACTAAAAATTCTAGACTAGAAAACGTGAAAAAATTATTTGATTTTTATGGGAAATCCTCATTTTTTAAAAAGATTGAGTGGGTAAAAATGAATGTTGATGATGTAATTCAAGTTTATGATGTTGTTAAAGACATCGATCATGTTTATCACTGTGCTGCAATAGTTAGTTTTATTAAAAAAGAACAATTAAAAATATCGAGCGTTAATATAATTGGAACTGCAAATATTGTAAATGCATGTTTAGAAAATAATATTAAAAAGTTAGGATATGTAAGTTCTGTGGCAGCAATTGGAAGAAAAGGAGATGGGATTTATTCTGAATCAAACAAATGGAAAGATGGCAAAGACAATAGTTTTTATGCAATCTCTAAAAATAAGGCTGAGAATGAGGTTTGGAGGGGAATTCAAGAAGGACTGCAAGCTGTCATTATAAATCCAGGAATAATATTAGGGCCATCAATATGGAATAGATCAAGTACTACCATATTTAAAAAAATATATTCTGGACTTTCCCATTATCCTAATGGAAGTAACGGATTTGTAGATGTTCGAGATGTTTCTAAATGTATTATTGAATTAATGAATTCTAAAATTTCTGCAGAAAGATATATTGTCGTTGGTGAAAATGTATCATACAAAAGTGTATTTCAAACTGTTGCAAAAAGTTTAAATGTAACACCACCATTAAAAATTGCTTCTAAAAAATTAATGAATTTGGCCTGGAGATTGGAATTTATTAAGTGTTTTATAACTAGAAAAAATCCTCAACTTACAAAAGAAACTGCCAGAACATCCTCTCAAAACAATCATTACAATAATGAAAAAATAATAAAACAAATTGGGTTTAAATTTAACTCTATTGAGGATGCAATCGAGAACACATCAAAGTACTTATTAAAATTTAAGTGAGGAAATTACTTATATATATCTCCCATAGATAAATATATATTTTGTATCGTCTAAAGGAAAATTACAAATTATTATGAAGATAGAATTATATACATTTAACTTTTAAAAAAAGTATAGCATGGTTTTTAGTAGTATTACATTCATATTATATTTTTTACCTCTTTTTTTTACCTCCTATTATGTTTTTCCAAATAAATATAAGAACTACATTATTCTATTTTTTAGCATAATTTTTTATGGTTGGGGAGCACCAACTTTCATTTTTATATTAATGAGTTCAACTATTCTTGATTTTTATATTGTAAAGCAATTATATAAATCAAAAACGAAAAAAAAAAAGAATCTATTTCTTATTTTTTCAATATGTACAAACCTTGGATTATTACTGTATTTTAAATATTTAAACTTTTTTATTGAAACCATAAATAGATTTTTTTTTGAAGTAGGCTTTAGTAATATTGATTGGATTGAAGTCGCTCTACCCATTGGAATATCATTTTATACTTTTCAAACATTAACATATTCTATTGATATATATAGAGGAGTAAGAAAACCTTTAAATAAAGTTACAGATTACTTATTGTACATAATGATGTTTCCTCAAATGATTGCTGGTCCTATTGTTAGATTCAATACAATTGCAGAGCAAATCACAAATAGAATAGTTGTTTCCAGTGATGTACTTATTGGGTTTTATAGATTTGTGATAGGATTGTCAAAGAAAGTACTTATCGCTAATGTAATGGGATCAAAGGCAGATGAGATCATGAGTATGGACTTTTCTACTTTAGATTCTACAACAGCATGGATTGGGATATCAGCTTACACTTTTCAAATATACTTTGATTTTGCAGGATATTCAGATATGGCAATTGGAATTGGAAGAATGTTGGGATTTACATTTCCAGAAAATTTTAATAACCCCTATGTCTCAAAGAATATAACCGAATTCTGGAGAAGATGGCACATTACTTTAGGAGCTTGGATGAAAGACTACCTTTATATTCCGTTGGGAGGGAATAAGGTTAATTCAAAAACCAGACTCTTTTTTAATTTGTGGATAGTTTTCTTCATATCAGGTTTATGGCATGGGGCTGCTTGGAATTTCGTTTTATGGGGCGTATTTCATGGTACATTTTTAATTTTAGATAGATTATTTCTAATTCAAATTTTGAATAAATCCGGACAGATTTTAAGTGTAATATTTACATTCTTTATTACAATATTAGGATGGGTAATATTTAGAATTGAAGACTTCAGTATGGCAAAAGCTTTTTATAAAAAATTGTTTAGCTTCGATTTTAATCCAATAGAATATGGGTTTAATAATAACTATTTCTTTACAATATTATTAATTGCAATATTGTTTTCCTTTATAACCACATCAAAAAGAGGGAGGCAACTTGAAGAGTATATATATTTTAAAGATTATAATTCATATATAAAGACATGTACAATGTTCATTATAGTTTTAACTTTGCTTATGTTATCAATAGCATCCATAACATCAAGTGAATTTAATCCATTTATCTATTTTAGATTTTAATCTTTACTAATGAATATAAGTAAGTTTCATAGTATTCTCTTTGGTGTAATCTTACTTTTATTTTATTTTATTAATATTCAGGAAGTTTTTACACCATTTAATCTTGAACCTCTAAAAGGGGCCATTAAAATCGAAGCTAAACCCTCAATTACTAAAGAAAGCTGGTTAAATGGAAAATATCAAGAAAAAGAAGATAAATATAATAATCAAACTTTTGGATTTAGAAATTGGTTTTTACGATTATACAATCAAGTACATTTCAGCATATTTAAAATTCCCAATGCAAAGAATGTTATTATTGGTAAGAATAATTATCTATATGAAGAAGGATACCTTTTGGCAGCTTATGGTCACGATTATATTGGTTACGATTCTATAAATAGAATTCTTAAACAAATTAAACTTGTTGGTGATACTCTAAAGAAATTAAATGTGGACTTACTTTCAATTTACGCTCCCGGAAAAGGTTCTTTTTATAAGGAATTTATCCCCAACAGATATGTTCAAGAAGATTACAAGTTAAATCATCCTGTTTACAAAAAAATAACACTTGATTATGGATTAAATCATATTGATTTTTATGAATTCTTTATGCAGGCAAAGGATACTTCAAGGTATTCATTATTTCCTAAAACTGGAATTCATTGGAGTTATTATGGGGAGGTAATAGTTGCAGACTCTATTATCAAATATATTCAGAAACTTCGCAATATTAAAACTCCAGAACTATATTGGGATACGGTAAAGGTGTCAAATGAAATGCAGGCTAGAGACGACGATATTGAGAAAGCCATGAATCTAATGTTTAATATCGGAGATCTTGAAATGGGTTATCCTAATGTTAGAATTATTAATCAAGACTCCTATAAACCAAAAGTATTGGTTTTAGGGGATAGCTATTGGGATTATATTTCCAGGAATTTCACAAGAAATATCTTTCAAAATGAAAGATATTGGTATTATAACTGGCTAGAAAATCCCCATGTTCCCTATTGGAATGATAAAGTTAAAGTGTGGAATCTTAATCTACAAGAGATAGTAGAAAATCAAGAGGTCATAATTATGATTGCAACTGATGCGAATTATTCAGCTTTCCCTTTTCAATTTATTGACCAATTATATAATATTTACTATGATGACTCTAGATAGAATTAATTTTAAACTAAGGTTAATTCTAATGAAAATGCAATCGAGAACACATCAATGTACATATTAAAATTTAAGTGAGGAAATTACTTTTTCGACATCTTCTTTAGAAACATCTAAGTGAGTAACCATTCTTACTCTTCCCTTTCCAAACGGAATTGCCAAAATTCCATCATTTTTTAATTTGTCTAGAAATTCTTCAGTTTGATAATTCTCTTTCAAGTAGCCTACTACAATATTAGTTTCTACATTCATTACTTTTTCTATCCAAGAACAGTTGGATAAAGCATTTGCTAATAACTCTGCATGATAATGATCTTTAGAAAGCCTATCAATATTATTTTCAAGTGCATAAATTCCCGCTGCTGCCAACATACCTACTTGTCTCATTCCACCACCTATAACTTTTCGTACTCTACGGGCTTTTTGAATAAAATCTTTTGAACCAATTAAAACAGATCCCACTGGCGTTCCTAATCCTTTAGAAAAACATAGTGAAATTGAATCAAATAATGGTCCAATATGATTTGCTTTAACTCCAGTTTTAACCAATGCGTTAAAAAGTCTTGCTCCGTCTAGATGTAAAGGGATGTTTTTTGTTTTACAATAATTTGAAATTCTCTCGATCTCTTTAATCGGATAACACACCCCGCCTCCTCTGTTAATAGTGTTTTCTAAGGAAACTAAACTAGTTACTGGATAGTGAATGTCATTAGGGTTAATATTGTCAATTATCTCTTCTAAATGAATAATTCCACTACTTCGATTTATTAACCTTACGGAAGCTCCTGAATTTCTTGCAATACCACCGCCTTCGTAATTGTAAATATGTGCTTCTCTGCTACAAATAACTTCGTCTCCAGGTTTAAGAAAAACCATTAATGCAATTTGGTTAGTCATAGTACCTGAGGAACAAAAAAGACCTGCTTCTTTACCAAACATTTGAGCCGTTTTTTCTTCGAATTTTTTTACTGTAGGGTCGTCTTCAAATACATCATCACCTAGCTCCGCATCCATCATATAGGCCTTCATTTGAATTGAAGGTTTAGTAACGGTATCACTTCGTAAATCAATATTATTTTTTAATTTCATTTTGTTAGTGCATTATTTTAAAAATCATTTCTTTTAGTATTTCATCTTGTGAGGTTGTTTGTGAAAAAACACCTTTACTCATTAAATCATAATGTCTTAAAAAGGACAAATTTTGAGCCAGTTTAGATTTTGAATAAAATTTAGACGCTTGTTTGTATTGTTTTAAAAAAAATGGATGAACACCTATTTTTCCTGCTAGTTGATTATCTCCTAATTTATCCACATAAAAGTGAAACTTCATAAGTTTGGTGAAAAAGCCATATAAATGTCCAATGGTTAATACAAGGGGATGGTTTTTACTATTTTTTCCAAAATGATAAGCAATAAAGCCTGCTTTTTGAACATTCATAGCTGCAATTGCATCTGTTAATTCAAAAAGGTTGAAATCTTTAGAAAAACCAATATGCTTTTGAACCATTTCTATATCTACGGTTTGTCCTTCAAGTACAAGTAACTTTAATTTTTGAATGTTTTTTTCTATTTCTGATAAGTCATTCCCCAAAAATTCAGAAAGCAATACTACTGCTTTAGAGTCTAAAATCAGATTATTAGTTTTGGCGCAACTTAAAATCCAATCTGGTAATTGGTAATCTTTTACTAAGTCAAAATCAAATAAAAAATTAGATTTAGATAATAATTTTCCAATAGCTTTTCTTTTATCTAATTTTTTTCCCTTAAAGCAAAAAACTAAAATAGTTGTAGGAATTGGTTTTTTAAAATATTGTTCAAACTGATTTAGGTTTCTGGAAAGATGCTGGGCTTCTTTAACAACTATTAATTGGACAGAAGCCATTACAGGATATCTTTTTGATGCATCTAAGATACTGTCAACGCTAGTATCTTTACCATAGAAAATAGTTTGATTAAAATCTTTTTCCGACTCTTCTAAAACAGAATCCAATATTTTTTCTGAAATCTTGTCAATAAAGTAGGTGTTTTCACCATTTAGAAAGTAAATTGGTAGAAAATTTCTATTTTCTATAGATTTTATTATTTCTTTAAAATTCAATTTTTATTTTTATAAAATATGAACAATTCTTTTTCTATTAAAACTAAGTTAGTTAAATCAAAAGAATATCTATTTGATGAGCTTAGAAAAAAATGGATAATGTCAACTCCTGAAGAAATTGTAAGACAAAAATTTTGGAAATATTTAAACATAGAAAAGAAATATCCAATGAGTTTAATTGCAATTGAAAAACAAATTAAAATTAATGGATTAAATAAACGATTTGACATACTAATATTTGATAGTCAAGGAAATCCTAATATTATTGTTGAATGTAAATCTCCAAAAGTTAAAATAGACCAAAGCACATTGGATCAAGCACTTACATATCAAAATAAAATAGAAGCCAATTTTGTTATACTAACTAACGGAGAAAAAACATATTGTATTAAAGTTGATCTAAATTTAAAAAAAGCAAGCTACATTAAAGAGATTCCAGTTTTTCAAGAAAACCATTAAAAACAAGTTTCTTTTTAACTATTTTATGTTAAAAGTAATTACTCTAAAATTTAATTTAAAGTTTAATGTGAGTAGTTTTACAGTAGTTACATATATATTAAAATTAAAATGAAAAATTTCATATCAATTATTATCTCAACTTTTTGTTTACTGTTTACATTTCAAAATTTAATTGCTCAGAGTCAGGTATTGGAAGAATGTGGGTTTGATTATAAAAGAGTTATACTATTGCAAGACCCTAATTACTTAAAGTTAGAAATTGAATCAGAGATGAAAATAGCACAATATTTATCTCAAAACCAATCTAGATCATCTCATAGTATTTACACAATTCCAGTAGTTGTTCATGTACTTCATACAGGGCAACCAATAGGAACTTCATATAATATTTCTGATGCTCAAATACAAAGTGCAATAACTCGTCTTAACGAAGTTTACAGGGGCCAATCGGCTAATAGTCCAGTAGATTTTAAAATTGATTTTTCTTTAGCAAAACAAGATCCAAATTGTGATTCAACAAGTGGAATTTTAAGAATCGATGCTAGTGCAGTTCCAAATTATTCTACTAGTGGAGTAGATTACTTTGGAGATGGTGGTCAGGCAGATGAGGATGATTTAAAAGCTTTAAGCAAATGGCCAGAAACAGAGTATTTTAATATTTGGATAGTTAACGAAATAGAAGATAATGATGGGGGAAGTGGAATACAAGGTTATGCAAATTACTTCTATGGCAATAATAATGAAGGTTCAATAATGATGTACAATGTTTTTGGATATGACCCAAACAATAATGAGCCAAATTTTTCTTTAAAAGGAGCTAGAAATAATTCTATTGTAGTTCATGAATTTGGCCACTATCTTCATCTTTATCATACTTTTCAGGGAGACGGTGATGCAGATCAAGATGCTATTGGAGACAATTGCCCGGGAGACATTACTATTGGAGTAGATAGTGATGGTTGTTCAGATACAGAGCCTCATAAAAGACATACTAGCCAATGTTTATCTGGTCAATTAAATGATTGTTCTAACCAAACATATGGAGATAATACTGCTAAAAACTATATGTCTTATGCTAGTTGTAAAACTATTTTAACTGCAAATCAAAAATCAAGATCAAGAGCCATGCTTGAAAGTATTGGAATAAGTTTAATTTATTCTAGTGGTGACCAGTATCCATCATCGTTTAATTCATCTGTTTCAAATCCAAATTGCACACCTCAAACTTCAAATGATGGACTCGCCGGACATTATACTGGGATAAAAAGTCTTGTAATTCCCAATGTTTTTGCTTTAAGCTCTTCATGGGCAGACGATGATGGAGGATATGTAGATCATACTGGAAACTGTCAAAAAATAATTAATGTTTTTGAAGACAGCACCTATAATATTGAAATTACAACTCTTTATAATGGAAATAATATAAAAGGATATGTAGATTTTAATAGTGATGGGGATTTTTTAGATGCCAATGAAGAAATATTAAACTTAAATACTGTAAGTAACAACGTTAGCCCTTACACTTCTACCGCATATATAAATTTCACAGTACCTACAGTAAACGGAACTACTGTTAAAAGTGGTGTTAAATTAAGATTAAGACTTAATGCTGATATTGGCAACGTAATTGGCCCATGTCACGCACCATTGTATGGTCAAGTTGAAGATTATGCTTTAATTATTAATATTAATTCAAATGAAATTAATAGAATGTCAGCTAATATTTGCAATGGTGAAAGCTACAATTTTAATGGAACAACTTTAACAAGTTCTGGGACCTATTACGATACACTCGTAGGTCAAGCAAATTCTGGAGCAGACAGTATTCTAATTTTAACATTAAATATTAATTCTGACATTGTTTCCAATATTGCACAAAACGGAAATAATATTGATGTTTCTTCAACTGGTGGCTCTGGATCATACACTGTCCTTTGGAGTACAGGAGAAACTACAACTAGTATAGTTCCTACTTTTAATAGTAATTTTTGGGCCTTGGTAACAGATTCAGATAACTGTACGGGAGATACTGTATTTTTTGATGTGATATTTGTAGGTAATAATGGTAATAAAAATCGGGATAATAATATTTCTATTTACCCAAACCCTACCCAAGATTTATTAACAATAAGTGCAACTAATTTTAGTGGAATAATAAATACTAGTGTTTTCGACTTATTTGGAAAAAAGTTGCTTTCTACCAAAGAAAGAGAAATAAGCTTAAAACCATTTAAAAATGGAATTTATTTTTTGTCTGTGAAAGTTCAGGAAAAGACCTCAACTATTAGAGTTATAAAAAAATAACTATTATTGTTTCAAAATCCATAATAATCTATTCTAGGTTTTGTTTAAATATTAAAAAACTAGCTACATTATATCATTTGATAAACTATAATTTTTTATTCTTATTTTTATAAAAATTTACTCATAATATGAAAAATTACAATACTACTTTTATTATAAGTCTTTCTTTGACTTTTATAATGTCTTTAACTTCATTTGGTCAAAATATTTTACTTAAAGAATGTGGGTTTGATTACAAAAGAAATATTCAATTACAAGATTCTAATTATTTGAAATTAGAAATAGAATCTGAGTTTAAAATTGCTCAGCAACTAGGCCTTCCTCAATCAAGAACCTTGGGTTCTGTCTATAATATTCCTGTAGTTGTTCATGTACTTCACTTAGGTGAAGCTGTGGGAACTGGAACCAATATTTCTGATGCTCAAATACAAAGTGCAATTACAAATTTGAACGACGTATATCGTGGAAATACTGCCAACAGTACAATAGATTTTGAAATACAATTTTCTTTGGCTCAGCAAGACTCTAATTGTAATGCACATTCTGGAATTAATAGAATTAATGCAAGTTCTGTACCCAACTATTCAATTGGTGGTGTTGATTATTATGAAGATGGAGGTGAAGCAGATGAAAACACGCTTAAAAATTTAAGTAGGTGGCCAGAAACTGAATATTTTAATATATGGATTGTAAGTGAAATTGAAGATAATGATGGAGGTTCTGGAATTCAAGGTTATGCTAATTTCTTTTATGGTTCTGCTTATGAAGGGTCTGTAATGATGGCTAGTGTTTTTGGGTTCGACCCAAACAACAACCAACCTTCATTTAATTTAAACTCCCCTAGAGATAACTCAACAGTAGTTCATGAATTTGGTCATTACCTTCACTTACATCATACTTTTAAGGGCGATGGAGATGCAGATCAAGATGGAATAGGTGATTCTTGTGCGGCTGATATTACTATTGGAGTTGACAGTGACGGTTGCTCAGATACAGAAGTTCATAAAAGATTTACTAGCCAATGTAAGTCTGGTCAATTAAACGATTGTACTGGGGCTACATTTGGAGACAATACTGCCAAAAATTATATGTCCTATGCATTTTGTGTAGATAGACTTACCAGTGATCAAAAAACAAGATCTAGAGCAATGTTAGAAACTACAGGAATTAGTTTAATTTATTCAAAAGGAGATGAAGCTCCAACAAATTATTCTACAACCATAGCAAATGCAAATTGTGCCCCTCAAACTTCTTCTTCTGGGCTAGCTGGGCATTTTACTGGAATTAAAAACTTTAAAATCGATGGTATATTTACAAATACATCCTCTTGGACTGATACTGACGGTGGATATGTTGACAATACTTTGAATTGCCAAAAAGTGATTAATATTTTTGAGGATAGTACTTACACTTTTGAAGTAACAACATTAGCTTATGCTAATAATGTCAAGGGATATATAGATTTTAATAATGACGGTGATTTTTTAGATTCCAATGAGCAAATTCTAAATTTAAATACTTTTGATAATAATGTCAGTCCATATTATTCAACAGTATCTCAATCATACACCATTCCTAGTGTTAATGGTAGTAGTGTAATTAGTGGAAATAAGTTAAGATTAAGATTAAATTCAGATTTTGGGACTGTTGCAAACGCGTGTGAAGCTCCTCAATATGGACAAGTAGAAGACTATACTATAATTATTAATGAGTTAATTGCAAATTTAACTTCCGATTTCTCTGCAAGTGATTCTACACTTTGCCCCACCAATCTAGTTTCATTTTCTAATTTATCAACTGGAGCAAATGCGTATTTGTGGGACTTTGGCGATGGTACTACATCTATATTGCAAAACCCTACTCATACTTATTCAACGCCTGGAACTTATGATGTTTCTTTAACTGCAAACTCTGGCACAAATACTATTACTGAAACTAAAACTGGTTTTATTACAATAAATCCAAGTCCAAATATAAACGCAGGAATAGACCAAACTATTTGTAGTGCAGATAGTGTAACATTAAATGCAACTAGCGGTCAAAACTATACAGTTGGCGTAACAGCAGTAAATGCTTCAAATTATATTCTCTCAGGTGCAGTTACTGGAAACGACCCTGCGATAAATATTTCTCTTGGAGACACTCTTACTTTTAATGTAAATTCACCTGGTCATCCATTTTTAATAAAAACTACTAATACAACTGGTACTGCCAACTCTGTTGCTGTTACCAATAATGGGACTTCATCTGGTTCTATAATTTGGTCACCAACTGTTGCTGGAATCTATTATTATATATGTGAATTTCATGGGGGAATGGTTGGAACCATTACTGTTGGAAGTAATGTAAACTATACTTGGGATAACAGTGTTATTAACGGAGTCGCTTTTACCCCAACAGCTACAAATATTTATACAGTTACTGGAACAGACGGAAATGGTTGTTTTGCAACGGATAATGTAACAGTAAATTTATTGGTAAATACTACTGGAACAAGTGTCGTTACTGGATGTGGTACGTATACTTGGATTGATGGGCTTACTTACACAGCTACCAATAATTCTGCTACTTACACCCTTACTAATTCAGCTGGTTGCGATAGTGTAGTTACCCTAAATTTAACGATTAATCAAACTTTAACTGGAACAGATGTTATTTCTTCTTGCGATAGCATTACTTGGATAGACGGAATTACTTATACTTCTAGCAATAATTCTTCTACATATACTATTCAATCAGCTAATGGCTGCGATAGTCTTGTTAACCTAAATTTAACCATTAATCAAAGTCAAACTGGAACAGATGTTATTTCTTCTTGTGACAGCATTACTTGGATCGATGGAATTACTTATTACTCAAGTAACAACACTGCAACATACGCCACTCAAACAGCTAATGGCTGCGACAGTTTAGTTAACCTAAATTTAACCATTAATCAAAGTAGTTCATCGCTTGACGTTATTTCTTCTTGTGATAGCATTACTTGGATCGATGGAATTACTTATAACTCAAGTAATAACTCGGCTACTTATACGCTCACAAATTTAAGTGGCTGTGATAGTGTAATTACACTTAATCTAACGATTAACCAAAGTAGCTCATCGATTGATGTTATTTCTTCTTGTGATAGCATTACTTGGATAGATGGAAATACTTATTACTCTAGTAACAATACTGCTAATTACAACTTTGCTAATTCAGCTGGTTGCGATAGTGTGGTTACTCTTAATTTAACCATTAACCAAGCTAGTTTTGGTGTAGATGTAATTACAGCTTGTGATTCATTAGTTTGGATCGATGGAAATACGTATTATTCCAATAACAATTACGCTACAGATACACTTATAAACGCTAATGGATGCGACAGTATTATTACCCTAAATCTTACTATTTCAACCTGGAATCTTGTTTGGGCAGATGAGTTTAGTGGTAATGGAGCTATTGACACTTCAAAGTGGTACCACCAAACTTTCATACCAAATGGAACAGGTTGGTATAATGGAGAGGTGCAACATTACACGGATCGTAGCGATAATTCATATGTGCAAAATGGGAACTTACATATAGTTGCTAAAAGCGAAATATTTACCGATCCTGTTCAGGGAATTACTAAAAATTACACTTCTGCTAGACTTAATTCTAAATATGCATTTACTTATGGAAGAGTTGAAGCAAGAGCAAAATTACCTTTTGGTATTGGTACTTGGCCAGCTATGTGGACTCTTGGTAAAAATATAAATGAAACTGGTGCTTATTGGCAGACGCAAGGTTTTGGAACTACCAATTGGCCTGCCTGCGGGGAAATTGATATAATGGAACACTGGGGAAACAACCAAAATTATATTAAAAGTGCTTTACACACACCTTCCTCATTTGGAAGCACAGTAAATGTTGGAGGAATAATGTCCAATGATGTGTCCAATACCTATCATTTATATGCTATGGAATGGACCCCAGACAAAATTTCATTTAGTTTAGATGGAGTAGAATATTATTCTTATGCTCCCAACCCAAAAGATCCAAATAATTGGCCGTTTACTGAAGACCAATATCTATTGTTAAATATAGCCCTTGAAAGTTCTATTGACCCTTCATTTACTCAAAGTGAAATGGTACTTGATTTTATAAGAGTTTACCAACAAGACTCAACTTCGAATTCTTCAATAGACACTCAAAGTTCATGCGATAGTCTTAGTTGGATTGATGGAATCACCTACACTTCAAATAATAATACTGCTACATATACTTTACAAAGTTCTGCGGGTTGTGATAGTGTAGTTACCCTTAACTTAACAGTAAGCCAAAGTTCAATTGGAACAGATGTTATTTCTGCTTGTGATAGTCTTAATTGGATTGATGGATTTACTTATAGTTCAAGTAATAATTCAGCTACTTATAATTTGACAAATTCAGCTGGTTGCGATAGTTTAGTAACGCTTAATTTAACAGTAAACCAAAGCTCTACCGGAACTGATGTTATTACTGTTTGCGATAGCATTACTTGGATAGATGGTATTACCTATTCTTCTAACAATAACTCTGCTACTTATACTTTACAAAATTCTTTAAACTGCGATAGTTTAGTTAATCTAGATTTAACTATAAATTCTTCTTCATCTAACTTTTTTACAACAACATCTTGTAGTAGTTATATTTGGAATGGACAAACTCTTACTGCTTCTGGAATATATGTAGATACTAATGTCAATTCAGCAGGATGTCCGCTCATCGATTCTTTAAATTTAATTATTAATAATACTCCTAATGTTACTACAGAAATTAGTTGCGATTCTTTAATTTGGAATGGCACAACTTATACAACAAGTGGAACTTATTTCACTACAGGTAGTAGTTGTGTAGATAGCTTGTATTTAACAATAAATAATTCTAATTCTTCAATTTCAAATATTACATCATGTGATTCTTTACTTTGGAATGGCATTAACTACTCAAACTCCGGAAGTTATAACTTCTTAACTACCAACTCAAATGGTTGTGATAGTACAGCTACTCTAATTCTTGTTATTAACCAAACAAAAGGCGAAACTGATGTGATTTCCACTTGTGATAGTGTCAACTGGATTGATGGAAATACATACACCTCTAGCAATAACTCTGCTACTTTTACATTACAGACTGCTACTGGTTGTGATAGTATTGTTACTTTAAACTTAACAATTAATTCTACAATAATTAGTTCAGAAAATATAACTGCCTGCAACTCTTATTCTTGGAATGGAAATACTTACAACCAAAGTGGTACTTACTACGACAGTTCTTTAACTGCTAATGGTTGCGATAGTATTTCAACCCTTAACTTAACTATTGATTCGGTTATTATTACATCTCAGAATATTAACGCTTGTAACTCTTATTCTTGGAATGGAGTTACTTATAACCAAAGTGGAACTTACTATGACAGTTCTTTAACTGCTTCTGGTTGCGATAGTATTTCAACCCTTAACTTAACTATTGATTCGGTTATTATTACATCTCAGAATATTTCCGCTTGTAACTCTTATGCTTGGAATGGAGTTTCTTATAACCAAAGCGGAACTTACTATGACAGTTCTTTAACTTCTTCTGGTTGCGATAGCATTTCTACCCTTAAATTAACTATTGATTCGGTTATTATTACATTTCAGAATATTTCCGCTTGTAACTCTTATTCTTGGAATGGCAATACTTACAGTCAAAGTGGAACTTACTTAGACAGTTCTTTAACTGCTGGTGGTTGCGATAGTGTTTCAACACTTATCCTAACTATAAATTCATCAAATACAAATAACGTAAGCATAAGTGCTTGCGGCTCTTATTCTTGGAATGGAGTAACTTACAACCAAAGCGGAACTTATTATGATAGTTTAATTAATACTTTTGGTTGCGATAGCGTTACAATACTTAGTTTAACTATTAATCAATCAACAAATAATAATATTCCAATTAGCGCTTGTAATTCTTATTCTTGGAATGGAGTTACATATACTCAAAGTGGAATATATGTAGATTCTTCTACTAGCAGCTTGGGATGTGACAGTATTGTTACCTTAAATCTTACTATAAATAATTCTTACTCTAATATTGATACGGTAAATTCTTGTAACAGCTATTCTTGGAACGGAAATACCTACACTCAAAGTGGAATATACTACGACAGTTTGTCTAGTTTAAGTGGCTGCGATAGTGTAAATATATTATCGCTAATAATTTCTGGAAATATTTTTACTGTCGATACTGTTGCTGCCTGCCAAAGCTATATTTGGAACGGGAATCAATACGACTCTTCTGGAGTTTATATAGATACTGTATTATCTAGTGTAACATGTGACAGTATTCAAACATTATATTTAACCATCAACGACGATGTAACTTCACCAATTACTTTAGAGCTACTACTAGATGACTATTGTTTAGAAACTTTTTGGAGTGTAAAAGACAGTCAAGATTCTGTGTGGTACAGCGGTCAAAATTACAACTGTAATCCAAGTGGCGGGGGAGCTCAAGCAAATACCACTATTACCGAAATTATGTTCTTAGATCCTAACGATTGTTACACTTTTGAATTAAACGATTACTATGGAGATGGATTAGGAGCTTCTGTTTGGAATGGTACTGATGGCAATTGGATTATTAAAGACTTGAATAATATTGTAATTGGACAAGGTCAAGGAGATTTTGGATTTATTGTTGAGTACAGTTTTTTAGTAGGGCAATCTGTTGTTACTAGTGTTATAGAAAATCAATTTTCTAATGCTGGTATTGCAGTTTATCCGAATCCTTTTAATGAAAGTACAACCGTAAAAATTCAAAATATTGATGGCCCGCATACCATAGAGGTTTTCGATATAAGCGGAAGAATAGTTAAATCTTTAACTACCAATAGCAGTGAATTTACCCTTGAAAATATTTCTTCAAGTGGCGGCGTATATTGGTTAGTTGTGAAAAACCAGTCTAGTTTAAAACCAGTAAAATTAATAATTGAGTAATTTTTAAAAATTAATAAAATGAAAAATTCTAAGTATGTATTGCTATTTATTGGTTTATTTACAATTGGAATTGTTTCAGCTCAAGACAGTTTAAATTTTCACGATTCTTTTTACAAAAAACAGCAACAGTCGCTACTATTACTTTCAAGTTGGTCGGCTGCAAATCTTGTAATTAGTCCAATTTTAAGTAAAAACTTATATTCTTCTAGTACTAGAAATGACTATTTTCATGAAATGAACTTTAACTGGAATTTACTAAATGCTGGCATTGTTGGTTTGGGACATTTCTTGGTTCATAAAGACAGTAAAAAACCATGGGATATTAACGGGCTTTTAGCTAAAAAGAAAAAAACACAAACAAGTCTTTTAATAAATATGGGGCTAGATGTTGCCTATATAATTTCAGGTCTTCTTATAAAAAACAGTAAATCTAATGTTTCTCAAAACCAAGGATTTGGAAATTCCATTATGTTACAAGGTGGATATTTACTGCTATACGATGCTATTTTTTTAAAAAAACTAAAAAAAATTCCAGTAAAAAAATTTGATTAGTTTTTACCAATTTTAGGAACTTGTTAATTCAAATTCGACTTTACATATTTATTAAAAGATTTAATTGGAAATAGACTACAAATGAAACTACCATTAGTTTACAAGATTATGCAAGAGGAATTTACCTTCTTAAAGTTGCTTATAATGGTAGAGTTGAAGAAGTGAAAGTGATTAAGGACTAACCTCCCTTTACTTTCTTAACTAAGTCAATTTACCTAATAGCACCTATTATTTCTTGTTTATTTAGTCTCGAATTGTTAATATGTAAAAAAGTTAAAAATGAGGTTGTTATTCTCTGTTTTTATTTGTCTATTCTATTTCACTGTTTCTTCACAGCAAACTTATGTTCCTGGTCCAAATACATTAGAGCTATTTGATGTTAGCGGTAGAATAGTTAAAACCATAACCAAAATAAGTAATGAAATTACAATTGATGACATTTCTACAAGCCGTGGTATATACTGGTTAGTAATAAAAAATCAATCAAATTTAAAACCTATTAAGCTTATAAAAGAATAATTATTAGATTTGCGCCATAAATAAATTATGGATTTAAAAGATATCATATCAATTTCTGGAAAATCTGGGTTATTCAGCACCGTTGGGAAATCCAAAAATAATGTGATTGTAGAATCAATTATTGACAAAAAAAGATTTCCAATTTTTAATACTAATAAAATCAGTGCACTCTCAGATATAAGCATTTACACTTATGATGAAGAGGTTCTTCTCTCTGATATATTTAGAAAAATATATGAATCTAACGATGGCAAACCTACTATAGATCACACAGAAGATATAAATAAGGTTAGAGCAAAACTAGAAGAATATGTTCCCAACTTTGACAAAGAACAGGTCTATAATTCTGATATTAAAAAGCTTTTTCAATGGTATAACATACTACACAAAACTAAAAAGTTAAAACTTAAAGAATCTAAAAAAGAAGATTCTAAAGAAACTAAAGCAGGAGTCAAAGTAGAGAAAACCGAGAAAAAACCTAAAAAACAAATTTCAAAAAAGAGTAATACTGCAATTAGAAAACAAATTCCTAAAAAAATTCAAACACCACAAAAGAAAAGTGGATGATAATTGATTTTATCTTAACAACAACACTATAATTTAGACTATGAAAAAGTATACGTTTCTTACCTTAATAATTACTATTTTAAACCTATCTATAAATTTAAATATGTCCGGACAAAAAATGAATAATGAAATTGACTCTGTAAGCTACAGCCTTGGAGTAAATATTGGAGAAAATATTAAAAAACAATTTCCAGACATAGATTTGGACAATTTTGAAGCTGCCATAAAAGATGTTTTAGACGAAAGCAAAGAACCTAAAATTTCTAATGTAGATGCTCAAAAACTAATTCAAGATTATTTTACAAAAATACAAGCTAAAGCTAGTGAGTCGGTTATGGAAGATGGAAAAAAATTCCTTGCAGATAATTCTAAAAGAGAAAACGTGATTACTCTTCCAAGTGGATTGCAGTATGAAATCATGAAAACTGGAGAAGGTCCAAAACCTACTTTAGAAGATAAAGTAACTACGCATTATCATGGAACATTAATTGATGGAACAGTTTTTGACAGTTCTGTTGATAGAGGTGAACCTGCAAGCTTTCCTGTAAATGGAGTTATTAAAGGTTGGACAGAAGCTTTACAATTAATGCCTGTAGGTTCAAAATGGAAACTTTTTGTGCCTTATGATTTAGCCTATGGAGAAAGAGGAACCGGCCCACAAATAGGTCCATACACAACACTAATTTTTGAAGTTGAACTTATAAGTATAAATTAAAATGAAAAACGTAATAATAATATCATCTTTACTTGCAGTTGTTGCTTGTAAAACCGAAACACCTAAAGAAGTTAAGTTAGAAAATGAACTTGATTCTGTTAGTTATAGTCTAGGAGTTAATATTGGAGAGAATATTAATAAACAATTTGAAGAATACAGTTTAGACAACTTTGTAGCTGGAATGAAAGGGGTTTTAAACAATGAAGAAGAGCCTAAAATTAGTGGCGAACAGGCTACAGCAATTATTCAAGGATACTTTACCAAAAAGCAAGGACAAGAAAGTGAATCAATGATTGAAGAAGGAAGAAAATTTTTAGAGACTAATGCATCAAAAGAAGGTGTTACTGTTTTAGAAAGCGGATTGCAGTATGAAGTACTTGCCCAAGGTGATGGTATTAATATGCCTAAACTAGAAGACAATGTAACAACTCATTACCATGGAACTTTAATGGATGGAACTGTTTTTGACAGCTCAGTAGATAGAGGTGAACCAGCTAGTTTTCCTGTAAATGGAGTTATCAAAGGTTGGACAGAAGCATTACAATTAATGTCTGTTGGTTCTAAGTGGAAGCTTTATGTGCCTTATGATTTAGCTTACGGAGAAAGAGGTGCAGGACCACAAATTGTACCATATTCAACATTAGTTTTTGAAGTAGAATTAATTAGTATTAACTAATTTCTTTTTTGAATATTGTTTGGGTTGGAAATGCAAACTCTAACCCTTCTTTATTAAATCTTCTTAAAATTTCTTTATTTACTAGAGTTTGGGTATTAAGCCAATGAGAATCTGGTTTTACATAATACATAAATAAAATATTTAAAGAAAAATCTCCAAAACCATTAAACCCTGCTGCGTAATCGTTGGTAATAGAATCTTGGTTTTTAACAATGTCAACTAGTATATCTATTGCTTTTTGCATAGAATCTTCATTAGTATCATAGGTTAAGCCTAGGTTTATTTTTACCTTAAGAGCAGGTTGAGATGTAACATTTATCACACTATTATCGGTAAAAGTACAATTTGGAATGGTGACAATTCTTCCTTCCAATGTCCTTATCCTAGTACTTCTGAGCCCAACATCCTCTACAGTTCCATCGTGACCATCTATTTTTATTCTGTCATTTATTTTAAAAGGCTTGTCTAGAAATATCATGATTCCAGCAAAAATATTCTTAACAGAATCTTGTGCAGCCAATGCAAGAGCAAGCCCACCAATTCCAAGTCCTGCAATCATGGCAGTAATATCAAATCCAATATTGTCAAGTCCAATTACAATTCCTAAAGACCATATTATTGCTCTAACTGCTTTTTGAATTACTGGAATTAGGTGAGCGTCAAAACTTGATTCAGTTTTTTTCGAAATTGGTAAAATCACTTCTGAGATAAGTGCATCGACTATTTTAGAAATAATTGATGTAATGCTAATTGTAAATAACAAATAGGCAATATTTAATAAAACTCCCTCAACGTTTTTTTCAAAACTTAAATAACTCACTGCAAAATAATAAGCGCCAATGAGCACTAAATTTGTAAGTGGCTTTTGCAAGTTCTTTACTAATATATCATCTAAATTGGTTTTAGTTTTATTGGTTAAATTTTTAAAAACAGAAGAGAAAACCCAATAAATAATTTTAACTAATACAAAAGACCCTACTAATACTCCTAAAGCAATAACCCAATGATGGATAGAATTGCCAAAAAGTTCATAATTTAAATATTCCATAATCTTAAAATAGATAACAAATCTATCACATAAAATTTAAACAATAACTATCAATATTTTAAAAGGGTAGATAATGCATCTTTAACTTTAGATGCGTTGGGAAGATATGCAAGTTCTAAATTTTCATTCAAAGGAATTGCAGGTGTATTTTCAGAACCTACTATTTTTATTGGAGCATCTAAATATTCAAAACAGTTTTCTTGAATTATTCCTGCTAAACCAAGTGAAAAACTTGCCGAAGAAGGTTCTTCAGTTACAATAAGTGATTTACCATGTTTTTTAACTGACTCGAAAATTTGGTCTTCATCTAAAGGAGATAGTGATCTAAGGTCTAAAATTTCAATTTTTCCAGGAAATGATTTTGAAGCTTCTAAAGACCAATAAACTCCTCTTCCGTAAGTAATAATTACTATTGTTTGGCCAGAATCTATATTTGATTGATCGGTCTCTATCACTTTCCTAGCTTTTCCAATTGGAAGAATGTAGTCTTCATCTGGTTCAATAGTTTTAGCACCTTCAGTACCAGGAATTTTAGACCAGTAAAGACCTTTGTGCTCTAGTATTAATACAGGGTTTGGATCTAAATAAGCAGCTTTCATTAATCCTTTTAAATCTGCTCCGTTAGATGGATAAATAACTTTTATACCAATAATATTAGTAACTATTGATTCAATACTTGAAGAATGATAAGGCCCACCAGAACCATAAGCTCCAATTGGTACTCTAAGAATCATACTTATTGGCCATTTCCCATTGGATAAGTAGTAGGATCTGCTTATTTCTGTAAATAACTGGTTTAATCCTGGCCATATATAATCTGCAAATTGGACTTCTACAATTGGTTTTAATCCTACGGCAGACATTCCTGCTGTACTTCCTACAATAAAAGCCTCTTGAATTGGAGTATTAAACACTCTGTGGTCACCAAACTGTTGTGCTAAGGTTGCTGCTTCTCTAAAAACACCACCTAACCTCCCTCCTACATCTTGTCCATACAATAAACATTTTAGATCCTTTTCTAAAATTTCTCTAATTGCGAATAAAGCTGAATCCACCATTACAGTGGGTTCTTTATCATTTGGAGCTCTATTTCCAATTTCTTCTTTAACTGTTGTTGGAGCAAAAATATTTTGATTTAGCTCTATAGCTTCAGGATCTTTTTCAATTAAAGCTTTCTTATATTGGTCTAAAACTAATTTATCTGTGTTTACCGAGATATCAGATAAATCACTTTCATTAAATCCATTTTTTAGTAGTAAATTTTTCAAAAACGTGTAAGGATCTCTTAAATTATGATCCTCAAGATCGTCTCTATACCATTCCATTCTAACTCCCGAAGTATGGTGATTTAATAATGGAACTTTTGCATGAATAAGAACAGGACCCTCTCTTTTTCTAGTAATTTCTAAAGCCTTATTAAAAGTATCATAGGATTCTATAAAATCTGTCCCATCAATAGTAAAGACTTTTAAACCTTTAAGACCTTTAGAAAAATAAGAAATATCTTGAGCTCTTGTTTCCTCAGCTTTTGCAGAAATATCCCACTCATTGTCTTGAACTAAATAAATAATAGGTAGTTTCTTTAAAACCGCCATTTGAAAAGCTTCAGAAACTTCTCCTTCGGTACAAGAGGCATCTCCAAGAGAACAAACCACAATAGGAGCGTTTTTATCTTTTTTAGACAATCCTACTTCTTCTTTATATTTCAATCCCATAGCAGCTCCAGTTGCAGGAATAGCTTGCATTCCTGTAGCTGAAGATTGGTGAGGAATTTTTGGGAAATTAGGATCGTTTAAGCTAGGATGAGCATAGTATGTTTTGCCACCTGAAAATGGATCTTTAGATTTAGCCAATAACTGAAGCATTAAATCATAAGGCTCCAATCCAATGGACAATAACATGGAATCGTCTCTATAGTAAGGATATAAAAAATCATAGTTTTTTAATTGTATACCAGCAGCAATTTGGATAATCTCATGACCTTTAGATGTAGCGTGAACATATTTTGAAGTAATACTCTTTTCTTTTTCAAAAAGAGCGCTCATAGCTCTAGATTGACTTATGAGTTTGTATGCTTTTCTTAAAATATCTTTATCCATGGTTTATATATACGAATATACAATTTAAAATAATAAACATAATAAAATAATATTTTACAAATAATATTGCTTGTATTTTAATAAAAATAGAATAAATTAATTCTTTTTTAACAAAATTTAAAATTAAATTTCATTAATGGAGGGTGAGTCTATAGTCATATTTAGTTGTAAATATAAGAAGTGAAATTTGAAAAAAATATTAGATTTGTAAATCAAAATTTATTTCATGGAAGAACGCAGCCTTCTTATTAAAAAATACATATTTCCTGGCCTAATTATTTTACTTGGATTAATTCTATTAAATACTGCCCTATTTAGTGGCAGTGGAAATATTAGCCAATCCTGGACTTTTTTAATGGGAGCAATGGTTGTTTTGTCAATGGGAGTAGTAACAGTTTTATACATTAAAGAGATTATAACTAAAAACACTCACTTAAGAATATTAATAATTATGCTTGTTAGCTGTCTTGTCCTAGGATATTCTACCTACTCATCTATAGCTACTACAATAGCACAAATTGAACTAAAAAAAGAAACAGATGCCAACATTAAGCAAGGGTTAAGAGACATTGAAATAGTTCAATTAGAATACAAGAAAAAGTACGGTTGGTACAGTGATAGTTTTGACGAATTAAAAAGGTTTCTTATTCAAGACAGTGTTTATTCAATAAGCACTAAAGGAATTGTACCTGATTATAAAGTAACACCTGAACATGCTGAAATCTTAGGGTATGACCCAATTCAAGATTATATTCAAATAGAATCTTACGACGAAAAAGAAGCTTTGTTATGTGGTTTGCTAACAAAAGATACCAGTTGGGAAAATGTTTTAGAAAAACTCTTTACTACAAACTTGGATTCTGCCAATATTAGGTTGTATGAATTTGATTACAATAATTTAGACCTAGTGCCTAGATCAAATGATAAACACTTCACCATGTACGCTACAATTTTAGAGTCTAATGATGATGTTTCTTTTGATGTTTTGATGTATAAAAATGACAATGAATATGATTTTGTGTCAACTTACCTTATAGATTTTAACGGAAACGATGTAGCCTATTACAATAAAGAAATTAAAGGTTTAATTGTCAAAGATTCAATTCCTCAAATCCCTCAGTTAGTACTTGGAGATAATATTATATCTATAGATTCAATAACTTATAATAGATCAGAAGATGTTTTAGACTTAATTAAAAATAAGAAAAAAGATACTCTTAATTTTAAAATAATTAGAAATAATAAAGAAATCACAATAAATCTTACTCAAAAAGATATTGTAACAAAACCTTCATCAGGATACTGGACAGATTTACAAGATGTTTTTTCTTACAACCTCCAACCACCACTTTATAACCCAAAATTGTTTAAGCCCTTACACATTAATAAAAACCAAACTAATAAAGAAGATGAGTTCTCTAGTCCAAATCTTAAAATAATTAAATTTAAAAATCTAATAGAAAGCAGACTTATTGATACAAACAAAATATCATTTGAATTCTTCAAAGGTGATAAAATCAATTATTCAAATTTCAACACGAATACAAAAGATTATTTTTATCTTTTGTCAAAAGTAGGAACTCCAGTTTTCACAGCATTTGATCCTTCTCCATATGACCCTCTTAATGAAAGAGACACATTAAAGACAGGTTCATTAACGGAAGTTAAAACTAGTGGGAATTGGAAATAAACCCACACTATTGACCTATACACCAAAAGACATATTTTTATTTGAAAATAAATTTTTTAAAATTTTAGATTCTGGGATTTGGAAGAACATTCAGCTTGATGCTGTGCTGAATTTAGAAATAGAAAATATTTATGTAGACAATCAGAATTTCACCATTATACCAGACGAATTATGGTCTCATATTCCCGAAAACGAAAAGCAATCGTTTATAGCAGCTGATCAAAATAATTTAAAATTTTTAAACTACGGGATATCTAAATACGAAAGTCAAGTATATTGGGGTATAGAAAAAAGCACTTTAGAAAGCATTAAAAAGAACTTTCCCTCTTCCAACATAAGACACTTTTGCGAATCAATAATTTTATTTTCCAAGTACGATTTACAGTTGAATTTTTTTCTCGGTGAACAATGTATTTATATTTCATCATTTAATAAAAAGAAATTAGTTTTAGTTAATAGATATGAAATAGAAAATTCCGATGATTCACTATACTTCATACTAAGTGTAATTAAAGAGTCTAAATTTATAACTCAAAACTTCAACATTGAAAATTGGGGAATAAATGATGAAAATTTGATTTCTAAATTAAAAGATGTATTCCCAAAGAACACCATTCATTACAATAAAGAATCTAATTATAAAAACTTTTGATTTGAGAATTATTTCAGGAAAATACAAATCAATTTATATACCGTTTAATAAAAATATAAAAGCAAGACCAACTACAAATACAGCCAAAGAAGCCCTTTTTAATATATTAGAAAACAGAGGACTTGTTTCTGATTTAAGTATACTCGATATTTTTGCTGGCACAGGAAGTATTGCATATGAATTTATTTCTAGAGGAGCGACCCGTGTAACTTGTGTTGACAAGCAAATGAGCTGCATTAAATTCATAATCAATACAGCTAAAAAATTGGATATGAATATTAAGACATTTCGCACTAATGCATTTAAATATATAGAAAAAAGCGAAAAAAATAATTTTGATATAGTTTTTGCTGACCCTCCTTATGATCTAAGTAATATTGAAGATTTACCCGAACTTATTTTCAAAAGTGAAATTCTCAAAAAAAACGGGCTACTCATCGTAGAACATAGCAGAAATACAAATTTTCAAGAAACCACTAACTTTATTGAACAAAGAACGTATAGTAATGTTAACTTTTCTTTTTTTAAAATAAACAGTGAAAAATAAAATTGGAATATTTCCCGGGTCTTTCGATCCAATAACTTCTGGACACGAAAATGCCATAATTAAAGCCTCGGAGTTAGTTGAAACTTTAATAGTTGCTATAGGTGAAAACTCAACAAAAAAGCACTTATTCCCCATTGAAAAAAGAGAAGAATGGGTAAAAAAAACTTTTAAAGAAAGCTTAAATATTATAGTGAAAAAATATAATGGCTTGACAATTGATTTTGCAAAAAAAGAAAATGCGAATTTTATATTTAGAGGATTACGATCTTCTTTGGATTTTGAATATGAAAAACAAATTGCTGATGTAAATTACATTATGAATAGTAAAATTCAGACAGTGTTTTTACTTGCAGATAAAAAATATGGAATGATCTCCTCTTCTATAGTTAGAGAAATTATTAAAAATAATGGAGATGCTTCAAAACTATTACCAAAATCAGTTGATATTCTTAACCAATGAGGCAATTGGTCTTAATTATAATTATTTCACTACTTTATTGTAATTTCTCCTACTGTACAATTATAAATATAACTGCGCCTGATTATAAAAATCAAACCTTATCATGGAAAAGAAAAATTGATTATATAACAAATAGCTTTGAAAAAATTGACCATACAACAATTGATTCCAATGGATACGGAAAGTTAAATTATGATTTTAAACAAATTGAACTAACAGAAATTTCAATTGGAAGATCACATGGCTTGATTTATATTGATACTGCAACAAATCAATACAATATTTATTTCCCAAAAGACACTATTATTGATCAAGCGTCATTAAAAAAGTCTGAAATTCAACTTGTTTTTTTAAATCTTAAAGAAAATGATATTAATAATTTAATATTAGATTTTAATTATGAACTAGACTTTTTTCTATATGGAGATACTAGTAAAATAGTCAGAATGGTTCGGCATGACAAAGAATTCCAAGAAGCTCTTAATAATTTTAAAATTTATTTAAGCAATCGTTATAAAGATAAAAAGATTAAATATTTACACAATTATATAAGATATGAAATCGCTGTTTTAGAACAACTGGCTAACCAAAGCAAGGGAGAATTTTATAAAGCATATTTGTATGAAAATTATATAAATAACAAAGAACTAAATTATTCAAATGATGCCTATATGCAATTCTTTAATCAATTTTACAAAGATGTTTTCAAAATTGGAGGAAGTCAATTAAACAAAGAAATACTACTAGCAATTAACAACAATAACTTTGAAGAACTTAATGATGTAATTAAAAACTCTAAGTATTTCTCATCTAATCAAATTTCTGAATTTGCCATCATTAAAGGATTGTTTGACTCTTATTCATTATCTCAATATAGCCCACAAAATATTCTATTATTTCTAAATAATATTTCTAAAAAAAGTAAATGGAAGTCACATAGAGAATTAGCCAATAATTGCATAATTGAACTAACTAAATTTAGTATTGGAGCAATTTGTCCAAAAATAACAGTCATAGACAAAAAAAATAACATAATTAAAGTTGATCAGCTTAAAAAAAACTACACGTACATTAATTTTTTTGCTTCTTGGAATTATAAAAGTCTAAAAGAAATGGAAATTATTAAAAAGTTTAATGAGAATTATAGTTTTATAAACTTCATTTCTATAAATCTTGATAATAATAAAGAGGACTTTGAAAAATTCTTAGCCAACAATTCTAATTATAAATGGCAAATATTATATCCAAAAAACAAACAAGAATTAATTTCTGAATTTCATATAGACGATTTGCCAACTCACTTATTAATCGACCCTAAAGGATTAATTTCTCAATACCCTGCTTTTCCCCCAAATCCTCTTTCTAAGGGATATCAAAGTTCAACTATTGATGAAACTTTTTTTAATATTAAGAAAAAAAATAATGTTAAAGAAAAGATGAATATTGGAAGAAAGAATTACTAATTATAGGCCTTCCAAACTTCATCAATTGATTTGAAAGATTCTTTCGATTTCAAGATAGATTCTTCTAATGAAAGCCATTTTACTTTATCAATCCCTTCTTCTTTTTGTGGACTTAAATAATCACTTCCAGAATATTTCATGAGATACCAATTGGTTCTTTTAATTCTACTTTTTGAATTTTCAATATAGGTATGAAATGAAATATAAAGTAGTTTAATTATTTCAAGATTTGAATCTAGACCACACTCTTCCTTAACTTCTCTTATAGCAGCTATTTTAAAATTCTCATCTTTTTCTAGCTTTCCTTTTGGAAGGTCCCAGGTACCATTTCTGTAAATCCATAAATATTGTTGGTCTTTCGTAACAAGACCTCCAGCAGCTTGAATAAAATCATGATTTGGAAACCAATTTTTAATAGCTTTAATTGGGTCTGGTGAAATGCAAGTAAATAAAAATTTATTTAAGGAATTATATTTCGAAACATCCGAGAAATCATCTATAATTATAGATTGATTATCAATTTTATTTTGAGAAAAGATGATCTCACTTTTACTATGAAAAACTTTATAAATTTGCAACATGAATAACTTCAATAATAACGCTGCTAAAATAGCAGAATTTCTTTTACAAATCAATGCTGTAAAACTTCAACCCATTAACCCTTTCAAATGGGCATCTGGCTGGAACTCTCCAATTTACTGTGACAATAGAAAAATTTTAGCTTACCCAGAGATTAGGTCATTCATCAAAAATGAATTTGTAGAATTGATAAAAGAGTTTGAAGCACCTACTTGTATAGCTGGTGTTGCTACTGGTGGAATTGCTATTGGAGCCCTTATAGCAGAAGAATTAGGATTGCCATTTTGCTATGTTAGATCGTCCGTAAAATCTCATGGAATGAAAAATAATATTGAAGGAGATTTAAAAAAAGAGGACAAGGTATTTATTATAGAAGATTTAATTTCCTCAGGTATGAGCAGTTTAAAAGCAGTTGAAGATTTAAGAGAATTTGGTGTGAAAATAATCGGTCTTGGAGCAATTTTTACATATGGATTCGAGGAATCAATAAAAGGTTTTAAAAATGCATCTTGTTCTTTCAAGACATTATCTAATTTTTCAGTATTACTAGAAACTGCTCTTAAAAATAATTATATAACAGATTCTGAGCTTAACACAATATTAAAATGGAGAGAATCTCCTTCAAATTGGAAAATCAATGCTTGAAATAAAAAGTGATACAATAACCTTGAATGGAAAAATAGAAGCTTGTTTAGAATACTTATCTAACTTAAATAACTTTGAAAATCTTTTTCCTAAAGACAAAATAAAGGACTGGAAATCTGATAAAGACTTTTGCATATTCAATCTTCAAAATGCATATACATTAGAAATAATTAAAGATAAAATTGATAAAAACAGTATTAATTTAATTAGCGGGGCTAAATCCCCTTTTTCTTTTTCAATAAAAATTGAAATTGAAGAAAAAAATCCTCAAGAATGTTCCGCTCAAATAGTTTGTAATGCTAAAGTAAATCCAATGCTAAAAGTCATGATTGGAAAACCTTTAAATGAACTATTTAATTTCATGGCTAAAAAAATTGAAGAGGCTATTTAACAAGTTTAATTTGTTTTAAATTAAATTTTTTATGATCTCCGTTTTTTAATTCTAGATTAAGTAGTCCCATATTATCTACTTCTAGGATTTTACCTTTAAATACTTTTTGTTCATGTTCGTAAAGAGCCCATTTATTAAAGTTTAAAAGGGAGTTGTGGTAATTCCTATCTATTAAATTAATTTTACTTTGTATTAATTGATCAATACTAAATTGCAAACATGAACAAAGCAAACTAACTATTGAATCTAAATTATATTTTTTGGATGTTAAATTAAAAAGACTAGTGGCTTTATACTCAATTGGAAATTTTAATTGATTTACATTTAGACCAATACCTATTATTGAAGACGAAATTTTATTGCTTTTCCATTGGTTCTCAATTAAAATGCCCGCAATCTTTTTTTCGTTTATTAAAATATCATTTGGCCATTTAATCAAGACTTGTTTACCAATAATATTTTCAACACATTGTCTTAAGCCTAAGGCAACAGCTTTACTTAAAGAAAAAATATGTTCAGTATTTAAAAAAGAAGTGTCTAGGTAAAGACTAAAAAGTAAATTGAGTCCTTTCTCTGAATTCCAAAACAAAGACCTCTGACCCTTGCCTTTAGTTTGAAAATCTGCCATTATAACAGTTCCAAAGCATATTTTTGAATCATTAACAAGTTTGGCAGTATAATTGTTTGTAGAATCAACAGAACTTAATTTTACAATTTGATTTCCTAAAGATTGGCTTTTCATTTAATTAAATAAACGACAAACAATTCAACAAATCAAATGAATTAGCTATAATTAACTAGTTTTACAAAGTAACTCAAATAAGTTTAAAACAATAATGTGACAAATGGTGCTTAAAGATTCAATAGTTGAAGGTTTTAAAGATGGGAAAGCAAATGATGTTGTTTGTCTAGATTTAAGAAATGTAGATGGAGCCGTTTGCGATTATTTTGTAATTGCTCATGGTGATTCAGCAACTCATATTGAAGGAATTAATAGATCTGTTTACAAAAGATGTATTAAAGATTTAAACGAAAAACCTTGGAGAGAAGAAGGTAAAGGAAATAGTGAATGGATTCTTATGGATTATGTAAATGTAGTTGCTCACATTTTTTATAAAGAAACAAGATCAAATTACAATATTGAAGATTTGTGGGGAGATGCTCCAATTGAAAAATATCAATCTTAATTAATTATAGATGTCTAATAACAAAAACAATAAAAAAATCAAGGGTAAATTACCAAAATTTAATTTCTACTGGATATACGGAATAGTTGCAGTTATATTAATTTCTATTAATTTATTTAATCCTGTCAATACAGGAATATTAAAATCTAATTATTCTGAGTTTAAATCCTTTGTCGAAAACAAACAAGTTAGAAAAATTGAAGTTATCAATAAAAAAGAGGCTAGAGTCTATATTTATACTGATCAATTAGACCAACTTCCACATAAAGATAAAAACATCCCGAAAAATAGTGTTTTTGGAGGCCCTAATAATGGCCCTCATTACATATTTAATATACCAAATAATGAAACTTTTTCACTTTATTTAGAGGAATCTCAAAAAGAATATTCTAGAGTTAATAAAACATTAATGTATGACTATGTTGAAGAGGATAACTTTGGAAGAGATATTCTTGGCTGGATCATATTTTTTGGAATTATGATTGCTGTCTGGTCATTTATTATGAGAAGAGTTTCAGGCGGCGGAGGCGGAGCTGGTGGACAAATTTTTAATATTGGCAAATCTAAAGCTCAAATGTTTGGCCAAGGAAAATCTACCAATGTTACTTTTGACAATGTTGCTGGTTTAGAAGAAGCCAAAGAAGAAGTTAAAGAAATTGTAGATTTTTTAAAAACACCAAAAAAATATACAGCCCTGGGTGCTAAAATTCCTAAAGGTGCTCTTTTGGTAGGTCCTCCTGGAACTGGAAAAACATTAATCGCAAAAGCAGTTGCAGGGGAAGCAAAAGTCCCTTTCTTTTCACTTTCAGGTTCTGATTTTGTCGAAATGTTTGTAGGAGTTGGAGCTTCTAGAGTAAGAGATCTTTTTAAACAAGCTAAAGAAAAAGCGCCTTGTATAATATTTATTGATGAAATAGATGCTATTGGAAGAGCAAGAGGTAAAAATCCTAACATGGGTTCTAATGATGAGAGAGAAAATACTTTAAACCAACTACTAACAGAAATGGATGGATTCGGAACTAATTCTGGAGTTATTATTTTAGCTGCTACCAATAGGGCTGATATTTTAGATAGAGCCTTAATGAGAGCTGGTAGATTTGACAGACAAATTTATGTTGACATGCCAGATCTAAACGAAAGAAAAGAAATATTTGATGTTCATTTAAAACCTATTAAACTCGAGAAAAAACTTGATAAGGATTTTCTTGCAAGACAAACACCAGGCTTTAGTGGTGCAGACATAGCCAATATTTGTAACGAGGCGGCTCTTATTGCAGCAAGAAAAAAGAAAAGCAGTGTGCAAAAGCAAGATTTTTTAGATGCAGTGGACAGAATCATAGGAGGTTTAGAAAAAAAGAATAAAATAATTACTAAACAAGAAAAGAAAACAATTGCATACCATGAGTCTGGACATGCTACTGTAAGCTGGATGCTTGAGCATGCTAATCCATTAGTAAAAGTAACTATTGTTCCAAGAGGAAGAAGCTTAGGAGCTGCTTGGTATTTGCCAGAGGAACGTTCATTGACTACTACCGAACAAATTTTAGATGAAATGTGTGCTGCACTTGGAGGCAGAGCTGCTGAATCAGTTATTTTTAATAAAATTTCTACGGGAGCTTTAAGTGATTTAGAAAAAGTAACTAAGCAAGCAATGGCTATGGTAACAATTTATGGACTTGACGAGAAAATTGGAAATGTTTCTTATTATGATTCTCAGAACCAAGGTTATGGTTTCACTAAACCATATTCTGAAGAAACAGCAAAAATAATTGATCAGGAAATTAAAAAAATAATAGATACTCAATATGAAAGGGCTAAATCAATCTTAAGAAAACATGAAGACAAACTTCATCAATTAGCAAATAAACTACTAGAGACAGAAGTTATTTTTAAAGAAGATTTAGAAGTTATTTTTGGTAAAAGACCGTTTGAGAAAGAAGAAATCGTTACTAAAACTAAAGTCTCTTCTAAAACAACTAAAAAAGCTCCAAAAAAAGAAACGATAATTAAAAAATCAGCCTCTAAAAAATCTGCGTAATTTAATTTCGGCTAAAGTTCCTAAATTTAATTTTTACCAAAAATATGAGCGAGGTTTTAAAAAGATTAATATCAGGTTTAATTTATGTGTTAGTTCTATGGAGCGCAACTAGTTATTCTACAACTTCCTTCTCATTATTATTTATAAGCCTTAGCGGGGTTTGTTTTTACGAAATGATGAAATTAAGAAAAGGAAAGTCTAAATTAATACCAATTCTTTATATAGCAATCCCTTTTTCTATAGTACAATTATTTGTATTCAATAATTCTTTTTATTCCAATACTAATTTTGACCCATCACCAATATTGATACTTTTTATACTCACATGGGTGTTTGACACCTTTGCATATATCATTGGATCAAAATTAGGAAGACACAAAATAATACCTCGAATTTCCCCAAAAAAGTCATGGGAAGGATTTATTGGTGGAATGGCATTTACATTGCTATCTGTATATTTTATCAGACAATTTTTTGATATTTTTTCTATTAATTTCTTATTATTATTAGCTTTTGTAATCCCATTTACAGCCACATTAGGTGATTTAATAGAATCCTTTTTTAAAAGAGAAGCTGGCGTTAAAGACTCAGGAAATTTAATTCCGGGACACGGCGGGTTTTTAGACAGAATGGATGCACTAATGATTTCAATTCCTGCACTTTACATATTATTAAATATTTTTAAATGAAAATTCACAAAGAAGGATATACCACAATAGTTTTAGCAATATTAATTTTATCAATTATTAATTTTTTGGTTTATAAATATTTTCCATTACTAATTCTACAGATATTAATCGTGTTAGGGTCTACAATTTTATTTTATCTAATTCTTCATTTTTTCAGAAATCCATTAAGAAATGTCGAAATTAATAATAAACATATAATAGCACCAAGTGATGGTAAACTTGTTGTGGTTGAGGATGTTTTTGAAAATGAATTTTTAAAAGAAGATTGCACCCAATTAAGTATTTTCATGTCTCCATTAAATGTTCACAAACAGTGGTATCCTGTAAATGGGAAAATAATTTATAGTAAGAACCATAAAGGTAAATATTTAGTCGCATGGCATCCAAAATCTAGTTTAGAGAACGAGAGATCAACAATAGTTATAGAGACTGAGGAAAGAAACAAAATATTATTTAGACAAATTGCTGGGGCAGTTGCAAGGAGAATTTGTAATTATTCAAAAGAAGGAGTAATAGTCAACCAAAAAATGGAAGCTGGTTTTATAAAATTTGGTTCAAGAATAGATGTTTTCATACCAAAAAAAGCTAAAATTAAAGTGTCATTAAATGACATTATCATAGGAGGAAAAACTATCCTTGCAGAAATTTAAATATGCTACATGACAAGCTATTTGAATAATAATATTAATTTCGTATTGTTTTAATAAATTATGAAAAAAACTTTACTTTCATTTATTTTAATAGCTGCTTTTGGAATTGGAGCTACAACTTCTAATCTTAATATTTTCAATAAGATAGAATCTAATTCATCTGAAATTATAAAGACACCCATTGTTACTAACAAATCATGTTGTTCTAAAACGAGTGAAAAGCCACAAGAATCAAGTATGAAATTTGAAAAAGAAATTTCAACTGATAAACCATGTTGCTCAAAAAAATAAAAAAAATTATTTTACTTCAATGCTTTTTCTCTTAAAAGTGGAGAGCATCTATATCTATCTTCGTGATATTTATCATAAAGATCATCTATAATTTTAACAACTTTAGAAAAATTAATTTCTTCACCCCATTGAATTAGTCCCTTTGGGTAATTAACACCTTTTGTCATAGACATTTCAATATCATTTCTAGTCGCAATTCCTAGATATAATGCGTCAATAGCTTCATTAATTAACATTGCAAGAATTCTATCAAAAATTTGATTTAACAAATTGGTATCTTTCAACGGCATCCTAGAATTTTTATTGTCAGTATAATCATAATATCCCCTTTTAGTTTTTCTACCATGCCAACCTGCATCAGCATACTGTTTTTGGGTAAATGAAGGTTTGTATCTAGGGTCATAATAAAATGATTTAAAAACTGATTCTGTAACAGCATAATTCACATCATTACCTATAAAATCCATCAATTCAAATGGTCCCATCTTAAATCCTCCAATTTCTTTCATTGCAAAATCAATTGTTGCAAAATCTGCAATTTGCTCTTCATATATTCTAAGAGCTTCACTGTAAAAAGGTCTGGCAATTCTATTAACTATGAAACCCGGAGTATCTTTAGCAACAACAGGAGACTTATTCCAATCTAATAGCAGATCATGAATTTCTTGAACTAAACTCTCTTTAGTTTGGAGTGCAGGGACGATCTCTACCAAAGGCATGAGTGGAGCTGGATTAAAAAAGTGTATTCCAATAAATCGATCTGGATTATTGAGCGATGAAGCCAAATTGGTAATGGAAATTGAAGAGGTATTTGATGCAAAAATACAGTCCTTACTAACTATGGATTCTAATTTTATAAATAATTCTTTTTTAGTATTAGAATCTTCAATAATTGCCTCAATAATTAGATCCGACTCTTGAATCTCTTGTAAAGAATCAAGAATTATAATATTTGACAAAATAGAATCTTTTTTAGAAGTATTAATACGGTCTTTTTCAATAAGTCTTGTTAAAATTTTTTCAAGCTTAATTAATGAAGATTTAGCAGCATTTTTATTTTCATCATACAACAAAACTTTACAATCTACAGAAGCTGCAATTTGAGCAATTCCAATCCCCATAGATCCAGCTCCAATAATTCCTATGTTTTTATACTTTTTCATTTCAAAATCTATCTTTAATGATTAAATTACTACTCAAAATCTTCATACAACAAGTACTTTTTTCGGGTTGTTTTAAATTTCATGAGGTCTTCTTTATAAGTTTCCTTAATTTGACTATCATTAGCTCCTCCTTTGATTAAGTTCATTAGCTTGTCAGTACCTGAAAGAAGATTGAAGAAATTATTTTTATTAAAAAAGTTAATGGGCTCATTGGAAATATTGTAACTTTTTATAAGCCAACTAAAATTTAAACTGCTTATCTTTTTTAAACTATCTAAGCTAATAGTTCTTAAATCTTTCCCATAGCAATCTACAGATTTATGCTTAGGATTTTTTGCTCCGTAAGTAGCTTTTGGTGTAAACTTAAATAGCTTGTTATCAAAATATGGAGCTCCGAAAACCTGAAATGGGAAATCAGTCCCTCTACCAATACTTACATTAGTACCTTCAAAAAAACATAGTGAAGGGTATAAATAAACACTTCTCATATTGGGGAGATTTGGTGAAGGTGGAATTGGAAGAATATATCTTGAGGAGTGATTATAATTTAAACAGGAAATAACAGTCAATAAACATTTTTTATCATAACTAAGCCAGCCTTCATCATTAATCATATTGGAATATTCTCCAATAGTCATTCCATGTACAACTGGGACTCTGTGCATTCCTATAAAAGATTTAAATTTTAAATCTAAAATCGGACCATCAATATAAAAGCCGTTCGGATTGGGTCTATCTAGAACAATGAGCTCAATATTATTTTCTGCACAAGCCTCCATTACATAATGCAAAGTACTTATATAGGTGTAAAACCTAACCCCTACATCTTGTAAATCAAATAAAATTATATCTACATCTTTCAAAATTTCTTTGGATGGCTTTCTTTTACTTTTACCGTATAGAGAATAAATAGGCAAGCCTGTTTGAAGATCCATTTCATCTCTTACCTTTTCCCCAGCATCAGACTTTCCACGGAACCCATGCTCGGGAGAAAAAACTTTTACAACATTTACACCTTCATTTAATAAAACATCTACTAAGTGTTCATTCCTAATATTAGATGTTTGATTTGCAACTAAACCTATTCGACGGCCCTTTAGTTTTTCTAGATATAAAAAGGTTCTTTCAGCTCCTACAATAATTTCCTTATTTTGAGATGTAAAGCTTAAAACAGTGAATAAAAAAACTAATAAAAAACACTTACTTAATGCAAAATATTCTTTAAAATGTTGATGTTTGTAAGTAGTATTCATTAATCTATACAAATTAACGAAAAATTGAACTTTGAATTATATGTAGCTAAAAGAATGCTGAAAAATAAAAAGCATTCTAAAAAATTTTCCAGGCCAATTGTCATTATTTCAATTTTAGGAGTGATTTTAGGAGTCTCTGTTATGGTAGTTACTTTAAGCGTAGCAGTTGGTTTTCAAAATAAGATTAAGGGTAAATTATTAAGTTTTGGAAATCATATTCAAATAGAATCTATGTTTCAAAGTAATAATAATGAAACAAGTCCAATTAACACATTAAATAATTCTTTTGACGAACTTAATTATGCTAAATACATAGATAAAGCTCAAAAATATGCTTATAAATCAGCAATAATTCAATCTAAAAATAAATTTAATCTAGAAAACAACGAAGTTGAGGGAGTTATTTTTAAAGGTTTAGAAAGTCTTCAAAAAAATTCTTTTTTAAAAAAGTATATTATAATGGGTAAAGCTCCTAAAATTTCATCAGAAATTAACGATACCATAATTCTTTCCCTTGAAAAATGTCAAAAATTAAATTTACAACTCAATAATAAAATAGCAGCTTTTTTTATTTCTAACGGAAAACCAAAACAAAGAAACTTAGTTGTTGGTGGAATATATGAAACTGGGCTTTCTAAAATTGATTCTAGATTTGCTTTTATTGATCTTAAATATTTACAAAAAATAAATAACTGGGGAATAAAGCTTAATCCAAGCTATTTTTATAATAACGATTCTTCAATAATTAATTTTTCAGTCAATAAAAAAAATAATGATATTTATTACGACTGGGGGAATAATGAAATAACAGATGAAAATTCTATAAAAATAAACACAGATTTAGATACTCAAATAACGTTAATTGGATATGAGCTAAATAATGCTTTAGAAAAAAAATTAATTGCTATTCCTGATACTCTAATAATCTCATTCACAAAAAATAAAAAAATAATTACATATGGAAATATTCAAGGCAGTGGTCAATATTACTCAGGCGGTATTGAAATTTTTTTAAAAAATATAGATGAAAGACATTTAATAAAAGATGATCTAAAATTAAAATTTGGTCCTGAATATAAAATCACTACAATTGATGAGCAACATGAAGAGATATTTTCATGGCTAAATTTAATTTATAAAAATGTTTATATAATACTTGGACTAATGATAGCAGTTGCCATAATTAATATGTCCTGTGCTTTACTTGTTTTAATAGTTGAAAAAACTAAAATGATAGGAATTCTTAAAGCTCTAGGTATAAAAAATAGTTCACTTATAAAAATATTTGCAACCCATGGAGGACTATTACTATCGTTTGGATTTATTGGAGGAAATATCTTAGCAATTATAATTATAAAACTCCAAAACCAATTTGAATTTTTAAAATTATCTCAAGAAAATTATTATTTAGATACAGTTCCTATGGAATATCCAATTTTATCAATTCTTGTATTAAATATCTTTACTTTTTTGTTTTGTTTTTTAGCGATGATGTTACCTTCATTAATTAGCTCTAGAATAAGTCCAATAAAAGCTATAAATTCAGATATATAGCTAATTAAGTTTATTTAAAGATATTGTTATTCTACTCATTGCTTCTTTTAAATTTTCAATTGAAGCTGCGTAGGAAATTCTCATACAATTAGGTGATCCAAATGCATTGCCTGTAACTAACGCTACTTTGGCAGTTTCTAGTAAATAGAGAGATAGATCATTTGCATTATTAATAGAATAGTTATTGTAAGATTTATTAAAAAAGAAACTCACATCTGGAAAAACATAAAAAGCACCCTGAGGTTGATTAATTTTTATCCCATTTATTTTTTTTAACTCCCCTATTACAAAATCTCTTCTTTTTAAAAAAGCATCTCTCATGGTGTGGACTACTACAGGATCAGCTGCAATTGCAGCTAATGATGCTCTTTGAGAAATTCCGGAGGTTCCAGATGTAAATTGGCCTTGGATTTTAGTGCAAGCTTTAGCTATCCAAATTGGAGCGCCAATATAGCCTAGTCTCCAACCTGTCATTGCAAAAGATTTTGATACACCATTAACAGTAACAACCTGATTATACATATCTGGAAATGCAGCCATGGAAAAATAGCTTCTCGTGAAGTTTATATGCTCATATATTTCGTCACTTAAAACTATAATTTCGGAGTGATTTACTAAAACATCAGCTAAGGATCGGAGCTCTTCTTTAGAATAAACACTTCCAGATGGATTACATGGGGAACTGTAAATCATCATTTTTGTTTTAGAACTGATAGCATTTTCTAATTGTTGAGGTGATATTTTAAAATCGTTCTCTATTGAAGTTTCAATAAATACAGGAATTCCTTCTGCCATCTTAATAATTTCTTCATAACTGACCCAATATGGAGCTGGAACAATAACCTCATCTCCTGGATTAATTAAACTAAGAACCACATTAGCAATAGATTGTTTTGCACCAGTAGAAACAACAATTTGATCAGTAGTATAGTCAATATTATTATCTCTTTTAAATTTATTAGAGATAGCTTCTCTTAGGTCCTGATAGCCATTAACAGGCATATATTTAGAATAATTTTGATCAATTCCTTCTTTAGCAGCTTCTTTTATAAAATCTGGAGTATTAAAATCTGGCTCACCCAAACTTAAACTAATAATATCTATACCTTGAGATTTAAGCTCTCTAGCCTTTCGAGCCATTGCTATTGTAGCAGATTCTGAAAGTCTATTTACTCTGTCAGATATATTTTCCATAGTTTATAAATTTATGCTTCAAAATTAAAGATTTGTAGAATTCATAAATTAATTTTTAAAAAAGAAATAAACACGTTATTCACTTTTGTAACAATTAGAAGACTTATTCGTAAAGAAATATATGAAAGATGTATTAATATTATCAATACCATTAGCAGGAATGCTTTTAATAACTTATTTAATGCTTCAACATTTTTATAATAAAAGTGTAGATGAAAAGGATAAAGAAAATAATATTGAAAAAATTAAAACATTTTTTCCTTTAAAGATACAAGCCTATGAAAGAGCTATTTTATTTCTTGAAAGAATTGACCCAAATAATATGATTATAAGAACTCATAAAAGTGGAATGAAAGCAAGTGATCTACATAGAGAATTATTAAAAATAATCAGAGAAGAATATACCCATAACATGTCACAACAGATTTATATCAATCAAGAATCTTGGAAAACATTATTAAACGCCAAAGACGAAACTATTCAAATAATAAATATGTCAGTTAATCATCTTAAGCAAGAATCATCCGGAATAGATCTTAGTGCAAAGATATTTGAACATATAGGAAAAAATAAAATAAGTCCAACAGAAAGTGCTAGGAATTCTATAGTAAAAGAATTTCAAAGTTCTGTAAATAAATAGCTATTTTATTGATGGAACAGGCTCAGGGATATTTTCATCTTGCTTTATTTCTGAACTTTCTTCGTCATGCCTCTCTGTAACAATATTCATTTCCTTTATTAAATGTGTTGCTCCAGCATATTTATCAATTATAAATAATGAATATCTAATATCAACTGAAATTGTTCTTTGGATATTAGATTCAAAATAAATATCACCACTCATTGCTTCCCAGTTTCCATCAAAAGCAGTTCCAATAAGTTCGCCATGAGCATTAATAACTGGACTTCCAGAATTACCACCAGTTATATCATTATTAGATAAGAAACCTACAGGTAATTTACCATCTTCTTTTCTAGCATATGGACCAAAATCTTTTGAATTGAATAAATCTTTCAATTTTTGAGGAACATAAAACTCGTGATTTTTATCATCAGTAAGTACTTCTTTTTGCATTACTCCCTCTAAAGTGGTATAAAAATCGTAATGAATGGCATCAGCCGGATCATATGGAAGAACATTTCCGTAAGTAAAACGCATTGTTGAATTTGCATCCGAGGCTTTATTCATTCCCATTTTTTGTAATCCATCAACAAATAATCTCATTCCTTTATTATAATCGCTAGAAAAACTTGATTGAGGCATCATAATTTGTTGTCTATACATTGCAAAAAATTCTTTTGTTAATTGAAAAACTGGGTCTTTATCAATATGTTTAGTAGATAGCTTATCATTATTTAACCAATTATTAAATTTTTCAAATGAAGTAAATGGTGACTTACTAAAATACTTTGAAGCAAAATTTGTAAAATCCCCACCATTTTTACTGCCCATTTGAGCAAATAATTCAGGATGAAATTCTTTCGGAACATCATTGTAAAACAAATTTAAAACAGCGGCTAAAGTATTTTGATCTATTGTAGAGTTATAATTCTTGTAATAATCCTTTGCAATTTCTGTTAAATCATCTTTTGCCTCTTTTACTCCTTCCCCACTTACTAAAGAAGTATATAATGATGATCTTGCGCCTAGATTACGAGCTAGGAATCTTATAATTTCAGAACCATAAATTGCTTCTTGAAAGTAAACGGATGGAATTTTAAAATTTGATTTTCCAACAATAGATTTTTCAATTAATGGTAGTGCTTGGGAATATTGATCTTCAAGTTTATTATTTAAGTACCACTTAGTAAACGAATCCTCAATTTTTTGTTTTTTACTAAAAACTTTATTTTTAACCAATTGCTCACTTTGGCCAATAAAATATTTCCAGTAGTTACTAACTCTAGCGTATTTAGAAGCGTATTGAATTCTGACTTTTTGACTTTTTGACATTTGTTCATCCATTATATCTAACTTAATTCTTCTTATTTTAACTCTTGCAGGTTGCTCTACTTCTGCAGCTTCTTTAACACCCCAAGAAGTTAAAAATCTATCAGTACTTCCAGGATAACCCATTATCATAGCATAGTCTCCATCTTGAACACCTGCAATAGAAACTGGTAGCGAATGTTTAGGTTTTAAAGGAATGTTTTTATCGTTATATGAGGCCGGATTATTTTCTAGATCTGCATAAACTCTAAACATAGAAAAATCACCAGTATGTCTAGGCCACATCCAATTGTCTGTATCTCCTCCAAACTTACCAATAGAACTTGGTGGAGCACCGACTAACCTTACATCATTGAAAATATCATAAGTTAGCATATAGTAAAAATTGCCATAATAAAAAGACTTTACTTGTACAGCAAAATTTTCTGAATTTTCACCTTCATTAGCTGCCTTTTTCAAAGCATTTCTATTTTTTCTAATAACAGACATTCTTTCTTCTTCAGTCATTCCATCTTCAACACCCTCTAAAACTTGATCAGTCACATCAGTAATTTCATTTAAAAACCAAACTCCAAAATCAGCTGGAATTTCTTGTTCTTTTGTCATAGCCCAAAAGCCATTAGTTAAATAATCATTTTCTGTACTACTGTTTGCTTGGATAGTTTCAAAACCACAGTGGTGATTAGTCATCATTAAACCTTGTTTAGAAATGATTTCACCAGTACAAAAACCACCTCCTAGTGCGACTATTGCATCTTTTAAACTAGAACTATTGGCATTATAAATTTGTTCTGGAGTCAATCTAATACCACACTCAACCATATTTTTATAAGTAGCCTCACCAAGAAGCATTGGGAGCCACATTCCTTCATCTGCCTTTACAAATAAAGAGTTAACTAAAATAAATAGTGTGAAAGTGAATTTTAAAATATATTTCATGTTAAGAGTTTAGTTTTGAATTATAAAAAGTTAAAAATAATACAAATTAATTATCTATTACAAAATAATTAGTTCTTAATCATAACCATCATGCCATCTCTAACAGGCATTAGAGTATTAGAAACTCTAATATCATTTTGGACTTTAGTATTGAATTTTTTTAAGGCTTCAGTTTCGAAATCATTTTTTAAAGTTGGATTAGTTACTTTACCACTCCACAGTACATTATCTGCGATAATCATTCCTCCCACGTTTACATTTTCAATAATAGCGTCATAATAATTAGAATAGTTTTCTTTATCTGCATCAATAAATACTAGATCCCAATTTTCGTTTAGTTCTGGTATAATATTTAACGCATTTCCAATTAGCATTGTAATTTGATTTTTATATTGTGATTTATCAAAGAATTCTTGAGCAAATGGGACTATTTCTTCATTTATATCAATAGTATATAAATTACCGTCTTTACTTAATCCTTCAGCCATACATAAAGCGCTGTAACCAGTATAAGTTCCTATCTCTAAAATATTTTTAGGTCTAATAGATTTTGATAAAACACTAAGAATTCTACCTTGTAAATGACCAGAAAGCATTCTTGGCTGAAGTATATTTATATGTGTTTGTCTATTGAGCTCATTTAATAGCGGAGATTCATTTTCAGTATGGTCTAGAGCATACTGATTAATTAAAGGATCTATAAAATCCATACTTATCTAAGTAAATCTTTAATGATTTTGGAAATTAAACTACCTTCTGCTTTACCTTTTAACATGGACATGGCTTTACCCATTACTTTGCCAATATCAGACATTGAAGTTGCACCTAGAGAATCTATAATTTTTTGTAATTCTTTAGTTAACTCATCTACATTTAGTTGCTTAGGAAGATAGATTTCTAAAACTTTTGCTTGAGAAAATTCTACTGAAGCTAAGTCATCTCTTTTTTGTTCTACATAGATTTTATAAGCATCCATTCTTTGTTTGTGCAACTTAGAAATAAGTTGTTGCGCTAACTCATTTGAAATAATTCCAGATGATCCTTCTTTAGTTTTTTCTAATAAAAAAACAGACTTCACAGCTCTCAATGCCTCTAATTTTACTTTATCTTTTGCCAGCATGGCATTTTTTAGATCAATAGGAATTTGATTTTCTATTCTATTATCCATGTTAGTCTACATTATCGTGTAGGAAACTATTATTGTCACTTAAACCAGTTTCTTTTTCTCCATTCTCATTAATATTTTCCCATAAAGTATATCTAGAGCTAGATTGCTCATCAGAATATTGAACATCTTTAAGATCTACATTTCTTCTTTTATAAGCAGGCTCACTTTCCATTTCATTGAGACCTAAAGGTGATCTTAACTTTTCAGTTGCTTTTCTAATTCTTTCTAATCTTTCATCAGAAATTGCTTTAGACTCGATAGTTTTTAATTCTTTATCATTAACTGGTTCTTCGCTTACTTGAGACAAATTAGCTTCAACAATATGTGGAGATTCTAGATTTTTTAACTCAGTATTCGATGATTCATCTTCCTCTAATAAAAATCTTACTTTTCCATCATCATTTAAGCTTTGATCATGATCAACAATAGTATTTGTAGAAACTAAATGCTCATCCTTATTTTCAGTTTCGTTTTCTACTTCCGAGTCTTCTTCATTAAGAACAAATCTTTTTGTAGCAGTTTCAGAGATATTATCATACTGTAATTGCTCTTCATTAGGTTCTTCGATTAATGTTGAGTTCTCATTTTCTAAAACAGACGAATCCTCTACAACAGATTCATCTTCTAAATTCATAACGTTTTTCTTAGGAGCTTTCATAGAAAGTCCAGTATGTGGAGTAGTATTAAAGCCTGTTGCAATTATAGTAACACATAACTTGTCTCCTAAAGATTCATCATATCCATGACCCCAAATAACATCGGCTGTACTTCCAGCCTCTTCTTGAATATAATCAGTAATTTCTGAAATTTCATCCATTAAAACAGCTTGTGTTCCATATGTTATATTTAGAAGAACATATTTAGCACCATCAATATTATTATCATTTAATAAAGGAGAATTTAATGCTTTTTCTACGCAATTTACTGCTCTATTTTCACCTTCACCCTCAGCAGAGCCCATTATAGCTACTCCACTATCTTTCATTACAGTATTAACATCATTAAAATCAACGTTGATTTGTCCAGTAACTGAAATAACTTCAGCAATACCTTTTGCAGCTATAGCTAAAACATCATCCGCATTTTCAAAAGCGTTTACCAAAGTGAGGTTCCCAAACATTTCTCTTAATTTATCATTATTAATCACTAATAATGTGTCAACGGCCTCTCTCATTTTCTCAATACCCTCTTCTGCCTGTGTTCTTCTTTTTCTTCCCTCAAATGTAAAAGGAACAGTAATGATTCCTACAGTTAAAATACCCATGTCTCTAGCTGCTTGTGCTATAACTGGGGCAGCACCGGTTCCAGTTCCTCCACCCATTCCAGCGGTAACAAATATCATTTTTGTGTTCTTAGCTAGTATTTCAATAACGTCATCTAAATTTTCAATGGCTGCATTCTTGCCAACATCTGGAATAGATCCAGCTCCTCTTCCTTCGGTTAAACTTTGGCCTAGAGGAATTTTTGTTGGTACTGGACTAGTGTCTAATGCTTGGTGATCTGTATTACAAACTACAAAATCCACCCCTTTTATTCCTAGTCGATACATGTGGTTTACTGCATTACTTCCTCCACCTCCAACACCTATTACTTTAATAATAGAGGATTGTTCTTTTGGTAAATCAAATTTCATCATGATTTTATTTTTAATTGTTAATCTACTTTTTCGTCAAAAAATGTTTTAATCTTTTCAAAAAAGCTTCCTTTATTTTTTTGAGAATGCATTCTTGTACTAATCTTTTCGTTTCTTGATTTTAATAACTCATATTGCTCAAACCCTTTAGCTACCAGACCAACACCAGTCGCAAATAAAGGTGAAGTGACATTAATATTAGTATTTGAACTTAGGTGTTCATTTGGATAACCTACTCTTGAGTCCATCCCTGTGGTAAACTCTATAAGTTGGTTCATATGTTTAAGTTGAGAACCTCCACCAGTTACTACAATACCACCTATTAATTTTTTTTCAAATCCAGAGTTTTTAATTTCATAATAAATATGTTCTAATATTTCAGACATTCTAGCATTTATTATATTAGCTAAATTCATAACTGATATTTCTTTTGGGTCGCGACCTCTAAGCCCAGGAATACATACTACTTCGTTGTCTTGACTTGACTGAGTAACAGCAGCTCCAAATTTTGTTTTCAGAAGTTCAGCCTGTCGGTGCATAATGGTACACCCTTCTTTAATATCTTCTGTAATTACATTTCCGCCAAATGGAATAACGGCTGTATGTCTAATAATTCCATCATGAAAAATTGCAATATCAGTTGTTCCACCACCTATATCTACAAGAGCAATACCAGCTTCCTTTTCTTCGTTGCTAATAACAGCTGATGAAGAAGCAAGGGGTTCTAAAATTAATTCTGCGACTTGTAACCCAGCTTTATTAACACATTTAAATATATTTTTAGCTGCTGCCATTTGACCAGTAATGATATGAAAATTAGCTTCTAGTTGAACTCCAGACATTCCAATAGGATCTTTAATTCCGGGTTGTCTGTCAACAATATATTCTTGTGGTAAAACATGAATAATTTCTTCACCAGGCATCATCACCAATTTATACATGTCTTCTATAAGCTCATCAACATCTTTTTGCGAAATTTCCTCATCTATTGAGTCGCGAGTAATCATTCCTCTGTGTTGTAAACTTTTAATATGTTGTCCTGCAATACCAACATTTACAACTTTAATCTCAATACCCGATTTTGATTCAGCTTCTTCAACTGCTGCCCTAATTGATTGGACAGTCTTTTCAATATTTGAGACTACTCCTCTAGTAACCCCCAAACTTGGAGCTTTTCCTATTCCTAATATTTCAATTTTTCCATGGTCAGTTTTTCTGCCAACCAGGCAAGCAATTTTTGTTGTTCCAATATCTAGTCCTACAATTATTTCTGGTGCATCCATCTTAGTTTCTTTTTGAACAAATTATTTGATTTTCGTATAATATATTTAATGTGTCGTATTTATTTAAATCCTTGGGGTTTGGACCATTAGTATAAAAAAGTTTAATTTTTTTAAATTTATTTTCCATATTTTCTGATGATCCAAACAAAATTCTTTGGTTACCAATTCTAGGAATTAATTCAAAGTAGCCATTATTATTGATGTGGATTTGTACAATTTGAGATTTTAAGAACGTGTCATTGTTAATTAATTTACTCATTTTATAGATTTCTTGAAAAATAGCTGTTCTATGAAGACTATCTAAAATATTTAAATCTAGGCGATCTGGAAAGTTAATTTCACCAGAAAAAATAGGAACCCTAGAGACATAAGTTTTACTTATAGGCATTAAAAAACCTCTCATATCCATATAAAAATTCTTTTCAAAAACGCTACTCACAAACCTAGCTATAGGAGTTCTTTTAGTGATGTCCACTTTTAGGCCTCCATTATTATTAAAATATACTTGTGCATTTCTAATAGCTGAGTGGTTTAATAACTTCTTTTCAATACTTGCAAGCTGAATTTCTTTTTTTAATGAAACGTTATTTACTATACCCATTAATAATAACATAGAATTAACCTCAGATTTAGTTATAAATTTTTGGGAATTATCATTAATGAAGTTTATTTCAATATTTTCAAGAGTTAGTTCATCATAATAGTTTGTAACAAACCCAGAAAGAATTATCCAGCCAGAAATAAGAAGTATCCAAAATGATATTTTAGCTGCTCTTTTAAACATTTAAACTTATATATTTATTTATTTCTACAACCCACTTATCAATATCTCCTGCTCCAATTGTAATTAAAACCGAGTCAGATTTTAAGTCAATATTAGAAAATAGATCTTGAGGAGAATTTATTAGTTTTTTATTTCTATTTGCTATTTTTTTTATCAAAGTTGATGAACTTATTCCCTCAATTGGAGTTTCCCTAGCTGGATAAATAGGAAGTAAAAATATTTTATTAAATTTTGATAAAACTGCTGCAAAATCATCCATGAAATCTTTAGTTCTACTAAATAAGTGAGGTTGAAATACTGCAATAATTTGCTTTTCAGGGTAAAATGATTGAGCTGCTTCTAGAAGTGCTTTAATTTCTGTAGGATGATGAGCATAATCATCAATATATTTAAATTTTGGAAGATTTACATGAATATCAAAGCGTCTTTTCACCCCAAGATACGACTGAAGACTTTTTTTAATATTTTCAATATTAATTCCATTTATAAGACATGCTAAAATTGCTCCACCAGCATTCAACAAATTATACTTGCCAGGCATTCTAAATTGAAAATTAGAATGTATTTCACTTTTATATTTAAAATCAAACTGAAACTTTTCATCTTTAACTTGTAAGTTTAAAATCTGCAAGTCGTTGTTCTCCCCGAAGCCATAAGATAGGTTATTGATAAATAATTCATCAATACTTTCTTCAACTATAAGCTTGTCTTGTTGAGCAATCAAGGAAGTAAATTCTTTGAAACTATATATTAGTGATTCTTTACTTTTATATATGTCTAAATGGTCAGCGTCTACAGAAGTTAAAACAATTGTATCTGGTTTTAGCTTCATAAATGAATGATCATATTCGTCTGCTTCCACAACTGAAAAATCTCCATTTCCCTTTAAGTAGTTGGAGTTATAGTTTAAAGTTAATCCGCCAATAAATGAAACCCCATCTTTTTTGTTCTCTCGTAAAATATGTGCAATGATAGAACTAGTAGTTGTTTTACCATGGGTGCCAGCAACAGCAATAGTATTGTATAGACTTGTAATCTCACCTAAAATTTCTGCTCTTTTTAATAATGGAATTCTTTTTTTATGAAAATACTGATATTGTAAGTTGCTATTTTCTATGGCTGGTGTATATATGACTAAATCAACTTTATAATTTTCAAGTATAAGATTTGGGTCATCTAAGTAAAAAATTTCTGCTCCTTTACTTTCTAACTTTAGAGTTATTTCAGATTTTACTTTATCATAACCACTAATATTATAATTATTCGATAAAAAATAATGCGCTATAGCACTCATTCCAATACCGCCTATACCTATAAAATGTATTTTTTTAAACTTTTTTAGTTCCATTAAAATTTAGTTTAAAAATTTCACTTACAATGTCATTTGTAGCATTAGGCTTACCTAAATTTTTAGCATTTTTAGAAATTTGAGTTAATTTTTCTATATTTTTTAATAACTCTATAGCTACTGACAAAAGCTTTTCTGTTTGATCGTCTTTTACTAGAATAGCAGCCGATTTACTCACCAACGACATTGCGTTTTTAGTTTGATGATCTTCTGAAACATTTGGTGATGGAACTAATATACTTGGAATTCCAGCTAAAGTTAGTTCACTAATTGATAAAGCTCCAGCCCTAGAAATGACAATGTCAGAAACTGCATATGCCAAGTCCATTCTTTTAATAAAAGGTAATGGATGAATGTTTATCATATTAATTTGTGTCAATTGATCATTAATTTTATTAAAATATCTTTTCCCAACTTGCCATATTAATTTTACTGGTTGATCATTAAGAATACTTATAGATTTAATTATTCCTTCATTTATAGACTTTGCTCCTAAGCTGCCACCGAGAACTAGAATTACTTTCTCTGATTTTAAAACATTAAAATATTTTTTAGCTTCATCAACTTTAGAATTTAAATTCTCTAAATCTTTTCTTACTGGATTACCTGTTAAAATCAACTTACTTTGATCAAAAAACCGACTCATGTTTTCATAAGCAACACAAATTTTATTAGCTTTTTTACTCAACCATTTATTAGTTAAACCTGCATAAGAATTTTGTTCTTGTATTAAAGTCGGAATGTTTAATGAATGGGCCATTCTTAAAGTTGGTCCACTAGCATATCCTCCAACCCCAACTACTACATCTGGCTTGAAATCTTCAAGAATTTTTTTAGCATTATTTAAACTTTTTAGTAAAAAAAAAGGGAACTTTAAATTTTTAAAAATTGATTTTAATGATAATGAACGTTGAATTCCCACAACATCTAACCCAATAATGCTAAATCCTTCTTCAGGAATTTTTTCCATTTCCATTCTTCCTTTAGCACCAACAAATAATATTTTTGAATCTTTATTCTTTTCAAGTATTTTTTTTGCAATGGCAATTGCTGGATAAATATGCCCCCCAGTACCACCACCACTTATCACTATTTTTAAATTAGACATTTTCAGAATCTTTATATACAGAAGTACTAACATTTAATATGATACCCAATGAAATACAAGTAAATAATATTGACGTCCCACCCATACTAATTAAAGGTAAAGGTTGTCCAGTAACCGGAAATAAGTTCACTCCAACACCCATATTTACAAATGATTGGAAAATCAACATAAAACTTAATCCAAAGACAATGAAAGCAGCAAATTTACTATCTACTTTGTTCATTATTCTTATTGCTCTAAAAAATAGAATCATGTATAATATAAGTAAACTAATTCCTCCAATGATAGAACCAAATTCTTCAATTGATGAAGCATAAATAAAATCGGACTGAGCAGAATATAAATCATTTTTTACGTGTCCTTTGCCTGGACCCTTCCCAAATAAAAATCCATTTACAACAGCACGTTTAGCCATTTCAGCTTGATAATTTTCTTGTTTATCTCCGCTCTCAAAACTTAACATTCTTTTCTCCCAAGTATCAATTCTTGGAAGAAAACCTGGTAAGGCTATGTTAATTAAAATCAAAAATGTAAGACCTAAAAAAGCAGTTCCAAGTATTGAACACAAATGCTTAATTTTAGCTCCGCCAATAAATATCATTGTAAAACAAACAACAAATAACATAGCTGCCGTTGAAAAATCAGCTGGTAGAATTAAGCCACATATCAAAATTACTGGCCATAAAATAGGCATTAACCCTTTTTTAAAATCTTTAATTTCATCTTGCTTGTTAGTTAGCATTCTTGAGACATAAATAATTAAAACTAATTTGGCAAAGTCAGAAGGCTGAAAACCCATTATCCACCTAGAAGCATTTCCTTTACTAACTCCGAATAAAAGTGTTACAATCAATAAAATAATTGAAACGAATATGCCTATTTGAGATAATCTTGAGAAATATTTATGGGGGAAAAATTGTAAATAAATAATTAAAATAATACCTATTAAAATTATTAGTGTATGCTTAATTACAAAGGGTGCAACATTACCGGCTGATATTCTAAATGCTAGGTTAGAACTTGAGCTGTAGGCCATTATTATTGAGTATAAAGAAAGCAATATTATAATTGTCCAAATTACCTTATCACCCTTTATATATTTCTCAATAAATCCTTGCATTAAATTAAATTCTCAATTAAATTTTTAAAATAGTCTCCTCTTTCTTGATAAGTTTCGTGGGTTAAAAAACTTGCGCACGATGGCGAAAACAATACTTTAATATTCTTAGTTTTATTGCTCTGTGCCATGCTAACTGCTTTATCAATAGTTGATAGTTGTGAGTATTTAATTTTTGAACCAAACAAGTATTTTAACCTGGTTTCATGTTTTCCATAATAAATAATTTCTGAAACTTTAGATAACACAAGCTCTTCTATAATGTCAAAATCTCTGATAGATTGATCTTGACCAACTATCCAAATAATGGGTCCATCTATATTTTCTAAAGAAAAGGCTGTGTCTCCAGTTCCTGTTGATTTGGAGTCATTAATCCAAACTTTATCGAAAGCTTCAGAGAAAAATTCCAATCTGTGTTCAATAGCTGAGAATGAGCTTAGAGACTGCTTTCTTTTTTTAGAAAGCATTTGTTTTAAGGAAGTTGTTTTTATTGTATTCATAAACTGTAATTTACAGGGATCTAACCGCATTTTTAAATTGGTGACCTCTGTCTTCGTAGTTTTTAAATAAATCAAAACTTGCACATGCGGGTGAAAGCAATACATTGTATCCTTTCTTAGCAATTCTATAACTAATCTGAACAGCATGCTCTGCTGATTTTGATTCATAAAATGATTCAACTATTTCTCCAAAAGTTTCTTTAATTTTAGTATTATCTTTCCCTAAACAAACAATTCCTAAAACTTTTTGTTTTACCAATCCTTCTAAAACTGAGTAGTCATTTCCTTTGTCAACTCCTCCAACTATCCAAATCGTTGGTTGCTGCATACTTTCTAAAGCATACCATGTAGAGTTTACATTTGTGGCTTTAGAATCATTTATAAAGTTAATTCCATGGATTTTAGCAACCTCCTCCAATCTATGCTCTACATTTTTAAAATCCGATAAACTATCTCGGATAATTTCCTTTCGAATGTCTAATACTCTTGCAGCAACACCTGCTGCCATCGAATTAAATAAATTGTGTTTGCCCTGTTGGGCCAATTGATGAATGGACATGATTGTTTGTTTTTTATTGTTTATACTGATTTTTATTTGATTCTTTTCTATCCAGGAACCGTTCTGCAAACTCTTTTGTATTGAAACTGGGTTTAATAAATATTTTGACTCTTTGTGCTCAGAAATCCATGAGCAAATCACCTTGTCATCATGGTTGTAAATCAGATGATCATCTTTGGTCATGTTTTGAATGATTCTAAATTTACTTTCAGAGTATTTTGTGAAATTTTGATTATATCTATCTAAATGATCTGGAGTAATATTTAGAATTATTGAAATATCTGCTTTGAAGTCATACATTCTATCTAATTGAAAGCTACTCAACTCAATAACGTAGTAGTCATTGTCTTCTAAGGCGACAGATAATGCATAACTTTCACCAATATTTCCAACTGCCTTAACTTTAAACCCAGCTTGTTTTAATATATATGTTACCATTAAAGAGGTAGTGGTTTTACCATTTGTCCCTGTAACACATATTTTTTTTGCATTACAGAAATAACTGGCGAACTCTACTTCGCTAATAATGGGTTTTAATTTATTATCAAAATGTTTGATTAGAGGATGGTTATCTTCAATACCAGGACTTACTACTAATAGATCATTTTCAGACGAAATTGATGACATATATTCATTTTCATACCACTTAATATTGTGATTATTTAAAATCTCTATATTTTTATTTGAAATATTAGAATCATCGCAAACTACTACATCTATATTGTTCTTTTTTGCTAGAATAGCAGCGCCTATGCCACTTTTACCAGCTCCTAAAACCATCATATTTTGGATATTTTTAGTCATCTCAGTTTTAGGGTTACAATTGAGAGTACGGCAAGTAGGATACCAAGAATCCAAAATCTTGATACAATTTTTGCTTCGTGAATTCCTTTTTTCTGGAAGTGATGATGGATAGGAGACATAAGAAAAATTCTTTTGCCTTCACCATATTTTCTTTTTGTGAACTTGAAATATGATACTTGAAGAACTACACTTAAATTTTCTATTAGAAATACACCACAAAAAATAGGTATTAGTAATTCTTTTCTAATTGCTATAGCAAAGACAGCAATTATTCCACCTAGAGCTAAACTACCAGTGTCGCCCATAAATACTTTAGCTGGATAAGAGTTATACCAGAGAAAGCCAATACAAGCTCCAACAAAAGAGCTAATAAATATTACAAGTTCTGAAGAATTGGGAATGTAAATAATGTTTAAATAATCTGAAAAAACTAAGTTCCCAGATAAGTAAGCAAAAATTGCTAGGGTAATTCCAATAATTGCACTAGTTCCTGTTGCAAGACCGTCTAATCCATCTGTTAAATTTGCTCCATTGGAAACGGATATAACAATAATCACTATGATGGGAATAAATGCTAACCAAGCTAAATTCTTTAATTCTGGACTAGCCCATGTAATAAGCCAGGAATAATCAAACTCATTATTTTTAATAAAAGGAATAGTAGTTTTTAGAGATTTTGTCTCTTCCCAATAATAATTTTTTTGGTCTTTATATTCATTATAGTTTTCTGTAATCTCAGTGTTGTAAAAAGTTTTAGACTTAATAGTTACGGATTCACTCCAATACATTGATGCTCCAACAATTATTCCAACTCCAATCTGCCCAATTACTTTGAACTTACCAGCTAATCCTTTTTTATTTTTTTTAAAAACTTTAATATAATCATCCAAAAAACCTATTAAACCCAGCCAAACTGTAGAAACAAGCATTAATTGAATATATATATTGTTTAATTTGGCGAACAGAATTGTTGGAATTATAATTCCTGCTAGGATTATTACACCTCCCATTGTTGGGGTTCCTGTTTTTTCCATTTGCCCATCTAAGCCAAGATCTCTTATAGACTCTCCAACTTGTTTTTTGTGTAAATAATTAATTAGTTTTCCACCGAAAATTAGGGTGATAATTAAGGAAGTAATTATAGCCATGCCAGCTCTAAATGAAATGAACTGAAACAATCCCGAACCAGGCAGGTCAAAATTTTGATTTATATAATTGAAAAAATGATAAAGCATTATTGTTGTATTTGTTTAAATATTTCTATGGTAGTTTCTAGATCATCAAAATGAAACTTTTGTTTCCCGATAATTTGAAATTTTTCATGCCCTTTACCTGCTATCAAAATAATATCTCCACTATCTGCCATTTCACAAGCAACTTTAATTGCTTCTTTTCTTTCTTGAATTGACAATACCTTTGATGCTTGAGTCTTTGGAATTCCTGAAATAATATCATTAATAATATCACTAGGCTTTTCACTTCTTGGATTATCAGAAGTTATTATTACTTGATCACTATACAAAGAAGAAATTTCACCCATCATACTTCGCTTTCCTTTGTCTCTATCTCCTCCACAACCAAAAACAGTAAATATCTTTTCTTTATCACTTTTTAAATCCTTTAAGGTTTTAAGAACATTTTCAAGAGCATCCGGGGTATGGGCATAGTCAATTACAGCAGTAACATTTGATGGAGAAATAATATATTCAAACCTGCCTTCAGGAGCCTTTAGGTTACTAAGAATTGTCAAGATTGTAAGTGATTCTTCTCCAAGAGATTTAGCAACAGAATAAACTACTAAAAGATTATATGCATTAAATTCCCCAATTAATCTTGAGGTCATTTCAAATCCATCAATTTCAATAGATAATCCTGTTATATTATTTTCAATTACTTTACCCTTAAAATCATAATCTCCTGCTAAACCATAAAAAAATGTTCTGGCAGTTATATCTCTTGCCATTTCTAATCCAAAAGAATCGTCTTGATTTATAATTGCAATAGCGTTATTTTTAAGGTTATCAAATAATTTTTTCTTTGAACTTATATAATGATCAATTGTAGGGTGATAATCCATATGGTCTCTGGAGATATTGGTATATACTCCAATATCAAAAGACAATCCAGAAACTCTATTCTGATCTAATGCATGTGAACTTACTTCCATAAATACGTAAGTACATCCTTTACTTACCATCTGACTTAGGAGCTCATTAATTCTTATTGCATCTGGTGTGGTATGAGTTGATTGAATAGTTTTATGAAGTATTTTAATATTGACTGTAGATATTAGCCCTGTTTTATAACCCATTAATCTATATAAATCATATAGTAAAGTCGCACAAGTTGTTTTACCGTTAGTGCCTGTTATTCCAATTAATTTTAGTTTTTCAGAGGGATTATCATAAAAATTAGATGCAATAACGCCTATTGATTCTGAGCTGTTAAGAACTTTTATATATGTGATATTTTCTTTTAAATTTTCTGGGATTTCATCACATATTATTGCACAAGCACCATTAGATTCAGCATCACTTATAAAATGATGTCCGTTTTGGCTTACCCCATTTACTGCTATAAAAAGTGATAAATTATTTATTTTTCTTGAGTCAAATGCAATACTTTCAACTGCAATATTTGTATTGCCTTTAATTTCAACAATTCTAATTCCATATATTATATCTTTAAGTAGTTTCATCCTAGTTGTAAAACAATTTTTTGACCTTTATATAATTTGAAACCTGCTCTTATTGATTGCTCTCTTACAATTCCTGAGCCTACTGGCTGAACTAGCAACCCATACTTCTCTAAAATATAAGTAGCATCAATAAGACCCATCCCTATAACATTAGGAACTAGCCCTTTTTTATTTTCTTTTGTGATTATTTTTATACCATTATTTCCCGTCCTAGTAGATATCCATTGAGTAGTATTACTAGACAAGTCATTTACAGGAATCCCAATCTTTCTTGAAGCGATTAAGAAAGATTCTTTGTCTCCATTTCTTGAATATGGATATTGATTGATGGAATCTTCAACTGCAATATTTTCTTTTTTAAATTCCTGAGCATAAACCTTATCAGCTATTTCTTTAAAAACAGATCCTGAAACTACTGATCCAAAAATATTCTTTGTAGGTCCTTGAACAACAACTATACAGCTGTAGATGGGGGTTTTTGCAGGAAAGTAACCACAGAAAGATGCTTGATATTTATTTCCATAGCCTTTTGATCCTTGAGCAATTTTTGATGTTCCTGTTTTTCCTGCAATTTTAAAACCTCTAGCTTTTATATTATTTGCAGTTCCTCTTTCAACAACACCCTCCAACATTGCTTTTAAATCATTAAGAGTAGATTTAGAACATATCGAAGTGTTTAATATTTCAGGTTTGAAATATTTCTGAATCTCACTACCTTTTTTGATATATCTAACAAACTGGGGTTTGAGCAATATCCCTTCATTTGCAACAGCATTATAAAGTGCCAATGTTTGAAGTGGAGTCATTTTTAGTTCATAACCTATAGACATCCACGGCAAAGTAATACCCGTGAAAGTTGGATCTGTAGACTCCTTTATAAAAGGAGTGCCTTCTCCAAGTATAGAAAGACCTAATTTCTGATGAATTCCAATTTCTTTTAATCCATCAATGAATTCCTGTGGATCTTTTTTATAATTATCATAAATTATTTTACTTATAACATTTGAAGATTTTTCAAAAGCAACTTTAATAGTATTTCTGCCATAAACTTTCCCTCCGTCTGTTAAGTAATTGTCGTAAAAATCATATCTGCCTGTCATATCTACAGAGTCTGTTATTTTCACTTTACCTTGTTCTAAGGCAACTAGTAAAGAAGCTAGCTTAAAAGTAGATCCTGGTTCTGAAGCTAATCCAACTGCATGATTTTGAGCCTCAAAATAAGTTTCTGTTTCTGTGTCAAATGAAAGATTGGCAATAGCTTTTACAAATCCAGTTTTAACTTCCATTAAAACTGCACAACCCTTTTGAGCTTTTTGATCCTTTAATTGTTTTAGTAAAGCGGATTCTGCAACATCTTGAAGATTAACGTCAATTGAAGTATAAACATCACTCCCCGGAACTGGCTCAACAGAAAGTTCATTTTCAACTGGCTTCCATTCATTTCCTCTTATTTTCTCCATGAGCATTTGCCCATTCTGACCTTTCAAATAAGTATTGAAAGCGCCTTCTATACCAACTAAAATTGATTTTTTTCCTTCATTCTCAACTGCATAACCGACAGTTCTATTGGCAAGCATTCCATATGGCTTTACTCTCTTATTGGATTTTAGAACTATACATCCTCCTTTATATTTACCAAGGTTAAAAATTGGGAACTTTTTTAATCTTTCAACTTCATCATTTCTAAGGCCTCTAGCAATATGATAATACCTATTACCTTCAAACTTTTGAGTTTCTAAGTCTGACTTCCATTGGAAAGAGTTTTTCCCATTGATAAGAACAGAAAGAGAATCTGACAACTCTGTAATATTATCATTAAAAGTTTTTTCTTTAATAGTTACTAAATCAACAAACACTTTATAACGCGGAACAGAAAGTGCTAACGATGTTTTTAATTGATTTGACGCATAAATATTTCCTCTTGGAGCTAGAACTTTTTTAGAAATGAAAATTTGTTTATTGACATCTGTTTTTAGCTGTTCACCCTTAAAAATTTGCAAATAGAATATTTGCGCCACTATAGCTAGACCTACAAATAAAACCAGGAAATAAACTATATATAGTCTGATTAGAGATTCTTTACTTTTCATTATCAGACTTTTTATTGTGAATAATTAGAGGAGGATCTACAGACTCATACAAGCCCCATTTTTCTGTTTGCTTTACTACTTTACTTTGCAAACTCTCTTTATCATATAACTCCAGAGCAGATTGCAATTGAGAATATAATTTTTCACTCCTTTTACTTTCCTTTGAAATTTCTAAAACAATACTATCTACATGGTAGCCATATGCTACATATATAACCATCAAAAAAGTCACATAAACTAGAAACGGAGTACTTTTAATAACAATTCCTTTTCGAAAAAGATCACCTGAAAATATTTCTTTTAAAAGTGTCATATTAAATTCTTTTTGCAATCCTTAGCTTGGCACTTCGTGACCTGGGGTTCATTTTAATTTCTTCACTTTCCGGAATTATTGGTTTTTTATTAATAGCCAAAAAAGGCGTAGAAGTATTTCCATAAAAATCTTTTTCTAAAACTCCGTTACAATTTCCTGTCCTAAAAAAGTTTTTAACCAGTCTATCCTCTAATGAGTGATAGGTGATTATTGAAACAACCCCTTCTTTTTTTAAAATTCTTGGTAATTGGTTTAAAAAATCAACTAGGGCAGTTAATTCTTGATTTACCTCAATTCTAATAGCCTGAAAAACTCTAGCTAAAAATTGATTTCTTATTTTTTGAGGAACTAAAGACTCAATAGATGAGACCAACTGAAATGTAGTCTTTAACAATCCGTTGGACCTAGCAGCTACTATACTCTTAGCAAGCCTTTTTGACTCAACAGTCTTGAAGTCTCCAAATGTTGTGAAAAGGTTTTCTAATTCCTTCTCCTGATAATTATTCAATAAATCATAAGCACTTAAAGAAGAGTCTTTATTCATTCGCATATCTAAATCATTGTCAAAACGAAAAGAAAAGCCTCTTTTAGCGTTATCAAATTGAAATGAAGAAACCCCTAAATCCGCTAATACTCCAATTGGAAGACCATAGCTATTTGCTTCTAAAATATTTTCAATATTTCTAAAATTCTGTCTAATTAATAAAAACCTTTTGTCATCAATTGAGTTGTCAATAGCATCAGAGTCTTGATCTAGCGCCATTAATATTCCATTATTAAGTTTTTTAAGTATAGCTCGGGAATGTCCGCCACCGCCAAATGTAACATCTATGTAAAACCCTGAGGGATCGGTAATCAGACCATTTATAGCAGCATGTAGTAGAACTGGGGTATGATATGGATCAGCCTTCATCTGATGACTCCCCCATAACTTCATGAGCCAATTGATCAAATTCATCCCAGTCATCTTTCATCATGCTTTCATATGTCTTTCTGTCCCATATCTCCCACAAATCAACATTAGCAACTATGACTAGTTCTTTTTTAATCCCGGCCCAACTCAGTAAACCCTTAGGAAGTAACAATCTGCCATTACCATCAACAGCAATTTTGGTAGCACCTTTTTGAAACATACGGGCAAATTTTCTATCCTTAGACTTAAATCTATTGAGCTTTCTGAGTTTACTCATAACCATCATCCATTCGGACGAAGTGTACATAGAGAGACAATCGTCTACCCCCCTGGAAATAACAAATTGCTCTTGATCAACAGGTGATAATTGCTTACGTACATCTGAAGGAATCAACATTCTTCCTTTGACATCTAGCTTACAATAATATTCACCTATAAATCCTGACAATTACTCAAATTTTAAATGTAAATCTAATAAATATTTACCCACTTTTTCCCACAAAAAATAAATTGTGTATAACTTTTTACGATTTACAAATGAAAATGTTTCAATAATTTATTTAACTACTCTGTTATTTAATAATATAATTAGTGGTAAAAAGTGGAGATAAAAATTTAAAGGAGTTAATTAACAACAAATTGCTATATTTATTAATAAATACGTTATCCTGGAATGAGTCACCAAAAAAAAATTAATATTTCAGATGTAATTGCAGAAAAAAGCCCCAAACTATTTAAAATAATACCTGGCTTTTTGATGGAAAAATTTAAATCTTTTATACATCAAAAAGAGATTAATTTAATACTAGAAAAACTAGAGAATAAAGAAAAACTTGAATTTATTAAAGGAGGGCTAGATGAACTTGGTGTAAGCTCAAAAAATTTGGGATTTAATAAACTCCCAAAAAAATCAGGAGTTATTATTGTGGCAAACCACCCGTTAGGTGGATTAGATGGTCTAGCACTAATTAATGAAATAGGAAAATACAGAACAGATATTAAATTTCTAGTCAATGATATTTTATCACAAATAAGGCCGTTCAAGCCTTACTTTATCCCAATTAACAAGCATGGATCAAACTCTAGAGAAAATATAATAAGACTTGAAAAACTATTTCAATCTAATCAGTGTATCATTATATTCCCTTCGGGTTTGGTATCCAGAAAAAATAAAAGAATAGTTGAAGATTTGGAATGGAGAAAAACATTTGTGACAAAAGCTAAAAAATATAATAAACCTATTTATCCAGTATACATTTCAGGTGAGAACTCTAGAAAATTCTACCAAATTGCAAAGTGGAGGAAGATATTTCGTTTAAAAATAAATATCGAAATGTTCTTTCTTGTTGATGAAATGTTTAAGCAAAAAGGTGGTACTATCGAAATTGCTATGGGGAATTCTATTGACTCATCATCTCTAACCAGTGATAAAAGTGATTTTGAATGGGCTCAATTAATTAAAAAATATACCTATGAGCTTAAAAACAATGTTAATTTTGTATTTAAGGAATTAATTAAAAATGAAAAAGATTATTAGTCCTATATCTAGATTTGATCTTGAAAAAGAACTAAATGAAGAAACGTTTATTAGAAAAACGAACTTCTGCAATCACGATATTTATATTGTCGACTTCAAGAACCAAAGAAATACATCAATGGAAATTGGAAGACTTAGAGAATTAACATTTAGAAATGCTGGGGGAGGAACTGGAAAATCATTTGATTTAGATGAGTTTGACACAAGAGAGGAAGCCTTTTACAAACAACTTATAGTATGGGATCCGGATGAAAAACAAATAATTGGAGGCTACAGATTCATGCAAGGATCTGATATTATAAACTCTAAAAAATTCAATAATTCTGCTACAAATACTTTATTTAACTATAATGATGATTTTTATAAAAATATATTTCCATATACAATAGAACTTGGACGCTCCTTTGTTCAACCAGCATATCAACCTTCATCAGGGAATCGAAAAGCAATTTTTTCGTTAGATAATTTATGGGATGGTTTAGGAGCATTAGTTGTAGACTATCCAGAAATACGATACTTGTTTGGGAAGGTAACCATGTATTTAGATTTTGATAAAAAGGGAAGAGATTTAATACTAGGTTTTATGAACCACTTTTTTAATGACAAAAAAAAATGGATAACCCCTAAAGAGCCACTAAAATATCATCACGATATAAGCTATTTTAAAAAAGATATTATAAACTTAAATTACAACGAAGCATATAAGATTTTAGTAAAATATCTCAAAGACTTAAATTCATCGGTGCCACCACTAATAGCAGCATACATGAACCTATCTCCAAGTATGAAAACTTTTGGAACAACAATGAATTTAAAATTTGGAGCAGTTGAAGAAACAGGAATACTAATATCACTGAAAGATATTTATCCCGAAAAAAAAGATAGGCATGTAAATTCATATAAAAAGAAATAATGAAGATTAATACTGCTAATTTCATTTGCAGCAATACTAATTGGAGAAAATGTCCAAAAGAAAATATGCCTGAGTATGCTTTCATTGGAAGATCTAATGTTGGAAAGTCTTCTTTAATTAATGCATTAACTAATAGTAAAAAACTTGCTAAAATTTCTGGAAAACCAGGGAAAACTCAATTAATTAACCATTTTTTAATAAATGAGAAATTCTACTTTGCCGACTTGCCTGGATACGGATATGCAAAGATTTCAAAAAAAATAAGAGAAGAATTTCAAAGTTTTACATTAAAATATTTAAAAAATAGAGAGAATTTAGTGTGCCTATTTCTACTAATTGATTTGAGGGTTTCACCTCAAAAAATTGATCTAGAATTCATGGAATTTTGCGCATTAAAAAAAATACCATTTGTTATTTGTTTTACAAAATCAGATAAGCTTAAAAAAGCTGAAATTGTAGAAAATACAAACCAATACAAAGATTATTTATTAAAACAGTGGGAGTCTTTTCCAATTAATTTCACTACATCTTCTGTTAAAAAAACTGGATTAAAAGAAATTGTGAGTTTTATTGATGAAAATAATATTCAATTTAAATACTGAACAAACCTAAAAAAATATTAGTTGCTCCCTTAGACTGGGGGCTAGGCCATATATCTAGGACTATTCCATTGATAAAGTCACTTACAGCAAGAGGACACATAATTATAACATGTGGAGACCAAAAATCAAAAATAATTTATGAGAAAGAATTTCCAAATATTCTACATATTATAATTGATGGATATAAACCAACATATAGTAAGTACAATAAACAAGGGTGGTCAATTGTTAAACAAATACCAAAATTCATAAATAGAATTTATAAAGAACAAAAAGATGCTGAAAGAATATCTAAAGAACAAAATATAGACATCATTATTTCAGACAATAGGTTTGGTTTCAGATCAAACAAAACAATAAATATCTTTTTAACACACCAACTAAAAATTAAAGGACCCAAAAATTTAATGAGATTTGTGAATAAAATAAATCAACGATTTATTAAAAAATTTGATTTGTGTTGGGTTCCAGATTTTGAAAACTCTTTACTTTCCGGAGACCTTTCAACCTGTAAATTTAAAACAACAAAAATAGGTCCTTTGTCAAGGTTTGAAGACGGTTACACTAAAAAAACAAAATTTAAATACAAATATCTTGCAATTATTTCTGGTCCTGAACCTCAAAGAAGTTTATTTGAAAAAGAAATAGCTCATGCTTTCAAAAAAATTAAAGACCCTTGTGTTATTATTACAGGTGAAATTAAAAAATCTAAAGAAAAGATTAAAAATATTGATATTTACCCGCATTTAGAAATAAAAAAATTTATAGAAATAGTAGTTCAATCTGAGTTAATCATTTGTAGATCCGGTTATAGTTCTATTATGGATCTTTATTTTCTTCAAAAAAAAGTAATGTTTATTCCAACACCAGGGCAAACAGAACAAGAATATCTAGCTAAACTTCACAAAAAAAAATCAAATATTTATTTCCAAAAACAAGGTGAAATAAATCTTGGAAAATCAAGATTTATGAATTTTAATACAGAATATGAGAAATGGAAAAACCTTCGAAAAGATGCTTTTATTAAGATAGGCTTGTAGACCTTACATAGTTTATAAATCTAAAATCATCACCATTTTTTTGCCAAATTACTGCGACAATATATAAATTACTATAATTCCATATTGTTGATGGCTGTAAATTAATTGAATTATAAGAAATAATATTGTTACCATCTGATCTAAATACAATTGGAACTCCAAATGGAGAGGCACTTGCACTAGCCTCAGCCCTTAAAATATTATTATGAACGAAATTTTGGTCAAAATTAGTTCCGCTAACAGGATCAATATACCCATCTATTTCTTGAGGTTTAACAACCCCATCTTCAATAATATAAACCGCCAAATAACAACTTGTCCCATTAAAACCATTAGCTAATTGAGAATGGATATTAATGTTTAATGAGCTATCGTTAAAATTATGATTAAGGGCTAAATTAACCTCACTGGATTCTGATATTTCACTATTTACAGATGAACTTAACAAACTATAATTGTTACTGTCAATTCTTTCTGTACCAATATAAAAACTAGGTACACCACTAAAAATATTTACAGTATCAAGGTAAGCCCTAAGTAAGGACCCAACATTAGAAGAAAGGTCATCATTTCGGTGAATCTCAATAATTTGGGCATTAGGATAAGTACTTGTAATATCATCAGAAAAAGATTTACCTGAAAGACCACAATCCTCACACCAGGTTGCAGAAGCCTTAAAAACCAATGATCTTTTTATATTTTCTGGATAAGTACAACTTCCATCGTCTTTTTTAGCTTCAATATTGTAAGCTAAACTTGAAGGATCTTTACATCCTTTCTTTCTACAAGAACAAAAGAAGAAACCTAAGACTAATAGACCAATATAAATGTTTCTAGAAAGTATCATATTTAAATTTTTCTCTACTAAACTATTCAGCTGGCCTAAAGTTTAAATAACTATTTCAATCCTTAATTTGAGTATTATAAAGAGAAATTAAACCTCAATTCTAATTAACGTCTACAATAATAGAATTAGAAATACCATCTGCATTAGTACTACTCCAAATTACAACAGCAACTTGTAAATTTGAAATATTCCATCCCGACCATAGTGGAATTGTATATGAACCTGTAACTTCTTGATCCGCAGTAAAAGAAGTTCCGATTGATTGAGCTCCAAGTGAATTACCTTCAAAAGCAGAATATCTTATTACATTATTATGAGCAGTAATTGCATCAGGAGATCCTGAAATACTTTGATTAGCCATTACTCCATCTTCTAATAAGTAAACACCTATATAATGTTCCCCCAAAGCAGAATAAAACTTAGTTTTTGTATTAATAATTAATGCTGAATCACCTGAACTGGTAGCAGATGCAGCTACACCAACAGAAACATTATCATCGGACAAAATTGCATTTATATTAGCATCTGCGGCAGTAGCGTTTGCATTATTATCTCCGTAAAAACCTCTATGGTCCATAGCAACATTTGCACCAGACCAATATGCATGGGGAATTCCACCAGAACCCACAAAGCTCTGAAAAGAATTTCCAAAAGTAGGGCCAAACTCTCCAGAACTACTAATTGCATCTCCAGATTGGACATTTAATATCACTACATCGCTCCCAAAAGTAGATTCCATATGTTCTTTTGTAGGATCTCCATAAGCCCCACAAGGTGGACACCATGTAGCACCAACATAGGTTACAGTTGCTCGTTGTCTCTTAACAACCTCTAAGGCATCAACATTATTAGAAGAATTGTTATTAGAAGAAGAATTGTCGTCTTTATCTTTTTTACAGCTAGGAAAAACAAGGAAAGAAATTAGTAATAAAGGAAGTAATTTTTTCATTTTAATATTTTAAATTTTTGTAAGATAAATAAAAATGTTGAACCTTAAAGTAAAAATGCTATACTTTTGTTAATGTAAAAAAGAAAGTTGAACCCTCTCCTTCTTTACTTCTTAGACCTATATTGTGTCCATGCCCCTCAATTATATGTTTGACAATAGAAAGTCCAAGGCCAGTTCCACCCTCATTTCTAGCTCTACTCTTGTCTACCCTGTAAAAGCGCTCAAAAAGACGGGCTGTATCTTTTTCATTAATTCCTGGGCCATTATCTTCAACTTCAATAAGTATATTTGAATCTACATCAATAAATCTCAAAATGACTTCAGAATCTGGGTCTGAATAATTTATCGCATTAATTATTAAATTCTGTATTACTTGACCTATTCTTAAACGATCACAATTCACCATTATTGGAGACGAATAACTCTTTGAGAATTTCAAACTAATATTTTTTTCTTTTGCTTTTAGCTCTAAACCATCTATAATTTCTTGACATATTTCAACAATATTATTATCATTGAACTGCATATTTATTCTCTCTGACTCGAATCTTGTAATCATATCTAAATCAAGAATTATTTTATTCATTCTTTCCACACCTTTTAGTGCTCTGTTTAAAAAACGCTTATTAATTGAAGGATCCTCTAAACCGCCTTCTAAAAGAGTTAATATATATCCTTGAATACTAAATATGGGAGTCTTTAATTCGTGGGCAAGATTACCCATAAATTCTCTTCTGAATTTTTCTTCAAATTTTAGTTTAACCAGTTCTGAAGAATTCTTTTTTGCCAATTTTAAAATCTCTGCTTCACTTGCCGATAGAATATCTTCTCTCATATTAAATCGAAAGTTTGAACTAGTCGTTTTATAATTCTGAACCATTCTAAATAACAGACGAATTTTCCTATTAATAAATACTTCTAAAAAAATAAATATTATGGCTCCCGACAATAAAAAAAGTAATAAAAAGAAAAAAGAATAAATTAATATGCTTAGAGCTATTTCAACAAAATAAATATTGTAAACTAAAAGTAATATTACAACTACAAAAGAAATAGCTAGAGAGCAAAAAATAGTAAGTCTAAGCGGAGTATTTATTTTCATTTATTTTAGAAAATTATAAATCAAAGATAATAACTTAGTTAATTAATAATTTATAAATGGAAAATCTAAATATACTTGTGATTTGCACAGGAAATAGTTGCAGAAGCCAAATAGCTGAAGGTTATCTTAAATATTACTCAAAAAAATTAAATCTTGATGCTAACGTATTTAGTGCAGGTGTTAGAGCTGAAGGTATAAATAAGGATGCTATTGAAGTGATGGCTGAAGATAATATTGACATTAGTTTTCAAACTTCAAATACTATTGAAGAGTATCTTAATCAAGAAATATCGCATGTTATTACAGTATGTGATCATGCTAACGAAAATTGCCCTGTTTATTTGAAAAAAAGTAATCTAACACATCAAAACTTTTTTGATCCATCTAAAGTTGTTGGTAATGAGAAAGAAAGAAAAATAGCATTTGAAAAATGTAGAGATGAGATTAAAGTATTTTGTCTTAATTATTTAAATAAAATACTAGCACGTAATTAAATACTTGGCTTTAAATCGATACTTCTTTGGTAACCTATCATGACAACCAACAACATAAAAAAACTGTAGAAAAAATCTTCTACAGGGATTGTTAATATTCTTATAGAAATATTGTTATTATCATCATACCAAACAATTTGATCTTCTATAAAAGAACCAGTAAGAAGTCCATTGACCACTAAAAAAGGAAATAATAAAATTAAATAGGTTTTAAAAAAAACTTTCATATTTACATAATATGGAGCGATTAACATAGCTATTGACAACCCTATAAATGTGCAAGCAGTATACATAAAGTCATTTAATAAAACTCCTGCCAATAATAATGCAAAACTGATAATCCAACAAGTTTTCTTCATTGGTTTAATAGATTTATTTTTAGAGAGTGTCCAAACTACATGATAAGTGAAAATGCAGCAAAAGGGAATACATATGAAAAATAAACATTCTTCAATTGGCAAATTAAAAAAGTAAAATCCAGTTAAATATTTAGGGTTAAAACCCCAAATTCCTAAACTTGTAAACCAAATGTCCCATGGAATGAAAATTAAAAGCATTCCTGTCAATCCCAATAAAAAAAATTTAAAATGTAAATGAAACTGTAGTCTTTTATGAAATGAAAAAATTAAAGGAATACTGACTGAAAAAAAAAGAATGAGTAAGTAGAGATATTGTTGCATGAAAACTACTTGAACTGTCTAAAGTATTTCAAAGGAACTATTAACATTCCAAAACATTCTCCATCTTGCTTTGAAAGCTTTTTATGATGTGCTTTGTGTCCTCTTCTAATAGCCAATAAATATCGATTTTTAGTTTTTTTTAAAACTTTAATTCTTTGATGAATAAATAAGTCATGTACGAAAAAATAAGCCATTCCATAAACAGTAATTCCCATACCAATCCAAAATGGAACATAACTGATTCCTAATTCTATACCATACATTATAAGAACAGAGCCCGGGACTGCAAATATTAAAAAGAAGAAGTCGTTTTTTTCAAAAAAACCTTTATTATCTCTAGCATGATGATCTCTATGAAAATACCAAAGTAACCCGTGCATTATGTAACGATGAGTTAACCATGCTACTATCTCCATAAGAAAAAAAGTAGCTATTAAAACGGTTATATTTATTAAATCCAATTGAATCGATTTTGAAAAACAGACTCAAAAGTGATAAATAATTTTTTTGAATTAGTAACTCTTATTCTCTCCTCTAACAATCTGTCTGATGATATTTTTTTTATCTTTTTAAATAATGTGAAGTAATATCTGTAAGCGACATAAACACCAAGTCTTGACGAAGATGGCAATTTCACAATTCCTTTGAGTGCGTTTTCAAAGTCATCTTGTATATCAAGTTCAATTTTAAGCTTTTCGGCATGGGTAAACTTTTCTAAATCTACTCCAGGAAAATATGTTCTTCCAAGGACTTGGTAATCAGCTTTAACATCTCTTAAAAAATTAATCTTTTGGAAAGCTGCTCCCAATCTTCTAGCTGGCTCTTCTAGATTGTAATATAAATTATCATCTCCATTAACAAAAACTTTTAAACACATTAATCCAACAACCTCAGCTGAACCTACAATATATTCTTTATAATCATTATTAGAGTAATGGATGTCGTTTAAATCTTGCTCCATACTTTGCAAAAATTTATCGACAAGGTCTAGATCGATAGAGTATTTATTGACAACCATTTGAAAGGAATGTAAAACAGGATTTACACTAATTTTTCTTTTAATAGCTTTATGAGTATCTATTTTAAACTCTTTTAGCATTTCGGCCTTCGGATAGTCATGAAAAGTATCTACTATTTCATCTGCTAAACGAACGAACCCATAAATAGAATATATTGCATTATGTATGCTATTATCTAATAATTTTATACCTAAAGAAAAGCTAGTACTGTATAGCTGGGTTATATTTTTGCTAGCGTCTTTTGATATTTTATGATACAAATCTATCATGACGCTTTATTTAAATACTTATGAATTTCAATAGCTGCAATTTGTCCAGAAATTATACTTGGTGGAACTCCAGGTCCTGGAACAGTAAGTTGACCAGTATAATATAAATTTTTTACTTTATTATTTCTCATTCTTGGTTTAAGAATTGCAGTTTGTCGTAAAGTATTGGCAAGACCATATGCATTACCTTTAAAAGAATTATAATCTTGTTCAAAATCCTTAACGCAATAAGATTTTTTAAAAGTTATATTTTTTAAGATGTCATTTCCTGTTAAATCTTTAAGTCTTTTTAAAACCATATTAAAATATTTTTCTCTCATTTCTTCAGAATCATCTAATCCTGGAGCAAGAGGAATTAAAAACATTAAATTCTCATTATCTTCAGGAGCGACAGAAGAATCTGTAATAGAGGGGCAAGATAAATAAAAAAGTGGATTTTCTGGCCATTTAGGGTCATCATAAATTTCTTTAGCATGTTGATCAAAGTCTTGATCAAAAAATAAATTATGATGGCGAACGTTATTTAATTTTTTATTAATCCCAACATAAAATAATAAACTTGAAGGAGCCATTTCTCTAGTTTCCCAATAACTTTTTGAATAATTTCTGTATTCTTTTTTAAGTAAAGATTGCTCAACATGGTGATAGTCAGCTCCTGCAACTACCCCATTAAAAAAATATTCAACTCCATTGGAAGTAATACTTTTGGCACTATCACCGTCAATATTAATTTTTTCTACGTTTGAATTACAAATTATTTCAACACCTTTTTCTTTCGCCAAGCTTACAAGAGCAGAGATAATTTCATTAAATCCTCCCATGGGATAGTAAGTTCCTTGATAGAGACCTGAATAATTCATTAATGAATATAAAGCTGGGGTGTTCTCAGGTGTAGCTCCCAAAAAAAGAACAGGAAATTCCATTAACTGAACAAGCTTTTCATTCTTAAAATACTTCTTTACATAAGATCTAAAATTTGAAAAAACATTTAAATCTAGAAGGCCTTTAAGAACTTTAAAATTAATAAACTCTAGTGGAGAGTGAGACGGTCTGTAGACGAAATCATTCATCCCTATCTCGTATTTTTTTCTAGCTTTCTCAATAAACTTTATTAATTTTTTACCACTTCCAGGTTCAATTTTATCAAATATTTCTACCAATTCATTAAAAGAAGAAGGAACTTCAATATTGTTATTTTTTCCGAAAACAACAGAAAAACCTGGGTCTAACTTAACAAGCTTATAGTAATCTTCTATTTTTTTTTCATGTCTAGAGAAAAATTTCTCAAACACGTCTGGCATCCAATACCAACTTGGTCCCATATCGAATGTAAACCCATTTGACTTGAATTTTCTAGCTCTTCCACCAGGATCATGATTTTTCTCAAATATAGTTACTTGGTAACCTAAACTCGCTAGATCTATTGCAGATGTTAAGCCAGCAAAACCCGAACCTATAACTGCTATTTTCTTCAATTAAGAGAGGAATTACTAAAAAACCTGTCAAATTCATCTAGTTTGTAAAAAACTTTACCGTGTGTGTTAACCAACCTTAAAAGGTCGGGATTACCTGCAAAGAATAATTTAGTGTCCGAATGATTATGTAAATCATCGCAGAACTTTTGTAATATTGTTACTTTTTGTCCTACAATAAAAGTTGTGAAAAGAATATCTGGCTTTACTTTTTCTATGCATTGTAGAATGCTTTCAAATGTCATTGTTTTTCCTACGTTGACTACATCAAATCCATTTTGCTTTAAAATCATATTTGAATATAATAATGCAAAATCGTGATCTTCCCAAGGAGGTAAAAATAAATATGCTTTTTTATTTCTTCTTAAAGAGGATTCAGCTACTTCAATAGCATGATAAAATTTTTGCTTTATCAAATTTGAAAGAAAATGTTCTTGGGCTGGAAATAATTCACCCGACGACCATAAGGCGCCTATTCTTCTCAATGTAGGTATAAATACATTTTCGTAGACAAAAGAAAGACTATAATCTTCTCTGAGTGTATTATATGTTTTATTAAACAGTGGTTCATCAAATTGTAGAGAACAAATTACAAAATCATTTATTTGAGCTTCAAAAGAAGCAGAATTTGAAGTAAGTGATATAACTTTACTTGATAATTCATCTAAAGAAAGAGAAGCGATTTTGCTTATTTTAAGTCCGTTATTAATAAGAAATGAGATATTTAAAATTTTTTTAAGTTGGTCATCGTTGTAAGCTCTAATATTGGTGTCCGATCTTTCAGGGCTAACAATATTGTATCTTTTTTCCCAAATTCTGATAGTATGCGATTTAATTCCTGATAATTTTTCTAAGTCTGCAATTGAGTAAGTCTGCATTTGTTTAATTTTAAGCTAAATTAGTTAAACATTATTTATTAAACAAGGATTTTGAGCTTTTTTGTTTAATATTGTGTCTCAAAATATAAACAAAATAGAAAATACTCATTAATTAAAATTTAAATGAAACAAACATTTTACCTTTTGATTTTTATAATCGTTAATACTAATTTATACTGTCAAAATGGTACCATTAAAGGATTTGTAAAAGATGCCACTAATAATGAAGCAATTCCATTTGCAAATGTTTTTATTGAGCAAATAAATTCCGGAGTTGTAACTGATATTGAAGGTAAATTTGAGTTTAACAACATTAATCCAGGACTATATAATATTAAATTTTCTTTTGTAGGGTATGAACCTAAAACTTATGCAGAAATCATTGTAAACCCCAACAAACCAACTGTTTTAGACGTCAAATTAATTAAGTCAACAACATCTTTAGATGTTGTTGAAATAAAGTCATCTCCTTTTCAAAAAAGTGAAGAAAGTCCAGTTAGTAAGAGGACTATTAGTGCTACGGAAATTTACAGGAATCCTGGTGGAAACAGAGATATTTCTAGAGTTATTCAATCTCTTCCCGGAGTAGCATCTACAGTTTCATTTAGAAACGACATCATAATCAGAGGAGGGGCACCCAACGAAAATAGATTTTATTTAGATGGAATAGAGATTCCAAATATTAATCATTTTGCAACTCAAGGTTCATCTGGTGGCCCAGTAGGTATGATTAATGTAAATTTTATTCGTGAAGTTGACTTGTACTCGGGAGCGTTTCCAGCAAATAGAGGAAATTGTCTTAGTTCAGTAATGGAGTTTAAACAAATCGATGGAAACCCAGACCGGATAGCAAAAACTTTAACAATTGGATCCAGTGATATTGGAGCTACCCTTGATGGACCAATCAACGATAAAACTACATTTGTACTTTCCGCAAGGAGATCTTATTTACAGCTATTATTTAGCGCAATAGGACTACCATTCCTCCCTACTTATAACGATTTTCAATTTAAAACTAAAACCAAGTTGAATGATAAAAATCAAATTACTGTAATTGGAATTGGAGCAATAGATGACTTTGAATTGAATACTGGAATTAACGATAATGAAGATGATCCTGATGTTATTGAAAGAAACAGTTATATATTAGGATATTTGCCTGTCACCACACAGTGGAACTATGCAGTTGGTGTGAACTGGACTCGTTTTAAAGATAAAAGCTTTCAAAATTTTGTTTTGTCTAGGAACCACCTTAACAATGAGTCCATCAAGTATAAAGACAATATAGAAGAAACACAAAACTTACTTCAAAACTATAAATCTGAAGAAATAGAGACTAAGTTTAGATTTGAAAATACTGTGAGAAATAATGGATGGAAAATTAATTTTGGAACAGGGATAGAGGCAGTTACCTACAAAAATAAAACTTATCAAAAAATAATTTTTCAGAATATAGAGGATACCTTAAATTTTAATTCTGAACTTAATTTTATTAAATCTAGCTTATTTGGCCAAGTAAGTAAAAAATTAATGAATAATAAACTTGTAGCTTCTTTAGGTATAAGAACAGATCATAACTCTTATTCAAAACAAATGGCTAATCCACTCAAACAGCTTTCTCCAAGATTTAGCTTAGCCTACGCCCTTAATGAAAAAAGTAGCTTGAATTTTAATGTGGGGCAATATTTTCAGCTCCCAGCATACACTGTAATGGGCTATCGAAATAGTAGCAATGAACTTATAAATAAGAACAATAGTATAACTTACATAAATAATAAACACTTAGTTTTTGGAATAGAAACTAATCCCGGTAATTTTAGCAAGGTAACTTTAGAAGGTTTTTACAAAAAATATGACAACTACCCATTTTTAATAGGTGATAGTGTTTCTTTGGCAAATTTAGGAGGAGATTTTGGTGTAATAGGTAATGAAGAAGTAACAAGTAGCTCAGAAGGAAGATCCTACGGTGTTGAATTTTTAGCTCAAAAAAAACTAAATAAATCTTTTTATGGAATAATTGCCTATACATGGGTAAGGAGTGAATTTAAAGACAAGAATGATGAATACAAACCATCTGCATGGGACAATCAGCATATAATAAGCATAACAGGGGGGCTGAAACTTAAAAAAGACTGGGAAATTGGAATGAGATTTCGTTTTTCAGGAGGAGCTCCATATACTCCTTATGACACACTTAACTCATCCTACACAAGTGTTTGGGATGTAAATTCTTTTGGGGTTTTTGATTACGACAATTTAAATGGAAGAAGATTAAAATCAAACCATGGCTTAGATATAAGAATTGATAAAAAATGGTATTGGAAAAAAGTTACTCTTAATCTTTATCTAGATATTCAAAACCTATATAATTTTCAGTCTGAAACTCCAGCAAGTTTAATTACTTTAACAGATGAAAACGGAAACAAGGTTTTGAATTCAAACGACCCTTCAAGATATCAACTGAAATATATAAACAACACTTCAGGAACAGCACTTCCCTCAATAGGTTTACAGTTTGAATTTTAATTTTACTCTTGCAAAGCTTCAACAGAAACAATTTCTGGGACTAATATCTTAAGGTTTTCTTCTAAGCCAGCTTTCATAGTTACAGAACTTACTGAGCAGCTCTGACATGCACCAAGGAGTTTGACAATTACCCTGTTATCATCCGTAATTTCTACCAGCTCCATATCTCCACCATCATTGTGTAAGTACGGACGAAGTTCGTCAATTGCTTTTAATACTATTTCTTCTACTTTATTCAATCTAGTTAGAGCATTTTGGTTCACCATATTCAACACCTACAACTTTTGTTGGGTCTAATTTAGCATTTCTTTCATCAATATGTAAAATTAGTTTATCGCAAAGATCATTATAATATTTTTCAACTATGGTTTCTTGTTGTAAAACTGCTGGTCTTCCAACATCTCCACTTTGTCTTATACTTTCTACTAAAGGTATTTTACCTAAAAGTTGTAAATCAAGTGATTTTGCTAAATTCTCTCCCCCATCTTCCCCAAAAATAAAATATTTTTCTTCTGGATGATTTTTTGGAGTAAACCAAGACATATTTTCAATAAGACCAATAACTGGAACTTTTATGTTGTCCATTTTAAACATCGCAATTGCTTTTTTTGCATCTGCCAAGGCTACTGGCTGTGGGGTTGTAACAACAATAGCACCTGTTAGTGGTAAAGACTGAACTATTGACAAATGAACATCTCCAGTTCCTGGTGGAGTATCAATAATTAAGTAATCTAATTCTCCCCAATCTGCATCAAAAATTAATTGTTTTAAAGCTTTAACGGCCATTGGTCCTCTCCAAACAACTGCCTCATCCAGTTCTGCAAAAAAACCTATGGAAAGAATTTTTACACCATAGTTTTCTGCAGGTACTATAACTTGTTTTTTATTAATCTGTCTTGAAATAGGTCTGTAATGAAGGACATCAAACATAATGGGCATGGATGGGCCATAAATATCAGCATCTATAATTCCAACCTTGTATCCTTTTTTAGCTAATCCTACAGCTAAATTTGCAGAGATTGTAGATTTGCCGACACCTCCCTTACCTGAAACAACAGCAATTGTGTTTTTAATATTAGGTAAGACATTTTGATTTGCTTCAGATTTTTTCATTGCCTGAATATTAACTTCAATAGAATATTGCTTTCCTACACTTCTTTCAATGGCAAAAGCACAAGCTTCTTCCATTCTTTTTCTTGCATGCATTGCTGCATTTTTCATTTGTACGGAAAAACTAATTTTAGTTTCAATAATATTAATGTCTGAAACTAAACCTAAAGTGACAATATCTTTCCCTAAGTCAGGTTCATTTACTTTTTTCAAAGCTTCTAAGACAACATCTGCACTAATTTTCATATTACAAAATTATATAGATATTTAGTTTAATAATTAAATTTTAAATATTTTTAAAGCAACAAAGGTGATGATTATAATCTATAATTCATATCATCATTAAAAATTAAGAACCTGAAATTTTAATTTATTATCTAGGCATTATTTAAAACTAAAATATCATCTAAATTTATGTAATAAATTATTTAACAAAAAATTTAGTAGTTAGGGTAAAATCTTCAATATTTGAGACATACTCTATTATATATATCCCAGTCTTGTAATTAGTTAAATCAATCTTTAAATGATCAGTTGTTGAATAAAGTTCATCAACTTTTGACCCCAAAACATCATAAATATTAATAGAATAATCAGCCTCATCTACGTGATTTCTATAAAAATAAACATAATTCGATGCAGGGTTGGGGAAAATATTAAATGGGTTATTTACAGTTATCGGTGGAACTTCAAAATCAAATAGATATAATCCTGTAGTTCTATCAGACCCCAAGACCATATTGTTTGAATTAAAGGGGTAAACTCCCCACATCCCTCTAAAGATTAAATTATCACTACCTGGATAAGTATCATAATATCCTATTTTTTTAGGGTTGTAAGAATTAGTAACATCAAAAATTTGGAGTCCATCGTTATAATAACTAACATAAGCAACATTATTTACTAAAATAACATTGTGAGGTAAAGTCTGCTCATAAGAATTAGATGAAAAAGTAGAAGTAACAGTGATGTTATTTAAATTTGATACATCTAAAACCTTAATATCCATAGATGGAGTTTCGTCACACATTATATATGTTTTTTTATCACCAGAGATCCATCCCGAATGATTATACCCTTTATCTGGATAAGATGTGAGTTCTGCTAACTCATAAGCAATTCCTTGTGAAAGAGATTTTATAACTCTTAACCCATCATTTCCACAATTTAAATATGCAGTATCATTATAAACATAGGCATCATGTACATGACTCACCTGATCATAGCTGTAAATTAATGTTGGAGAAACTGGGTTAAATAAGTCGTATACATTTAAAGCATGAAAACCAGAAGGAGTTGCAACTGCACAGGCATAAAGCTTTGCATTTGCAGTATCTATAAAAATATTATGTGCCCTAACAATCAAAGAGTCACTATCATAGACTAAATGAACACTATCAGGCAAAAAACTTAAATCCATAATTTGAAGTGAACTGGCATTTTCATCACATACAGAATATAAGTATCCATTGTAATCATGATAATCTCTGTGGACAGCCTGGACACCAGCATATTTGCCTTCTACAAAATCTATTTCTATGAATTTATTATCTTCAATTTTCAGAATATGAGTACCCATTGTTGAGCCTATAATTGCATATTTATCACTTTGGATTTCTAATCCCCAAACATCATTAAAAATAGATTCACCATCACTAGTAAAAGGCAGTCCATCTTTATACCAATGATCTAATAAACCTATATTATTTATTTGAGAAAAGAAAGGCTGTGAAAATAATGAGAATATTATAAAAACAAATTTCAAAAGTCCGTAAATATAACAATAGTTTAGGTATAGTTATTTAAAAATTAATTCATTTATTTGTTTTAAATTGTAATATTATTATGAACTAATAAAAAATAATTAGTTTTTATAAGCAACATGAAAAGTATTGTAGTTATACCGACCTATAATGAGATAGAAAATATTTCTAAAATAATACTAGCCGTATTAGCCAAGAAGGACAATTTTCATATTTTAGTTGTAGACGATCAATCTCCAGATGGAACTGCTAAAGTTGTCAAAGAATTAATGAAGACAAACGATAGAGTTTTTATTGAAGAAAGAAAAGAAAAGTCTGGTCTTGGAACTGCTTATATCCATGGTTTCAAATGGGCTATTAAAAAAAACTATGACTATATTTTTGAAATGGATGCTGACTTCTCTCACAGCCCAGATGACTTGCCAAGATTACTACACAACTGCATCCAAAGTGAAGTCGATCTTTGTGTAGGTTCAAGGTATGTACCTGGCGGAAAAATTATTGACTGGCCCAAGTCAAGATATTGGTTGTCCTATTACGCTTCTTTGTACGTTAGATTTGTATTGGGAATAAAAATTAAAGATACTACAGCTGGTTTTAAATGTTATTCTAGAAAGGTTTTAGAAAAAATAGACTTAGACAATATTTGGTTCGTTGGATACGCTTTTCAAATTGAAATGAAATATAGCGCCATAAAATTAGGCTTTAATGTAAAAGAAATTCCTATACATTTTAAAGACCGAGAATTAGGACAATCAAAAATGAATATTGGAATTTTTAAAGAGGCATTTATTGGTGTTTTAAAATTAAGAACTAAAAAATTTGAAAAATAGAATAGTCATCAGAAATGCTGATATCGTTAATGAAAACCACCATTTTAAAGGGGATATAGCCATTGAAAATTCGCTAATATCAGAAATTAAAGAAGGATCTATTAGCGGATTATTTGATCAAGAGTATGATGCTTCGGGTTTAACAGCTATTCCTGGAATGATTGATGATCAAGTTCATTTTCGAGAACCTGGCCTTACCCATAAAGCAAATATTTATTCAGAATCTAGAGCAGCTGTAGCAGGTGGAATTACAAGTTTCATGGAGATGCCTAATACTATCCCTAATACAGTAACACAAGAATTATTAGAAGAAAAATATATAATAGCTAGTAAACAATCAATTGCTAATTATTCCTTTTATATGGGGGCTAATAATGACAATTTAAAAGAGGTTTTGAAAACTAATAAAAGTGATGTTTGTGGAATTAAAGTTTTTATGGGCTCTTCTACGGGAAATATGTTGGTAGATAACAAAGACACATTATCACAAATTTTCAAAAACAGTTCTTTACTAGTTGCTACACATTGTGAAGATGAAAAAACAATTCGAGAAAACCTTTCAATATTTAAAGAAAGATACGGTGATAATATTCCTTTTGAAATGCATCCCCAAATTAGGTCTGAAGAAGCTTGTTATTTATCATCTTCTGTAGCTGTAGAACTTGCAAAAAAATTTGATACTAGATTACATGTTTTACATATTTCTACAGCTAGAGAGTTAGGACTTTTTAACAAAAAAAATCCAATAAAGGATAAAAAAATAACTTCTGAATGTTGTATTCATCACTTATGGTTCAATGACTCTAATTATAAGGAAAAAGGGAGTTTGATAAAATGGAATCCAGCAGTGAAAACTGAAAATGACAGAAAAGAACTTATTAAAGCAATTAACGAGGACACCATTGATGTAATAGCTAGTGATCATGCTCCTCACACATTAAAAGAAAAAAATAATTCTTACTTATCTGCACCATCTGGTGGGCCATTAGTTCAGCATGCTTTACTTGCATTATTAGATCTTGAGAAAAAACAACAGATTTCACTAAAACAAATTGTAAAAAAAATAAGCCACGATGTCGCTGATTGCTTCAAAATTGATAAAAGGGGATATTTAAGAGCTGGATATTTTGCAGATATAGTTTTAATAAATAGAAATAAAAAAAATATAGTTGGAAAAGATAATATTTTATATAAATGTGGATGGTCTCCTTTTGAAGGAACAGAATTTAATAGTTCCATTATAAGTACATTTGTAAATGGAGAAAGAATATTTCATAAAGGCATAATTAAAGAGTCCAAGTTGGGGATGAGATTAAAATTTGAAAGTTGAAAAATTACTTTATAATTATTCTATCAATATTTATTTTATCAAGCTGTGTAGAAGAGAATCCAGATAATAAAATAGAAGTATGCCCTTTGGAAGATGACAAATTCCAAAAAATAATTAAAAAGATATGGTTAATGAATGCACATCTTTATAATAACACGTTAATACACAAAGATAGTTTAGCAGAAGCCACTAATAAGTTATTAAAAGACAATGGAATAGAAAAATATGAGTTTGAAAAATCAATACAATTTTATTCTCAAAACCCAATATTACTTGATAGTATTATAAAAGACTTAAAAGATAGTCTAGAAAAAAATTATAATGAGATTTTAGATAGTGGATTGATTGAGAAAGAATTCATAAATACATCAGAAACTTTAAAAGAAAAATCAAAATTTAAAACAAGGACTATTAATATTAATAAAAAATAAAAAAATGAATATTATTTCGAAGAGCTTGGCAGTTGTAATACTTTTTATATTAACTAATTCATGTAGTGGGTGGACAGAAAAAGATAAAGAAAGATACTTAACAGAATGTGAAAGAGCAAAATTAGACTCGGTTTTTTGCGATTGTAGCCTAAATAAAATCACTTTGAAATATGATAGTTTTGAGCAGGCAATGAGAAATGAAAGTGATTTTCCTGAAATTTTTACTTCTTGCAAAAAATAATCAAATAAAATTTCCTGAAAAATATAATGAAACTTATCTATATGGGAATAAAAAAGACCATAAATGCCTTCAAAAAAATATTGGAACGATAGATACAATAACAACGATGTCGGCTGGGATATTGGAAAAGTTTCTCATCCAATAAAACAATGGTTCGATCATGAAAGTGACATATCAAAAAAAATATTAATTCCTGGTGCTGGTAGAGGTTTTGAAGTAGGATATGCTTATGAAATTGGATTTAAAAATGTTTATTATTTAGATTTTTCAAATTCTGCATCTCAAAAATTCAAAAAACAGTTCCCGAATTTTCCAAAATCTCAAATAATAACTGATAACTTCTTTAATCTATCTAACTACAATAATTACTTTGATATCATTATTGAACAAACATTTTTTTGTGCAATATCGCCTAATAAAAGAGTTCAATATATAAATAAGAATTTTGAACTTCTTAGAAAAAATGGAAAAATTATTGGCTTACTTTTTAATATTAATCTAAACGAAAAATCACCTCCATTTGGAGGAACAAAAGAGAGTTATGAACTATTATTCAAAGCAAAATTTGATATTTTAAAAATAGAAACTTGTTATAATTCTGTTTCACCAAGAGCTAATAATGAGCTTTGGATTTCTATGGAAAAACTTATAAAATAGAATTAGAGAAATGATCTTATTATTTTTTGTTTTTTTTAACTAGCATAACTCCAATTGATAAAATAACTGCGACCAAAACATCCAAAATAGGCGGGACTGAAGGCCAAACAAAGTTCCATATGCATACTAAGGCTAACCACACAAACCAAAATAAATCAAAGTTTTTAAGCTTCATTTTATAAATATAATAAACAAAAGAACTAACAAACAATCCCCAAAACATTCCACCTAAAATATCAAAAGGGTAATGAACTCCTAAATAAACCCTACTTAAACCAATAAGAACTGCCCAAGAAAATAGTGATACTAACCACCAATATTTTTTAAATAGGAAAGAAACAAAAAAGGCAACAGCAAAAGCGTTTGCAGCATGTGAAGAAATAAATCCAAAAGGACCTCCACAGCCGTCAACAACTCTAACTCCTTTTAAAAAATAGCAAGGTCTTGCTCTTTGAAATACTTCTTTAAATAATTCAACTGAACCGAAATCTGAAAGAAAAATCAATAATCCTAAAGAGAATGTGATTTTCAAAAATTCATTTGAGAATGTTTTGTAAAGTTTAAAAAGTATAAAAACGTAAAGTGGAATCCACAGCCATTTAGATGAAATTAATATCATTATTTCGTCCATCTGTACTCCACCTGACAAATTGATTAGTCTAAAAAAATACTCATCAATTTTCTGCAACTGCTCCATTACTGATTAAGTTTTTTCCAGATTAAATCTTTTAATTCTGTAAGGCCCTGTTGAGCAACTGACGAAATAAAAATAAATGGTAAATTCTTAGGGATTTCTTTGTGTATCTCATTTTTAAGCTCCTGGTCTAACATATCAGATTTACTAATTGCTAAAATTCTGTCTTTATCTAATAATTCTGGATTGTATTTTTTAAGTTCTTTTAAAAGAATTTTGTACTCTTTTAAGATATCATCTGAGTCTGCGGGAACCATAAAAAGTAAGGTTGAGTTTCTTTCAATATGCCTTAGAAATCTTAATCCCAATCCTTTCCCTTCAGCAGCACCTTCAATAATTCCAGGTATATCAGCCATGACAAACGACTGATGATTTCTATAAGCAACAATACCTAAATTAGGAACTAAAGTTGTAAAAGGGTAATTTGCAATTTCTGGTTTTGCTGCGCTAACAACAGAAAGCAAAGTTGATTTCCCAGCGTTTGGAAACCCTACTAAACCAACATCTGCCAAAGTTTTAAGTTCTAAAACTTTCCATTCTTCTTTGCCAGGTTCCCCGGGCTGTGCATACATTGGGGTCTGATTTGTAGACGACTTAAAATGATTATTTCCTAATCCACCTTTTCCACCTTTTAACAAAATTTTTTCTTCGCCATCTTCGGTTATTTCAAAAAGAAATTCACCAGTTTCAAAATCTCTGGCTACAGTTCCTAGTGGAACATCAAGAATTTCATCTTTACCAAATTTTCCAGTACACAAAGTAGCTCTACCAGGATCTCCAGCAGGAGCAATAATATGTTTTCTATATTTTAAACTTAGTAGAGTCCAAATTTGTTTATTTCCTTTTAAAATTATATGACCGCCTCTTCCGCCATCTCCACCATCTGGACCGCCTTTTGCTGTAGTCCTATCCCTATGAAAATGTCTAGACCCTTGGCCACCTTTTCCCGATCTGCAACAAACCTTAACATAATCTACAAAATTACTAGAAGACATAAAATTATTAATCTATAACATGATAAAGTCGATCTGTAACTTCATCTTCAGTTCCTATACCATTTACTTTTGAAAGTTTATTTTGAGCCCTATAATAATCCGCTAAAACTGCAGTTTGATTTTCATAAACTTTTATTCTATTTACAATAATATCTTTATTTTGATCATCTGCCCTGCCGCTTGCTTTTCCTCTTGACAACAACCTTGAAATTAGTTCTTGTTCAGAAACATCTAATGCAATCATTTTAGTGATCGAAGTACTTTTTGAAGTAAGAAACTCATCTAATTTTTGTGCTTGATAGGTAGTTCTTGGAAACCCATCAAAAATAAAACCAGATGAATCAGGATATTTGTTGACTTCCGATTCCAACATTTTAATTGTGACTTCGTCTGGAACTAATTCACCTTTGTCCATAAAATTTTTAGCCATTATACCCAAATCAGTTTCACCTTTAATATTTGCTCTAAATATATCGCCAGTAGACAAATGAATAAGAGAATAGTGATTTTTTATTCTTTCTGCTTGAGTTCCTTTGCCTGCACCAGGAGGACCGAATAGTACAATATTTAACATATTAATTTTTTTCTTCTATTATGTAAATGTCTTCTAAATTTCTACCAATTCCATTATAATCTAAACCAAATCCCACAAGGAATTCATTACCTACATTAATAACAGGATATTTAATTGGAATGTTTTTATTATAAACTTTAGGTTTAAAAAGTAAAGTTGTTACTTCAATTGACTTTGGTTGATGCGCTTGTATTTTTTCAAAAACTGAAGAAATAGTATTTCCAGTATCAACTATATCCTCGACAATTATTATATTTCTGTCCTTTAAATCTTCGTTTAAACCAATAAGGTTAGATACAACTCCAGAAGACTCAACACCTTCGTAAGAAGCTAATTTTACAAATGACACTTCACATTCATGATTAAATCTTTTAATTAATTCTGAAGCAAAAAGAAAAGCACCATTTAAAACACAGATAAATAAAGGTTTTTTGTTAGCATATTCTTTATTGAGTGTTATTGACATATTTATAATCTTAGATATAATTTTATCTGATTCTATAAATGGTTTAAATTGCTTATCACCTAGAGTTATATTTTTAATTTTGTTCACTCATCAAATGTAATCATTTCATTTCAGTGAAAAATAATTGTTTCTTTAAAATCCTCAATTAACTTTGCAATAAAATATATAATATATGAGACCACTAGTAAGTATTATTATGGGAAGTACTTCGGATTATCCCGTAATGGAAAAAGCAGCCAAATTTTTCGAAGAAATGGAAATCCCATTTGAAATTAATGCACTATCTGCCCACCGAACACCAGACGCAGTAGAAAAGTTTGCAAGCAATGCTAAAGAAAATGGAATAAAAGTAATTATAGCAGCAGCAGGTATGGCAGCTCATTTGCCTGGTGTAATTGCAGCAATGACCCCAATTCCTGTAATTGGAGTTCCTATTAAAGCTTCATTAGATGGAATGGACGCTCTACTTGCAATTGCCCAAATGCCTCCGGGAATTCCTGTAGCAACTGTTGCTATAAACGGATCTTTAAATGCAGCTATTTTAGCTACTCAAATGATGGGTACTAACAATGAAGAGATTTATAATAAAACTGTGGCTTACAAAAAAGAATTGAAAAATAAAATTGTGAAAGCAAACCAAGAGCTAGCTGAAAAGAAATTTAAGTTTCGTGTAAACTAGAATATGATAAAAACTGATATTATTATAATTGGTGCTGGGCCAGTTGGGCTGTTCACAGTTTTTGAAGCTGGATTGTTAAAATTAAAATGTCATTTAATAGATGCATTACCACAACCTGGGGGACAATGTGCTGAAATTTATCCAAAAAAACCAATTTATGATATTCCGGGTTATCCAAGTATTATTGCATCAGAACTTGTCGAAAAACTAATGAAGCAAATTGAACCTTTTAATCCTGGATTCACTCTTGGTGAAACTGCCCAAACAATTGAAAAAGAATCAGATGGTGATTTTATAATCCACACCTCACAAGGCACTGCTCACAAAGCACCAGTTGTTGCAATTGCAGGCGGACTTGGAGTATTTACACCTAGGAAACCTCCAATTGAAAATCTTTCAATTTTCGAAAAAGAAAATGTACATTATATAGTAAAAGAACCAGCAATATTTAATGATAAAAATATTGTGATTTCTGGTGGTGGAGATAGTGCTTTAGACTGGGCTCTTTACTTTGCAGAAAATTTTGCAGCAAGTGTAAAACTTATTCATAGATCTGAAAACTTTCGTGCCCACAATGATTCTGTCCAAAAAGCTTTAGAATATGCAAAAGAAGGTAAAATTGAAATGATTTTAAATAGTCAGGTTTCAGGAATATCGAAAAATAATGATCAGATAGTTTTAGGTGTAGAATCAAAAAATAATGAGAAATTCAACATAACATGTGAACATTGGTTGCCTTTATTTGGGCTCACTCCTAAGCTTGGCCCAATGGGTGATTGGGGACTTGAAATACAAAAAAATGCTATTAAAGTTGACAATTCCACTGATTATTCAACAAATATTGATGGGATTTATGCAATTGGTGATGTAAATACTTATCAAGGGAAATTAAAATTAATTTTATGTGGTTTTCATGAAGCGGCCATTATGGTTCAATCCGCATTTAAGAAAATATATCCTAATAAAAACAATGTACTAAAGTATACAACTGTTACTGGAATTAAAGGCTTTTAATAATGGATGTTAAAATTCATGTGACAGATAGAGAAGGAAATAGACAAACTATTTCTGGCCCAACAGACATGAGTCTTAATCTTATGGAACTACTTAAGGTTCACGAATATGAAGTTGAAGGAACCTGCGGAGGAATGGCATTGTGCGCTTCTTGTCATGTTTATATAAATTCAAAAAATAATTTGCCCAAAATTTCAGACTCTGAACAAGCAATGTTAGATGATAACTGGGACAGTAAAGCTAATAGTAGACTTAGTTGTCAAATTCCTATAAATGAAAGTCTAGATTTATTAAGTATAGAAATAGCTCCAGAAATTTAAAAAACTAACTTTAACTAACCATTAGCTATTCAAATAAAGCAACTATAAATCTTTGGGTATTTTACAGACTGGAATGGGAAGCATTTTATGTTGATTAACCAAATGATGTTTATTATAAATATCTAAAACTTCCAACTGTCTTTTAGATAAATTTTTACTACTCTTTACTTCATTATAAGTCATTGCCCATTCCAACTCATCGTACGTTGCCCCTAGTTGATCTTCGTCGGTTCTGTCATCATTCCACAAACCATCAGTAGGTTTTGCATTTTGTATGCTAGAAATTATTCCTAAATGTTTGGCAAGCTTAAAAACTTCTGACTTTAACAGATCTGCTATTGGTGAAATATCTACACCACCATCACCATATTTGGTATAAAAGCCAACTCCAAAATCCTCAACTTTATTACCAGTACCTGCAACTAAGTATTTTTTATTACTTGCAAAAACATATAAGTTAGACATTCTAATTCTAGATCTTAAATTTGCCATGGATAACTGATCTTGATTGGCCTTTGGTAAAGTATTCGAAAAGGAATCATAAACATTTGTTAGATTAATTTCATGACTTGATACATTGTCAAAGTTCTTTTTAAGCCAAGCTATATGCTCATTGCTTCTGTCAAATTGATTTGACTTTTGGTGGATAGGCATATTTATAACAAGTGTATTCAAACCTGTTTTGGCACATAAAGTAGAGGTAACTGCAGAATCAATTCCACCAGAAACACCAACAACAAATCCATTTAAATGAGATTTTTTTAAATAATCAGATAACCAACTTACTATATGATTTTCAATTTCTAATATTTTCACATTTTAAAATTAAGAAAGGTTTGATTAAAAAAAAATATGTTGAATAGGTATTAAAATAATACGCCAAATGATAAAACAATAGTACCAGGAATTGATTTAGCACCTACTGAATCAAAAATACCGCTACCTTCAGAAGTTTCTTTTCTCAAAAACTTTTCATTATCAGCACTTTTTAGTTGATCTAACAAAAAATAATTCCAGTTAATTTGAAAAAAAAGTGATGTATTTCCAGAAAGATTATATTCTGCTCCAGCACCTAAAGAAAGTCCTAAACGAATAGTTTTTGTACCCTCTTTTATATCAATGTCTTTTTTTGTGGAGGAGTTACCAAAATTGTTAAGTGATAATAAATTAGAATCTAAAGCAATAATATCATCTTCAACTAAAGCTTTAGTCTTAAATCCAATTGATGCTCCAAATTCACCATAATAGGTGAAATATCCAATCTCATTGGTTTTTAGCTTCAAAATAAAAGGAATATTAAAATAATTAATTTTATACTTTCTATTTATAAGTTGGTATAAGTCTCCAACTGGAACTGGACCGTCAGGGTTCCAACTTACAAAATCTTCTTGAGAATCTAAGACATAATACGTTTTGTGATTGAGACTTAAATTTTCGTCGTAAAAATTTAATCCCGCTTTAAAAGTAGAAATACTAAAACCTGTACGAAAAGAAGTATTTGGATTGAAATTTTTTTCAACATTAAACCCCCAGCCAAATCCTAAACCTATTTTACCTCTTGAATAAATTTTTTGTTGTAGAGGCGTTAACCAACCTAAAGAACTTAAAGCTGTTATTCCAAATCTATATTCTCTAAACTCTGTCTTAACAATTGGATCATTGTTTTGAGGAACAATATTTGTCGATAAGAGCAAATAAAATGATAGAAATAGTAAAAATTTATTCATTAAAGTATATTTATACAAACTTAAAAAAAAATTAACCAACAAATTTTACTTTTACATTAGCATTGAAGAATTTTATAAAATATATTGTAATTATCACAATCCTTATTGCTTGTCTGTCATGTGATTCCTCTTCTTCAAGAATCAATCTAAAAAATGATAAGTGGAAGAATTATGAAACTATAAGATTAGATAAAAAATTATTAAGTGCAAAAAATACAACTGAAATTCATCAGGCTTTCATAAAGTATCCTCAGCTTTATCAAAACTTTTATTCTAGAATGTTAAGAGCTGGTGACATGAAAGATGTTCAAGTTGAAAAGCTATCAAAACAAGTAAAAGAAAAACTTGATCAATTTAAAAGTGACACTGTAATAAATAATATTCTAAAAGAAATCCAAAAAGAGTTTGATGATTTTGAATATTATAAATTAGAAATTGCTAAAGGACTAAGTAGATATGAAACCATTTTTAATTTTAGATATAAAAGTCAAAAAATAGGAACATTTTTCTCTCTATTTAATGCTGATGTTGTTGAGTTTGATTCAATAATATGGATAGGTCTTGACATGTACATAGGCCCAGAAAATAGAATTACAAAACTAATTAGATCTGAATCACTGCCTCAATATATTAAGGATAAAATGGATAAAAAATATATAGTGTCCGACGTGTTATTCGGATACTTAATGACTCATAATTATCAATATATGGGAGATGACTTATTAAGTAAAATTCTCTCCTACGGAAAAATAGCTTATTTGATGGATTTGATTTTACCAGACGAAGATCCTGAAAATAAATTTAGATATAATACTAATGAATTAAAATGGTGCGGACAAAATGAAAAATATATTTGGCAGCATATAATTGATGAAGAACTATTATATGAAAAAGATTTGAAAAAAATTAACTCTTTCTTTAGCCCTGGGCCATACACCAAAAATTTTGGTAAAGACTCTCCATCTCATATTGGAATATGGTTGGGATACAGAATGATTCAAGATTATACAGAAAAAAATAATCTTAGTATTAAAGAAATACTTTTAGAAAAAAATATTCAAAAATTACTTAGTGCATATGAGCCAAAATAAAACTACTAAAAAAGAAAAATTCACAATTGATGTTTTGATGGATGAAAATTTAATACCTGAAGAATTAGAATGGCATTCTTCGCAAGGAAGTGGTCAAGATGAAAAAGCTTCTGCTGCTTTAATTTATCTGTGGGACGCAAAAAAAAATGAAACATTTAGCCTTGATCTATGGACAAAAAAAATGTCAGTTGAGGAAATGAATAAAATGATGTTTCAAACCATTATGACTCTCGCCAATTCTTATGAAAAAGCAACTAGTGAAGATCAAATGGCAAATGCTATGAGAGATTTTGCAGAATTTTTTGGTGAAAAAACTAAGATATTGCCCAAAAGTGGAAAATTTGATGGTAATGGGAAAGGATAAGCTTAAGAGATTTTCTGAAATAAAAACATTTGAAAATGTAATACAACCAAAACTAGATTACAGTTCAGTTGATTTTCTACTAAAAGGAAAATGGTCAGATGTTTTTAAAAATGACAACCCTATAATATTAGAACTTGGGTGCGGCGGCGGAGAATATACAATAGGTCTAGCCAAGCATTACCCAGAAATAAATTTTATTGGGATAGATATTAAAGGTGCTAGGCTGTGGAAAGGAGCTAAAAATGCAATTGATGAAAATTTAAATAACGTTAGGTTTTTAAGAACAAAAGTTGATTTCATAGAGAAGTTTTTTGGTAAAAATGAAGTCAATGAAATTTGGTTGACTTTTTCTGATCCTCAGCCAAAAAAACCTAGAAAAAGATTGACCTCAAAGTTGTTTATTGACAGATATAAAACTTTTTTAAAAAAAAACGGCACTATTCATCTTAAAACAGACAGTGATTTACTTTATGATTTCACTATGGAAGAAATAAATAACAGTAATTATACCTTACTTAAGAATATTAAAAATGTATATAAAGAATCTTACTCAAAAAATAGCGAACTTGAAAAAATACTTTATATAAAAACATTTTATGAAACTATGTGGATTGAATTAGGTAAAACAATAAAATATATTTCATTTAAAATATAATGAGAACTTTAACAATATATTACACATTTTAAATAAATGAATTATAGCTATTTTTTTTGGATATTGATTCTATTGCACTGTCAATTAAATGCACAGCTATTTCAAAATAGTGGTGCAATTAGCACCTCAATGGCAGGTTTAGATGTTAATAACGAAAATGTATGGAGTATTAATAACAATGTAGCTCATCTTTCGAAAATAGAAAATCCCACAATAAGTATAAGTAGCTTTCAGCCTTTTCTAGTAAAAGACTTTATAACCTCAAGCTTGGTTCTTGGCTTACCTACTAAAGATGGAGCATTTGGATTTAATTACTCTTCAAATGGGAATAAATATCTTAGAATGCATAACATTGGTCTGGGGTATTCTAAAAACTTAGGTCTGAATCTTCAAAGTGGGATAAAGCTGAACTACTTTTTAATAAATGCAGGGGATTTTTATAATAAAAAGTCACTGATTTCTGCGGACATAGGGCTTTCTGCTAAGCTTTCTAAGGAACTCAATATAGGAATGATTCTCAAAAATCCTACATTATCAAAATTATCAAGTTTTAATGATGAAAGACTTTCTACTAGTATTCAATTTGCCGCAGGTTATAAATTTTCAAATGACCTTACGCTACAGACAGGAATTAAAAAAGATATAAATTATCCTACTTCATTTCTAACTGCAATTCATTATCAGCCTAATCAAAAAATATCAATAAATGGTGGGATAGGAACAAAACCAAATCTTGCAGCTTTTGGAATGAGCTTTGATCTAGATAATTTCACATTAAGTATAGCATCACAAGTCCATCAAATTTTAGGTTGGAGTCCAGACTTTTCAATAGTTTATCAATTTAAATAATCTTGAAATTTAGATTTAAATATTGCTTTTTAGTAATTATTCTATTGAGTAATATTATTTACTCGCAAACTGATGAAAATTCATCAAATAAGATCAATTTTAATTCGTCTTATAAAGACATGAAAAGGCAGTATGTAATTGAGCAAACCATAGAAAATATAGCTGAAAATAATGAAGATGAAAATATTGATTATACTACCTTATTTGACCAACTTAACTATTATTACCAACATCCAATAAATTTAAATCGGAAAGAAATAAAGTTTGATTTGGAACAATTAATGATTTTAAACCAGTTTCAAATAAAATCAATAATTAATCATAGAGAAAAATATGGTAAGTTTTTGAACATTTATGAGCTTCAGGGGTTAAAAGATTTCTCCGCTACTGACCTGAGAAAAATACTTCCGTTTATTGAAGTAAATGAAAACTTTGACGCTACACATTTATCATTTTCAGAAATGTTAAAAAATGGAAGAAACGATTTGTTTTTAAGATATTCTAGAGTCCTTGAAGAAACTAATGGTCAAAAAGAAGTAGATGACAGCTCGTGGGCAAGATCACCAAACAGTAAGGTAATTGGCTCTCCTGACAATTTATATATGCGTTATCGTTTTAAATATCAAAATCATTTAAGTTTTGGAATTACTACTGAAAAAGATGCAGGTGAAACATTTATAGGTAATCCAAAATCTGAAAATTTATTTGGCTATAAAAGTCCAAAAGGGTTTGATTTTTACTCTGCACACCTATTTTTAAAGGAAATAGGTAAAATTGATGTTTTAGCTTTTGGTGATTACCATATTCAACTTGGTCAAGGATTAACATTTTGGTCAGGATTAGCAATGGGGAAATCTTCCAACGTAATGAGTTTAAAACGAAGTCCTGTAGGTATTAAACCATATGCTTCTATTGATGAAAATGCATTTTTAAGGGGAGCTGCTTTTTCTGTAAAATTTAAAAAATTTAAACTCCTAGCTTTTGGTTCAAAAAAAATGATTGACGCAAATATTGTTGATGATACTACAAGACAGGATGGATCATTAGTAGTTAGTAGTTTTCAGGCATCGGGAATACATAGCACCATTGGAACACTAAAAGATAAAGATGCAATTGAAGAAAAAATTGTTGGTGGCGAAATTTCTTACGAAAATAAATTTATGACTTTAGGTGTTATAGGAGCTTATACAAAGTATAATGGATCTTTAGATAGATCGCTTAGTATTTACAACCAATTTGAATTTAATCAAAATGAAAATTTTGTTCAAGGATTTCATTATAGTATAGTTAAAAGAAATATTAATTTGTATGGGGAAAGCAGTAGAAGCCTTAATGGTGGTATAGCAAACCTACATGGACTTATGGCTTCATTACACCCAAGACTTTCTCTTTCTGTTTTTTATAGAAATTATGGGGCTAATTATCAAACAACCTTTGCTAACTCTGTTGGCGAAGGAAGTAGGCCAATTAACGAAAAAGGGCTTTTTACTGGATTACAATTTAAAGTAAATGAGTTTTGGGAAATTTCATCTTATTTTGATCAATTTCAGTTTCCGTGGATGAAATATCAAGTAAATCAACCTAACTCCAAAGGAATGGATGGATTTATTCAAGTTTTATATCATCCAACAAAAAAATTAAATATTTATGGCAGAATTAGACATAGAGATAAACCTTACAATGAAATTGAAAATATTCAAAGAAACATTACGAATGTATACAATGTAAACCAATGGAATTTTAGATTAAATATAAATGCATCAGTTACAGAATCTATTAGAATAAGAAATAGAGTTGAATACGTCTCTTACTTAAGATTTGGAGGGGTTACAGAAAAAGGAATCTTAGTTTTACAAGACATCACATACAAACCAAAAGAAAGTAAAATTTCCTTTACTGCAAGGTTTGCATTGTTTGACACCGACTCGTATAATTCGAGGATTTACAGCTATGAAAATGATGTTCTATATTATTTTAGAATTCCTGCATATTATTATCAGGGAGCAAGAACATACATTACAACTCGCTACCAATTTAAAAAGGGGGTTGACCTATGGATAAGGTGGGGAAACTGGGTGTATACCAATCGACCAAATTTAGGTTCGGGACTTAATGAAATTGAAGGATCATCAAAATCAGAATTCAGAGCACAGTTAAGAATTCAGTTTTAAAAGTAACATATTTAAACTTTTGCTAGGGCACATAGCATCTTTAGCTAATTTTTCATCTATTAAATAGTATCCTTCTAAATCTTGAGATTTACCTTGTGAGTTAGTTAATTCTTCGTTGATTAACTTTTCTTGAGATTTAAAATCATTATAAATATTTTTAAAAATATTTGCTAATTCTAAATCATTCTCTTGTAAAGAAAGAGCTTCTGACCAAAAGTATGCAATATAGAAATGACTTCCTCTATTGTCTATTCCTCCTAGTTTTCTTGTTGGCGATTTATTTTCTAATAGAAGCTTTTCAGTAGCAGTATCTAAACATTCTGCTAAGATTTTACATTTATTATCACTATGTTTTTCAGCCATGTGATCAAGAGACACTGCCAAGGCTAAAAATTCACCTAATGAATCCCACCTTAAATAACCTTCTTTAACAAATTGCTGAATATGTTTTGGAGCTGATCCACCAGCGCCTGTTTCAAAAAGCCCTCCGCCATTCATTAAAGGAACTATTGACAACATTTTAGCGCTAGTTCCAAGCTCAAGAATTGGAAATAAATCCGTTAGATAATCTCTTAAAACATTTCCAGTAACTGAAATAGTATCTAATCCTTTTTTTAATCTTTCTAAAGTGTAAATTGTAGCTTTTTTAGGTGAGAAAATGTGAATCTCTAAATTTTTTGTGTCATAGTCTTGAAGATATAAGTTAACCTTTTTAATAATTTGTCTATCGTGTGATCTCTCTTCATCTAACCAAAAAACGGCAGGAATATTAGTGCTCTTTGATCTAGAAACTGCTAGCTTAACCCAGTCTTGAATTGGAGCATCTTTAACTTGACACATTCTAAATATATCTTCACGACTTACTTTTTGTTCTAAAAGAAGATTATTATTATGATCCAAAACTTTTATTGTCCCATTACTTTTTGCTTGAAATGTTTTATCATGAGAGCCATATTCTTCAGCTTTTTGTGCCATTAAACCAACATTTGAAACACTTCCCATTGTTACAGGGTCAAAAGCACCATGTTCTTTACAAAAACTTATAGTTTCCTGAAAAACATCTGCGTAAGAACGATCTGGGATTATAGCTTTAGTATCTTTTAGGATTCCTTGTTTGTTCCACATCTTTCCAGAGTTTCTAATCATAGAAGGCATAGAAGCATCAATAATAACATCGCTAGGAATATGTAAATTGGTAATTCCTTTTTCTGAATCAACCATCGCAAGATCTGGATTAGAACTATAAATAGTGTTGATTTCAGAAATAATTTGATCTCTTAAATCAGAATCTAAACTTTCTATTTTACCTAACAAATCTCCAAAACCATTTTTTAATTCAACTCCAATATCACTAAAATAAGTACTATATTTTTTAAAAATGTCATTAAAAAAAACCTCTACACATTTACCAAAAATTATAGGATCAGAGACCTTCATCATAGTTGCCTTCATATGTAAAGAAAATAATACATCTTTAGATTTAGCATCTTGAATTTGACTTTTAAAAAAATCTTCTAAGTTATTCATCCTCATTACCGAGGTGTCTATAACTTCTCCAGCTAACAAAGGGAATTCGTTTTTTAAAGTAGTTTTATTACCACTATCGTCTTCGAAAATTATACTAACTAAAACATCATTTTGAATTGTTATAGATTTCTCTGTACCAAAAAAATCTCCTTCAGACATACTTGACACGTGAGTCTTTGATTGATTAGACCATTTACCCATATGATGTGGATTGTTTTTGGCATAATTCTTAACTGCTTTTGGAGCTCTTCTATCTGAATTACCTTCTCTTAAAACAGGGTTTACTGCACTACCTTTTATACTATTATAAATATTTTGTATTTGACTTTCTTCATCATTACTAGGATCTTCAGGATAGTCAGGAATTGCGAATCCTTTAGATTGTAATTCTTTAATTGCTGATTTAAGTTGAGGAATTGATGCGCTTATGTTTGGGAGCTTAATAATATTAGCTTCTGGTTTTTCAGCTAAATTTCCTAAAAAAAATAGGTCATCTACAACAGTTTGATCTTCATTTAAATACCCTGGAAACTTTGCTAGTATTCTAGCTGCTAAAGAAATATCTTTTAGTTCAATATCAATATCGGCATACTTTGTAAACAGCTTTATTATTGGCAAAAATGAATTGGTTGCTAAAGCTGGTGCTTCATCAGTTTTTGTATAATAAATTATTTTTTTAGTATTCATAAAATTGTAAGATTACATTGTTCAAATAGATATCAACAAAGAAACAACAAATGATTTATTTTAAGGCATGTTTTTTTAATTCTGGTAAACTTCCTTTAAATAAATCTAAATCCACTGGGCCTTTTATTCCTGAAGCAGTTCCATTATCAGAAAATTGCCACATTATCCAACTATTATTTTTTAATGGATTTTTAATATTATTATAATTTGCAACCCATAATTCATATTCATCAAGCTTAGAATTTAAATGTTTGCTATAAAAATATGCTCCTGAATAAATAATTGGTTTAATTCCATAATGATTTTCAACGATCTTCAACCAGTTTTTAACCCCTTTTATAAGGTTTTCATTACTTTGTATTTTACTTGTTTTTTCAATGTCTAAAATTGGAGGTAAATCACCAGGGACTAATTGAACATTTTTAATGTAATTATTTGCTTGTTTAGTAGAGTTTTCATTAGGTCTAAAATAATGATAGGCACCGCGTAAAATATTATTATTTCTAGATCCCCTCCAGTTAGATGTAAAAAATCTGTCCCTATGATTATTTCCTGCTGTGGCTCTTATAATTGCAAAGTCAACTTTTTGATGATCATTAATTTCTTTTACTTTTCCCCAGGATATAATACCTTGATATTCAGAAACATCAATTCCGTATGAGAAGTCTCCATTTGGAACTTTAGGTGGATAAAATATTTTATTGAAAATTCTTTTATAACGATTTAGAAAAGATGGAGTTTCTAAAAATTGATAACCTACATAGCTAATATTTAATATTAGTAAAATAAGAAACCAATTTTTAAATTTATTTTTTTGCTTTTTAGGCATTTAAAAATTTGAAGTCTTTTCCAGGAAAGTATGCAGAATCACCAAGCTGCTCTTCAATCCTAAGCAATTGGTTATATTTCGCCGTCCGGTCAGATCTTGAAGCAGAACCTGTTTTGATTTGCCCTGTGTTTAAAGCTACTGCTAAGTCTGCGATAGTATTATCTTCGGTTTCACCACTTCTATGGCTCATAACAGATGAATATCCGTTATTATCGGCCAGTGAAACTGCGTCAATAGTCTCGGTTAAAGAACCTATTTGATTAACTTTTACTAGTATTGAGTTAGCTATGTTTTCGTCTATTCCCTTTTTTAATCTTTTAGTATTAGTTACAAAAAGATCATCCCCAACTAGCTGACATTTATTACCAACTGCATCGGTTAAAGATTTCCAACCAGACCAATCATCTTCAGCTAACCCATCCTCCACTGAAATTATAGGATATTTATTAACCCATTTTTTCCAAAAATCAACCATTTCGTCTGAACTCATTACTTCTCCAGTAGATTCAAAAGAATACTTTTTTGATTTTGCTGAATAGAATTCAGAGGCAGCTGCGTCAATTGAAATCCAGATATCTTCTCCTGGTCTATATCCTGCAGATTCTATGGCTTGTAAAACAACTTCAATGGCCTCATCATTAGACCCTAGGCCAGGAGCAAAGCCACCTTCATCTCCTACATTTGTAGACATGCCTTTAGACTTTAGGACATTTTTTAAATGGTGGAAAACTTCAGTTCCCATTCTAAGAGCATCACTAAATGTTTCTGCTCCAAATGGCATTACCATAAACTCTTGAATATCAATTTTATTGTCTGCATGGGATCCTCCATTTAAAATATTCATCATTGGAACTGGAAGAGTAGTTGCTTTAACACCACCTAAATAGCTATATAAAGGAATTCCTGTTTCCGATGCTGCTGCTTTAGCACAGGCAAGTGATACTCCTAAGATTGCATTGGCCCCTAATTTGGATTTGTTTTCCGTACCATCCATCTGAATCATCATTCTGTCTATATCACCTTGATTGAGAACATGCATTCCTCTTAGCTCTTTTGCAATAATATTGTTTACATTTTCAACAGCCTTTAAAACTCCCTTCCCCATATAAATATCTTTGTCACCATCTCTTAATTCCACAGCTTCGTGAATTCCTGTGGAAGCTCCAGATGGAACTGCAGCTCTACCAAACCCTCCTTTAGAGGTAAATACATCAACTTCTAGAGTTGGATTTCCTCTTGAGTCTAAAATTTGTCTAGAGTGAATATGGTCTATAGCTCCCATGATTTTTAAAAATTTTAATTAATTACTTTTTTTATATTATCTATAAACTGGTCAAATAAATACCTAGAATCATTAGGCCCAGGTGAAGATTCAGGATGATATTGAACAGAAAAAGCATTTTTCCCATCAATAGAAATTCCAGCTACAGTATTATCGTTTAAATGTTCATGCGTTAGATTAATTCCAGGGTGATTATCAACATCTAGTCTTTTAACTACAAAACCATGATTTTGTGAAGTTATTTCACATTTATTAGTAACTAAATTTTTAACAGGATGATTAATCCCTCTATGTCCATTGTGCATTTTCTCAGTACTCAAGCCTTGTGAAAGAGCTAGAATTTGATGTCCTAAACAAATACCAAATATTGGATAATTTAAATTTACAAGTTCCTTAACAACATTTATTGATTGTCTAAGGGGTTCAGGGTCACCAGGACCATTTGAGAGCATAATTCCATCTGGTTTAAATGATTGAATTTCATTTAAAGTCACATTATAAGGAAAAACTTTAACAAGACAGTTTCTTTCATTTAAGCATCGAATAATATTTTTCTTTACTCCAAAATCAATAAGCGCTACTTTAAATTTTCCAGTTCCAACTTCATAAGCACTTTTTGCTGAAACTTTAGAAGCTAGCTCTAAGCCTTTCATATTTGGGGAATTACTTAATATGGTTTTAAGTTCTTCCATAGATTTATTATCAGATGAAATAACTGCATTTTGAGCTCCATTTTCTCTAATATGACTTATAAGTGCTCGTGTATCAATATCTTGGATACCAACAACATTATCTTCAAGAAGAAAATTATTTAAAAGTTTATTATTTGAACCATATCTTGAAAAGTGATTTGCAAATTTCTTAACCACTAAACCCTTTATTTGAGAAGAATTAGATTCTATTTCAAATTCATTTGTACCATAATTCCCAATATGAGCATTGGCCATTGTAATGATCTGTCCATGATATGAAGGGTCTGTAAATATTTCTTGATAACCAGTCATTCCAGTATTAAAAGCTATCTCTCCATATGTCGTGCCTACTTTACCACAAGACTTACCTTTAAAAGTTTTGCCGTCGGATAAAATCAAAATAGCATTGTTGTTTTTTAACATACTAGTACAAAAATATATTTTACATTAAGAATTTAAAACTTTTTTTGACAAAAAAAAAGGTAGTTATTAACTACCTTTTAAAAAAGAGATTAAAAGATTTTTTCTATTCTTTTTCGGATGAATCATTAGTTTTTTCATCTTTTTTTTCATTAGAAGGATTTTTTGCTAATTTAACTTCATCTTTTTGGTTAGTATTTGTTGTTTCGGTTTCAGCATTTATCACATTAGTTTCATTTGAATCAATAATTTCCTTATCTGCTTTAACATCTTTAGAATCAGAAATTGTTTCTTCAACTATAACAGCATCTTCAATATTATCAGTGACTTTAGTTGGTGAACTGGTAGATTTTTTACCACCTCTTCTTCTTGATTTTTTCTTATTTGATTGATCTTTAATCAATAAATCGTTAAAATCAACTAGTTCAATCATCGCCATTTCAGCATTATCACCTAAACGATTATTTAGCTTGATTATTCTTGTATAACCACCTGGACGGTCGATAATTTTAGGAGAGATATCTCTAAAAAGTACTGAAGAGGCTTCCTTATCTCTTAAATACCTAAATACAACTCTTCTGTTATGAGTCGTATCATCTTTTGATTTAGTGATTAACGGTTCAACATATTTTCTCAAAGCCTTTGCTTTAGCTAAGGTGGTATTGATTCTTTTATGTTCTATCAGTGAACAAGCCATATTAGACAACAACGCACTTCTATGCGCAGTTTTCCTGCTCAAATGATTTATTTTTTTTCCATGTCTCATGTCTTCTTATTTAGAACGTAGAAATGTATTAATCTCTATCTAGTTTGTATCTTGAAACTTCCATACCAAATGATAATCCTTTAGATTCAATTAAATCATCAAGCTCTGTTAAAGATTTTTTACCAAAATTTCTAAACTTTAACAAATCATTTTTATTATATGCTACGAGTTCACCTAAAGTTTCTACATCTGCTGCTTTTAGACAATTTAAAGCTCTTACTGACAAATCCATATCAACTAATCTTGTTTTAAGTAATTGTCTCATATGTAGAGATGTTTCATCAAACTCTTCAGTTTCTGATTTCTCATCCTCGTCTAAAGTTATCTTTTCGTCAGAGAATAACATGAAATGATGAATTAAAATTCTAGCAGCTTCTTTTAAAGCTTCTTTTGGATGAATAGAACCATCTGAATCAATATCAAAAATTAATTTTTCATAATCTGTTTTTTGCTCTACACGAAAATTTTCAATTGTATACTTTACATTTCTAATTGGTGTAAATATAGAATCAGTAAAAATAGTTCCTATAGGTGCATTTTCAGTTTTATTCTCTTCAGCCGGAACATAACCTCTACCCTTTACAATAGTCAGTTGAATATTCAACTTAACAGATTTTTCCATGTGACAAATAACATGATCTGTGTTTAAAACTTGAAAAGATGAAGTGAATTTACCGATATCTCCAGCTGTAAAAGTATCTTGTCCTGAAAGAGAAATATTAACCTCTTCAAAATCAGAGTCTTCAATCTGTCTCTTAAATCTAACTTGCTTTAAATTTAAAACAATTTCAGTTACATCTTCAACAATACCTTTAATTGTAGAAAATTCATGTTCTACACCTTCAATCTTTATTGATGATATAGCAAAACCTTCAATAGAATTCAGAAGAATTCTTCTAAGTGCATTACCAACAGTTATACCGTATCCTGGTTCAAGTGGTCTAAACTCAAACTGGCCACGAAAGTCAGAAGATTCTAACATTATTACTTTTTCTGGTTTTTGGAAATCTAATATTGCCATAATATTTATTTTTTAGTACTCTAATTATTTAGAGTAAAGTTCTACAATTAATTGTTCTTTAATATTTTCTGAAATTTGCTCTCTTGTTGGAATTGATTTAACCTCACCGGTTAATGAATTATTATCCCATAATAACCACTCATGTATTGGGTTATCAGTACCAAGTGAAGATGTTATTATAATCAATGATTTTGATTTTTCTCTAACACCAATTACATCTCCTACTTTCAATGAATAAGATGGAATATTAACAATCTTACCATTTACAGTAATGTGCCTATGGGAAACTAACTGTCTAGCACCTCTTCGTGTTGGAGAAATGCCGAATCTGAAGACAACATTATCTAATCTCCGCTCACATAATTGAAGTAGAATTTCACCTGATATTCCAGACTTAGCAGATGCTTTTTTAAACATATTTGAAAATTGCTTTTCTAAAATACCATAAGTATACTTAGCCTTTTGCTTTTCCGCAAGTTGGTTAGCATATTCAGATGTTTTTTTCCTTCTTTTATTGGGACCATGCATCCCAGGAGGGTAATTTTTCTTTTCTAGAGCTTTATCAGGGCCAAAAATAGGCTCTTTAAACTTTCTAGCAATTTTTGATTTGGGACCATTGTATCTTGCCATTTTTTATTTAATTTATTAAAAGTTAATCATGAATTAAGGTCAGTATCCTTCGATGTAATCAACTTTTATGGTTTTTATTAATTATACTCTTCTTCTTTTAGGGGGTCTACATCCATTGTGCGGAATTGGAGTAACGTCAACAATTTCAGTAACTTCAATTCCATTATTATGAATACTTCTTATAGCAGATTCTCTTCCGCCTCCAGGACCCTTAACATAAACTTTGACTTTTCTCAATCCAAAATCAAAAGCTTCTTTACTACATTCCTCAGCTGCGACTTGTGCAGCATAAGGTGTATTTTTTTTAGATCCTCTAAAACCCATTTTACCAGCAGAGGACCAAGATATTACTTGCCCTTTTTCATTACATAATGAGATAATTATATTATTGAAAGAAGCTTGAATATGAGCTTCCCCTACAGGATTAATTTGTACGTTTTTTTTCTTTTTTGATTGCTTAGCCATAACCTTATGTCTTAAATATTATTTAGTTGCTTTCTTTTTATTAGCAACAGTTTTTCTTTTTCCTTTTCTAGTTCTAGAATTATTCTTAGTTCTTTGTCCTCTAAGTGGTAATCCATTTCTATGTCTAATTCCTCTTTGAGATCCAATATCCATTAGTCTCTTAATATTTAACTGAACTTCAGATCTTAGAGCACCTTCAACCTTGTAAGTTTCTGAAATAAGTTTTCTTATTACACCTAACTGGTCATCATTCCAATCCTGAACTTTAATACTTTCATCAATTCCAGCTTCTGCTAAAATTTTTTCAGATGTACTTCTTCCAATGCCATATATATAGGTCAGACCTATGACACCTCTTTTGTTTTTTGGTAAATCTATTCCTGCTATTCTTGCCATAATATTATCCTTGTCTTTGTTTGAACTTAGGGTTCTTTTTATTTATTACATACAATCTTCCTTTACGTCTTACAATTTTGCAATCCGCAGATCTTTTTTTTATAGATGCTCTTACTTTCATTTTTTAATTATTTGTATCTAAACGTAATTCTTCCTTTTGTCAAATCATATGGAGACATCTCGACTTTCACTTTGTCTCCAGGCAAAATTCTGATATAGTGCATTCTCATTTTACCTGAGATATGAGCAGTTATTATATGCCCGTTTTCTAGCTCCACCCTAAACATAGCATTTGACAATGCTTCTGTAATGGTACCATCCTGCTCTATTGACGTCTGTTTAGCCATACTATTTATTGACTTTATTATTTAATACTTTTTCTATTTCTTCAAATGAAGATAAAACTTCTGGTGAACCATCTATAGATATTGCTACATCGTGTTCAAAGTGAGCAGATGGCAAGTTGTCTTTTGTAACTATAGTCCAACCATCATCAAGCTGAGTTACTTCTTTTTTACCAAGATTAATCATAGGCTCGATAGCTAAAACTAGACCTGGTTTCATTTTATAACCTCTTCCTTTTTTTCCATAATTTGGAACTTCCGGTTTTTCGTGTAAAGATCTCCCAAGACCGTGACCTACTAATTCTCTCACCACACTATAACCATTAGATTCAGCATGATTTTGAACAGCAAAACCAATATCACCAATTCTATTTCCTGCTTTAGTTTGTTCAATAGCTAGTATTAATGACTCTTTAGTTACTTTTAAAAGATTTCTAACATCTTTTGAAACTTCACCTATTTCAAATGTATAAGCAGAATCTCCAAAAAAATCATCCATAAGCACACCACAATCAACGGAAACAATATCTCCTTCAATTAATGGCTTTTTATTTGGAATCCCATGAACAACTGCACTATTAACAGACGTACAAAGTGAATTTGGAAAACCTCCGTAACCTAAAAAACCTGGGATAGCATTATTATCTCTAATAAATTCTTCCGCAACTTTATCCAAATCAAGTGTAGTAACACCTGGTTTAATTATTTTAGCGACTTCTGCTAAAGTTTTACCAACAAGTAAAGAACTTTTTTTAATTCGTTCAATTTCTTCTCCAGTCTTATAAAAAATCATGGAAAAGATTATTTAAAGAGTTTGACTCATTGTCACAGCTGACGATGTAGACCTACCCTTAATTCTACCACCTTTAATAAGACCATCATAATGTCTATTCAATAAGTGGCTTTCAATTTGTTGAAGAGTATCTAACACCACTCCAACCATAATTAGTAATGATGTTCCTCCAAAAAAGTATGCAAACCCTTGCTGAATTCCAAAATTCATAGCAAACGCTGGTAAAATCGCGATAATACCAAGAAAAATAGAACCTGGAAAAACTAATCTAGAGATTAGTCCTTCAATAAAGTCAGCAGTTTTTTTACCTGGTTTTATACCAGGGATAAAAGATCCATTTCTTTTTAGTTCGTCAGCCATTTGATTCGGATTCATCATAATAGCAGTGTAAAAATAAGTGAATATTACAATCATCAAGAAGAAAACAGCATTATACCAAAACCCTTGAATGTTAGAAAACGTAGCTCCAAATGAGCTATTTTGAAATATCAAAGAAGGTAGGAACATCAAAGCTTGAGCAAAAATAATTGGCATAACACCTGCCTGATTAATTTTAAGAGGAATATAACTTCTTTGACCTCCAGCTAGAGCTTGCTTGGAACCCCTACCAATCACTCTTTTTGCAGTGTGAACAGGAATTCTTCGGGTTCCCTGAACTAATAGTATTGTTATAAGTATAACTAAAAGAAGTATAACTAACTCAACGAGCAATATGACTAAACCACCATCATATATTTTAGCACCAAGCTCTTGGAAAAAAGCGCCTGGTAATCCTGCTATAATACCGATTGTAATAATTAAAGAAATCCCATTTCCTATTCCTCTATCAGTTATTCTTTCACCTAACCATGTTACAAACATTGTTCCAGCAGTTAAAATTGCAGTGATTTGAACCCACCACAAAAAAGAATCATCTAATCTTGCTTCTGCAGGGACATATGCACCCATATAGCTTGGTGCTTGAAATAAACATATAGCTATGGTAAGAAGTCTTGTATATTGATTAATTTTCTTTCTACCACTTTCTCCTTCTCTTTGTAATCTCTGAAAAGTTGGTACAGCCATACCTAACAATTGCATTACAATTGACGCAGATATATATGGCATAATTCCCAAAGCCATAATTGAAGCTCTGGAAAATGCTCCACCAGCAAACATATTAATTAAGTTAAGAATACTATTATCACCAGAAGCAGCAGAAGCCAGTCTTTCTGTATTAATTCCAGGGAGAACAATAAAAGATCCTATTCTGTATACTAGAACAAGTGCAAGAGTATATAAAATACGCTTTCTTAACTCGTCAACAGCCCAGATCTCTTTTAAAGTTTTAACTAAATTTTTCATTCAACTTTTTCTTTCTTTTTTTCAATAATCTCGATTTTTCCACCCAAATCTTCAATAATAGATTTTGCTTTTAAAGAAAATCCATGAGCAGAGATATTTATTTTACTCTTTAATTCACCTCTACCTAGAATTTTTATTAAGTCTTTTTTATTAGCTAACCCATTTTCAACTAATAATTGAGTTGTAATAGTTTTAGGTTTGTTTTTATCAATTAATATTTGAATTGTATCTAAATTAATACCTTTATATTCAACTCTGTTAATGTTTTTAAAACCAAATTTAGGAACTCTTCTCTGTAGCGGCATTTGACCACCCTCAAACCCAATTTTTGATTTGTAACCAGATCTAGATTTTGCACCTTTATGTCCTCTAGTAGATGTTCCTCCGTGGCCAGAACCTTGTCCTCTTCCAACTCTTTTCTTAGGTTTTGTTGATCCTTCTGCAGGTTTTAAAGTATGTAATTTCATAACTACTTAATTCTTTATAAATTATTTAACAATTTTAATCATATGTTCAACTTTCTTAACCATTCCCAGAATCTGAGGAGTAGCTTCGTGTTCGACAGTTCTATTAAGCTTACCTAAACCTAAGGCTTGAAGAGTTAGCTTCTGTCTTTGTGGTCTATTAATTGCGCTTTTTATTTGAGTTACTTTAATTTTTGCCATTTTGACCTTAATTATCCGTTAAAAACTTTTTCTAAACTAACACCTCTTTGGTGTGCAACACTATTTGCATCTCTTAGTGACTGAAGTGCTTTAATAGTAGCCTTTACCACATTATGTGGATTTGAAGAACCCTGAGACTTAGCCAAAACATTTTTTATACCCGCACTCTCTAAAACAGCACGCATTGCTCCACCAGCAATAACTCCAGTACCAGCAGATGCAGGCTTTAGGAATACTTGTGCTCCAGAATATTTAGATTTAATAGCATGAGGTAATGTTTCGTTAATGATAGCTATTCTTTTTAAATTCTTTTTAGCTTCTTCAACAGCTTTTGAAATAGCTTCGGTAACTTCATTAGCCTTTCCTAATCCATGGCCTACAATACTTTGCTCATCACCAACTACAACTATCGCTGAAAAACTAAAATGTCTTCCACCTTTAGTAACTTTAGTTACTCTATTAATAGCAACAAGTCTATCTTTTAGTTCAACGTCTGTAGGTCTTATTGATTTCTCTGATTCCATTATACTTTACATTTAAAATTTTAATCCGTTTTCTCTAGCAGATTCGGCTAAAGCTTTTACCCTACCATGATATAAATATCCATTTCTATCAAAAACAACCTCTTTAATACCAGCCTTTGTAGCGTTTTGAGCGATCTCTTTTCCAATTAATTTTGCTTGGTCAATTTTATTAACTTTTTTGGTCTCGTCTTTAATATGTGAGGAAGCTGATGTAATAGTAATTCCTTTAATATCGTCAATTACTTGAGCATAAATCTGCTTGTTACTTCTAAAAACACTTAACCTAGGTCTAGATGTAGTACCAGAAATATTTTTTCGGATTCTTTTTTTAATCCTTGCTCTTCTATTTGCTTTTAAATTACTCATTTTCTTTAAAAATTATTTAGCTGCAGTTTTACCTGCTTTTCTTCTTATAACCTCATTTTTGAATTTAACGCCTTTTCCTTTATAAGGTTCGGGTTTTCTAAAAGATCTTATTTTTGCAGCAACTTGACCAATTAATTGTTTATCAAAAGACTCCAACTTTATTTGTGGGTTTTTACCCTTTTCAGTAATGGTAGTTAGTTTCACTTCATTTGGAAGTTCAAAAATAATTGGATGAGAATAACCAAGTGAAAGTTCTAATCTTTGTCCCTGTGATTTTGCTCTGTAACCAACACCTACAAGTTCTTGTTCAATAACATAACCCTCAGAAACACCTAGAACCATATTGTTTATAAGAGCTCTGTATAATCCATGAAGAGAACGCATCTCTTTTTCGTCATTGGGTCTTGAAAGTGTAATGATATTATCTTTCAGCAATACTTTAATTGAAGTATTAATTTTTTCACTCAATTCCCCTAATTTCCCTTTAACTAACACTGAATTTTCAGGTGAAATAATCACTTCAACTCCTTCGGGTACTGTAATGGGTGCATTTCCAATTCTTGACATATCTATCTATAATTTAGTCAACATAGCAGAGAATCTCTCCACCTACGTTATTTTTTCTTGCTTCTTTATCAGTAATTAATCCTTTTGACGTTGACACAATTGCTATACCAAGTCCATTTAAAACTCTTGGCAATGTATCAACACCAGAATATTTTCTTAACCCAGGCTTACTTATCCTAGTCAGAGTTCTGATAGCTGAGTCTTTAGTTTTATTATTATACTTTAAAGCAATTTTAATTATTCCTTGTTTATCATCCTTTATTTCTTTGAAATTTAAGATATAACCTTGTTCCATTAAGATTTTAGTCATTGCTTTCTTAATATTTGAGCCCGGGACTTCTACGACTTTATGTTTTGCACTTATGGCATTTCTAAGTCTTGTTAAATAATCTGATATTGGATCTGTTACCATTTTCTTTTTTTAATTATAATTTACCAACTAGCTTTAGTTATTCCTGGTATTTTACCAGCTACTGCCATTTCTCTAAATGTAACTCTGGAGATACCAAATTGTCTCATATAACCTCTAGGTCTACCCGTTAATTGACATCTATTATGCTTTCTAACAGCCATAGAGTTTTTAGGTAACTTTTGAAGCATAAACATTGCATCCCAGTCACCTTCTTTTTGAGCTTTTCTCAAAACATCTCTTCTTTCACTGTATTGAGCTGCAAGTTTTTCTCTCTTACGCTCTTTAGCTTTCATTGATTCTTTAGCCATAACTTTTAACTGTTTTATTTTTTTTCAAATGGAAATCCAAATTCTACTAAAAGTGCTCTTCCTTCTTCTGTTGTATTAGCACTTGTGACAATGGTTATATCCATTCCTAAAATCTTTTTTACTTTATCAATATCAATTTCTGGGAAAATTATACTTTCCTTAACACCAATAGTGAAATTTCCTCTTCCATCCCCATTAGATTTGACTCCTCTAAAGTCTCTAGTTCGAGGCAAAGCAACAGAAATTAATCTATCTAGAAAGTCATACATTTTTTCTCTTCTTAAAGTAACTTTAGTACCAATAGGCATACCTTTTCTTAGTTTAAAATTTGAAACATCCTTTTTAGAATTCACCATTAATGCTTTTTGTCCTGCAATTTCTGAAAGGTCATTGACTGCGTTTTCAATTAATTTTCTATCAGAAACAGCTTCACCAACTCCTTGACTGATAACTATCTTTTCAACTCTAGGGACTTCCATTAAAGATTTATATTTAAACTTTTCTTTAAGTAGAGGTACTATTTCATTAGTGTACTTATCTTTTAATCTAGGTGTATAACTCATGATTCTATTTCCTCTCCAGTTTTTTTAGCAAACCTTACTAATTTATTATTTTCACCAATCTTTCTGCCAATTTTTGTTGGCTCTCCGTTATGAACAAGCATCACATTTGAAATATGAATACTTCTATCTTTCTCTAAAATGCCTCCATCGGGGTTTGCCTTATCAGTTTGAGGCTTTACATGTTTTTTGTTAACCACTGAAAGACCTTCTATAAAAACTCTTTGTTTAACATTATCTACATCAAGAATAACTCCTTGTTGTCCTAAGGCAGCTCCAGCAATTACTTTTACCGTATCCCCTTTTTTTATTTTAAATTTCTTTTGCATACCTATTAAATTATAGTACTTCTGGTGCCAAAGACACAATTTTCATAAATTTTTTTTCTCTTAACTCTCTTGCTACTGGACCAAAAATCCTTGTTCCTCTCATTTCACCTGTATCGTTGAGTAATACAACAGCATTGTTGTCAAATCTTATGTAAGAACCATCATTTCTTCTTACTTCTTTTTTGGTTCTAACAACAACTGCTCTTGAAACTTGACCTTTTTTAACAGTACCTGAGGGTGTTGCATCTTTAACGGTAATCACGACTTGGTCCCCAATTGAAGCATATCTTCTTTTGGTTCCACCCAATACTCTAATAACTAAAACTTCTTTAGCCCCACTATTATCAGCAACTAATAATCTACTTTCTTGTTGTACCATTTTTAATTATTTAGCTTTTTCAAGTATTTCTATTAATCTCCAATTCTTTCTCTTACTTAACGGCCTGGTTTCCATTATCTTAACAGTGTCTCCTTCGTTACACTCATTTTTTTCATCGTGAGCAACAAATTTGGAACTTTTCTTAACAAACTTCCCATACTTAGGATGTTTTTCAGTACGCTCAACCATAACGACAACAGATTTATCCATTTTCGAACTTGTAACTAACCCTACTCTTTCTTTTCTTAAATTTCTCATATCAATCAGTTGGTACTTTGTTGTAATTCTCTTTTCTTAATTTCTGTATTTATTCTAGATAAATTTCTTCTAACAGATCTTATTTCAAGAGGATTTTCTAATTCTGCTGTTTTATGATTCATCTTTAACTTTCTCAACTCAAGCTGAGTATTTAAAAGTATTTCGTTTAGCTCTTCAGCTGATAAACCATTTAATTTTATATTGAATTCTTTGCTTTTCACTTTATAAATCTTTTAAATAACGAAATCGTGTCTAACTACAAATTTTGTTTTGAATGGTAGTTTTTGAGACGCTAATCTTAATGCTTCTTTAGCTACATCATAAGAAACTCCATCGGTTTCGAATAGAACTCTTCCAGGTCTAATAACTGCCACCCAATGGTCAATTGCACCTTTTCCTTTACCCATTCTAACTTCAGCTGGTTTATTAGTTATTGGCTTGTCAGGAAAAATTCTTATCCAAACTTTACCTTCTCTTTTCATATATCTAGTTACAGCAATTCGAGCAGCCTCAATTTGTCTAGATGTAAGAAATCCTTCATCTAAGGACTTAATTCCAAATGAACCAAAAGCAATTTGGTGACCTCTCTGAGCATTCCCCTTGATTTTTCCTTTTTGCTGTTTCCTATGTTTCGTCTTCTTAGGTTGTAACATAACTAATTATCTTTTTCTTTTATCGTTATTTGATTTTCTACTGCTCATTCCAAAATTGGGAGACAAATCTCTTTTACCATAAACCTCGCCATTACAAATCCATACTTTTATTCCAATTAATCCATAAGTGGTTAATGCTTCAGAAAGTGCATAGTCAATATCTGCTCTTAAAGTATGTAATGGAATCCTGCCATCTTTATACATTTCGCTTCTAGCCATTTCTGCACCATTAAGTCTACCTGAGATCTTAACTTTAATTCCTTCAGCTCCCATTCTCATGGTTGATGCAATAGACATTTTAATTGCTCTTCTAAAAGAAATCCTAGCTTCAATTTGTCTTGCAATACTGTCAGCAACTAATTTTGCATCCAATTCAGGTCTTTTAATTTCAAAAATGTTAATCTGAACTTCTTTTGATGTTAATTTTTTTAATTCTTCTTTAAGTTTATCAACCTCAGAACCAGCTTTTCCAATAATTACACCAGGTCTTGCCGTATTAATTGTTATGGTTATTAACTTAAGAGTTCGTTCGATAATAATTTTAGAAATACTTGCCTTTTGTAACCTAACATTTAAGTATTTTCTGATTTTTTCATCTTCTACCAACTTACCTGAATAGTCTCTTCCTCCATACCAGTTGGAATCCCAACCTTTTATGAATCCTAATCTATTTCCTATAGGGTTTGTTTTTTGTCCCATGCTTTATCTTTAAGCTTTATCAATTATTAATGTAACATGATTAGATCTTTTTCTAATTCTATGTGCTCTACCTTGTGGTGCGGCTTGTATTCTTTTTAACATTCTTGCACTATCTACATTAATGCTTTTTACTACTAAATTGGCAGAGGCTGCATCTTCTCCGTCGTTTTTTTGTTCCCAATTATTAATTGCAGACAATAGAAGTTTTTCTAAATTTCTAGAAGCATGTTTAGGACTGAATTTTAAAATATTTAAAGCCTTGTAAACATCCTCTCCACGAACTAGATCAGCAACTAACCTCATTTTTCTTGGTGAAGTTGGGCAACTATTTAACTTAGCTAAAGCCTGAGTCTTTCTTGCTTCTTTTATCTTTTCTGAACTATTTCTTTTTCTTGCACCCATTTCTAAGTATTAAAACTTTAATTATTTTCTTTTTCCTCCGTGACCTCTAAAGTTTCTTGTCGGAGCAAATTCTCCTAACTTATGGCCTACCATATTTTCAGTTACAAAAACTGGTATAAATTTCATTCCGTTATAAACTGCTATTGTCAGATTTACAAAATCTGGGGTAATGGTAGAAGCCCTTGACCAAGTCTTGATAACAGTCTTTTTTGTAGACTCCTTAGCTTCTTCAACTCTTTTCATTAATTTATAATGAACAAATGGTGGTTTTTTTAATGATCTAGACATTATTTATTTCTTTTTTCTATCAATGATAAATCTATTTGAAGATTTGGTTTTACTTCTTGTTTTATAACCTTTTGCAGGAAGTCCTTTTCTTGATCTAGGATGACCTCCTGATGATTTTCCTTCACCTCCACCCATAGGGTGGTCAACAGGGTTCATTACAACACCCCTAACTCTAGGTCGTCTACCTAACCATCTCTTTCTACCAGCTTTTCCAGATACTTGAAGACTATTTTCTGAATTAGAAACAGAACCTATGGTAGCTATACAAGAGGTTAAAACCATTCTAATCTCTCCTGATGGCAGTTTAATTATTGCATACTTACCATCTCTAGCGTTCAATTGAGCAAAAGATCCAGCACTTCTAGCAATAGCCCCTCCTTTTCCAGGTGTCATTTCAATATTATGAATAATAGTTCCCAATGGAATATCTTTTAAAAACAAAGCGTTACCTACTTCAGGATTCGCCTTAGATCCGGCTAAAACATTTTGTCCGACTTTTAAACCTTCTGGAGCAAGCACATATCTTTTTTCGCCATCAGCATAAAACAAAAGAGCTATTCTGGCTGATCTATTTGGATCATACTCAATTGAATGAACCTTAGCAGGAATATCATACTTATTTCTTTTGAAATCAATAATTCTATACTTTCTTTTATGACCACCACCTATATAGCGCATAGTCATTTTACCAGAGTTATTTCTACCACCACTTTTACTAGAACCTTTAGTTAAAGCCTTCTCAGGCTTACTAGCTGTCAGTTCACTGTAATCACTTAGAAGTTTGTGACGTTGTCCAGGAGTTGTCGGTTTAAATTTTTTCAAGCTCATTTTAGTCCTTTCTAATCTTTAAATATTTTCGTATAAATCTATGACATCACCAGCATCTAAAGTAACAATGGCTTTTTTAATTACTCTTGTTCGCTGAAATGAAACACCCTTATTAGTGTATTTCATCTTTCTTTTACCACCACCATGCTTCATTGTATTTACAGATTTAACACTAACACCATAAGTACTTTCTATAGCATTTTTAATCTGAATTTTATTAACATCAGTTTTAACTTCAAAACCATATCTATTTAGTTTTTCACCTAAATCGGCCATTTTTTCAGTTAATATTGGTTTAATTATAATGTTTTCCATAGTTATAATTTAAATTGTTTTTCTATCTGAATAAAAGCTTTTTCAGAAATAATTAACTTGTTAGAGTGCAAAATGTCGTAAGTATTTAATTTGTCGGCTGTAATAACTTTTGCATTTTTTAAGTTACGGGAAGATAGCAAAGTATTATTATCTCTTTCACTGGTTACAAAAAGAGCTCTCTCGCTATCGACATTCAAAGACTTAAGTACTGAAAGAAATTCTTTAGTTTTGGGAGTTTTAAAAGATAATTCTTCTAAAATCATAATATTTTTATCTTTTGCTTTGTAAGAAAGGGCAGATTTTCTAGCAAGAACTTTTAGCTTTTTATTTAATTTAAAACCGTAATTTTTAGGTCTTGGACCAAAAACACGACCTCCTCCTCTAAAAAGTGGATTTTTAATAGACCCTGCTCTGGCTGTACCTGTTCCTTTTTGTTTTTTAATTTTTCTTGTACTACCAGCGATCTCTCCTCTTTCTCTTGATTGATGTGTACCTTGTCTTTGGTTAGCAAGATATTGTTTTACATCTAGATAAATTGCGTGATCATTAGGATCAATTGCAAAAATTTCTTTTGTTAAGGAAACTTTTTTAGCTGTTGCTTTACCTTCTTTATTTAAAACTTTAATTTCCATTATTTCTCAACTATTAAGTATGATCCTTTAGAACCAGGAACTGATCCTTTTACAATTAATAAATTCTTTTCTGGAACTATTTTAAGAACCTGTAAATTAATAGATTTAACTCTATCACCACCCATTCTTCCACCCATTTTCATGCCTTTAAAAACTCTAGCCGGGTATGATGCAGCACCAATTGAACCTGGAGCCCTCATTCTATTGTGTTGACCATGAGTTGCTTGTCCAACGCCTCCAAAACCATGTCTTTTAACAACGCCTTGAAAACCTTTTCCTTTGGAAGTGCCAACTACGTCAACAAATTCTCCCTCTTGAAATTGATCTACAGTAACAGAGTCTCCAAGGTTACATTCATCAAAACCTTTAAACTCAATAATTTTTCTTTTAGGAGTGCTTTTTGCCTTGGCAAAATGGCCTAACATGGCCTTTGGAGTGTTTTTCTCCTTTTTTTCATCAAAACCTAATTGAACAGATTTATATCCATCCTTTTCTTGCGTTTTAATTTGAGTCACGACACAGGGTCCTGCTTCAATTATCGTGCATGGTAAGTTTTTACCCTCGGCACTGTAAACGCTAGTCATCCCTATTTTTTTTCCTATGATACCAGCCATTTTGATATTTATTTAAACTTTAATTTCTACATCTACTCCACTCGGTAGTTCTAATTTCATTAAGGCATCTATAGTTTTTGATGATGAACTATAAATATCCATTAATCTTTTATAAGCACATAATTGAAATTGCTCTCTTGAAGTTTTATTTACGTGAGGAGATCTCAAAACCGTATAAATTCTTTTATGAGTTGGTAATGGTATTGGACCACTAACAATTGCACCAGTACTTTTAACTGTCTTGACAATCTTTTCAGCAGACTTATCAACTAAGTTGTGATCGTATGATTTTAATTTTATTCTAATTTTTTGACTCATAATAATTTTATTAAGCAGTTACCTCGCCTTTTGATTTTGCAATTACTTTTTCTGAAATGTTTTTTGGGGCATCAGAATAATGTGAAAATTCCATACTTGAAGTTGCTCTACCAGATGTTATTGTTCTTAACTGAGTCACGTAACCAAACATTTCAGATAAAGGAACCTTAGCCTTGACTACTTTAGAACCAGCTCTATCATCCATTCCTTCAATAAGTCCTCTTCTTCTATTAAGATCTCCCACAACGTCACCCATATTAGTTTCTGGTGTAACAACCTCAATTTTCATCATAGGTTCTAAAATTACAGGATTGCATTTTGGGAGTGATGCTCTATATGCCATTTTAGCACAAAGCTCAAAAGATAAAGCATCTGAATCAACAGCGTGGAATGAACCATCTGTTAATGTCACTTGCATATTGTCAATTGGATATCCTGCTAAAATGCCATTATTCATAGCATCTTTAAAACCTTTTTCAACAGAGGGAATAAATTCCTTCGGTATGTTTCCACCTTTGATTTTATTTGTAAATATTAACCCTGGTTTTTCTGCATCACCTGGCTCAATAGTAAAAACAATATCCGCAAATTTCCCCCTACCACCTGATTGTTTTTTATAAACTTCTCGGTGGTCAGATGAAGTACTAATAGCTTCTTTGTATGCAACCTGAGGAGCTCCTTGATTACATTCAACTTTAAACTCTCTTCTTAAACGATCTAAAATTATATCTAAATGTAATTCTCCCATCCCTGAAATTATAGTCTGTCCGGAATCTTCATCAGTTTTAACTCTAAATGTAGGATCTTCTTCGACTAATTTTGAAAGAGCTAAACCTAATTTATCAACGTCTGCTTGAGTTTTTGGCTCAATAGCTAAACCGATAACAGGTTCTGGAAAGTCCATTGATTCTAAAATTATATGCTTTTTTTCATCGCATAGTGTATCACCAGTCTTAATATCTTTAAACCCAACCAATGCACCAATATCACCAGCATCTAAAGTAGGAATCTGATTTTGCTTGTTAGCATGCATTTGAAAAATTCTTGAAATTCTTTCTTTTTTAGATGTTCTTGTGTTATAAACATAAGAACCAGAGTTGAGTTGGCCAGAATAAGCTCTTGTAAAACAAAGTCTACCAACAAATGGGTCAGTCGCAATTTTAAAAGCTAATGAACTAAACGGCTCATTTATTGAAGGTTGTCTAGAAACTTCTTCACCACTATATGGATCAGTTCCAGTAATAGCGTCTATGTCAAGTGGAGAAGGAAGAATTTCCATTACCATATCAAGCATGGTCTGAACACCCTTATTTTTAAACGCTGAACCACACATCATTGGAACAACTTTTCCGGCAATTGTAGCTTCTCTAAGTGCGTCTAAAATTTCTCTTTCAGTTAAAGAATTCTCATCTTCAAAATATTTTTCCAAAAGATTATCGTCAAACTCTGCAACAGCCTCCAATAATTCTCCTCTTAAAGCTCTTGCTTCGTCGATAATGTTAGATGGTATTTCAATTTCTTTAAATGTCATACCCATATCATCTTCATTCCAGACGATACCTTTAAAATTAATTAAATCAACAACACCTTTAAAATCATCTTCTGAACCAATATTGATTTGAAGTGGAAGTGCGTGACTTCCTAACATTTCTTTGACTTGCTTGCAAACATTTAAAAAGTCAGCACCTTGCCTGTCCATTTTATTGACAAAACCGATTCTTGGAACATTGTAGTTGTTAGCTAATCTCCAGTTAGTTTCAGACTGTGGTTCAACCCCATCAACAGCGCTAAATAAAAATACAAGTCCATCTAGAACTCTTAATGAACGATTAACTTCAACAGTAAAATCGACATGACCAGGGGTATCAATTATATTGACATGATATTCTTGATCTCTATAATTCCAATTTAATGTAGTGGCAGCTGAGGTAATTGTAATTCCTCTCTCTTGCTCTTGTTCCATCCAATCCATGGTAGCAGCACCGTCATGAACTTCTCCTATTTTATGACTAACACCACCATAATATAGAATTCTTTCGGTTGTGGTTGTTTTTCCAGCGTCAATATGAGCTGCAATACCAATGTTTCTAGTATATTTTAAGTCTCTTGCCATCTCTAAAACCTGAAGTGTGAAAATGCTTTATTTGCCTCAGCCATTCTATGAACATCTTCTTTTTTCTTGAAGGCAGCACCTTCTTCTTTTGAAGCAGCCATGATTTCACCAGCTAATTTTTCACTCATTGTTTTCTCATTTCTTTTTTGAGAAAACCCTATTAACCACTTAATAGCTAACGATCGTTTTCTGCTGTCTCTAACAGGTGTTGGTATTTGAAAAGTAGCCCCTCCAACTCTTCTACTTTTAACCTCTACAGCAGGAGTAATATTTTCAACTGCTTTTTTCCATATATCTAATCCATTTTCAGACATTTTTTCAGTAATTATGTCTATGGAATCATAAAATATATTAAACGCAATATTTTTTTTACCATCAATCATGAGACTATTGACGAATTTTGTTACTTCCGTATCCTTAAACTTAGGATCAGGAAGAATAATATGTTTTTTTGCGGTTCTTCTTCTCATTTAAATGATTATTTCTTTTTAACTTTTTTAGTTCCGTATTTCGATCTTCTTTGAGATCTTCCTTCAACACCAGCAGTATCAAGTGCTCCACGAACGATATGATACCTTACACCAGGTAAATCTTTAACTCTACCTCCTCTTACTAAAACTATACTGTGTTCTTGAAGATTATGGCCTTCACCGCCAATATATGCATTAACTTCTTTTCCATTAGTTAATCTCACTCTTGCAACTTTTCTCATTGCAGAATTAGGTTTTTTAGGGGTAGTTGTATAAACTCTAACACATACACCTCTCCTCTGTGGGCAGGAATTTAAAGCAATAGATTTACTTACTTTAATTTTAGTTTTTCTACCCTTTCTAACTAACTGTTGTATAGTTGGCATTTTAGTTCTTTTTATTGATTTTTCGGCTTGCAAAGGTATGAGAATATCTTAAAAATACAAGATATCAACAATTATTTTTTAAATGTTTATTTATGATGATTTATTAATTATTTATTTTATGTCATTTAGTTAATAAAATTATTGTTGTTTTACATTTTATATTGAATGTAAATTTTCGTGTTTAAATTATGAAACAGCAATATGGATATACTAAAAGGTCTAAATAGTGCACAACTTGACGCCACAAAGGTAATTGATGGTCCAATAATGGTAATAGCTGGTGCAGGATCAGGTAAAACTAAGGTCTTAACTCATAGAATTGCATTTTTAATCGAAAATGGGATTGACCCCTTTAATATACTCTCATTAACTTTTACTAATAAAGCTGCTCAAGAAATGAAAGAGAGAATTTCATTTATGGTTGGAGATGACAATTCTAGAAACATTTGGATGGGAACATTTCATTCAGTATTTGCAAGAATTTTGAGAGTTGAACATGAGAAAATTGGATATCCTTCAAATTTTACAATTTATGATACCCAAGATGCAAAAAGCTTAATTAAAACTATAGTCAAAGAAAAAAATCTAGACGATAAGCTATACAAGCCAGGTATTGTTTATAATAGAATATCTGCAGCAAAAAATAGCTTAATTGGACCTGAAAAATACATGACTGATAGTGAAATAAAGTCTACCGATAGCTCTACGGGAAGGCCAAAAATTGGAGAAATATATATGACCTACAGTCAAAGGTGCTTTAGATCATCTGCTATGGATTTTGATGATTTGTTATTTAAAACTAATGTTCTTCTAAAGCAAAACCCTGAAGTTTTATATAAGTACCAAGACAAGTTTAAATATATTTTAGTAGATGAGTATCAGGACACTAATCACGCACAATATCTAATAATAAAATCATTAGCTGCCAGATTTGAAAACATATGCGTAGTAGGAGATGATGCTCAGTCAATATATTCATTTAGAGGTGCAAATATTCAAAATATATTAAAATTTAGAAAAGATTACCCAGATTATAAATTATTCAAATTAGAGCAAAATTACAGATCAACCCAAAACATAGTAGAAGCTGCAAATAGTATAATTAGAATCAATAAAGAACAGATTAAAAAAAATGTGTGGACTGAGAATGACAGAGGGAGTAAAATAAAAGTAGTTAAAACCTATTCCGACAATGAAGAAGGTAAAATGGTTGCAAATAGTATTTTTGAATTATCGTCTACAATAAGTACTGCATATAAAAATTTTGCAATTTTATATAGAACCAATGCCCAGTCTAGATCGTTTGAAGAAGCTTTAAGAAAACTTAATATTCCGTATAAAATTTTTGGAGGACTTTCTTTTTATCAAAGAAAAGAGATTAAAGATCTTTTGGCTTATTACAGATTAGCGGCTAATCTTAATGATGAAGAATCTCTTAAAAGAATTATTAATTATCCAAAAAGAGGAATTGGTCTAACTACTATAAACAAAGCTATTATTTGTGCTAATAATAATGATGTTTCATTGTGGGATGTAATAAATAACCCTAGCCAATATGGCTTCGAGTTGAATTCTGGAACTCAAGCTAAAATAGAGCAATTCACATCTATGATCCTAAATTATAACTCTAGAATTAATAAATCTAATGCTTATGAGTTAGCATTAGAAATTGCAAAAAGTACTGGCCTAATCCGAGATTTAAGCGCGGACAGAACTCCGGAGGGCATTGTAAGGTTTGAAAATATTCAAGAGCTCTTAAACGGAATTCAAGAATTTACAAAAAATGGAGAAGATGAAACTTTAATAGCCCTAGGAGATTTCTTAATTGATGTTGCTTTGTTAACTGACGTAGACAAAGACCAAGATGATGATAAAAATAAAGTTTCTTTAATGACAATTCACGCTGCAAAGGGGTTGGAATTTGCTAATGTTTATGTAGTAGGAATGGAAGAAGATTTATTTCCATCTATGTTGTCAAAAAATTCAAGATCAGAACTTGAAGAGGAAAGAAGATTGTTTTATGTTGCAGTTACTAGAGCTAAGCAAAATTTAACATTGTCCTACGCTGTAAGTAGATTTAGATGGGGAAATCTAATACAATGTGAGCCAAGCAGGTTTCTTGAAGAACTAGATCCTAAATATGTTGAACAAAAGTTTAATTCTAAAAGTCAAAAATCTAATTATCCAAAATCCTTTTTCAAATCAGATGCTCCACCTTTAAAAAATAAATTTAGCAAACCTCTTGCTCACCTAAAAAGAGTTAATCAATTAAATTCATCTCCAGGTCATAATGACAAAAAAGATATTCAAAAAATTAAAATTGGTGATCAAGTTGCTCATGAAAGATTTGGAAAAGGAAAAGTTGTAGAGCTAAATGGAGACTTTCCAAATACTAAAGCAACTGTCTTTTTCCCCAGCGCAGGTCAAAAACAATTGTTATTAAAATTTGCCAAACTTGAATTGCTAAAAAATTAGTTGCTTTATTCCTTTAAATTACTAAATTTGAAATAATATTTTCACACACTATTTACTATGACAACTACACTTGATTTGGGATACAACACAGATATGGAAAAATTAGCAATTCCTGAGTATGGAAGAAATATTCATAAAATGGTTCAACACGCCATTAAATTACAAGATAAACAAGAAAGAAATAAATGTGTAAACGTGATTATTAAAGTGATGGATTTAATTAATCCTAGCAATAAGAGTATTGGCAATAGTGAAGAACAAGCTCAAAAACTTTGGGCTCATTTACACATTATTTCTAATTTCGAGCTAGATGTTGAATCTCCATACAAAAAACCCAAAAAAGAATTATACCAATCAAGACCAGATGAAGTTCCTTATCCCAGTAATGCTATAAAATTTAAACATTATGGAAAAATTATGGAAGATATGGTTAAAGCAGCAACTGAGCTTAAGGAAGGTGATGACAAAACAAAACTCGTCAAACATATTGCCAACCTACTAAAAACTTCATATCTACAATGGAATAGAGATTCCGTACACGACAGTCTTATTATAAAACAATTGGAAGATTTATCGGGAGGAAAATTAACTATTACTGCTGAGCAGTTAAGGGACACAAATGATATTGTAAAATCTTTCAAGAAGAAAAAAACAACCAATAAAAATTATTCTAAAAATAAACCCAGAAGAAAGTATAATGGGAGCTTTTGAAATAATTGGAGGAAAAAAACTTAAGGGAGAAATAACCCCTCAAGGAGCTAAAAACGAAGCTCTTCAAGTTATAAATGCTGTATTGTTAACTGATAAGGAAGTAATTATTAATAATATTCCTGATATTATTGACGTTAACAAACTAATTGATTTACTCAAAACACTTGGTGTCAAAATAAATAAATTATCAAAAGGCTCATATAGTTTTATTGCTGATGAAGTTGATGTAGATATAATGACATCAGACGAGTTCAAAAGAAAAGGAGCAAGTTTAAGAGGCTCAATAATGGTTGTTGGACCACTATTAGCAAGGTTTGGAAAAGGATATATTCCAAAACCAGGAGGCGATAAAATTGGTAGAAGAAGGTTAGATACTCATTTTTTAGGTTTTCAAAATTTAGGCGCAGAATTTGACTATGACAAAAATACCAATTTTTACAAAGCTCATTCACCAAATGGTCTAAAGGGTACTTTTATGCTGCTTGATGAAGCTTCAGTAACAGGGACTGCAAATATTATAATGGCAGCTGTTTTAGCAGAAGGTCAAACTACAATTTATAATGCTGCATGCGAGCCATATATTCAACAACTTTGCGAAATGCTCAATAGTATGGGAGCAAAAATATCTGGAATTGGTTCAAATAAAATAATTATTGACGGGGTAACGATTCTTCATGGATGCAAACACAGAATACTCCCTGACATGATAGAAATTGGAAGCTTTATTGGTTTAGCTGCAATGACTAAATCAGAAATTAGAATTAAAAATGTTGCATATGATAAACTAGGTATGATTCCTAATGTATTCAAAAAGTTAGGGATAAAATTGGAAAGAATTGGTGATGACATATTAATATCTTCTCAAGAAAATTACGAAATAGAGTCCTTTATAGACGGATCTATAATGACTATTTCTGACGCACCTTGGCCCGGTTTCACACCTGACTTATTGAGCATAATTTTAGTAACTGCTACTCAAGCAAAAGGAAGTGTTTTGATACATCAAAAGATGTTTGAAAGTAGATTGTTTTTTGTTGATAAATTAATTGATATGGGAGCTCAAATTATATTGTGTGATCCGCACAGGGCCACTGTTATAGGAATGGATAGAAAAACTCCGCTAAAAGGAATTAAAATGACATCTCCAGATATTAGAGCAGGTGTTTCATTATTAATTGCAGCACTGTCTGCAGAGGGGACAAGTACTATATTAAATATCGAGCAAATTGATAGAGGATATGAAAATATTGAAGAGCGCCTACTAAATTTAGGAGCTCAGATTAGAAGGTTATAAGGTTTCATAAATTTATATACATGAGAGTTTTAACATTTTTTATTCTATACTTTTTAATTCCTTTGGGTTCTTTAGAAGCACAGGTAACATCATCAACTTTAGTGGGATTAAATATTGGAAACATTGCTCCTGAACTAGATTTTAAAAATGTTAATGACAAAAACATTAAACTTTCAACATTAAGAGGAAATGTTGTTTTAATAGACTTTTGGGCTTCTTGGTGTGGTCCGTGTAGAAGAGAAAATCCAAATATTGTTGCCGTACATAAAAAATATTCTAAAAGTAAATTTAAAAATGCCAAAGGATTTAAAATATATAGCGTGTCTCTTGACAATAATAAGTCTGCATGGATTAATGCTATTCAACAGGACAAATTAAATTGGAAAGAACATGTTAGCGATTTAAAAGGCTGGGAAAGCATAGGTGCTTTTACTTATCAAGTAAAAAGTATTCCACAAAATTTTCTTATTGATTCTGATGGTAGGATAATTTCTAAAAATTTAAAAGGAATTGCTTTACATCAACAAATTGATAAACTTATAAAAGTATTATAATCAGCACATATAATTGCTTGATTAGCTCTATAGAGTGACACTTTGTCGTGTTTTTGTTTTGGTTCGTAATTTGTAATGTAAAGTTTAAATCATAATATAGATATGAAATCAAAAAAGAAGAGTAAGCAAAAAGAAGATGTCGAAAAAAAAATAAATGAAGAAATATCTTTGGATAATAGTGAAAAGTCTGCTATTAAAGAAATCAATATAGATTTTAAAGATAAATATATAAGGTTATATTCTGAATTTGAAAATTATAGAAAAAGAACTGCAAAAGAAAAAATAGATATCATCACTAATTCTAGTGAAAAAGTACTGAAAGAAATACTTCCTGTATTAGACGATTTTGAAAGAGCAATAAGTAATAATAAAAATGTTAACGAAGCCTCTGCAATAAAAGAAGGTATAGAATTAATCCACAATAAATTTTATAAAATTTTAACTAATCAGGGGCTTTCTCCAATGGAATCAATTGAAAAAGACTTTGATCCAGATATTCATGAAGCGATAACAAAAATTCCTGCTCCAAAAGATAAAATGAAAGGAAAAGTAATTGATGTTATTGAAAAAGGATACACGTTAAATGAAAAGGTAATTAGATTTGCCAAAGTGGTAGTAGGTGAATAAATAGCTTCTCAAAATGAGTAAAAAAGATTATTACGAAACATTAAACCTTTCAAAAAGTGCATCTGAAAGTGAAATAAAAAAAGCTTACAGGAAGTTAGCTATAAAATATCACCCCGATAAAAATCCTGGAAATAAAGAGGCGGAACAAAGTTTTAAAGAAGCAGCAGAAGCTTACGAGATTTTAAGTAATTCTCAAAAAAAGCAGCAGTACGATCAGTTTGGCCACGCAGCATTTAGTGGCGGTCAAGGATTTGGTGGCGGAGGCGGCGGAATGTCCATGGATGATATTTTTGATCATTTTGGAGATGTTTTTGGATCATCTTTTGGGGGTAGCGGATTTGGAAGAGGTGGTGGAAGAAGAGTACGTAAAGGATCTAACTTAAGAGTTAAGCTAAAACTTTCTTTAGAAGACATTGTAAATGGTGTTCAAAAAAAAATAAAAGTTCAAAAACTAGTAGCAGCAAGCGGTGTAGAATTTACAAACTGTTCTAGTTGCCGAGGTTCGGGACAAGTAACAAGAGTAACTAATACAATTTTGGGAGCTATGCAAACAGCCTCAACATGTCCAAACTGTAAAGGTTCGGGACAAATGATTTCTAAGAGACCTAACGGAGTTGATTCATCGGGCTTAGAAAAAAAAGAAACTATTATTGAAATTGAAATTCCTGCTGGAGTTGAAGAAGGTATGCAATTAAGTATGCAGGGAAAAGGCAATGAAGCTCCAGGAGGTGGAGTAGCTGGAGATCTTATCATTGCTATTGAAGAAATTGAGCATGAACATTTAGTACGTAATGGAACAGATTTATTATATCAACTAGGTATAACATTTTCTGACGCAGTTATTGGAACATCAATAGAAATTCCAATGGTCAGCGGTAAAGCTAAAATTAAAATACCACCAGGTACTCAAAGTGGTAAAAATTTAAGACTGAGATCAAAAGGAATTCCTGATGTTAACGGATATGGAAGAGGTGATATGATTGTAAATATTCAAGTTTTTACACCACAGAAGATTTCTAAAGAAGAAAAAGATTTGTTGCTTAAATTAAATGAAAGTGATAACTTCAAACCAAAACATAATCAAACTAAAAGCTTTTTTGACCGAATGAAGAATCGCTTTTCCTGATTTCTTTTAATAAATGTCTTTAAACAATATAATTGAAATTGAGGGACTTCATAAATCCTATCCTAACCATAAGGCATTAGATGATATAAATCTTTCTATTGAAGAAGGGAAAGTTTTTGGACTTTTAGGACCTAATGGTGCAGGTAAAACCACATTAATTAGAATCATTAATCAAATACTTCAACCCGATGAAGGAATTGTTAAATTTAATGGGGAGATTTTATCTAGAAAACACTCACAATCTATAGGGTATTTACCTGAAGAACGAGGTTTATATAAAAAAATGAAAGTTGGTGAACAAGCTCTTTATCTTGCACAATTAAAGGGAATGTCAAAAAAAGAAGCCAAAGAAAAATTGAATTATTGGTTTGAAAAGCTTGGAGCAAGTAATTGGTGGAATAAAAAAATTGAAGATCTTTCTAAAGGTATGGCTCAAAAAATTCAGTTTATAACCACAGTTTTACATAATCCAAAAGTTTTGATTCTAGATGAGCCACTAAGTGGGCTTGATCCTGTAAATAGTCTTCTTATAAAAAATGAAATTTTAGCACTAAAGAAAAACAAAACAAGTATTATTTTATCAACCCATGATATGAACTCAGTTGAGGAAATATGTGACGAGGTTGCTATTATCAATAATTCTAAAAAAATACTTCAAGGGAGTATTTCCGAGATAAAAGAAAGCTATAATGAAAACTTGTGGACAGTAAAATACAAGGGAACTCAAATGAGTTTCACAAATGCAGTATGGGGAGGTTGGGAAATGATAAATAATGAATCGATTAATGAATATACTAATCAAGCAGAGATAAAACTACTGAACGACTTTACAATAAATAATTTTATTAAAGGTTTAATTGATCATGTAGAAATCCTGGAGATAAATAAAAAAATTCCAAGTATCAGTGATGTTTTTATAAAAGCTACTTCAGATGAATAAGATTGGACTTATAATTTCTAGGGAGTATACTACTCGAGTAAGGAAAAAAACGTTTATTTTAATGAGTTTTTTAGGTCCTTTACTTATTGTTGGTTTTATTTTATTAACTGCTTATTTGTCTAAAGGGAATAAAGAGAAATATGAAATTTTAGTTGTTGATGAATCTCATTTATTTGATAGTATTTTAAGAAATTCTAAAAAATACCATCTTCAATGGGCTCCAAATGATAAAAACTACTCCCAAATTCAAGAAATTTTTAAAAAAGATGAAAACTTAGATTTACTTGTTTATTTACCTGTTAATTTAATAAAAACAAACTCTATGACAGCAAAGTGTTTGTATAAAGAGATACCATCAACTGGTGCTCAAAAACATTTGTCAAGCATAATTAATGAAGCCATTGAACTATATAGAGTAAGCTATAATAAAATTGATATTTCAACATATAAATCCATTAAAACAAGAATTAATCTTGATGTTGTTGATGTTGAAAATAAGGCCAATCGAAATATTCAAAGAAAGGCATTTGTTGGAATTGCTTTTGCAATGTTTATCTATGCCTTTATATTTCTTTATTCTGTTCAAGTTATGAGGGGAGTAATTGAAGAAAAAACAAATAGAATTGTAGAAATAATAATTTCTTCAGTATCCACTTTTCAGCTTATGATGGCCAAAATTATTGGAGTTGGACTAGTGGGAATTACTCAATTTATAATTTGGGCTATTGTTACATTCATAATGTCAATTACAATATTACCCACTATAATTCCTAATAAGTACAGTCCCTCAATGCAAATGAATTCTGAAGAATCGAAAGACTTATTAAATCAAAGTTTAAATATAGATCCATCAAATGAAACTCTTCAATTTATTATTCATGATATACAATGGTCCTACTTGGTTATATTCTTTGCCTTATTTTTTTTAGGCGGCTACTTTTTATACAGTGGTTTAATGGCTGCTATAGGTGCGGCGGTAGATGAAGAAGCAGATACACAACAATTCCTATTACCACTAACAATTCCTATGGTATTTGCATTAACAATGGCAGGTAAAGTAATTGATGATCCGTCATCATCATTAGCATTCTGGTTAAGTGAAATACCTTTTACATCTCCAATTATTATGATTATAAGAATAGCTATGGGAATTGGTGATAGCAGTGTGGAGATTTGGGAAATTGCACTTAGTCTTTTTTTATTGGCAATAACATTTATAGCAACAACTTGGCTTTCAAGCAAAATATATAGCAAGGGTGTACTGTCATATGGGAAAAAAGCCAGTTATTCAGATCTTTTTAAATGGTTGAAATCTTAAAAAACAAACACTATTCATTAAATATCATTTTTGCTTTTTGACTAACGTTCTTTAATCCGTCAATATTTGAACCACCAGCAGTTGCAAAAAAGGGTTGTCCACCACCGCCACCTTTTATTTCTTTCGCTAGTTCTCTTATAATTAATCCTGCATTCCAATCTTTATCCTTTACTAAATCTTCAGAAATCATAAGTGTTATAAATGGTTTATTATCCTTATTACTAGATAGTAACATAACAAAATTTTTAATTTCTCCTTTAATTTCAAAAGCAATTTGTTTCATTTCATCAGCTGATAAATCAAGAAGAGCATCCATCATATTAAACGATTTAAATTTAATTTGACTAGCTATTAAATCTTTCTTAATTTCCTTAAGTTTTAAATTATTAAACGCATCTAATTTCTTTTCTAGAGTCAAGTTTCTTAATTGAAGATGCTTTACAGCTGAGAGTAAATCCTGAGGGTTTTTTAAAGCTTCAGCAATAGAATTATATTCACTTAGTTTATTATTTATAATTTCATCTGCCTTAGTGCCTGAAACAGCTTCAATTCTTCTAATTCCAGATGATATTGAACTTTCAGATGAAAATTTAAAATTACCAATATTAGCAGTGTTGGAAACATGTAAGCCACCGCACAATTCTACAGAATCCCCAAATTGAATTACTCTAACAGAATCTCCATATTTTTCTCCAAATAACATTATTGCTCCTTTTTTCCTAGCTAAATCCATAGGGACATTTCGCTCTTCATTTAGCGGAATAGCATCTCTAATGTATTGGTTTACTTTACTTTCTATTGAAAATAATTCTTCATTTGATAACTTTGAAAAATGAGAAAAGTCGAATCTTAGATAGTCATCGTTAACAAATGATCCTTTTTGCTCTACATGATTTCCCAAAACTTCTATAAGAGCGTGTTGTAATAAGTGAGTTGCAGAATGGTTTTTAGAAATTTTAATTCTTCTTTCTATATTTACTTGAGCATTAAAAGAGGACTGTAAAATCTTTGGAAGATGATCTACATAGTGAACTATAACACCATTTTCCTTTTTTGTATTTGTAATTTCTACCTTTTCTTGATTATTTTCTATAAAACCAATATCACCAACTTGACCACCACCTTGAGGATAAAAAGGAGTTAAACTAAAGATAAGTTGGTATTCTTTTTTACCCTTAATGATAACAGATCGATATTTTGTAATGAAAATTTTTGCATTTGAATGATCATATCCAATAAATTCTTGTACGTCATCTTCTTTTAAAACTGTCCAATCTCCATAGTCTTTAATTGCGTCTTTTTTGGATAGATTTTTCTGTTTATTTAAACAATTTTTAAATTCTAAGATATCAATCGTCAAATTATTTTCTAAGGCAATAAGCTGAGATAAATCTAAAGGGAATCCATATCTATCATATAATTCAAAGGCTAATCTGCCATTAATTTCATTACTCTTATTCTTCTTTTGAGTTACGACTATCTCTTCCATTCTTTTAATACCAGAACTTAGTGTCCTAAAAAAAGAAATTTCTTCTTCCTTAATAATCTTAGTTAGAAAATCCTGTTGAGAAGTTAATTCGTCAAAAATTCCATTAAAATTTTCTGCAATTACAGGCAATAATTGGTAAAGAAAAGGGGCTCTTAGATTTAAAAACTGGTAGCCATATCTTATTGCTCTTCTTAAAATTCTTCTTATAACATACCCAGCACCAGTATTTGAAGGTAATTGTCCGTCTGTAATAGAAAATGCAACTGCCCTAATATGATCAACGATTACTCTAAAAGCAACATTAATTTTTTCGTCATTATTTGAGCTTTTATATTTTTTATTTGCAATACTTTCAAGACGATTAATCAGTGAGGTGAAAATATCAGTATCATAATTACTTTTCTTATTTTGAAGAACCATAGCTAATCGCTCTAGCCCCATTCCAGTATCTACATGCTTGTTTTTTAAAGGAGCTAGTATTCCTTCTGAATTTCTGTTAAATTCCATAAAAACTAAATTCCATAATTCAACAACCTCCGGATGGTCTTTATTTACTAAATCTTTTCCTGAGATTTTAGCAATCTCGCTATCACTTCTTAAATCAATATGAATTTCTGAACTTGGACCACAAGGTCCTTGACTACCCATTTCCCAGAAATTATCTTTTTTACCAAATTTTAAAATCTTGTCAGAACTAATAAATTTCTTCCATAAGTCAAACGCCTCTTTATCAAACTCTGTTCCGTCTTTTTGATCGCCTTCAAAGACAGTTACGTATAATTTATTAGTGTCAATTTTATAAAATTTTGTAAACAGCTCCCATGACCATTCAATAGCTTCTTTCTTAAAATAATCTCCAAAAGACCAATTGCCTAGCATTTCAAACATAGTATGGTGATATGTGTCAACACCTACTTCTTCTAAATCATTATGCTTACCTGAAACTCTCAAACACTTTTGAGTATTTGCAACGCGTGTATTATTTGGGATTTCAAATTCTAAAAAAATATCTTTAAACTGATTCATTCCTGCATTTGTAAACATCAAAGAAGGATCATCTTTAACTACAATTGGTGAAGAATGTTCAATTGCATGTTTCTTATCTTTAAAGAAAGAGAGAAAAGTAGCTCTTATATCTTTTGAATTCATAGTTTGGTCAACAATTTTAACTATATACAGTAAAGTTATTTATTTTAATAAAACATTTTAAATGCTTGATGAATTTAAACAAAATTTAAATTTTTTGAAATAAAAATTAATTATTGCTCTTTTGAAATTACACAATCAAATTCATTAAAAATAAGAGGGGATTCGGGAAAATCTTCCTTAGATAAATTTACTATATGATGCCAAGCACTTTTTGAACTGTCAGGTACTGGAATTCCTTCTCCAATTTGCTTAATTGAAACTACTTTTGCAGAAATAAATTCTCCATTTGAATTAATATTAAGATCAAAAATTGGACTTACTCCACTGGGTCCTTTTAAATTAAATCTTGCATAAGTACAAAAGTTTCCCATACTGTATGCTATAAATCTATCTCTATACAACTCCACAGCTCTTGTAACATGAGGTCCATGTCCAAGTAATAAATCGGCACCAGCATCGATACATAAATGAGCAAATTCATATACATTGCCTCTGTTATTGCCAAAGCAAATCTCATCTGTTTTAGGGGTATGAAGGGCTTTAGCTCCTTCTGCACCACCATGGAATGAAACAATAACAATATCGCAAATTGAATCTAAATAAGTAACATATTCAACAGCCATAGAGTAGTTTTTCATATTGAAACAACCACTATTAGGTGCGGCAGATAAAAAGCCATATTTAATGTTGTTTTTAGTAAATATTGTATAAGGTTTTTCTAAAGATCCTGCAAAATTCAAATTAACACTATCTAAAATTCTAGCAGTAGATTTTCTTCCGCCTAATCCAAAGTCATTAGCATGATTATTTGCGATACTTAATAAATTAATTCCAGATTTTTTAATATTAGTTATATATGCTCTTGGCATACGAAAAGTGTAACAAAATTTAGGGTTATTACACAATTTTGGCTTTCCACCATTACCAATAATCCCTTCAAAATTTGCAAAAGTGATATCGCCCTTCTTTAAATAATTACAAACATCCTCAAGTAGCATTTGACCATTACTTAAAGGCAAATAACTATCATTAGGGTAATTGGTCCCCATCATAACATCACCAACAGCGATAATATTAATGGTATCATTTTTTGAGCTTGTAGAATCACCTTGAAAAATAAACTCTTTATTTAAACTCGTTATTAGTGATGAATAATTTAATGGTGAAAAATTGAGTAAAATAAATGTGAAAAATAAATATATGTAATTCATAAAACTAAGTTTTGATTTGTTCTCAACAAAACAGGGTTAAAAAAGAAGCATTTAACTTCAAATAAAATGATTAAATTTGTGTTAAATTCAATTAATTTGAAGAATTTAAATTATAAATATAATTCCAATACTCTTAATTACGAGGAAGTAAAATTAACATTATGGGATAAAATTAAAAAACTATCTTATTATTTAATTGCTTCTATAGTTGTTTCAGTACTTATTCTTTCTATTTCATTTTATAATATAAAATCTTATATCCAAAAAGAAGCAGCTAAAGAAAATCAAATATTAAGGCAAGAAATTACTGTTTTTAATAAAGACCTAAACCTTATTCTTGATGTTCTAAATGACATTCAAAATAAAGATGATAATATCTATAGAGCTATTTTTGAAGCTGATCCATACCCTAACTATAAAAGAAAATTAGGTACAGGTGGAAATCCTATTAAATTTAAAAAATATGAAAATATTGAGTATGGTGATTTGGTAGTTGAGATTGTTCAAAAACTTGAATTAATAGAAAAAAAACTATCCTCTCAGTCTAGATCTTTCGATGAAGTTTTTGAAATTACAAAAGAAAAACAGAAAATGCTTCAGGCTATACCTAGTATTCTCCCTATAAACAATCGTGATTTAACAAGAATTGCTTCTGGATATGGAATGCGAATGCATCCTATCTACAAAATATTAAAAATGCATAAAGGGATGGATTTCACAGCTTCGGTTGGTACAGAAATTTACGCTACTGGCGATGGAGTAATAGAGAAAGTTGGATGGACAGGTGGTTATGGTAAAACAATTTTAATAAATCATGGATATGGATACAAAACTAGATATGCTCACTGCAGCAAATTTAATTGTAAAAGAGGTCAAACAGTAAAGAGAGGCGATCATATTGGTTATGTAGGAAATACTGGACAATCAACCGGACCTCATCTTCATTATGAAGTATTTAAAAATAAAAAACAAATTAACCCAGTCAATTTCTTTTTTAATGATTTAAGCCCTGAGGAATATGACAAGGTTATAGAAATTTCTTCTAGACCAACACAATCATTGTAAAAAGATGGATTTACTTAATTTTGATATTGATAAATCAACAAAGATTTATTTTAGTATTGGGGAAGTTGCTAAAATGTTAGATGTTAATACTTCTCTGGTAAGATTCTGGGAAAAAGAATTTGAAATATTAAAACCAAAAAAAAACAAAAAAGGAAACAGACAGTTTACAAAAGAAGACGTTAAAAACTGTCATTTAATTTATCATTTGGTTAAAGAGAAAGGCTATACTCTAAATGGAGCCAAAGATGTTTTAAAATCAGATATAACCGAATTAAAAAATCACAAACAAATTTTAGATAAAATGGTTAAAATAAAATCCTTTCTACAAAAATTAAAAGAACAATTATAATATGGAAACTTTAAAATATACTAAGTCAAAGTCAAGAACAAGAACTACAAGCTTTGTAGCTAATGTTTTTTCTTTAATGTTTACTGCATTAATAATTTCTGGAATATCAGCCGTGTGGTTTGCAAGTGATGAAATGAAAAATTATATTATTACCATGGAGGGTGATTTGACTGCAATAGGATGGGTTTCAATGTTGGCACCTCTGGGATTAGTTATGATAATTGGATTTGGATTTAATAAATACAGTGCCAAATTCCTACTAGGTATCTTTTTGCTATATTCAACTTTAACAGGGATGAGCTTAAGTACAATATTCGCTGTTTACACAACATCATCTATAGCTTCTACATTTTTTATTAGCGCTGTAACTTTTGGCATAATGGCACTGGCTGGGTATACGACAAAAACAGATTTAACAAAATTAGGCAGCTTACTTTTTATGGGTTTAATTGGAATTATTATTGCAAGCTTTATAAACTTTTTTATTGGAAGTTCCTTAATGGATTATATTATTTCTATAATTGGTGTTTTAGTATTTACAGGGTTAACAGCATATGATGTTCAAAAATTAAAAAATATTGGTAATCAAATTGATGAGGGTTCTGAAACAGCACAAAAACTAATGATAGTTGGCGCACTAACGCTATACTTAGATTTTATTAACTTATTTTTAATGTTGCTAAGACTATTAGGAAATAGAGATTAATTATAAATATGAAAGCATACGTTTTTCCTGGACAAGGAGCTCAATTTCCTGGAATGGGAAAAGATTTATTTGATTCAAATAAATCAGCACAGAAATTATTTGAAGAATCTAATGAAATATTAGGGTTTAAAATTTCAGAAATAATGTTTTTTGGAACTGACCAAGACCTGAAACAAACTAATGTTACTCAGCCTGCTGTATTTTTACATTCTGTTATTTTAGCAAAATCCCTCGGAGATAGATTTAAACCAGATTTGGTTGCTGGTCATTCTTTAGGTGAAATATCTGCTCTTGTAGCTAATGAATGTTTAACATTTGAAGACGGATTACTACTAGTTAATAAAAGAGCAAAAGCTATGCAAAAAGCTTGTTTAGAAAATCCGTCAACTATGGCTGCAATTCTTGGACTAGAAGACTCAATTGTAGAAAATATTTGCAGTCAAATTGAAGGAATTGTAGTTCCTGCTAATTATAACTGTCCTGGACAATTAGTCATTTCTGGAGAATTAAGTGCAATTGAAAGAGCAATTGAAAAACTTACTGAAAATGGTGCAAGAAGAGCCCTTAAACTCCCTGTTGGAGGAGCTTTTCACTCTCCTTTGATGGAATCTGCTAAAAAAGAATTAGAAAATGCAATTGAGAATACCACTTTTCATAATCCAATATGTCCAATATATCAAAATGTAAGCGGACATTCTTTTGTAAATCCTAGCGAAATAAAACAAAATCTTATAGATCAACTTACATCTCCAGTAAAATGGACACAATCAATGACAAACATTTTAAAAAATGGGGATTTAGAAATTATAGAAGTTGGTCCTGGAAAAGTATTACAAGGGTTATTTAAAAAAATAGATAGATCTATATCAACATCAAGCGCTGAAATTCTATAATGATTTATTGAGTATTTGACTTTGCTTTACTAAAGAATGAAAAATGGGTAGTCTAATTGCATGATTAATCATTTCTAAATGTTGTAGATGGTGACAATCACTTCCAACAAATTCAATAATTTCATCTTTAATTAACCGTTCTGCAAATTTTTTAACTTCTGGACCGTATGCTCCTGTAACTGAACCAATATTTAGTTGTAGCTTAACTCCTCTATTAATCATTTCTTCTACTTTGTCATAATTATTATGCCAGTATCCATATCTTTCTACATGCGCAAGAACTGGCCTAAACCCTTTTTCTATCATTTTCCAAATAGTTTCATTTAATCTTAAAGGTTCATCAAAAAAAGAAAGTTCAAATAAAAGATATTTCTCTGCCCCAAAGGAAAGCAATTTGCCATTGTCTAATAATTTCTCGAACTCTGGTTCAAGGTTGTATTCGGCTGCTGCTTCAATTTCAATATTAAGGTTCTGTTTTTTTATTTCTTTTCTTACATTATTTAGGCCTGACAATATAATTTGGGGATTATTTTTGTAATAGTCACTCATAACATGCGGAGTTGTTATTACTTTTTTATATCCTAAATCGATAAACTTTTTTAAAAGCACAATAGTAGTTTCCATTTCTGGAGAACCATCGTCAATACCGGGAATTAAATGTGAATGAATGTCATTTCTTAAAAAACTAATATCAATAGGATCAGTAATTTCTTCTTTTTTTGAGAAAATACGGTTAAAAAACCCCATTATTTGTAGTGTTGCTTATAATAGTTTTGATAATTTCCACTAGTAACATCATCTAACCAATTTTTATTATCTAAATACCAATCTACAGTTTTTTCAAGACCAACTTGAAAATTAAGTGAGGGCTTAAACCCAAGTTCTTTTTCAATCTTTGTAGCATCAATAGCATATCGCAAATCATGTCCTGCTCGATCTTTGACGTAAGTAATAAGTTTTCTAGAATCTCCTTCATTCTTTGAAAGCTTTTTATCCATTATGTCACATAATAGATTTACTAATTCAATATTGGTCCATTCATTATGTCCACCTATATTATAAGTTTCACCTATCTTACCTTTGTGAAAAACTAGATCAATAGCATTTGCATGGTCTTCTACCCAAAGCCAATCTCTAACATTTTCACCTTTACCATAAACAGGCAATGGTTTTTTATTTAAAATATTATTAATAATTAGTGGTATTAACTTTTCTGGAAATTGATGAGATCCGTAATTGTTACTGCAATTAGAAATCTTAACAGGTAAAGAATAAGTATGCCCATAAGCTCTTACAAGATGATCTGAACTTGCTTTTGAAGCTGAATAGGGACTTCTAGGGTCATAAGGCGTACTTTCAGTAAAAAAGCCTGTTTCACCTAATGAGCCATAGACTTCGTCAGTAGATATATGATAAAAGCAGTTATTATCAGAACTATCCCAATTATCTTTACAAGCATTTAGAAGGTTTAGTGTTCCAAGAACATTTGTAATAATAAATTCATCCGGATTAGAAATTGAGCGGTCTACATGAGATTCAGCAGCGAGATGAATTACACCATCGAATAAATATTTTTTAAATACACTATCAATTTCTTTTACATTGTTGATGTCAATATTTTCAAATTTATAATTTGCATGATTTTCTATATCATTTAAATTATTTAAATTTCCTGCGTAAGTTAATTTATCAAGATTTACAATAAGATAGTCAGGGTATTTTTTTAGCATTTTTCGGATTACATGAGAACCAATAAAACCTGCACCACCTGTTATAAGTATCTTTTTTTTGAAATTCATTATAATGTCCAGTAATTTAAATTATTAACTTTATTTTTAAAAACGCCCTTTAAATCAACTAAGATTCCATTTTGTGAAAGAAGAGATGTGAAGTAATTTTCATCTAAAATGGTGTATTCTTGATGATTTACAGCAACAATTATAGAATTATAAATTTCAGTTATATTTTCTACTAAATTAAATCCATATTCTTCAAACAACTCTTTAGAATTCGCATGAGGATCAACAACATCTACATGACATGAAAAAGATTTTAATTCATTAATAATATCTACCACCTTAGAGTTTCTTATATCTGAAACATCTTCTTTGAATGTTGCCCCCATTATTAAAATACGGGCTTCTTTCATTGGAGTTCCAGAAGCAATTACTTTTTTAGCTACTGTTCTTCCCACATAAGAACCCATAGAATCATTAACAGATCTTCCAGAATTAATTATTTGAGCATGATAACCCAGTTTTTTTGCTTTATGTGTTAAATAGTATGGATCCACTCCTATACAGTGTCCACCAACTAATCCAGGTTTAAAATTTAAAAAATTCCATTTTGTTCCTGCAGCTTCTAAAACATCATAGGTGTTAATGTTCATTATGTTAAATATCATAGAAAGTTCGTTTATTAAAGCAATATTAACGTCTCTTTGTGTATTTTCAATAATTTTAGCTGCCTCTGCAACTTTTATAGATGAAGCTCTATGAACACCAGCTTTCACTACCAATTCATATGTTTTAGCAATTTCTTCTGCAGATTCCTTGTCAGATCCTGAAGAAACTTTAATTATACTTGCTAGTGTATTTACCTTATCACCAGGATTGATTCTCTCTGGTGAATAACCAACTTTAAAATCTATATTAAACTTTAATCCACTTATTTTCTCTAATACTGGAATACAATCATCTTCTGTACATCCAGGATAAACTGTTGATTCATATACAACATAATCTCCTTTTTTAAGAACTTTAGCAACAGATTCACTAGCAGAAAGTAGTGGTTTAATATCTGGAACTTTACTTTGATGAATAGGTGTAGGTACCGCAATTATAAAAAAATTTACTTCGGATAAATCTTCAATTTTATCTGTAAAACTAATAGAACATCCCGAAAAATCACTTGCCTCTAATTCATTACTTGGATCTATATTATTTTTCATCATATCTACCCTATATGGGTTAATATCGAAACCAATAACATTTATTTTTTTTGCAAATTCTAATGCAATTGGAAGACCTACGTAACCCAAGCCAACTACCCCTAATTTTTTATCTTTAGATACTAATTTATCATAAATTTTCATTTTTGACTATCTCTTAATTTATAAATTTCTTCTATAATTTCTACAACTTTTAAGCCTTCTAAAACATTTGTTGTAGCAACATTTTTTCCTCTTAAAGTATCAACAACATTTTGGATAATATAATGATGATTAGCTGCACTTCCTTTATAAAGACCATAATCATTTGGTGGATTAGAAGGGGATAGCTCTGGCATGGTGTAATCTTCTATATTACAATATTCAATTTTGTTCATATATTGGCCACCTACTTTTACACTTCCTTTACTTCCAACTATTGTCATACTGCTCTCTAAATTTGAGTTCCAGACCGAGGTTGAATAATTTAAACAACCCATACCCCCTTCTTTAAAATCAAATGAAACAATTCCAGAATCTTCAAAGTCAGTTGAATCTTGATGGGTAAAATCATTAAACTTTCCTTGGATATTTTCAATATCACCAAAAAGCCAATAAATAATATCAATAAAATGTGAAAATTGTGTAAACAATGTTCCTCCATCCTGATCTTGAGTACCTTTCCATCCACCTTTCTTGTAATATCTATTATCTCTGTTCCAGTAACAGTTAACTTGAACGATAAATATCTTACCAAGCTTTTTAGTTTTTATAATTTCTTTTAACCATTCACTTGGTGGAGAGTATCTATTTTGCATAACAGCAAAAACTTGCTTCTGGTTTTGTAAAGCATTGAAAATAACTTTCTCACATTTAGATTTACTAAGTCCAATTGGTTTTTCAATTACAACATGCTTGTTATTATTTAAAACATCAATTGAAATATCTGAATGAGATCCATTTGGTGTACATACACAAACAACATCAATTTCAGAGTGAGAACTTAACATTTTTATATGGTTTTGATAAAATGGAACATTATAAGGTTCTAGTCCCAAAGTATCTTTAGAAGCAATATCACTAACTGCAACCAATTCACAATCTTTGTTTCTCACAATCATCTCAGCATGTCTTTTGCCGATATGGCCAGTACCAATAATGCCGAATTTAATTTTTTCCATTATTTAATGACTTTAATATTGTTATCTATTAACTCATAATTCTGTAAGGATTCAGGGCATTGAGCTTTTCCATCTTTAAATTCTAATCTATGTCCAAATTCACTAACCCATCCAATTTGTTTTGCAGGATTACCAACTAATAGTGCATAAGGTTTGACAGATTTTGTAACAACTGCACCGGCCCCAATAAGTGCATAATCTCCAATAGTATTACCACAAATAATTGTTGCATTGGCTCCAATAGAAGCTCCTTTTTTAACTAAGGTCTTAACATAAGAATCTCGTCTTATAATAGCGCTTCTTGGATTTAAGATATTTGTAAAAACCATTGAGGGACCTAAAAAAACATCATTTTCGCATGTTACACCTGAATATATTGAAACGTTATTTTGAACCTTGACATTATTTCCAAGATTTACATGAGGAGACACTACTACGTTTTGACCAATATTACACCCTATTCCGATTTTAGAATTACTCATAATATGACTAAAGTGCCAAATATTAGTTGAATCACCTATATCAACTTTTTCGTCAATAACAGCAGTAGGGTGTGCAAAATAATTCATTAGTAAGTAATATAAGATTTAAAACTATTATGTTCTTTCATGTTCAGTTCCTGAACAGAAAGTTTACGAAAATAATCATATGTTAATCTTAAACCTTCTTTTCTTTGAATTTTTGGCTTCCATCCTAAAATATTCTTTGCCAATTCAATGTCAGGCTTTCTTTTTAAAGGATCATTCTCTGGAAGTTTTTTTAATACTATTTTTTGATCACTTTTCCCAGTTAAATTTATTATTTCTTGTGCAAAATCTTTAATCGAAATTTCATTTGGATTCCCAATATTTATTGGATAATTATAATCACTAAACAAGAGTTTGTAAATTCCTTCAATTAAATCATCTACGTAACAAAAGGATCTAGTTTGAGAACCATTTCCAAAAATAGTTAAATCTTCTCCTCTCAAGGACTGACCAATAAAGGCAGGTAAAACTCTACCATCATTTAATCTCATTCTTGGACCATATGTATTGAAAATTCTGACAATTTTAGTGTCAAGACCGTGAAATCTATGATAAGCCATAGTTATAGCTTCTTGAAATCTTTTAGCTTCATCATAAACACCTCTAGGGCCGATAGGATTAACATTTCCAAAATAAGTTTCTTTTTGAGGGTGAACCAATGGGTCTCCATAAACCTCACTTGTTGAAGCAACTAAAATTACTGCATTTTTAGATTTTGCTAAACCAAGAAGATTGTGCGTACCTAGAGATCCTACTTTCAAAGTTTGAATTGGTATTTTTAAATAATCTATTGGACTTGCTGGTGATGCAAAATGTAATATGTAATCTAGTTGCCCATCAATTTGAATAAATTCGGAAACATCATGATCAATAAATTCGAAATTTTCTTGTTTTTTAAGAAGGTTAATGTTTTCTATAGAACCAGTAATGAAATTATCCATCCCTATAACATAGAATTTTTCTTTTAAAAACCTTTCACAAAGATGTGATCCTAAAAAACCTGCAGCGCCAGTTATTAAAATTTTTTTCATTTATTTAAATTATTAACCACTTTTCGTCCAATACTTTGATAAAAGAAATTTTCTTTTTCCATTGATTCTAAAGAAAATAAATTTCTACCATCAAAAATTACAGGACTTTTCATAACTGATTTCATTTGACTAAAATCGGGATTTCTAAATGCAGACCATTCTGTCGCAATTAATAATGCATCTACACCAACAAGTGCATCCAAACTATGAGGAAAATACTCTATTTTATCACCAATTAAATCACGAACATTATCCATTGCTTCAGGATCATAAGCTTTGATTTTTGCACCAGCATTCAATAATTCTTCTATTATATTAAGTGAGGGAGCCTCTCTAATATCATCAGTTTCGGGCTTAAAAGAAAGTCCCCATAGTGCAAAGCTTTTGTTTTTTAAATCATTTCCAAAATATGATTTCACCTTTTTTACCAAAATGGTTTTTTGATTTTGATTCACTTTCATAACAGAATCAATAATTTTAAATTGATGACTCACCTCATTTCCTGCTTTTTTAAGAGCCTTGACATCTTTGGGGAAACAGCTGCCACCATATCCAATACCAGGAAATAAAAATCTTTTACCTATCCTAGAGTCTGTCCCTATTCCTTCCCTAACCTTATCTACATTAGCCCCAATAATTTCGCAATAATTGGCAATTTCGTTCATGAAAGTAATTTTAGTTGCAAGAAAAGAATTTGCAGCATATTTTGTAAGTTCAGCAGATTTTTCATCCATAAATATTATAGGGTTACCTTGTCTCACAAATGGCTGGTAAAGATCTTCCATTAATTTTCGTGCTTTATCAGTACTGGTTCCTATTACAACTCTTTCAGGTTTCATAAAATCATCAACAGCGAATCCCTCCCTTAAAAATTCAGGATTAGAAACAACATCAAAATCTACTTTAGCATTTTTTTTAATTTCATTAAAGACTTTTTCCGCTGTTCCTACTGGTACAGTACTCTTATCAATAATAACTTTATAGTCTTTTATAATCTTCCCCAATTCATTTGATACAGATAAAATATAACTTAAATCTGCTGACCCATCAGCACCAGGAGGAGTAGGAAGTGCTAAAAATATCAATTGAGCATCATCAACTGCTTCTTCTAAATTTGTGGTGAAAAATAATCTTTTTTGAGAAATATTTCTTTGAAAAAAGTTATTTAAGTTTGGCTCATAAATAGGAACTACTCCACTTTTTAATTTTTGAACCTTCTTTACATCTATATCAACGCATGTGACAATATTTCCGGTTTCTGCTAAGCATGTTCCTGTTACTAATCCAACATATCCGGTCCCAATTACAGCTATCTTCATTATTTATTATTTATTATTGAAATTAAAAAAGTTTTGAATTATATAATCTTGCTGATCTGTAGAAAGTTCTGTATGCATAGGAAGAGAAATGACTCTTTCAGACAGCCAATTAGTATTTTTCATGTCATTTAATGACTTGGGAATTTGAGAAAACATTTTTTGCATATGTGCAGGTACTGGATAATAAATCATTGCTGGAATATTTTTTTGAGAAAGATATTTAATAAGCTCTTCTCTATTAATTTCATCACTTAATTTTAAGGTGTACTGATGAAAAACATGGTTAGAATCTGTACTTCTAAAAGGGATTGAAAAAAATTCAGATTTACCAAGAAATTTATCGTAGTAATTAGCTGCTTTTTGTCTATTAAATATATAACTATTTAATTCCTTTAGTTTAATTCTTAAAACAGCTGCTTGAATATTATCTAGTCTTGAATTACACCCTACAATATCATGATAATATTTTTTACTTTGTCCGTGGTTTGCAATCATTCTTAGTCTTAGAGCTAGATCATCGTCATTTGTCATTATTGCCCCTCCATCTCCAAAACATCCTAAATTTTTAGATGGAAAAAAACTAGTGCATCCAACATCACCTATGGTTCCTGTTTTACGTAAATCTCCAAAACCATTATAATCGCATCCAATTGCCTGAGCATTGTCTTCAATAATAAATAAATTATACTCTTTAGCCAATTTCAAAATGGATTTCATATCGCATGATTGACCAAAAAGATGGACAGGAACAATAGCTTTAGTATTTTTAGTAATTGCTTTTTTAATTTGTTCTACTGAAATATTAAAAGTATTTGTATCACAATCTACAAATACCGGTTTTAAACCTAGAAGTCCTATAACCTCAGTTGTAGCAATATAAGTGAAAGATGGGGTTATAACTTCATCTCCAGGCTTTAGGCCAAGACCCATCATTGCAATTTGAAGTGCGTCAGTTCCATTGGCACAGGTTATTACATGCTTAACACTTAAATATTCAGATAATTCTTTTTGGAAAGATTTAACATGATCTCCATTAATAAACTGAGCAGAATCTAATACCTCGGAAATTACTTTATCTATTTGAGGCTTAATATTAGCGTATTGACTTTTAAGATCAACCATTTGAATATTCATTTTTTTTTCTGCCATCTTGAAAATTGTAGTTTGCGAATATAACTATATCTTACATTTAAGGCAATTGTTATATTTGATTTTTAAATACTATAAAATAAATATGTTTACTATAAATAGGTTCTTAGTTACAATTATCTTCTACATCCTGTGGACTAATGGTTTATCACAAAAACATAAAGATTCTGTAACCAATTTCCCAACTATAAGAGTTAGTCTAGCAGTTCAAAGTCCCAAAGGTGATTTTGAAGAAGATTTTGGACTTAATTCTAATATAGGAATTTCAGTTGGTTGGAAAAATGGAAAAAATAAAACTTTTGAGCTAACTTATAATTTTATTCATAGTTCAAATGTGAAAAATAAATCTATTGTGACGCACTTATTAAATGCTCAAGGTTGGATCATTAATCAATATGGGGAGGAAAATTTATATTTACTTTACCATCGTGGTGGATTATTAAGTTTTGATTTTGGCAAAGTATTTAATAGCTCTGGAACTAATTCTAATTCAGGTATTTTTGTAAGAGCAGGTATTGGGGCAATGTATCATAAAATAAGAATAGAGAATCAAGAAAATTTAATACCTCAACTATCTAAAAAATATTTAAAGTATTACGATCGATTAACTGCTGGAGTACTATTAAAACAATATATTGGATATCAATACATGAGTGAGAATAGACTTGTAAATTTCACAATTGGAATTGAAATCATTGAGGGTTTTAATAGAGGAATGAGAGATTATCAAATAGATTTAATGGGGCCTTACCTTGATCAAAAAAGAGATATATATTTAGGGATAAGAACAGAATGGATATTTCCTGTATTAAAAAAAGACCCGAATGAATTTTATTATAACTAAAAATGAGTTTATTATTTTATCAGATTGGAGTTAAATTACTATCATCTTCATTGAATATTTTATCTTATTTAGGGCATAAAAAAGCTAAAAAATCTATTTTAGGTAAAAAAAACTGGATAAAAGATCTTTCTAAATTAGACAATCAAAAACAAACTATTTGGATTCACGCAGCATCTCACGGTGAGGCAATTATGGCAATTCCTTTAATTAGAAGAATTTTAGAGCTTAAAAATACTCAACTTATTATGTCCTTCTTTAGTCCATCTGGATATGAAAATTTTACTTATAAAGACACTAATTTTATTAAAATTTATCTTCCTTTTGATAGTAAAATAAATTCAAAACAAATTGTTGAATTAATTAATCCAAAAATATTAATCTTTGTAAAATATGACCTTTGGCTTAACATAATAAATGAATGCAACAAAAAAAACATTCCAACACTTGTTTTTTCTTCCAAATTTCGAGTCCATCAATGGTATTTTAAAAATTATGGTAGATCTGCTCAAAATGTATTAAAATCTATTAATTGTATTTTAACCGTTGATCACTTGTCAGAGAAGATTTTAAAAGAAAATGGATTTGAAAATGTTAAACATTCAGGAGACACAAGATATGATCAGGTAGGTGAAAATATTCCTACCTTGAAATTAATAAAAAAATATCCTTGTATTATATTGGGATCTTCTTGGAAAGATGAAGAAGTAATAGCAGCCCAAAATATAAGAGAGATTAATAATATTTCATGGATAATTGCGCCACATGAAATCGACCAAAAAAAAATATTAAAAATTAAAGAAAAATTTGGAAAAGACTCTGTTTTATTTTCTGAATTAGATGTTGAAAAACACCTACCAAAAATTTTAATTATCGATAAAATAGGAGTTCTGGCAGAACTTTATTTTTACAGTGATATAGCTTTTATAGGAGGAGGGTTTTCTGGGAAATTACATAATATTTTAGAGGCCGCTAGCAAAGGTAATTTTATTCTATTTGGCCCTAAAATCAAAAATTACCCCGAAGCAAATTTAATGTTAAAAGAAGAAGTTTCTCAAGTTGTGGAAGACAAAGAAAGTTTTAAAAAAATTATTTTAGAATTAATTAGTAACCCCAAAGAATTAGAGAGAAAACAAAAAAGAGCTATCGAATTAATTAAAGAAAATAGAGGAGCAACAAATAAGGTCTGGAATGAAATAGAAAAATTAATTTAATTACTCTATAATTTGGGCCTCCTCTAGAATGTAATTTAATTGATATATATCATCTGTATTCAGCTTTAATGTGCCCTGAAAGGTAATTACTTGATCCATTCTTAGTCCTTCGTATTTTTTAATCATTTGTATTTCCATCACTGACTCTGGGCCTGCTTGTCCACAAAAAAAACAAGAACTGTATGGATTTGCAGACAGAACATAGTAATCCTGAACAATATCAACGGGAATTATAAAGCCTCTAATCTGAACCTCTTTACCATCCATTTCTTTAACTGAATTTGAGAATTTTGGCACCATATAGTAGGCTTGAAATTCCTCTGACCAAATTTCATCAAATTCTACATCCTTTAAAAGTTCCCAGGTTATAATATTTTGAGAAAAAAAATGGCTCATAAACATTATAAAAAATGTAGTTAATAAAATTACTTTTCCTTTCATATTTTATTTTTTAAAACCTTTGCTATATCAAATTTATAAGCAACTACTGCGGGAAAAATTGCAGCTATCATACCAATTAAAATTGTAATTAGAATTAATACTATTTCAAATTGATCAAAAACAAATCCTGAAAATTTATAATGATATTTAAAGTTAATAAAACTAGCCATTATTTCCATTAATGAGTGTCCAAGAACAAGACCAATAATACTCCCTAAGAATCCAATGTAAAGGCCTTCTAAAATTACAGAAATAAAAATAATTTTTACACTTGCTCCACCGACTCTCATCATTACAATTTCATACTTTCTGTCTTTCATTGAATTCACTAAAGTGATAATAATACTAAAAAGTGATAATCCGAAAATAAATAAAGCTAGAAAATAAAGAATATTAACAGCTGGCTGAATTAAATCTATAAGTTGTTTTATTTCAATTGCAGGATCTGCACTCATCAAACTATTTTTTTTATTGATAATGCCTGGTATTGAGAACTTTGCTCTTGGTGAATTATAATTAACTAATAAAGCTGTAATTTCTTTTTTATGACTAGAATGTTCTGCTTCATCTTCTGATTGGTGTAAATCATGTTCTTCAGGAGTTTTTAAGTCAAATGATCCCTTTTTGTATTCATCATGATGAACATTCCAAATACTTTCTAAAGAAGTAATAATTAATTCATCGATAATCTCTCCAGTTGGTTTCAGTACCCCAACAACTAAATATTTAAAATCTTCATGTTGGTGCAAAGACTCACCAACTCCATGACTTCCAATAAAAGAGTTGCCAAGATTTAATTTTTTAGCTACATTAGAACCTATCACAACCTCGGAAGACTTATTAAAGAGTTCTCCTTTTTCAAGAGTTGCCTTATAAATTTCTGAAATAAAATTTTTATTTGTTCCTATAATTCTATGTTGTTGATAAGCATCCCCTAAAGAGATTGGAACAGCATTCCTCACAAATGGATGCTTAGTTAAAAACTCTACATCCTCCATGAAAATATTACCAGTTGGATAATCAATATGGAAAACGTTACATAAAACAAGCTGTAACCTGCTCCCTTTTGCACCAATTACTAAATCAATTTTATTAGCATTATCATTAAATTTTAATTTCATTTGATTAATGGTAAGTGTAGCCAGAACTATTACCATTATAGAAGAGCTTAATAAAACAATTGAGAGACCTGTTGATAATGGTCTTGAGCTTATATTTTTCCAGGCTAACTTAAAAATCATTTAAATCTATTTGATTTGAAAATTTCTCTTTTAATCTTTTATCATGGGTTACTATTATAAGAGTAGCTGAATTTTCATTTGAGAGATTAGTTAATATGTCAATAACATTATTACAAGACTCATCGTCTAATGCAGAAGTAGGCTCATCTGCTAGTAGTATTGAAGGTTGATTAATTAGTGCTCTAATAATCGAAATTCTTTGTTTTTCTCCCTCACTCAAATTTTGAATATTTGAGTCTTTTAAATTATATAACCCAACTTTTTCTAAAAGGATATTTATTCTTGATTGATTGATTTCTGAAACAAGGTATTGAGAGAGTTTTAAATTCTCATTAACAGTAAGAGATTTTATGAAATGTGGCGTTTGAAAAACAAATCCAATATTTTTTCCTCTAAAATTGTCAACCTTATTTTTTGAAAGACTCATTAGATTAATATCATTTAGTAATACAGTTCCTGTATTTGGAGAAATTAATCCTCCCAAAATATTTAACAAACTAGTTTTACCAGATCCACTATTACCAATTATCAAAAGCTGATCTCCAGAATTAAGGTTGATTTCAGGAAATTTTAAAATTAAACTTCCATAATTAATTGATATGTTTTTAGTTTGAATCAACTTTTTTTGCTTTAATCCAAAAAAATAGTCCAATTAGAACCAGTGGAATGCTAAGATATTGACCCATAGTTAAAGATGAACTATTAGAAAGAGTCTGGTGTTCTTTTAAAAATTCTACAAAAAATCTAGCTGTAAATAATAGCGTTAAGAAAGCTCCGAATAATTTTCCTTGATATAAATACCAATTCCTTTTCCAATAGCCCCAAAATAAAAAGCAAAAAATAGCTGAATAAGAAATTGCCTCATAGAGTTGAGTAGGAATTCTTGGAATAATATATATAGGAAGAACTAACTCATTTAAATTACTTGTTGCAAAGTTATTTTTATCACCTGATGAAAAAAAGTCTCCATCAGAGTTAATTATATTAAAATCAAAAGCATTTGAAAAAGCTTCAGCATAAAATGAAGTCATTTTATTATCACCAAGAGGAATTTTCACTTTCATTTGAGGATATCTAATGTTATTTATTAAAGTATCGTCAAGAGTTTGATCTAATTGAACCTTGTCACTATTAACTCTAAAAAAACTAGCTATTTGATTTTTGGCATTATGCTCATAAAAAATTCCTGATTGGTCACTTGATCTAAGTCCTACTATTTCAGAATTCATCAAATTACCCAGTCTAATAAAACCAGCAGCTAAAGCAACCGCTATTACTAATTTATCTAGCGTCCAAATTGTTTTTTTATGGGTGACTTTTTTAGAAAATATCCACATTGAAATAATTATAGCAATTGCTGCACCATGGCTAGCTAAACCACCTTTCCAAACCATTAGAATTTCTATTAAATTTTCTTTATAATAATCCCAATCATAAAAAAAAACATGACCTAATCTAGCTCCAACCACTGTGCCAATAACAGTGTAAACTAGAAGTTTATCCATCCATTCAACTGGAGCAGACTCGTTTACAAACATTTTCTTAACTATATGAAATCCCAATAAAAATGAGATTGCAAAAAATAAACTGTAATACCTTAGTGTTATTAATCCATCATATAAAGCAGGATCTACATCCCAGGAAAGGAATAAATAAAAGTTACTTATCATTTTACAAATTTAATACTAAACAAGTTATTTTAAGCAATATTCTGTTGGGTAATCAAAAGAGTATAACTAATTTCACATTATGAAAGTAGAACAAATTTATACTAGTTGTTTATCCCAAGGAGCTTATTTTATTGAAAGTAATGGCGAAGCAGCTGTTATTGACCCTTTGAGAGAAGTTTCAAATTATATTAAAATTGCTGAAGAATCTAATTCAAAAATAAAATATGTTTTTGAAACTCATTTTCATGCAGACTTTGTGAGTGGTCATTTAACCCTTTCAAACAAAACAGGAGCAGATATTGTATACGGACCAAAAGCTGATCCAGAATTCAAATCAATAATAGCCGAGGATAACCAAACCTTTAAAATTGGAAAAGTAACAATTACAGCTATTCATACACCTGGGCATACCCTTGAAAGTACTTCTTACCTTTTAAAAGATGAAGATGGAAAAGAATACTGCATTTTTACTGGTGACACTTTATTTTTAGGAGATGTAGGAATCCCTGATGTAGCTCAGCGATATATGGGAGTTTCTAAAGAAGAATTAGCTGGTATTTTATATGACTCTGTGAATGATAAAATAAAGCCTCTTCCAGATGATATTTTAGTATATCCTGGTCACGGTGCAGGATCTGCATGTGGTAAAAATATGATGAAACAAACTGTTGATACATTAGCTAATCAAAAAAAAGTTAATTATGCCTTAAATGGTTCTTTTACAAAAAGTGGGTTTATAAAAGAATTAACAGATGACTTGCCAGAACCTCCAAATTATTTCCCATCCAACGTAAAACTAAATCAAGAAGGATATTTAGATTTTAATAAAGTACTGGAGAGAAGTTTAGTTTCTCTGGATTTAGAGAATTTTAAGTCTCTTTCGGAAGAAAATAATACAATAATTTTAGATGTTAGAAACCAAAATGATTTTAGAATTGGTTTTGTGCCGAATTCTATTTTTATTGGTTTAAATGGTGGATTTGCACCATGGGTAGGTTCTGTTTTAAAAGACATAAATACTAAAATTTTGTTAGTGTGTGATCATGGTCAAGAGCAAGAAGCAATTCTGAGACTTTCAAGAGTAGGGTTTGACAATTGTATTGGATATTTAAATGGTGGGTTTAAGACATGGAAAGATTCAGGTAATTCTATTGGTACTATAGACTCAATAAGTGCCTCTGGATTTGAAGAAGTTATAGATCAAGATGGAGAAATAATTGATGTTAGACAGTTAGGTGAACGTAATAATGGAAGATTAAAAAAATCAGCCCATATTCCCCTTGGCCTAATAGATGATAAAAGTGATCACTTAAATAAATTAAATAAATATTATATTCACTGTGCTGGTGGCTACAGGAGTATGATTGCTTGCTCAGTTCTAAAAAAACAAGGATTTAAAAATCTTATTGATGTAGATGGAGGGTTTGAATCTATTACAAGTAATACTAGTTTAAAAATTATTTCAAGTTAAAATTGGAAATATTTCAATAATTATATTCCACTACTATTTAACTAATTAATCAATACATCTCTTCCTTTCCATTTAATTTTAAAATTAATTATTTGCAAAAAAAGAATAGCCAGTAGCAAAAATGGATACAATAAAAACATTGGCAGTGAATATTTAATCATAAAATAATCTTTGTAAAAAGCAGATCCAACTATTAATACTAGTATATCTGCAGATAGCTTTAACAAAATAGGAATTAAGTAATACCATTGATAATCAATCAAAAAATTTAATGAAAGTGGTATAATTAATATATTACATAATAAAACCAAAAACCCAAATATTTTAACTAATAGTAATCCTGAATTTCTCATCTTCCCAGACCACCTTAATGATCTATTTATCATTTCTAAAATATTATTTGGACCCTGAGTTTTAATAATTAAGTCATGATTATAAAGGGGTTTTATTAACTTATTATTCTCATTGAAAATTTTTAATAAATACATGTCATCTCCAGAACTAATAGTAAAATTAGATTCAAATGGATTCAGCTTAATATAAGTCTCTTTTTTAAAAATCAATCCTGCTCCATTAGCTAAAATTGGGAAACCTAACTTAGCCATTCCAAGAGAAATAACACTTAAGCTATATGAAATAATTTTAGACCAAACTATGCCGTTTTTTTCTATTACACATGTCAAATAAAGATCATAATCTAAATTAAGATTCAAACTAAGATTTTTTAAAAAAGACTTGTTAAATGAAATATCTGCATCCATGACCATCACATAATCAGAATACGTATACTTCAATCCTAAGTCAATAGCTCTCTTTTTTCCTGAAAATTCATCTAAGGATAGTGACTTTGAAGCATAAGCTTGTTTAAAAAGCCAATTATCAATGATCTCTTTTGAGGAATCTGAAGAGTGATCATTAATAAAGATTATTTTACTGATGCAGGAAATATCATTTTGTTTTTCTAATGAAGATAATAATTCTTGAATTCTTCTTTCCTCATTTCTATAAGGAACTATTAAAGTCAAAAAAGCTGATTTATTTACTTTTAAAAAATCTTTATCTCTAGGATCATTTTTTTTAACAAAACCAAATATAGAACTTAAAATAAATATAAAATAAAGGGAAAAAAGAGCTGTAATTATCATGCTATTTTCTTTGAATAAAGTAAAATTACCGCTCCTATTAAAGCTGAAATTACAACATTTACTATCCAAACTATAAATGACACAATGGAGAGCTCAACACCTAAAAAACTTCCTCCTAAAATAAAGATGGATACCGCTTCTCGTGTTCCAAGATTTCCTGGAGCAATGGATGGTAAAAATGTTACAATTCCAAATAAAACACTTACCAAAACTATAACTTGAACATAGTCAATAGACAATCCAAAACCAGAAAATAAAATATAATACTGTAAAATAAAAATCCAATATCTAAGTAAAGCAAATATTAAAACACGAAATCTTTTAGACAAACTAATCTTATCCAAATAATCTGTAGAAAGATTAAAATAATCAAGCAATCTTATTTTTTTTAAAATTGATTCCCAATTATTAGTAAATAATAAATACCCCATAATTAATAATGCAATTCCATAAATAATAAACATAAGTAATGGGTCGAAACTTACAGATAAAAATTTTTCTTTTTTAAATAAAAACAAATAGAAAAAAGAAGAAAATGCCATTAATAAAGTTGCTAAGAGCTGAAATATATTTCCAGTAACTGTTGATAAGGTAATATCATTTGTCTTTCTTTTAAGAAACAAATTCCTTCCGATAAAATTACCTAACCTTTTGGGTGTAAATAAAGCAGTCAAATTACCAACATAAACAGACTTGATTATATCTAAAAATTTTACACCTTTTGAGTCAGGTAAAAGAACTTTAAATTTGATCGCTTCTAAAGTCCAGTTCAAGAATTGTAAAATGAAAATGAGAATGAAAAATGGAATAATTTCATTTGAAAAACTTTGCGTTAATTGTAAAATTAAATTTTGATGATTATTTATATTATACAGGACATAAGCAAATGCAAAGACAAAAACTAATAATGAAATAAAAAAGGTATTTTTAGAGTAATATTTAAAAACATTTAATTTTAAATCTTTGAAAGACTTTGATAAAATCATTTTAGGTATAGATCCTGGGACTAACATTCTAGGATATGGATTGATTGGGATAACTAATAAAAAAATGACTCTTGTAAGTACAGGTATTGTAAGAATGTCTAAACTTGAAAATCATCAGATGAAGCTAAAAAAAATATTCGAAAGCATCACACATATAATTGAAGAATACTATCCTGATGAAGTTGCGGTAGAAGCTCCGTTTTTCGGTAAAAATGTACAATCAATGTTGAAACTCGGAAGAGCTCAAGGAGTAGCAATGGCAGCTACTTTAGTAAAAGGATTACCTATTGAAGAATATTCCCCCAGAAAAGTTAAACAATCTATTACTGGCAATGGAGCTTCAAGTAAGGAACAAGTTGCAAAAATGCTTCAAACTATCCTGAAATTAAAAACTTTACCTAAGGAATTAGATGCAACTGATGGTATAGCTGTAGCTATCTGTCATTATTTTCAAAAAAATCAAATGAAAAACAACACCTATAATGGGTGGGCAGATTTTTTAAAGAACAATCCTAAACGTTCTAGCTAGATTCTATAATCTTATCTCTTATATTTTGAAAATCCTCCTTATTCAATTCTATTCTTTGGTTTTGGAAGTTCATCTCTGAAATTTCATTAATGGGAACTAAATGTACATGAGCATGGGGGACTTCTAATCCTATTACAGCTACTCCTATTCTTTTACAGTCAATTACACTTTCTATTTTTTTTGCTATTTTTTTTGAGAAAATAAATAAATCTGAAAGAACTTTATCTGGCAAGTCATATATATAATCTACCTGTATCTTAGGCACAACCAGTGTGTGTCCTTTTTTTAATGGTACTATATCTAAAAATGCTATGAAGTTATTGTTCTCAGCAATTTTATAACATGGTAATTCCTTATTAATGATTTTGGTAAAAATAGAATCCTGCATTATCTTTTAATAGAAATAATTTCAAATTTCATAACACCTGCTGGAGTATTAATATCGGCAATTTCACCAACCTCTTTACCTAACAAGCCCTTGCCAATAGGTGAATCAACTGATATTTTACCTGCTCTTATATCAGCTTCATTTTCAGCAACTAAAGTATAATTCATTTGCATGGAGTTCTTGATATTCTTAATTTTTACCGTTGAAAGTATAAATACTTTACTATCGTCAATATCACTGTCATTAATTAATCTTGCGTTAGCCAACGTGTTTTTGAGCTTAGAAATTCTTGCTTCAAGCATACCTTGAGCTTCCTTAGCAGCATCGTACTCAGCATTTTCGGATAAATCACCTTTATCCCTTGCCTCACCAATTTGTTGTGAAATCTTAGGCCTTTCAATAGTTTCAAGTTTCTTAACCTCTTGCTTTAAATTATCTAATCCTTCTTGAGTATAGTAACTGATTTCTGACATAAAAAATATTTGTTTGAAAAAAATCTACAATGTGTAGAAACTAAAGTTTATCTAGTAAAAATATAAAAAATAAATCTAAAAACTATCTAAATCTGGAGGTCTTATCACACCAAACCACTTCAATACCTTTTCACACACTCCAGGAACCTTTATATGTATCAAATAAACTCCACTTGATATCGGTATACCTGCATAATTCTTTAAATCCCAATCAATTGACGTCACTGGACTATCCTTATTATATGACCTTACCAACGTACCACTCACCGTATAAATATTTACACTACATATATCCGGTAAATTCACAATCTTGACCACATTCTCTAACTTATCAAACTCGTAATTCGAATACGCATAATATGGATTAGGTACCACATTCAATATATCGCACGCATTCAACGCAGCTGTATCGCTATTCTTCACCACCGCTATATCATTCGTACTAAACTCATACAACGGATTCCAACTGTTCTGCTGACCATTCGTATTATTTGGCTTATCCGTACCGCCATTCTCTCTTACGCCATCATTATCATCATCATAAGTATTCATATGTTGATACTTACTAGCTACCCTCAACTTAACTCGTACATCTGTCGCTATAAATGAACTCGGATCTGTCGGACTCGATGCATAGTATTCAGGTGCGTACTCCCCATTCAGTATCGGGTACCCTACCCAAGCGCAAGACTTCCATATCTTTAACATATCAGGCCTGAAACTCGTCTTCTGAAACTTCTCTATGAAAAATTCCCCAGCATCATATCCCACCATCGTCCCAGGATCATCCGTTGCACTGTACTTAGCTGAATTCCTGAACACATACACAAAATGCTTCCCGCCTCCAATGTAATCTCCAAATCCTCCAAATCCTAAACTCTCCGAAGCCGATGGATTAAACATCATATCATTCCCTCCGTGATTCCCTAACCAACTGTCTTCCCCAAAAGCCATATTCAATCGCTCTCCTGTCGTTACATCTATCGCATAACCAGGAAACCAGCCCATTCCATAACTAGAAATATAATTAGCATCATTTGGATCGTTCGTTCCTGCATCTGGATTATTGGGTGTATTAGATGCTGACTCATACGGTACTCCATTTTTATCAACCGAGGCCTTCCACTTCGGATACTGCTTATATACCCTCGCTACCGTCGTTCCATTACCGTACTTATTACCCAAAGACTGATTCACATCTCCCGACTGATCCCACGATAACGACGGATTATCCTGTGTCTCTAATACAGGGCATCTTGTCCACTTGGACTTATCTGCTGTAATCACAACATCTACCGATGGTAAATATTTTAAATCCGATTGTGACCGCGTTGTAGCCAACGTCATCTGTGCATTATCATCCGGTGCTACCTGGGGAACCTCATAGGAATTATCCGCCCAATCTCCACCTGCTGTTACCGGCTGGTGATCGCAATCTCCAGCTGCAACCAACCTATAAGGGGCCCATACTCCCTCAATCACTTTCTCATACACTTCCGCATCATCTACCCCAACAAAATCATTATATATAAACGGATCCTCACACTTACTCGTATATGCCGCAAAATCCTGACTCTCCTCCGCAGTCCCTGATCTTATCCAATTCCTCGGTGAAGAACCGTCTTGATCCGGAACACCGCTTATCCATTGCTTCGAAGAATCTGCAAACTCCACCGTAGAAAACAATAACTCTGGAAAATTCTTCCCTATCGATGCATCATAAGGATCGTAAAACTCGATATTCACCGATAAACCCCACTGTGGTATCAACTGCTCATTCCCAACAGTAATACTCTGACTTGATACTATCGTATCACTCCCATCATTATGATTCCGAACCAACATCCAATAAGACTCATCTAAATCAACTGTATCCAACGGATTCAACCACAACTGATAATCACCTTGCTGTACATTTAACGGATCTATAACCTTTACTGCAACTGGACCTTTTCCATTCTTATACGTTATCTTCTTAGGAAAGTAATTATTCACTATATCTTCCTCGCTCTCAGCTGTCAGCTCTACTAAATTATATCCATTCCCTCTTCCTTCTACCCTCGTTATCTGTGGCCCACTACCATACTCCGCCAACTGTATCGTTCCACCAGACTCAGGATCCGTTATATGAGGAATGCCTACATATGATGTAATTGCTCCTCCCGTTACCGTCTTTCTACCTGATTTATAAGGTAACTGCTGACCGTCTAAAGCACTAGGATCCGACGGATCGTACGTCTTGAAGTTATTATAACCATAGGATATTACCATGAAATAATACTTCTTATGATTAACCAACCTCACATCTCCTTGTGCAAATGCATCATTCAGCACCTGAAATGAATGCGTAACTCCATCGTCATTGCCATTTACCATCTCCGTGGGAATGGCAGCTAGAAGATCTTCGTCAAAATTAAAATTAACTACCTGGCTAATGCCGTCTTTTATATCGCATTGAGCAATTAACCTGCCTTGGTTAGGGTCTGACAACATTGACGGATCTACTGAACCATCTCTAACTTGATAAATCTGATAACCTTGGAAACGGTACTTGGACTCTTCTTCATCGTAACCATATGACAATATTATAGGATCTACTTCCTCATAAGACTCCACATCTGCTGTCTTATTTAAATACAAAATCAACTCCTTATCCAACTCTTGTATCGACATCTCCGGTGAATCAGGACCATTTAATATCCTGAAGCAATTATCAAACAATGCCTGTGCCTTATCATCTGCTTTTCGAACTTCTTTAACTGAACTAAATGGGTCACCATCAAAAGCCCTTCCATAAACAACACCAAAAGTAATATTATTTAATGCACCAGGCTCTAAAACAAAAGGGCCTGCAGACTGAACGAATCTTCTATCTCCAACTACATTAGAAGAAACTCCTGGAGCTGGGAATTGTTCACTCCATTCAAAATTAGTTACTACTCCTGATGTTCCCCAATGTAAGGGATCGCTATCACCTGGAAAACAGTAATCTGTACTAACATTTGCTAAAGCACCAGTACTAGAAATATTACCAGAAGCTCCATAAACAAATCGAGTACCATCTCTCCAAAAACCTCTCATATAATTATAATACTAGTAATTTCACTATTAGATGATGTTTTTTGAGAAAAAATATTTGAATATAATACGGTAACAATAAAAAATAAAATGAATTTTCTCATAAATTTTATAAGCCAATAACTATGCCATGTATTTAATCAACTTTAAAGGATTGAATGATTTCCTTATAATTTAAAACTAATTCCAATATTTCCACCAAATAAGTGGTATTTATGGTCAACATCTAGAGAATTTGTAACATTGGTAACATTTAACCAATATTTGGGTTCTAAAAATATTTCAAATCTTTTAATCTGATAACCAATAGAAGTTGTAGCGACAATATTGAAAATAGTTTTTTTCATCTCAAATGGATGTAAATCTTGAATATTTTTATTTTTTAAATAAGATTTATCTAATATTAGACAATTGATATTTCTATCATTTGCTTTTTTTAATATTGTTTTGATACTTGTTGGTGGTGCAAAAGATAATCCAACCTTAGTATTTTTATTAATCTTTAATAGATTGTAAATATTTTGATGTTTAAATGTTATAAACACACATTTTTTGAATTTAGATGTCTCTTTCAAGAGTTTTTTGAGAAGAGGTATTGAGAAAATTGGTTTGATCTCGATATATAAAGAGTGTTTGTTTTTTGACAACTTTAACAAGTCTTTTAGTAGCGGAACTTGCTTATCAAGCTTTGTGCTGATCTCTTTAATTTTTGAGTAATTAAGGTTTTTCACACTTAAGTTTTTTTTAAAAACTCTTTTTAATGAGAAATCATGAAAACAAATAAACTCTTTATCTTTAGTTGCATGAATATCTGTCTCAATTCCATAATTTTTATCAAAACAATAATTGAAAGATTTAGTGCTATTTTCTAAAAATTTTTTTTTAGCTAGACCTCTATGAATTAATAATTGAGGCATTTACTGATTATTAAAACTTATTTTTTTGTTATTCCACGGTGTCTTTGAATTCTATTTCCATATTCTTGAGTAATTCTATCAAATATTATCGCTAGAGCTACAATAGCCAAACCATTCATTAAACCTAACGCTAAGTATTGATTAGAAATTGCTTGTAATATTGGAACACCGAGCCCTCTAACACCAATCATAGATGCAATCACCACCATCGCTAAAGCCATCATTATCGTTTGGTTTATTCCAGCAAAAATAGTTGGAAGAGACAATGGTATTTGAACAGATCTTAATTTTTGCATTGGTGTTGCTCCAAAAGCATCTGCTGCTTCTAAAGTTTCTTTATCGACTTCTCTTATTCCTAAATTTGTTAACCTAACAACAGGTGGTAAAGCATAAATACATACAGCTAGCAAGCCTGGCACTTTTCCTATACCCAATAACATTATTATAGGAATTAAGTAAACAAAACTTGGAATAGTTTGCATCATATCGAGTACTGGTAATATAGCTTTTTCTGCTCTAGATGATTTTGACATTAAAACACCAATAGGTATTCCAACGACTATACAAACTAGTGTTGCAACAGATATAATAGCTACTGTTGCCATACAATTTTTCCACATTCCAAAATAACCAATAACCAAGAAACATACCATAGTACCAATTACTAATTTATAATTTCTTGAACCAATCCATGCTAACAAACCAAAAACACCAATAACTATTGGCCATGGTGTGTTTACTAATAATTTTTCTAAAAAAATTAAAAAAGTAAGAAGAGGGTCAAAAAAACTTTCTATTGCATCTCCATATTCTCTTGAAAAATTTTTAAAACTAAAATCAATACCTTTTTTTAGCTCTCTTAAAGCATCTCTATCCATTACAGGTATTTTATTGAAAAATTCCATTTTATATAATTTTTATACTATAAAATCGAACCCGTTTATATAACGGGTTCGATTAATATTTATTTTATTAAAGTGCTTTTTTGATTTTTTTAGCAGCTGATCCTGAAACCCATTTAGTCCACACATCTTCTTGTGTTTTTAGGAATTCAATTGCAGCATCTGCACCTTCAGCTTGGTTTTCACCCATCCATACTAACATTCCGTTCATTACCGGACCTGGATAAGTTCGTTTTTCAAGATATTTCATACCATCTTTACCAGCTGTTTTCTTAAAGTTATCAGTTGTAATTGTGAAAACTTCAGATTTTACCCATGAAGATTTTTTTGGATCAGCACATTCTTGTTCTGGTTTAACTAAACAATTATCCCAGTTGTCTTTTCCAGCAAATTCTCCCATGTCTACAGCTTGCATATTATATTTTCCAATCAAAGCAGTCGGTGACCAGTAGTATCCAAACCAGTTTTCACCTCTTTCTGCAGCTTTAGCAATAGAACCATCTAATCCCGCAGCAGAACCTGTTTCAACTATCATCCATCCTTTGGCTTCCATGTCCCAACCTCTAAAATGGTTTCTGTTACTTAATTCACAGTTCCATCCTGGAGGGCAGATATGAAATCCACCTTTTGAAGGATCTTCTGGGTGTGGAAATAAATCAGGCCTTTTTAAAATTGCATCTGCAGTTGTTAACTCAGGATGCTTTTCTAAAGTTGCAGGTAGTACCCACCAACCTTCACCAAGTCCAGTGATAGGTGCTTTGTTAATAGAATGCATTTTACCTTCATCTACAGCTTTATTAAGTTGAATTATTGCAGCATTAGCCCAAAATTCTGGAGCCACATCTGGTTCACCTTTTTCAGTCATAGAAGTAAAAGTAGGCATTGTTGACCCCGGAACTAGTTCAACATCACAGCCATATCCTTTTTCAAGAATTACTTTATCAACTTCAGCCATAAAGTTAGCAGAAGCCCAGTTCATATTCGCAATTGTAATCTTTCCACATGCTGCATTAGCTACACCAGTAAATAATGTGAAGCTTAAAACAGCAAACATAGAAAGTAATATCTTTTTAATTATTTTCATATTTCCTCTTTATTTCAGTTTATATTTTTCCATCACAACATATTGAGAATAATAAATCAACAGGTGTAAATTGTACCACAACCTCAAATAGAAAAATGTAAAGCCTGTTTTCAATAGTTATTTTGGATCTAAAGACGAAATTTACTTATTAAATTTCATATCCTTTTTCCTCAGGCTCATTATCAGTCAGCTCAGAAGGAAAGCCCGATGCTCTAAAATTTATATTATTTGCATCTTCCATTCTTTTTACAATCATTGATGACCAAGCTCTTGAACCATATTTTTTTTGTCCATCTTTAAATATCTCGACGACTTTAGGAGAAAGCTCTAAAGGTGCATTAAGTTTCTTTGCTAGGTCATCAAAAAGACCTGTGTCTTTTAAGACTAAGTCCATTGTAAAATTGATATTGTAAGAACCATTTAATATAACTTGGCTTTCAGTTTCATGAACAAAAGAGTTTCCTGATGAAACTGCAATCCCTTTATAAGCTTTAGCAAGATCTAAATTTGATTTTTTAGCAACAGTCCATGCCTCACCTAATGCAACTAGATGAACTGAGGCTAAATAATTTGTTATTACTTTGAGTACAGTTGCACTTCCTAAATCTCCAGTATGTAACACTTTTCTTCCCATCACTGTTAAGGCAGGTAATATTTTATCAAAAGCTATTCTTTTTCCTCCTACAAAGATTGCAATATTTCCAGTTTCTGCTCTATGACATCCTCCACTTACAGGTCCATCAAGAGGTGTAGCTTTTTTATCCATAACTTTTTGACCAATTCTTTTAATCTCAGCTTCATCGGTAGTACTCATTTCTAGCCAAATTTTATTTTCAGATAGTCCATTAATTACTCCATCTTCACCTTCCATTACTTCAGCACATATTTTTGGAGATGGTAGGCATGTAATTATTAAATCTACTTGCTCTGATAATTCTTTTGCTGAATTTGCAACTTTAGCTCCTAAAATTTTAAATTCTTTTGTTAAATTTTCATCTAAATCTCTTACTGTTAAATCAAACTTATTTCTTAACAAGCTACCTGCAAGTTTGCCCCCAACATTTCCCAAACCAATAAAACCTATTTTCATTTTTTAACCTCTTCATTTTTATTTTTAGTAAATACAATCAAGATTACCCCAACTATAATTAATGCTCCACCAGTATATAATTCCTGCGTTGGATTTTCCCCTAAAAGAAAAATTGCTGCCAACAATCCTGTTGGTGGGATACCCATCGTAACTATTGGAAGAACTTTATAAAGTGGATTATTCTTCAAGACATAATAGAAACAGCCATAAGTTATTGGCTGCATTATGAAACCAATATAGATTGCAATAATCCAATGATCAAATTTTGCATTTACCAAATGACCAATAGTGTTTCCATCTAACATTGCAGACAAGAATATTAAAATTGGTCCAGAAAATAAAGCTAACCAAGCAACTAATGCTAGTGGATTTAATTCCTTACTTAATGGTTTAACAATAACTTGTCCAAGCGCCCATGTTGCAGAACCTAAAATAGTAAGACCTATTCCAATAAACTTTCCATCTAAATTAGGAGACCCAGTTAAAATATAGACACCAATAAATGCAATGCTAATTCCTATCAAAGCTCTTATTGTTGGTTTTTCCTTGAGCATAAAATATGCAAAAATTACTCCAAATGGTACTTCTGTTTGGACTATTAAAACAGCTGCAGAAGCATCTATTAAATCTAAACCAGAATAGGTAATACTGTATTGTAAGGTATTAGCTATAAACGATGCGATGAATATCTTTTTTAAGTATCCCCAAGGTACAGGAAACCACCAAATTAAAATAGATGCAGCAAACATAAATCTTAACCCCATTAATAGTATAGGAGGAAAAGATTCAAAAGCAGGCTTTGCGATAACAAAACCAAAACCTAAAAATATAGGCACCAAAGATGCAATAAGGGTATCTTTTATATTCATATCTTCATTTTAAACACTAATGATTATTAAAGAATTTATGATATATTCACGTTTTTAAAATATGAATTCAACAAAAATAGAACCTAAATACATTACTAAATCAAATCCAAGAGTTGGTCTTATTGCATTAGCAAGTGACTTTATGATTGAAAGAGACTTTATTAATGTCATTAAAGATCGTGATATTGATTTTTTTGTTAACCGTATTGAGTGTTACAATCCTTTAACTAAAGAAAATCTGATTAAAATGTCAAATAAAGTAACTGAAGTAACGAAAGATATTTTACCAGATCAAGATATTGATTGTGTAGTTTATGGATGTACTTCTGGAACTATTGCGGCAGGATATAATTCTATAGAACAAAAAATTAAGGTCGCAAAGCCTATGGCAGATGTTACTACGCCAAGTACAGCCGCAATCAAAGCCCTAAAAAAATTAAATATTAATAAAGTTTGTCTTTTTACACCTTATAGTAAAAAATTGAATGACGAAGTTTTGGAATATTTTAAGAGCGAAGATTTTGAAATCACTTCAAATGCTTATTTTGATATAGAGGCTGATTATGACATTGGTAAAGTTGATCAAAATTATTTATACGATGTTTTATCCAAAATAGATTTAAATGGTGCAGAGGCTTTGTTTGTTTCTTGCACAGCTTTACCTATTTTGCCAATAATTGATAAATTAGAAAAAAAATTAAATACAACTGTTTTATCTAGTAATCAGGTATTGATTTGGGATACACTTGTAAAAATAGATAAAAATAATTCTGTAGAAGGTTTTGGAAAATTATTTCAATCAAATTAATTATGCTTTTTACTAAAGAAGAATATAAAAATAGATTAAAAAAGACTCAAAAAATGATGCAAGAAAAAGGCATCGAACTATTAATCTCACATGATACTAATAATTTAAATTATTTAACTGGTTATGATGCTTGGTCTTTTTATTATGCTCAATGTGCAATCGTTCATATAGATGCAGAAGAACCTTTATGTTTTGTAAGAGCACAAGACTCTGGTGGAGCTTATATAAAAACTTATTTAAAAGATGAAAATATTATTGTCTATGATGAAAATTACATTCATACTTGGCCTAAACACCCTTATGATTATTTAGTTCAAATAATTAAAGAGAGAAAGTGGGATAAGCTTTCTATAGGTGTAGAGATGGATGCTCATTATTACACAGCTTTTTGTCATGAAAAAATTAAACAAGGTTTACCCAATGCTAAAATTGTAGATAGTGATAGACTTGTTAACTGGGCAAGATTAGTAAAATCAGATGCTGAAATTGGTTATATGAAATCAGCAGCATTAATTTCTCAAAAAGGAATGAAGACTGCAATGGAAGTAATTAATCCAGGTGTTAGACAATGTGATGCTGTAGGTGAAATTCAAAAATCATTATTTTATGGAACAGAGGAGTTTGGAGGAGAGTATTCAAGTATCGCAACTTTACTTCCAACAGGTAAGGGTACCTCAGCTTCACATTTAACTGCTACTCAAGATAAATTTGTAGAAGGTGAGGCAACTATTATTGAATTGTCAGGTGTTTATAAAAGATATCATGCGCCAATGGCTAGAACAGTGTTACTTGGCAAACCTGATCAATTAAAAATTGACACCATGAAGAAAACTATTGAGGCGCTAGAAACAGGAATTAGTGCTGTAAAACCTGGGAATACTGCAGATGATGTAGCGCAAGCGTTTTGGAAAATATTAGATAAATACGGAATAGATAAAAAATCTAGAACT
>ENA-ORDA01000014-ORDA01000014.1-marine-metagenome-genome-assembly--contig:-NODE-14-length-159659-cov-11.584765_pt1 | contig 159659 bp, 145 predicted proteins | sample MGYA00237778_ERZ508506 | MGnify/ENA primary metagenome ERZ508506 (study PRJEB26177, sample SAMN06267891) | marine metagenome | isolation source: Monterey Bay, California, USA | place: Pacific...
GCCTCAGTGCATCTTGAAGGTATTAACCATTGGTTTGGCTCTTTTCAAGCGCTCAACAATATCTCACTTGAAATCAAAGCCGGCGAATATGTCACACTTTTGGGGCCGTCTGGATGCGGCAAGACCACCACGATGCGTGCAATAGCCGGGCTGATGGCACCGCAGTCTGGGCACATTCTGATCGACGCTCAGGATGTCACACGCGTACCCGCTAATAAGCGCGGGATTGGCTTGGTCTTCCAGTCCTACGCGCTCTTCCCGCATCTTTCAGCGTTTGAAAATGTCGCTTTTGGATTGCGGCTGAAGAAGTTGTCGAACTCTGATATCACAAAACGGGTAAATCAGGGGTTGGACACCGTGGGGTTGGCTCATCTGGCAAAACGTAAGCCAGACGACATGTCTGGCGGCCAGCAGCAGCGCCTTTCTCTCGCGCGATCACTGGTGATGGAACCTAAAGTGTTACTTCTTGACGAACCTCTCTCAAACCTCGATGCACGGCTGCGGCTGGACATGCGGCTTGAATTGCAGCGCGTTCAGCGCGAGACTGGGGTCACGATGGTGTTTGTCACGCATGATCAGGCCGAGGCCTTGGCGCTGGCCGACAGGATCGTTCTGATGAAGGACGGCAAAATTGAGCAACTTGGTACGCCAGATGAGCTCTACAATGCGCCCCAAACCAGGTTTGCAGCCGACTTTCTGGGCTTTGACAACATTTTTGAAGTCTCGGATCAGACTATCATTGGTCAGGGGAATTCGCTGCCGCTTTCGTTCCGGACCAAGGCGCGTTTCCTCGCTTGGCGGCCGGGAGCCGTCGTAATCGAGAAGGGTGAGTATGAGGGCACAATCAAAGGTGTTTCGTTCGCTGGAGAGCAGCGTGAATTCGTCATCGAAGCCTCAATAGGTCAGGTAAAGGCTGCAACACCCGCTACAAACCCGACACGCGAAATTGGAGAAACCATCCGATTTCATCTGCCGTCAGAGGGCGCTTGCGAATTGAGCCACTAAGTACGGCAAGTGTGATACAAAAGATGAAAAAGCGGCCATTGGTGACCTGCGCAGCATCTGTTATTTTGGGCTCATAGCAGTCATTCGCTGCACAATGCACAAATGTCCGCTTTGGTCCGAACCTGCTCGAAGGTGTCAGAATAGACTGGACTTCGCGGGCGCCAGGAGCGGTACTGTATAGACAAGGTGCTCTTGGCATAATGCAAGACAGCGGAAAACTTCCCGTACTCCCGGCACTGCCGGGCTCTCCCAGTACAAGCCCCGGAACCCCCCGGGGTTGTCACTGGAGAGAACTATGACCCTACGAAACGCACCGGCTTTTGAGTCTACCGGACGCAATTCCAAAACCAAATCCAGAATGGTTGCACTGAGTGCAGATCTGGATGCTCTGGCAAGCCTCAAACGCTGCGAACTTGTCGCTCGGTGGCGTATGATCTTCGACGCACCTCCGCCAAAACACCTGTCAGCGCCGTTCATGATCAAAGCGATTGGCTTTGAGATGCAATGTAAGACATTTGGATATAGTTCCAAATCGACAGAACGCCGTCTCAAAGAAATTGCGCGTGGCGGCGTTGCCAAAACCAAATCGGCGGCCTTTATAAAGCCTGGAACCCACCTGATGCGGGAATGGAATGGGCGCACCTATCAGGTTGAGGCAACCAAAGAAGGGTACGTGCTGGATGGAACGACGTATCGATCCTTGTCAGCCATCGCCAAAAAGATAACCGGCGCCCATTGGTCCGGCCCGCGTTTCTTCGGCCTGGCGATATGATCAAAAAAATCCGCTGCGCCATCTACACCCGCAAGTCCTCAGAAGACGGTCTTGAACAGGAGTTCAACTCCCTGCATGCTCAAAGAGAGGCCTGTACCGCTTATATCACCAGCCAGAAGGCAGAGGGCTGGGTATTGCTGCCGGAGCTCTATGATGACGGCGGACTATCCGGCGCCACACTGAAACGGTCCGCGCTACAACGCCTGCTGAGCGAGCTGGACGAAGGCCGCGTCGATCAGATCGTGGTTTACAAGATTGATCGACTGTCGCGATCACTTTCTGATTTTGCCAGGATCGTAGATCGGCTGGACGGAGCAGGGGCATCCTTTGTTTCGGTCACCCAGTCTTTCAATACAGCAACAAGTATGGGGCGTCTGACACTCAATATGTTGCTGAGTTTTGCACAGTTTGAACGCGAGGTGACTGCCGAACGCATCCGCGACAAGATCGCCGCTTCAAAACGCAAGGGCCTGTGGATGGGAGGCAATGTGCCGCTTGGCTATGATCCCAATGGCAGAACCCTGACCATAAACGAAGCGGAAGCCATGACGGTTCGCGCAATCTATCGATTGTATCATACCCACAAGACGATCTTTGAAGTTACAAACAAAGCCAGGCGTCTGGGCTTGCGATCCAAACGCCGAACCACACCATCGGGAGAAGTCAAAGGCGGCAATGCAATTGATCGCGGCCACATCTATCATATCCTGACCAATCCGATCTATGCCGGTCGCATCCGTCACAAGAAGCAGGTTTTCGAGGGTCAGCATCCTGCGATCATTGATCCGAAAGAGTGGGACGAGATACAGAGCAGTCTATCAAACCGTTCAGGGCACAAACGTGGGGTGAGAGCCGCAGCGCATCCATCACCGCTCGCCGGCAAGCTCTTTGATGAGACCGGTGATTGCCTGACGCCTAGTCACAGTGCGAAGAATGGCAAGCGATTGCGATATTACATCTCGCGGCGCCTGGTGACCGGCAAGAGCAAGGAGCATCCGGATGCCTGGCGCCTTCCGGCGCCGCAACTTGAGACGTCTATCGCACGCGTCGTTCATAACCATCTGGCTGATCAGGGGATCCTGCCCAAGCTGTTGGGTAAAATTGATGCCACGGATGTGGAGCAGTTGCAGGCAAAGACCAACCTGCTTGCTGATACCGTTACGCCGCATCAAAGCGCGTCAAAATGGAGTGCTCTGATATCTTCGGCAGCTATATCTCCGGGCAAACTGATCGTTCAGCTGAACAGTGAAGTAATCGCCGACAGCCTTGAAGTACGCGAAGATCGCATCGACGGGGCTCATCTGCGGCTCGAGGCTGCCTTCCAACTGCGCCGCAAAGGCGTCGAGACCAAGATCATCCTTGGCGGTGAACCACCAGAACTAGATGAAGTTCTGATTCGCAATATTGTCAAAGCCAGAAACTGGTTTGAAGCGATCAAGCGCGGTGAGACCTTTGCCAAGATTGCCGCGCGCGAAGGCACATCAAAACGCCGCATCCATGATGTTGTTGATCTGGCGTTTCTGGCGCCGGACATTTTGCAGCAGGTCATCGCCGGAACTCTGCCGCTGCAGGCCGCATCTGACGTTCTGATCAAACGGGGCGTTCCGGGGCGGTGGACCGAACAACGGCTTCTGATCAAAGAGAATCCGGTTCACTCAAACGCTATCTAGGCGACCCAATCCTCAAACTCGTACCGTGGAAATGCAAAACAGAGACGAAGGCCTAATATTGGCCGATAATGCGGTGTAGTTGGACTCTCACGCAAAAACCAATAGTGGTAAGGCTATGGAATTGTGCGACAAAAGCGAGGAAAACGCGCGAGCCTCAAATGTGGGGAAGTTCGTGGCTGGGGTGGTAGGATTCGAACCTACGGTACACGCTACCAAAAAGCGTTGCCTTACCGCTTGGCTACACCCCAACTGCGAGGGTGTTTACGATGCTCTGGCGCGGTGATCAAGGCAAAAAAGCGGTGGAGAATCGCTTTCTTGGTGATCCGGGGTGGGCTGGCCCCACGCCCAGTTTTTCTTGAAAGAAGGTTTTGAAAAGCGACTTTGCTGATTTTGCCGGTTTTCACCCGCTGTTTGTTGACTTATCCGCTGCTGGCGCTGCTGGCGCTCAGGCCGGTGGGTTGCAGGATGGCCGATCCGTTCAACTGGGTAACAGAATCGCATGTAATAAATCAGAGGAGTGTTTTTGTGCCTCTGTGTGGGCATTTTCAAGTTCTGGGGCAGAAATCCTGTCGGCTTAGGCCGCTTCCAGGCAAACTTATAATATAAGGGTTGATATTATCGCTCAGGCAACATTTACTAGAGCAGCCAATAAAAAATACCAATAGGGAGATAGGTATGAAAGATAAGTTCATTGATCTACAAACGCGTAAGTTGATGACTGGTAGCATTGATCGTCGTAAATTTATGATGTCAGTGTTGGCAACCGGTCTGACGGTTCCAGCCGCGCTGAGCCTAGCCAATCGTGCAGAGGCGGCCACTCCAAAGAGCGGCGGCTTGTTCAGAATGGGGATCGCGCATGGCTCAACCACGGACACGTTGGATTCAGGAACCTCTGAAAACCACTTCACGCTTGTGAATGGCTATACGTTCGGCAACCACCTGACCGAAGTTGGCAATGATGGTCAATTGGTCGGAGAGCTGGCCGAAAGCTACGAATCCGCCGATGGCCAAACTTGGGTGTTCAACCTGCGTCAGGGCGTTGAATTCCACAATGGCAAAACCATGACATCCGAAGATGTGCTTGCCTCTTTCAACCACCATATGGGCGAGGATTCGACCTCCGCCGCAAAAGGCCTGCTCACTGCGGTTAAATCGTTGAAAGCTGATGGTAAAAATCGGGTGGTTTTTGAGCTGGAAAGCCCAAATGCTGACTTTCCCTTCATCGTAAGTGATTATCACATTTCCATTCGCCCCGCTGGTGACATGACATCAGGTATCGGCACTGGTGGCTACATCGTTCAATCTTTTGAGCCCGGTGTGAAATCTGTTTTGAAGCGCAACCCGAATTATTGGAAAGAGGGCCGCGCGCATTTTGATGAGGTGGAATTGATTTCCATCATCGATCCAACCGCGCGCCAGACAGCCTTGATGAATGGCGATATTGATGCGATGGATCGCGTTGATCTGAAAACGATCAATCTTTTCAAGCGCAATCCAAATATCAACATCATGGAGAAAACAGGCACCGCGCATTACACTTTCCCAATGCGTTTAAGCGTAGATCCGTTTGACAATTATGATCTGAGAATGGCGCTGAAACATTCGATCAAGCGTCAAGAGCTGGTTGATAAAGTGTTGCTCGGTTATGGCGCTGTGGGCAATGACCACCCGATTTCAACGGCGAACCGTTATCACAATTCAGACATGCCACAGCGTGAGTTTGATGCAGATAAAGCGGCGTTCCATTATAAGAAATCAGGCCATTCCGGCAAAATTCCTTTGTCAGCTTCGGATGCTGCTTTCGCAGGTGCTGTTGATGCAGCACAATTGATTGCGAACTCTGCTGCAGAAGCCGGGATCGAAATCGAAGTCGTGCGCGAGCCCAAAGACGGTTACTGGTCAAACGTTTGGAACAACGATGCCAAAGGCTGGTGTGCCTGTTATTGGGGCGGTCGTCCGACCGAAGATTGGATGTTCTCTGCCGCCTATACCAATGACACGGAATGGAACGATACGGCTTGGAAAGGCACGGACGGATCCAAGAAGTTCAACGCATTGGTCAAAGCGGCCCGCGCCGAGCTTGATGATAGCAAGCGCAGAGAGCTGTATTACGAATGTCAGAGCCTTATCAGCGATGATGGCGGCGCGATTGTACCGCTGTTCAACAGCTATGTCAGCGCGAATAGCAAAGCGATTGCAACTGAAGATAATGTTGCTGCAAACTGGGATAGCGATGGCGCAAAATGCGTTGAGCGCTGGTGGTTCGCGTAAGTATAATCAAAATCTCAGGCCAGATTTTTCTGGCCTGAGTATTCTTTTTTAGGACGGAAATCTTGCATCCTGTATTGAAAACGGTCCTCGGGCGTCTGGCCATGGGCTTCGTCACGTTGTTTGTTGTCTCCATTATCATCTTTTCTTCAATGGAGCTTTTACCAGGCGATTTCGGACAAGCGGTTCTGGGCCAAGCAGCGACAGAAGAGACGGTCGCCGCTTTTCGGCGCGAGTTGGGGTTGGACCAACCTGCTATCGTGCGTTATGGGCAATGGATCGCAGCCGCGCTTCAGGGCGATTTGGGCACCTCTTTTTCGGGCCGCAACGCCTCTGGCGTTGACCGCTCGCGCGAAGTGATCGATCTGGTGGCTCCGCGGCTTCAAAATACGTTATTCTTGGCGTCGGTGGCGGCGTTGATTGCTGTGCCACTGGCCTTAATCTTGGGCATTACGACCGCGCTTTATCGCAATTCGTTTTTTGATCGTTCGGTCAATATGGCTACGCTGACGACCATCTCGTTTCCCGAGTTTTTTGTGGCGTATATTTTGATTTTGTTTCTGTCTTCGCTCTATCCTATCTTCCCATCGCTCGCGAATGTGGATGCCGATACGCAATTTGGAGAGCGCTTGTTCAGGGCGGCTTTGCCTGCACTAACGCTGACTTTGGTGATCGTTGCGCATATGATGCGGATGACGCGGGCGGCCATCATCAACCTGTTGGCCAGCCCCTATATTCAAATGGCCCGCTTATCGGGGGCCTCTCCAAGCGAAGTGATTTTGAAGCATGCTTTGCCAAATGCTTGGGCGCCCATTGCGACAGTGATTGCGTTCAACCTGGCGTATTTGGTGGTTGGGGTGGTCGTGGTAGAAGTGGTGTTTGTATATCCCGGCATCGGCCAATTGATGGTTGATGCCGTGGCCAGCCGGGACATCCCGGTTGTTCAGGGCTGTGCGTTGATCTTCGCAATAACGTATATTTTGTTAAACCTGCTTGCCGATATTATCGGTATTGTAACCAACCCGAGATTGTTGCATCCAAAATGAGCCAAGAACCTAACACATATTCGGCCTTAGGTGAGGTCGGTGCTGTCAGCGAGAAGCGATCGCTTTGGCAACGCCTAATTCTTGATTTGCGCAAAGCACCGATGACAGCCCGTTTTGGGATGATCGTTATTCTGGGTTACATTATATTGGCGGTGTTCGCGCCGATTTTATCGCCTTATGGAGAGGCTGAGGTTTTTCCCGAACCCTATGCAGCTTGGAGCGCTGAGCATGTGTTTGGCACCGACCAGATTGGTCGGGATATCTTTTCGCGGATGATTTTTGGGGCACGAAATACAGTTGGTATTGCGGTCGCCACCACGCTTTTGGCGTTTATAATCGGTGGTTCTCTGGGCCTTGCCGCTGCGATCAATCAAAGCTGGCTGGATCAATTTCTCAGCCGCGCGGTAGATGTGTTGATGGCCATTCCTAGCCTGATTTTCGCATTGGTTTTATTATCCATTTTTGGATCAACGGTTACCAATTTGATCCTTATTATCGCGGTTTTAGACAGCACGCGGGTGTTTCGTTTGACCAGAGCAGTGTCCTTAAACGTTGTGGTGATGGATTATGTTGAGGCCGCCCGCCTGCGCGGTGAGGGCCTGTGGTGGATTATGCGCCGAGAGATCTTGCCCAATATTATGCCGCCTCTGATCGCTGAATTTGGATTGCGGTTCTGCTTCGTGTTTCTCACCATCGCGGCGTTGTCTTTTCTAGGGGTGGGAATTCAACCTCCAACCGCAGATTGGGGATCCATGGTGCGCGAAAACGCCTCGCTGATTATGTTCGCCCAATATGATATTAAGGCGGGGCTAACCCCGTTGTTACCAGCCGCGGCGATCGCGTTGCTTACCGTGGCGATTAATTTTGTGGTTGATTGGTTCTTGCATAAAACAAGCGGGCTGCGTGATGAACAATAAAACGAAAAAAGGCGATGTGCTGCTTGAGATAAAGGGTTTGAAAATCCAAGGATTTTCAGATGAAAAATGGCATGACATCGTAAAAGGCGTTGATCTGAAGCTGCATCGGGGTGAGGTGCTGGGCCTGATCGGGGAATCCGGGGCGGGCAAGTCAACCTTGGGGCTGGCCGCGATGGGCTATACCCAGCCGGGATGCCGCATCACGGGGGGTGAAATTCTTTTTGACGGGTCTGATCTTGCGCAGCTGTCTGAAAGTGAAAAGCGCGGGCTTTGGGGCAACCGAATGACCTATGTTGCACAATCTGCCGCCGCCTCCTTCAATCCTGCGCATCGCTTGCTTGACCAAACAACCGCCTCGACCATTCGCGCGAAGATTAAGCCGCGCGCAGAAGCACATTCAGATGCGAAAACCTTATATGGGGCGTTAAATTTACCCGATCCTGATCATATTGGGGATCGATATCCACACCAGGTTTCCGGTGGTCAATTGCAGCGCGTGATGACGGCTATGGCGATGTCGCCGCGCCCTGATTTGATCGTGTTTGACGAACCGACAACGGCGCTTGACGTCACCACGCAAGTAGAAGTTTTATCTTCGATGCGAGCGATTGTTGAAGAGTTCAACACTGCGGCTATTTACATCACGCATGATTTGGCCGTGGTGGCGCAAATGGCGGATGTGATCAAAGTGCTGCGCTATGGCGAAGAGGTGGAAGAGGCGAGCACGCGGGTGATGTTAAACGATCCCAAAGAGGCTTATACAAAATCGCTATGGTCCGTACGGGCGCTGGAGAAGCCAATTCAAAAACCAAGCGATACGTTGCTGTCTTTAAAAGGAATTGATGCCAGTTATGGAACGGTAAAGGTTCTGCACCAAGTGGATATCGAGGTGCCCCGCGGTTCAACCGTTGCTGTGGTGGGCGAATCCGGTTCGGGCAAATCAACGACGGCGCGGGTGATCACTGGATTGCTGCCCCAGCTTGCAGGCAGCATAGAGTTTAATGGCGAGGCTCTGCCCAAAAAACTGTCTGAGCGCAGCAAAGATCAAAAGCGCCGTATTCAGATGATTTATCAAATGGCTGATACGGCGATGAACCCGCGGCAAACGGTGCGCGATATTATTGGTAGGCCGTTAGAGTTTTATCTTGGCATGCGCGGTGAAAAAAAAGAGGCGCGCATCGTTGAATTGCTTGAGATGATCGAGCTGGATGCAAGCTTTCTGGCGCGTTTGCCGGGTGAATTATCGGGGGGGCAGAAGCAACGGATTTGTATCGCGCGGGCGCTGGCTGCAGAACCCGAATTTGTGATTTGCGATGAAGTTACCTCAGCCTTGGATCAGATCGTGCAAGAAGGTATTTTAAAGCTGTTGCTGCGGCTTCAAGATGAGCTTGGCCTAACCTATTTGTTCATCACGCATGATATTTCAACGGTGAAAGCCATCGCGGATCAAGTGGTGGTGATGAATCAGGGTGAAGTGGTCGAACAAGGCCTAAAATCCGATGTGTTCCAACCGCCGCATCCCGACTATACAAATTTGCTGTTGTCATCCGTGCCTGAAATGGACCCAGATTGGCTGACCAATCTGTCGCGGCAACGGGCCGAGACCGCAAGCTAAAAAATGCCAAGCCCAGGGCCGTTTTAACGCAGATCTCGGGGCAGGCTTTCCGATAGGTCTTTTTCAAAGATCAATTGTTCATTTTCATAGGCTTCCAGCCGTGCGGTTAGGTGAAAATGCGTCAGATCCGATGTCATATTTGCAAAGGTTTCTGTGCGCGTTACCCAGCCCTCACGGCTGTTTTCGCAGGTCCAATGCGTGCGGGCGCTGGCGCAAAGCGGATCATCGGGGTGGATCGTCCACCATTCACGCGCGATGCTGCCATGGATTAAGCCATGCTCAAGATCGCGGGCGCTGCCAAAATCATCAATAATTTCCAAAGTGACCTCACCCGTTTCCATATTCGTGATGTGCCGGCGGCTATTTTTGGGTGCGCGCAGCTGCGCGATCCTCCAAGGGTCTGCGGTTTCGGGTGGTAAAAACTGACGTTCATCTGCATCGCCGCTTTTGCGCAGGGGCAGGTCCAAAGCTCCGCCTTTCAAGGTGATTTCAGCGGCCTCTGCTACGGGCCATAAGAGCGGCCAGTAGCTGGTTGAAATGGCCACGCGGATGGTATGACCCTTGGGCACGCGATAGGCAATTTGATCCAAAGCCAGTTCAATATCTATATCCGTGCCAGGAATTAAGGCCTCAGATTTCTCATGGCCGTTTCGGTGGGCCAGGTTCAATACACCATAGGTGATGCGGGTTGCCGCGCCATCGGGATGAATATGGTTCAAACGCACCGCGATCTGCGCAGCGGGTTTGTCAGAGCTCAGGCGCAGCTGAAGCTTAGGAGCCCCGACAATATCCATCTGCTCTTGCAGGGGCTCTGACGTAAAACAGGCTGAAAAAGCATCATCGCCGCGTTGGTCCCCCGGCATTTCTGGGCCCAACCAGATGGCGCAATATTCCCCGGATGCGGCGCCGCAGGTTTGGGGGGATTTTACCACTTCTGACAGCTTGGCAGCGTTCATACCCAAGCGATGATCAGATTGTAGATGCAAGGTGTGATGTTGCAAGCTATTGGGCCAATTTGTTTCCGCGATCCAGTGGCCGGCGCGGCTTTCATACCAGGTTTTTGGACGCACGCCTTCCATAAGATAGACGGTGTAATCTGGATCTTGTTCGATGTTTTGATCACAATTTTTCAACCAATGATCCCACCAGCGCAAGGCCTCTTGCAAGAAGCCAATCCGCGGTTCGGGCACTGCGAAATGCGGATATTTATGCACCCAGGGGCCCACGATGCCTTTCACCGGGGCGCGCAAATTTTCCACCAGATGCGACACGGCATTCTTATAGGCATCGCCCCACCCCCCTATCGCTAGGGTCGCTGCTTTAACCGCAGAATAGTTTTCACAGATTGAGCCATGTCGCCAATAGGCATCGCGGTTTTGATGGCGCAACCAAGTGATGGGCAGAAACGGTTCAGCCTCAAGCCGCTCGAGCCACAGCTTACGCCAGGCATCACCCACCAAAGCAGGATCGGGCGGGCGCGAAGAATAGGCCCACATTGTGGCGCCCCATCCTAGGTTTTCATTCAGCAAACAGCCCCCTTTGTAATGAATATCATCCGCATATCGATCGACGGTTGAGCATAAGGTGATGATCGCTTTCAGCGCCTTTGGCTGCAGGGCGGCGACTTGCAATGCATTGAAGCCGCCCCAGCTGATACCCATCATTCCCACCTCGCCGCTGCACCAGTTTTGGGTGGCCAGCCAGTTGATGGTGGCGACGGCATCTTCTAGTTCTTGCTGGGTATATTCATCTTCCATTACGCCTTCGCTATCGCCATTGCCGCGCATATCCACGCGAATACAGGCATAGCCATGCTTTGCAAAATAGGGATGAGTCAGGCAGTCGCGCGCGGTTGTGCCATCGCGCTTTCGGTAGGGAAGAAATTCCAAGATGGCGGGCACTGGATGCTGTTGGGCATTTTCAGGCATCCAAACCCGCGCCGAAAGCCGGCAGCCATCTGGCATGAAAATTTCCATATCCGGCAGTTCTTTGATTTCATATAAGTGTGACATATCACTCACCTGTCTTGGAGATGTCGATTTGCTGTAGTAGGACTGTCGCGACGCAAGCGCGGTTTTGTCAAGAATAAAGCCTAAGATTGGACAGAATCGGGGCGGTGCGGGTTGAAAGGAAGCGGCAAAATGGTCCTAAGGTCACATCTGCAGTGCTGACGCGGCTGGTGTTTATATCAGCGCTTTTGGGCTTTATCGCAGGTTTCGGCGCGCTTGTGTTATTGATGCCGCCTGCGGTGCAAGGCTCAGACATAACGCAGCTGCCAAGCGATGCGGAGCGCGGCGCAGCGGTTTTTTATGCTTCTGGTTGTGGCAGTTGTCACAGCACACCAAGCGTGGCCAGTGAGGCTGCATTGCAATTGGGGGGCGGGCAAAGCTTTGTCACGCCCTATGGCGTGTTTCGGGCGCCAAATATTTCAATGTCACAAAATTTCGGGGTCGGCCGTTGGGATTTTACGGATTTCGAAACTGCAATTCGCCGCGGAATATCCCCCATGGGGGAGCATTATTTCCCGGCTTTTCCTTATACTGCCTACCAGCATATGACGCTGCAAGATGTTTCCGATCTTTGGATGTTCTGGCAAGGCCTGCCTGCTGTTGAAACGGTGTCAGCCCCCCATGAGTTGCAATTTCCCTTTGGTTTCAGGCGGTTTGTCGGGCTGTGGAAACTATTTGTTGCAGAGCCAGATTGGCATCTGAAATCCCCATTGGATGCTGGGCAAGAACGTGGACGGTATTTGGTTGAAGCTTTGGGCCATTGCGCGCAATGTCATACGGCGCGCAACGCGCTGGGCGGCTTGAAGCGCGGGCAATGGTTAGCGGGGGCAAATAACCCCTCTGGTACGGGACGTATCCCCAATATAACGCCGGCAGCTTTAAAGTGGCGCCTTGAAGACATTGCCGATTACCTTGAAAGCGGTTTGACGCCTGATTTCGACGTTGTGGGGGGATCTATGGCCAAAGTGGTGGATAATCTTGCCAAGTTGAGCCCCGAGGATCGATTGGCGATTGCCCAGTATCTAAAAGCCTTACCATCAATTCCAACTCCGTGAAGAAATGTCAGTTGCAACGCTGGCTTAGGCTTTGCGTTGCGCCTGGCCGCGATAGGTGCGGGTACCCCCGCGCCCAGCTTTTGACCGGCCTCGCGATTTTACAGCGGCTTCGCCGGCGGCCTCAACCGCAGATTGGCGGGCCAGCGGATCATCGGCAATTGCCAGATCAACCGCCTCTAAACGTTTCACCTCATCCCGCAACCGGGCTGCCTCTTCAAATTCAAGATTCTCGGCGGCCTTTCGCATATCGTTGCGCAAACCCTCCAAAACAGTTTGCAGATTACCTCCGGCCAAAGGCGAGTCAATTTGCGCGGTGACGCGTGATTGATCCGTATCGCCTTTATAAAGCCCTGACAGAATATCTTCGACATTCTTTTTTATGGTTTGAGGCGTGATGCCATGGGTGGTGTTATACGCCACTTGCTTTTCTCGGCGGCGATCGGTTTCAGCCAAGGCGCGCTCCATGCTGCCAGTAATTCTATCTGCATACATAATCACGCGACCTTGCGCGTTGCGCGCGGCGCGGCCAATGGTTTGAACCAGTGAGGTTTCCGAGCGTAAGAACCCTTCTTTATCTGCATCTAAGATTGCCACCAGCCCGCATTCGGGAATATCGAGCCCTTCGCGCAGCAGATTAATTCCGATCAAAACATCAAAGGCACCCAACCGCAAATCGCGCAGAATTTCAATACGCTCAATCGTGTCGATATCCGAATGCATATAGCGCACTTTTATGCCTTGTTCATGCATGTATTCGGTCAGATCTTCGGCCATGCGCTTGGTCAGCGTGGTGACCAATGTGCGAAACCCATCAACCGTGACCTTGCGCACTTCATCCAGTAAATCATCCACTTGCATCTCAACGGGGCGGATTTCAATATTGGGATCAACCAACCCGGTGGGGCGAATAATTTGCTCGACAAACACGCCCCCTGTTTGCTCAAGCTCCCAAGAGGCAGGGGTGGCTGAAACATAGATGGTTTGCGGCCGCATCGCGTTCCATTCTTCAAATTTAAGCGGCCTGTTATCCATGCAAGAGGGCAGTCGAAACCCATGTTCTGCCAGCGTAAATTTGCGCCGATAATCGCCCTTATACATCGCGCCAATCTGAGGCACGCTGACATGGCTTTCATCGGCAAAGACGATTGCATTATCGGGTATAAACTCAAACAAAGTGGGGGGAGGCTCGCCCGGCGCACGCCCCGTCAAATAGCGTGAGTAATTTTCGATGCCGTTGCACACACCAGTGGCTTCCAGCATTTCGAGGTCAAAATTGGTTCTTTGCTCTAAACGCTGGGCTTCGAGCAATTTGCCTTCATTGACCAATTGATCAAGGCGCTGGCGCAGCTCGGTTTTGATGCTGATCAAGGCCTGCTGCATGGTGGGTTTCGGGGTTACGTAATGCGAATTGGCGTAGATCCGGATCTGCTCAAAAGAATTGGTTTTTTCACCGGTCAGCGGATCAAACTCGGTGATATTTTCAAGCTCATCACCAAAAAAAGATAACCGCCAGGCGCGGTCTTCGAGATGCGCTGGAAATATTTCCAAACTGTCCCCTCTGACGCGAAAGGATCCGCGTTGGAAGGCTTGATCATTGCGCTTATATTGCTGCGCAACAAGGTCCGCCATCACTTGGCGTTGATTGTAATTTTCACCGGCTTTGAGATCTTGCGTCATCGCGCCATAGGTTTCGACCGACCCAATCCCATAGATACACGATACCGAAGCCACGATGATAACGTCATCCCTTTCTAGTAAAGCGCGGGTTGCAGAATGGCGCATTCTGTCAATCTGCTCGTTTATTTGGCTTTCTTTTTCGATATAGGTATCCGAGCGCGCGACATAGGCTTCGGGTTGATAATAATCATAAAAGCTGACGAAATATTCGACTGAATTGTCGGGAAAAAAGCTTTTAAACTCTCCATAAAGCTGCGCTGCAAGCGTTTTATTGGGCGCCAGAATAATCGCAGGCCGTTGGGTTTCTTCGATTAAACGGGCCATAGTAAAGGTTTTACCGGTGCCTGTTGCGCCCAGTAGAACCTGATCGCGCTCTTGTCCTTGAATGCCCGCCGTCAGTTCGCGGATTGCGGTAGGTTGATCCCCCGCCTCCGAAAATTCTGACATCATTTCGAACCGCTTCCCCCCTTCAAGCTTGGGGCGGTTTTTCACCTCGCCGCGGATCTGTCCAATCTGGTCTTGGGTCATAAAAGAGGTTCCTTCACTTGCCTTCTAACAATAGGCCCGCCGGCCCAAAGGTCAAAGCGGTTTGGGAAGCGTCATCTATAAAACTGAGTGATTCTGGTTTTTTTTAAAACGCGTACGCTACGGGGTAAAATTGGACGGATCTTTTGCTTGTTTACCCGATGAAAATCACGCATAAGACAGGGGTTTTTTAGGAGAACATGAATGTCTGCACGTATTTTCAAACCAGCTAAAACGGCGATGTCCTCCGGGCTTGCCCGCACACATGACTGGGTCCTTGAATATACGCAATCCTCGGCGCGGGAAGTTGACCCCTTGATGGGCTGGACATCTAGCGCGGATACGCAATCGCAGGTTACTTTGCGGTTTGAGAATAAAGAGGCTGCTATCCAGTATGCCAAGCAAAAAGCTTTGGCCTATGAAGTGATCGAACCCAAGACTCGCAAGGCCAATATTCGCGCGGGTGGGTATGGCGAGAATTTTGCCACGACGCGGCGCGGCGCGTGGACGCACTAAGCGTAGGCCGCTCATAGAGACCCCATCGCCTCCCAACTACGCTTTTGTTTAGAGCCTGTTTGCTAGGCGCGGCTGCGTTTATGGCTATTGAAGCGCAGAGACGCGACCTGTATTCGCGATAAAAGCGGAAGTCTGCGCGCCGACCTTTTGCTTTAAAAGGTCAATCATTTCGTTAATCGTATTACGCAACGCGGCATGTTAAATTTGGATATCCTTGGATGATTACTTGCTTAAAATCGTAGGTTTGATATTGAATTTTCGCGAGCAAAGAAAGAGTAATCGATGAGTAAGCCCTGCATAATTTGTGTTGCGATTACGGGTTCAGTGCCAAAGAAATCTGACAATCCGGCTGTGCCTATTTCCATCGAAGAACAAGTGGAAAGCACGCAAGCGGCTTTTGAATTGGGCGCAAGTATCGCGCATTGCCATGTGCGTTTGCCCGATGGAACGCCAAGCTCGGATCCGGGCCGGTTTGCGCTGTTGATGGAGGGTATAAAAACCCATTGCCCCGGCATGATTGTTCAATTGTCAACCGGAGGCCGCTCTGGTGCGGGGCAGGAGCGTGGTGGGATGTTGCCGCTGCGCCCTGATATGGCGTCACTGACAGTGGGCTCGAATAATTTTCCGACGCGGGTTTATGAAAACCCTCCGGATTTGATCGATTGGCTCTCCAGTGAAATGCTCGCATATGATATTAAACCAGAGATAGAAGCTTTCGATTTGTCTCATTTGTATCAAACGGCGAAGATGTTGGCCGATGGCCGCCTCGCGGCGAAGCCCTATGTGCAATTCGTGATGGGGGTAAAGAATGCAATGCCTGCGGAGAAAGACGTTTTTGACTATTATATAAAAACGGTAGAGCGTTTGATGCCGGATGTTGAATGGTGCGCGGCCGGTATCGGGGCGCAGCAAATCGTTGTCAATGAATGGTCGATTGCCGCGGGTGGACATGTGCGTACTGGGTTGGAAGATAATATCAAACTTGATCGTTCAACCTTAGCGCCCTCAAATGCTGCGCTTGTTGCGCGCGCAGTTGATCTTTGCACGCGCTTCGATCGCAAGCCTGCCACCGTGCACGAGGCGCGCGCATTGCTTGGGTTGCGGGCGGCTTGATATTTGATTGGTTTGCACGGGTGTCGCATCCGTTTTGAGCCATCGCTTGGAGAATAGAAAAATGCGTCACGGCGGCCAAATCCTGATCGACCAGTTAAAAATTCAAGGCGTAGACCGGGTGTTTTGTTTGCCTGGGGAAAGCTATCTAGCAGCGCTGGACGGATTGTTTGAGAGCGGCATTGAAACGATCATCGGGCGTCAAGAAGGCGGCGTGGCGATAATGGCAGAAGCCCATGGCAAGTTAACCGGCAAGCCGGGCGTGGCCTTTGTTACGCGGGGTCCGGGCGCAACAAATGCATCCGCTGGGGTGCATATCGCGTTGCAAGATAGCACGCCGATGATCTTATTCGTGGGCCAGGTGGCCAGCGATCAGCGTGATCGGGAAGCCTTTCAAGAAGTTGATTATCGGCAGATGTTCGCGCCGCTTGCCAAATGGGTTGCCGAAATTGATCGCGTTGATCGGATTCCTGAATATATCAGCCGGGCATTTCACATGGCCGTTTCGGGGCGACCCGGCCCGGTCGTGTTGGCCTTGCCCGAGGATATGCTGGCGCAGCAGTGTGACGTGTTGGATGCAAAGCCGGCGCAACCTGCCTGCCAGGATGTCTCAGAGGCCTCTGTGCAAAAGGTGCTGACACAGCTGCAGGGGGCAGAAAACCCAATCCTTATCGCCGGGGGCGGCGCGTGGAGCGCAAAAGCCGCCAAGGATCTGGCCCGCTTTGCCGCAGCGCTTCATCTGCCCGTGGCCACATCTTTTCGATGCCAAGATTACATTGACAACCGGCACCCCAATTATGCTGGTGATTTGGGAATTGCCCCTAATCCCGCTTTGCTAAGCCGGGTGCAAAGCGCGGATTGCCTCCTGGTGCTGGGGGCGCGTATGGGCGAGATGACAACGGGCGGATATGGGCTGTTAGACATCCCAAATCCAAGCCAAACCATGATCCATATCCACAGCGATGCCAATGAGATTGGGCGCGTGTATCGCCCCCATTTGGGCTTTGCTTGTACGGCATCTCAATTCTTGGCGCAGGCGCTTAAAACCTTGCCTGCGGTGCCTGTTGCACCGCAGGCCAGCCCCGAGCATAAGGCCTATCAGGCGTGGCAAGCCCCATCCGCAACCCCGGGGGCTGTGCAATTAGAGCAGGTGATCTTGCATCTTTCTGCAACGCTTTCAGACGATGCTATTTTAACCAATGGGGCGGGCAATTACGCAGGCTGGCTGCACCGTTATTTCTGCTACAAAGCCTATCGCACGCAACTTGCGCCCACTTCTGGAAGCATGGGATATGGGCTGCCCGCGGCGGTTTCGGCAAAATTAGCACATCCGGAGCGCGCGGTTGTGTGCCTTGCCGGCGATGGGTGTTTTCAAATGAGCATGCAAGAGTTTGGAACGGCGGTTCAATACGGCGCCAATATTATCGTGATTGTGGTGAATAACGGTGTTTATGGAACCATTCGAATGCACCAGCAAAAGACATATCCTGACCGCCCTTCAGGAACAGATATCCGCAATCCAGATTTTGCGGCTCTGGCCCGCTCCTATGGAGGGTTTGGCGCAACGATCACCAAGACGGACCAATTTGCCGATGCGTTTGCCGCGGCCCGTGCGGCGCATGCCCCCGCGATATTGGATGTGCAAACGGATCCGCGCGCAGTCACCACGCGCAGCTCAACCGCGTTCTAACGTTATGGCTGCGATGAGCGGTCTGACGCAGAGCTGCGGCTTTCAGAGCGTTTGTTGAACGTAGTTTTGCTTTTAAACAATCGCCACAGGGTCCAACCGATGGTGCCTCCAAAGAAAAGCACCGCGGCGGCGACCATTTCTACTCCGGCGGCTGAACTGACGCTGCGTTGGCTCAGCGCAAAGACAAGCAGCGCGAGCGCGAGGATGGATAGAACCAACCTAAATATCAGCTCTTGGCGCGGCGGCGCGAATTTCGTCATGCGATATTTTCCTTTCCTGCGCATCGAACAGGTTTGATCGTGAGATAGCGCGCTACAGTCGGATTGCGCGGATTTACTGATTTAGGCCGCTAGCTGAGGCGATCAAAGCCGCTAAAAATTAAGCTCAACTTCGGGAAGCTCTAGCGTTTTAAGCAGATCGCGCAATTCTTGGCGGGCGGCAATATTTGACATATTCAACTGCCGCACCCCGGTATCTTTAAGATCAAGCAAGGTAAGCCCGCGCGGGAACAGCTCTCTGAAAATCACCCGCTCATTGAAACCGGGTGCAATCCGGAACCCGATCCGGTCGGCCAATTCTTCCAGTGCCTTGCTCATTTTTTGTTTATTGACCATTTGCTGCGCGCCCACGCGGTTGCGCAACACAATCCAGTCGATCGGCTTTAAACCAGCCTGCGCGCGCAATTGCCGGGCATGCCAGACCATTTCCGAATAAACAGACGGGCCGGCGATGGTTTGCCCATCACTGCTGATATGCGCCAAGAGATCAAAATCGACAAAGCTGTCATTCAGCGGGGTGATCAGTGTATCGGCAAGCGAATGGGCGACCTGGCTCAAGCGTGTATGCGAGCCTGGGCAATCTATCATAATAAAATCGCTACCGGGTTCCATCTCAACGATCGCGGCTGACAATCTGTGATCATAGATGTTTTCGTCTTCAGGTACGGCGGATTTTTCAATTTCAGGCAGGCTAAAATGTTGTGGGCTTGGGAAACTTAGCCCCGCCTCATCCTGATATTTTTTACGGTTCAAGCAATAGCGGGCAAATGTTTGTTGGCGCAGATCCAAATCAAGCCCTGCAACCCGATGGCCCATGCGCGACAGCGCGGTCGCCAAATGCATCGTGACTGTTGACTTGCCAGCGCCGCCTTTTTCATTTCCGACAACAATGATATGTGCCACTTGGTGTATCTCGCCACGTTTTTACAAGTGTTAGCCTATAAGCGCTGTCTATCTCAAGGTGAAGCCTTATCAAAAGATTATCATGCAAAGAATTCAATTTAGCCACAAAACAATGCAAGCTGGCAACGCTTTGATCCGAGCCTGATCGCTGCATCGCGCATTTTCATACAAACAAAGTTTATTGGCAAGCGTCTCGACACGTTCGTGCTCATTTGGCTTACGGGTCTTTTGCGGGTGTTGGGGGCACCAGCGGAGGTTCTGCCTCGCTTGGAGCCAACTCTTCAAAGTCAAAATTATCCAAGCGGCGCGCCCGTCTTCCAGCTTTTTCCGAGCTGATTTTGATTTCAGACAGATCTTTTGCCGCTTGACCGAAATGACGGTCAAGGTTTTCAACCCGCGTGCCTAATCTGTCAACATCTTGATATAGCAGGCCTAATTCGCGGCGGATGGATCCTGCTTGCGCGCGCATGCGGGCATCTTTGAGAATGGCGCGCATTGTATTTAACGTGGCCATGCAGGTGGTGGGGGATACGATCCAAACGCGCGCTGCAAAGCTTTCACGCACCAAATCTGGGAAATTCGCGTGGATCTCAGCGTAAACCGCTTCTGACGGCAAAAACATCAGCGCGCCATCCGCGGTTTCCCCCTCGATAATATATTTCTCGCTGATATCCTTGATATGTTTGCGCAGCGCTGTTCGAAATTGCCGCGCCGCCTCTGCCAAATCGGCCTCTGTGCTGGCCCGCCGCATCGCTTCATAAGCTTCTAGGGGAAATTTGCTGTCAATGGCGATTGGGCCAGGCGGGTTGGGAAGGTGAATAATACAATCTGCGCGCCGCCCGTTTGAAAGGGTGGCTTGCATCGTAAAACTGTCTTGTGGCAAGGCTTTGATCACGATGTCATGCAATTGAATTTCACCGAATGCCCCGCGCGTTTGTTTGTTTGACAAAATATCCTGCAAACTCAAAACATCCCCTGAGAGCTTGGTGATGTTCTCTTGTGCTTTATCAATGGTGGCTAAACGCTGCTGAAGATCCCCCAAAGATTGGGCAGTCCGGCGGGCTGAGCCATGCATATTTTCAGAGAGCTGTTGCTGAACTTGCGCAAGACGTTGCTCCATCAAGGCCAGCATGTTGGTTTGCGCCTTGGCATTGGCTTCTGACACGTGGTGTAGCCCGCCTGATAAACGCTCTTGGCCGTCACTTAGGGCCTGCAATTGTTTGACCAAAAGGCTCATTTCTTGTTCTGCAAGCCCGTTTGACTGGCCGGATTTACGCAAGGTAGAAATCCACCAAATCAAGACCGCCAGCACCAGGCCAAGCACAAGAAAAACCATCGGATTGTTTGCAAGGAGAGGCGTGTTTTCCATCAGCTACGCCCGAATAAGCGTTCGATATCCGCCAGTTTTAATTCTATATACGTTGGCCGACCATGATTACATTGGCCCGAAAGCGGCGTTTTCTCCATATCGCGCAGCAATGCATTCATTTCTTCGGGCCGCATTCTGCGCCCAGAGCGAATAGATCCATGGCAGGAAATCCGGCTCAGAATTTCTTCGATCTTGGTTTTGATTTTTTCGCTATTGCCCAGATCTTGCAGCTCATCCACCAGATCCATGATCAGGGGTTTTGCGCTCACGGGGCCCAAAATAGCCGGTGTTTCGCGCACTGCTATGGCGCTTCCCCCAAAGGCCTCAATGATCAGCCCCAGTTCGGCCAGCTCTTGGGAGCGTTGCAGAAGATCAGCGCATGTTTCAGCTGGAAGCTCAACAATATCTGGAATCAAAAGCGCTTGCGTGGCGACGCCGGTTTCCGCCATTTGTGCTTTCAGCTTTTCGTAAACAAGGCGTTCATGGGCTGCGTGTTGATCCACAATCACAAGGCCGTTTTCGGTTTGCGCAATGATGTAGTTCTCGTGAATTTGGCCTCTCGCTGCGCCCAAGGGAAAATGATCTTGTTCAGCAATTGGCTGTGAGTCACCCGCGGTTGCGGGTGTCTTTGGCTTTGCCTGCTGTGGCTCTTGCGCGACATATGAGGCGCTTGGTTCGGCAAATTCTGGGGATTGGAACCGATAGTTTTCAACTTTGCTTTTGGTCGAGAGGCGCGGCATCTGATAAACGGGCGCGCGGGGCTGGCCTGGCTTCAGCGCGTCAAGCGCTGCTGCTGCAACGGTGCTTGATGCTCGGTGTCCTTCCTCGGAAAGGGCGGCGCGCAGGCCCGAAACGATCAAACTGCGCGCTGCGGATGGATCTCGAAACCGGACTTCTGATTTTGCAGGATGCACGTTGACATCGACCAAATGCGGATCGCAGGTGATGTTGAGCGCTGCGGCCGGATGCCGATCGCGCGACAACACGTCAGAATAGGCCGCTCTTAACGCGCCATTCAACGTTTTATCGCGCACCGGGCGGCCATTGACGAAAATATATTGATTAATGGCGGCTCCGCGCGAATAGGTGGGCAATGCAGCATAGCCGGTTAAACGAAGGTGCTCGCGCTCGGTTTCGATGCGCAGCGCATTCTCGATAAACTCTTGGCCCAAGAGTTTTGACAACCGGTTTGCCAATGCCTCGAAATACGGGGCGTCTTCCGGGGCAAGCTGCAAGATCATCCGCTGCGCGCCTCCCGAGACATCTCGCAACACGAACCCGATTGCAGGCTCTGCCATGGCCAAGCGGCGAATAACATCGCTGATTGCTTGGGTTTCAGCGCGCTCGCTGCGCATAAACTTTAAGCGCGCCGGCGTGGCAAAGAATAAATCACGCAGCTCGACCACTGTGCCCGCGCTAAGCGCTGCTGGTTTTACCGCCGATTGCACGCTTCCTGAAACGGTGATTTCGGCGCCCTCATGGCCCGCAGCGCGACTGGTAATGGAAAGCCTTCCAACGGCGCCCAATGATGGCAGGGCTTCGCCTCGAAATCCGAAACTTTCAATATTCAGCAGGTCACTTCCGTCAATTTTAGATGTGGCATGGCGGGATAGGGCTAAGGGCAGATCATCCGCTGTCATGCCGTGACCGTCATCAGTGATGCGGATCAGCGTTTTGCCTCCATCGGCGATATCAATGGAAATGCGCCGTGCTCCGGCATCAATGGCATTTTCTGTCAGCTCTTTGACTGCAGAGGCCGGGCGCTCGACCACTTCGCCGGCTGCGATGCGGTTCACCGCTGCGTCATCTAACTGCCGGATCAGGGGGCGTTCTTTGAAGATATGGGGTGTCTCAGCTTGCATACCACAAGGTTTAGCATGAGTGGCGGCGATTCTTCCATCGATAATCGCATATTGTAAAACTTTGCTAGATCGCAAAATAGGGGTATTTTAAACGTTTACATGCCACGGGCTTTTGACGCGCCAGACAGGTTTGTTTTAGCTTTGAGCCGCATAGTTTGCCGCATGATCGCCGGCCCAAGCACCGGTGGCTAGGCAGGCATTTATCAGATAGCCCCCCGTTGGCGCTTCCCAATCCAACATTTCGCCAGCGCAAAAAACACCAGGTAATTTTTTGAGCATCAGGCCCGCATTGAGATCCTGCCATCGCACGCCGCCCGCTGTGGAAATTGCTTCATCCAAGGGAGCAAGCCCCGTATAGGCGAGCGGCAGGGCTTTGATCATGCGGGCCAGCGCCGCGGGGTCGGTGGGCAATGGGCGAGCCAGTTCTTGCAGCAAAGCAATCTTAACCGGGGGTAGGCGCAAGGTTTTGCGTAAAAAATTTGAGAGGCTGTTTTTGCCCTTTGGCCGCTGCAATGCCGTCGCGATCTGCGCAATCGTAAGATCTGGCGCAAGATCGATAAACAGCTTTTGGCGCTGGCGGAGCGCTGGGCTGAGCGTATAAATACCGCTGCCCTCTAAGCCCCGCTTACTTAGGATCACCTCGCCGCGGCTTTTATACCCCCCCGCTGTCAGTGCTACGGATTTAATAGGCTGGCCATAGAGTTTCTGCATATAGGGTGACCAGGCCACCTGCAGTGCCGCGTTTGAGGGCTCAAAGGGTGCGCTTGCTACGCCGTGCTGCGCCAGAATATCAATCCACTGCCCGTCAGAGCCCAGTTTTTTCCAACTGCCCCCGCCAAGCGCCAAAACCGCAACATCTGGGGTGATCTGTGCGGGTCCGCTTGGGGTTTCAAATCCAAAGCAGCCATCTTTGCTAAGCGTCCTCCACCGCGATTTCACGCGCAGTTCAGCCCCTGCATTTTGAAGACGCAGCATCCAGGCGCGCAAGAGAGGCGAGGCTTTCATAGCTTTTGGAAAGACGCGGCCAGAAGATCCGCTAAACACGTCTGCGCCCAGCGCATTCGCCCAACGCATCACGTCGGCTGGTCCAAAATCATTGAGCATGGGGGCCAATTGCGCGCTGGCGTCGTAATATTGATTTTGAAAGATTGCGAGAGGCTCATTTTTGGTCAGGTTTAAACCTGATTTTCCCGCCATAAGAAATTTTCGCCCGATAGAGGGTTTCGCGTCGAAAATCTGCACCTGCGCGCCTTGCGCCAGCAACCGCTCTGCGGCCATAAGCCCCGCCGGACCGGCCCCGATGATTAGCGCTGAATTGCTCATGCCCTCCCCCTGCAGATAGCCGATAAGCTTATCAGATCAATGCAACGCGTCTCTTTGATCATTCTGAGCAGTCTCCTTGGTTTATGACGGCGGTGCTTAACGCTTTGCGCTTAGGGTCTAAGCCTATCCGGGCTATTGATCCACCGGTATTTATCGTCGTTCAGCCTGTTTTGCGGCGCCTGCTTTTCTGAACAGCATTTCAAGCTAGATCCTTTACAGTGACGCGTAAGAGAATAAAGGCTTAGCGATGATAGAGGATCCAATCTGCCCTTTATGCGCGCGGCCTATCCCACCACACGCGCCGCAAAGCCTTCACCATTTGGTGCCCAAGCTAAAAGGCGGCAAAGGTGGCCCGACGGTTTTGTTGCATCATCAATGTCATAAAGAAATTCATGCCTGCCTTAGCGAGGCCGAGCTAGCCCGCAATTATGCCACCATTGAAAAATTGAAAACGCATCCTCGTCTGGAAAAATTTATTGCTTGGGTGGCGAAACGGCCGCCGGAGTTTTTATCCCGCACGCCCAAACGCCGCCGCTAAAGCGTGCCTCGGCTGGCGTTGCACATCGCTTTTATCGCGGCCACATGGCTGGCTTGCGCTTTGCTGACCTTTTCTGTCATCCGATAAGCTGCTGCGATAAGCGTATCTTTGGCGCATATTTGGTCGATCAACCCGGCATTCAATGCGTCTGTGGCGGTCATTTTATGACCGGCCATTAAAATTAATTTGCTTCGTGCGGGCCCAATCAGTGCGCGCAATCTTCCCGGATCGCTAGGTTGCGGTAGAAACCCGCGCTCCATTACGGGGTAGAAAAATTTGGCTTCTGGAACGGCAAGGCGTAAATCGCAGGCCAAGGCCATGCCAAACGCGCCGCCTGCTAAAGTGCCGTTTAAGGCCGCAATTGTCAGCGCCGGCAAATCGGCAATCGCGGTTGAAACGCGCTCCCAAATATCCGAGGTTGCCAATCCCAGCGCGGCTTGATCTAGATCCGCTCCGGCGCTGAATGTTTTACCTGCGCCGGTTATGATCAGAGCTTGTGCTGTTTGCGCCATCTGCACGATTTGCAAAATCTCTTCCAGCATGTCTTGCGTCAACGAATTGGCTTTATCGGGCCGATCTAAGGTTAAACGCCAAATAGTGCCGTCTTTGTGAAGCTGGATCATAGCAGGCCCAGTTTTTGGCGAAACGCGGTATCGCGCAGCGATAATTCCGTACCCAAATAAGGGTCGGCGGCGCTGGTGCACATCCAAACAAGCGCTTTGGCGGGCCAATCTGTGGCAATATGCGCCGACCAGTCAAGCTGGCTGACAGGGTTAATACCGCTGGCTTTGATGTCTTTCTGCATTTGGGTTGCAACGGTTCCCGGTGATAAGCCCATGCTTCGAATACCGTCTTTGTGATGCTCTAAATGCAAAGATTCGGTCAGCATGGCGGCCCCAGCTTTTGACGCACAATAGCCGCTCCAGCCCTCTACCGCATGATGCGCCGCGCCCGAACTCACGGTCAGGATCGTTCCTGCGCCTTGGGCCTGCATGATCGGCAGGGCCGCGCGGATGCCATAAAACACGCCTTTCAGGTTGATATCGATCATTTGTGACCACTCTTGCGGCTCGACGCTGGCCAAAGCGCTGATTGGGGCAATCACACCCGCGTTATTAATCAGAATATCAACGCTGCCAAACGCTGCTTGTGCGGCGCGGATCGCAGCGTCTACGGCCGCGTAATCGGCGACATCGCAGGCCCGCGCCATGGCGCGAGGCCCGATATCGTTCGCCAGTTCAATAATCTGAGTTTCGCTGCGCGCCAAAAGGCAAACATTGGCGCCGGCAGCGGCCAATTCCGCGGCAGTTGCCGCCCCAATGCCACGGCTGGCACCGGTGATTACAGCTGTTTTGCCGGTGAGGTCTTTCATCTATATGCTCGCTTTCAGATCTAGGGTTCGCCACGCCTATATATAGAGGCGAAGAGGCTATGGGTAGCGGGATCGGGTGTTAAACATGATCTTTGATCTCTGCTTCAGGCCGCGTGTCTTTTTCAGGCATAGGGTTTAGACGCGCAGCGCTGGCAGTCCAACACCCGTTGCCTCAAAGCCGCCATCCGCGGCAACCACTTGGCCTGTTACAAAAGAAGCTTTCTCAGAGCATAGAAAAAAGATGACTTCGCCAATTTCGCGCTCGTTGCCATAACGGTTTAAAGGGATGGCGTCATGATAGGCGTCAATAATCTCTGGGGTGTGAACGGCCATCGCCAATTTTGTGCGCACTGGGCCGGGGGCCACGCAATTGGCGCGAATGCCATATTCGCCCAATTCAATGGCTTGTTGTTTTGTAAGCTGCATTACCGCCGCTTTTGAAGTGCCATAAGCAACGCGCAAGGTCGAAGCACGCAGACCTGAAATAGAGGCGATATTGACAATGCTGCCCCGCGTGTCACGCAGCAGCGGTGTTAGGGCTTGGCTGAGGTAAAACATACCATCCAAATTCGTATCCATAACCTTGCGCCAAATGGCTGGATCGCAATCTTCAATCGGACCAAAATCAGCCACACCAGCATTGTTGACAAGGCAATCAAGTCGCCCCAGCCGGGTTTGTATCTCTTGCGCGATTTGCCCCGAGGCTTGCGGGTTAGACACGTCGAATACCAAAATTTCTGCGGCGGGAAGGTCTAGTGCAGCAGCCTCGAGTGCTTGCGCATCCCGGTCAAGCAAAACCACTTGATAGCCGTTTTCCGCAAAAATATGCGCTGTTGCCAAGCCGATGCCGCGCGCGCCCCCTGTGATCAGTGCCGTTTTCATTATCTTGGTTATCCTATTTCGCTGCACTCTGCAGCCAAGGCTACACAAAAACCAGCAGCATCTGCAATGGAAGCTTGCCTTGTTTGGGTGGGTTCACTACCTGTGTAGAAACTAATTTTGCGGGGTGTCATGTCGGGCCAATCTACCTCTTTGCCAGAATTCACTGAAAAGCTGCTTAGTGCAGCGCGGCTTGCTGGGGCTGATGCGGCGGATGCTTTGGCCAGCATGGGCAGCGCGATCGAGATCAATGTGCGCTCGGGCGTTTTAGAGCAGGCCGAGCGATCCGAAGCAATGGATTTGGGGCTGCGGGTCTTCATAGGTCAACGGCAGGCGGTGGTCTCTGGATCTGATCTGCGCGATGACACGCTGAGCACCATGGCCGAGCGGGCCGTGGCCATGGCCAAAGAAGCCCCGGATGATCCCTATGCGGGGCTGGCGGCGCCCGAACAGCTGGCCATGGATTGGAATATAGAGGAACTTGAACTTTATGACGCGCAGCCGGAACCCTCTGCTGCCGCATTAGAGGCAGATGCGCTTGCGGCTGAAGCTGCAGCGCTGCGTGTGGCGGGGATTGAACAGGTAGATGCGGCCTCGGCCTCTTACGGCTCTGGCCAGGTTCATTTTCAAACCAGCGCTGGCTTTGCGGGCGGGTATCAGCGCAGCAGCCGGTCAATTTCCTGCGTGGCGATTGCTGGTACCGGTCTGCAGATGGAACGTGACTATGATTTTGACAACCGTATTTTTCAAGAAGATCTGACCGATCCAGCTGAAATTGGGGCAAATGCCGGCGCGCGGGCCGTGGCCCGGCTTAAGCCATCAAAGCCGCCCACTGGGCAGTTTCCCGTTTTGTTCGATGAGCGCGTTGCCTCCAGCCTGATCGGGCATTTTTTGGGCGCTATCAATGGCGCCTCTGTGGCGCGCGGCTCGTCTTGGTTGCTGGAGGGCTTGGGTCAACAAGTGTTTCCAGATGGGACGCAGCTGATCGAAGATCCGCATCGCCCGCGCGTGGCGGGATCGCGCCCCTTTGACGGGGAAGGCTTGCCGACGCAGCGGCGCGCTCTTGTTGAAAATGGGGTGCTAACCGGGTGGACCTTAGATCTGGCTTCTGCGCGGCATTTATCGATGCCGCCCACGGGCAATGCGTCGCGTGGAGTCAGCTCGCCCCCCAGTCCGAGCAATTGGAATATCACCTTGATGCCAGGGCTGCATACTCAGGCCGATTTGATCCGCGATATGGGCAAAGGCTTGCTGGTCACGTCAATGATTGGGTCCACCATCAACCCTAATACTGGTGATTATTCGCGCGGCGCCGCTGGCGTTTGGGTGGAAAATGGTGTGATCAGTCATCCGGTGAGCGAATGCACGATCGCGGGCAATTTACGCGACATGCTGCGCGGCTTCATCGCCGCTAATGATGCGCGCGCGCATCTGTCTCGACGCGTTCCTTCCCTGTTGATTGATGGAATGACTATTGCCGGGGGTTGATCTTCAGCTTTTGCTGGCGGCTGCGCAAAAAGCGGGTGAAATTGCGCAGCGCTATGCCCGAAATGGCGCCCAAGCTTGGGAAAAGCCTGATCACTCTGGGCCCGTTACCGAAGCGGATTTAGCGGTTAATGCTATGCTATTTGATATGCTTGGATCGGCGCGGCCAAATTATGGTTGGCTGTCTGAGGAAACGGAAGATGATCAAAAGCGTCTCGGTGCAGAGCATTGCTTCGTGATTGATCCGATCGATGGGACGCGAAGTTTTATCGCAGGTGAAAAGACATGGGCGCATTCATTGGCCATCACCACTGGATCTAATGTCACCGCTGCGGTGATTGCCCTGCCTATGCTAGGTTTGACCTATTATGCAGAACAAGGGTCAGGCGCGTTTCTCAATCAGCAAGCGATCAACGTCTCTGATTGCAGGCAGCTTGACGAGGCCACCGTGCTGGCCGCAAAACCTGCTTTGGACGCACAGAATTGGCGCCTTCCGCTGCCGGCGGGCCTGCAGCGGCGGCACAAGCCATCATTGGCGTATCGCATGGCGTTGGTCGCACAGGGGGAGTTTGACGCAATGATCACGCTGCGTGACACTTGGGATTGGGATATTTGCGCCGGAGCTCTCATAGCCGCAGAAGCAGGAGCCCGCGTCAGTGACAAAGCGGGCAACCCGCTTTCTTTTAATCGCTCAGAGGTAACATCATCCGGTGTTTTGGTCGCAAGTCCGCCGCTACACCAGCAGTTTAAAGACGCTTTAGATCTTTAGAAGCGGTTGCATCAATTTATGCAGCAATCCGGTAAATTTTAAAGGCGCCTCGGTCACGGCCAGGCAGATACAACTGGTCCCATCAGCTGCAACCGGCGTATGGCTGACATCGCTGGTGGCCACTTCGATATCACCCCTACTGAAATAATCAGTCTCATCCGCAAACGCGCCTTGAAGCACCAATGTCAGCTCTAAGCCGCTATGGCTATGATTGGGGACGGCCGTGCCCGGCGGAATGTAAAGCAACCGCGCGCTGCCCGCACCAGTGGTTTCCAGAACAGATTGTTTGACGCCCATTCCGATCGGTTGCCATTTGATCGCATCAAGATCAGTTCCGATGTAATCTGCCAAAGGCGCCGGCACGTTTGAGACCTTGGCGGCTTGCAGCTTTTCTTCGGGCGGATGCTGTTCGATCAGCGCCATCGTCTTTGCCAAGGCATCCGACGAGAGCGCCGCGCCTTCTGTATCCTCCAGCAGCGCCCCGCCTATGGCGTTATAGCTTTCCAAGGCGGCCCGGCACTGGTCGCAGAGCGAAATATGCGTAGCCACAGCCACCGAAAAACTTTCTGCCAAATTGCCCGACGCATAAGCGATCATCAGTTCTTCGGTCAGGTGGTGTTTAATCTTCGTCATTTTGTTTTCATTTCTCATGTCATAGAATGGCGCAACCGCTCAAGGGCTAATCTAATTCGCGATTTGATTGTGCCAAGGGGTAGACCTGTTACATCTGCTATTTCGCTATGCGACATATCTGCAAAATATGCGCGTTCCAGAAGCAAACGCTGCTTCTCTGGCAACTGCTCGATCGCATTGCCCAGTTTTTCACTTTCCTGCTGAAGACCAATCACGTCTTCTTGGTCTGGCTCATGTTCTGGACCCCAGCCAATATCTTCCGGTTCGGGGCGGCGCTGCTTCCTAATTGCATCGATTTTTTTGTTGCGCGCGATCGTGAACATCCACGTCGCGGCGCTGGCCCTGCTGGGATCAAACATATGCGCCTTGCGCCATACGGTTGCCATCGCCTCTTGCGCATGCTCTTCCGCAGAGGCGTGATCACTGCCAGACTTTATCAAAAATGCTTTGATGCGCGGAGCAAATTCGTTGAAAAGACGCTCGAAAGCAGCCGTGTCTTGGCTTTCGCCAACCGCTACCAAATCGTGCGACCACTTGTTTGATACATTTTTCTGCGGACGATCCGACAAATTTGATGCCTTTCGAGGCGCTGAAATAGCGTCATTGCTGTCTCTCTCGCTATCATAAGAGAAAACATCTGGCGAGCCTTCAAAGCCCGCAACGCTATTTTGCCGCATATCCACATAGACTGCTACGGCGCATGGCGCAAACCGGATCACATATTTATCGAATTTACTTTTCATCCAAGTCAAAAACCTGCACGTAGATATTTAAAAGATATCGGAGAGACGAATGACTATTGCGCCGCAGGGCCTAAACGGGCCGCGAATAGCAGTGATTGGCGGCGGAATTTCGGGCATGGGCGCCGCGTATGCCTTGTCTGACTCGCAGAATGTAACGCTTTATGAGGCTGCGCCGCGGCTCGGGGGGCATGCGCGCACGGTGATTGCGGGCAAAGCTGGCACTCAGCCTGTGGATACAGGGTTCATCGTTTTCAATTATGCCAATTATCCCAATATGGCAGATCTTTTTGATGCTCTGAACGTGCCGGTGGTCAAAAGCAATATGAGTTTTGGAGCATCATTGCGCGGCGGGCGCATCGAATATGGTTTGGCAAATTTCAGCGCAATCTTTGCGCAAAAGCGCAACTTAGCAAATCCGAACTTCCTGCGCATGTTGCGCGACATTTTAAAATTCAATGCGCGTGGTTTGGAGCTTGCGCAGGATCCCACAATGACAATTTCAGAGTTTTTGCAACGGCTCGGGTCAGGCCCTTGGTTTCGCGATTACTATCTTTTACCGCTCTCTGGCGCCATTTGGTCAACACCAACTGAGAAAATTTTGGATTTTCCAGCTCGCGCGATGCTGCAATTTTTTGAAAACCATGCGTTGTTAAGCCATACAGGCCAGCATCAATGGTACACTGTTCAAGGGGGATCTCAGGAATATGTTCAGCGTCTTGAGGCCGCTTTGGTGGATCGCGGCGTGGCGGTGCGCGTCAAAACACCGGTATCATCGGTGATCCGCCATGACCGGCAGGTTGAAATCCGCAGCGCTGGGCACCCTCCCGAGTATTTTGACGAGGTGGTCTTTGCCACGCATAGCGATGACAGCCTGCGCCTTTTGGAGGATCCAAGCGCTTTTGAGGCTCAGGCGTTGGGCGCGGTGAAATACCAGCCAAACAACATCACATTGCATTGCGATGAACGCATAATGCCAAAGCGCAGGGCCTGCTGGTCGAGTTGGGTTTACACAGAAACCGAAGATAAAACATCAGACCAGATTGACCTGACATATTGGATGAACTCGCTGCAGCCTATCCCGTTGGATGATCCGCATTTTGTGACATTGAATTCAACACGGCCTATTCGCGAAGATAAGATTTACGACCAGGTGACCCTGCGCCATCCGGTTTACGATTTACACGCGCTTGCCGCGCAGGAAAAAATTGCTACGCGCAACGGAACCAATCGCACGTGGTTTTGCGGGGCTTGGATGAAAAACGGGTTTCATGAAGATGGTCTGTCAAGCGGCTTGGACGTCGCCCAATCTATCATTTTGAAATCAGCGCTTGCCGTTGCGGCAGAATGAGCGCGATTGAGCATATCAGAGGTAGTACGTGGCATGGGCGTAAAGGCGATCTCAAAAATGCGTTTCGCTATAGCATCGATTATCTTTGCCTTGATATAGAGAACGCCCCCCCCAAAAAAGGGATTTTCAAGCGTGATAGCGGGTGGCTTTTTGGGCTTTATGGAAGCGATCATGGCGGCCCTGTAGGGGATGGCCGAGGTGCGGCGTGGGTGCGTGATGTGGCTGCTGGATATAATATTGAGCTGCCGGGTAAAATTTTGCTTCTCGCGCAACCTAGGATATTTGGGCATGTCTTTAATCCGGTCAGCTTCTGGCTGTGTTATGACGCGCAAGATCGATTGTTTTTAGTGATCGCGGAGGTAACCAACACGTTTGGAGATCGTCATTCTTATCTGTGTAAACATACGGATTTAAGGCCAATACAGCCCAGTGATCGTTTGAAAGCGGATAAAATTTTTCATGTCTCACCCTTTCAACCCATACAAGGGGCTTATGAATTTCGCTTTGATATTCGTCCGGAAAAAATTGGGATATGGATTGATTTACAAATGCCACAGGGCGGCGTGATGGCCACTTTAACCGGCCCGCGCCGCGCATTAAGCAATTTTTCCATTTTAGGCGCTTTGCTGCGCCGGCCATTTGGATCGCGGCGGGTGCTGGGGCTGATCCATCTTCAGGCGTTGCGGCTGTGGTGGAAAGGCGCGAAATACCGCCCGCGTCCGACGCCGCCAAAAGCCGAGATTTCATAGTGCCGGGGCGCCGGCTTGGTGTCTTTTCATCATATGGCGTGTTCGCCATGATGTTGGGCGCGGCAGGATTGCCGATCTACATTCATGCTCCTAAATATTTTGTTGATCAATATGGCGTAAGTCTAAGCACGCTGGGGTTGGCCTTATTTGCGCTGCGATCCTTGGATTTTGTTCAAGATCCCATTCTGGCAGCTTTGGCGCAGCGCAGCCGAGAGCGGGGCCAATGGCCAATTTATGCCTCAATTTTACTTTTGGGATTGGGGATGCTGGGCCTCTTTGCGCTTGCGCCGCCGTTTTCCGCAATCATTTGGTTTAGCCTCTGTTTGGCAATGGTTTTTTCGGCGTTCAGCTTTCTAAGCATTCGCTTTTATGCAAATGGCGTGCACGCGTTCGGGGCAGAGGGCCAGCTGCGCCTTGCACGCTGGCGCGAAACGGGCAGTTTATTGGGCATATGCGTTGCTGCGATTGCTCCAACGCTCTTGCTCAATTTCTCAGCTCAGCCCTTTGCGGCCTTTGCTATGGGCTTTTGCGGCCTTTGCCTGATGGCAGGCATTTTAATGCGGGGATATTGGCATCCCATGGCGCAGGCACCGGCGCCGGTTGGTATAGCCATGGTTCTCTCAGATCGCCAATTGCGCCATTTTCTGCTGCTTGCGATGTTGAACTCTGCGCCCGTGGCGGTGAGCTCGACTTTATTTTTATTCTATGTGGAAAGCCGGTTGGGGGCGGCAGATTGGGCCGGAGCGTTATTGATCCTATTCTTTTTGGCTGCGGCTGTCTCAGCCCCCATTTGGACTTATTTGGCAGCGCATTTTGGGCCAAAGCAAGTTTTGCTTCTGGCGATGAGCGCGGCGATTGTAGGTTTTTTTTACGCTTATTTTTTGCAGGAGGGTCAAATTCTTGCCTTTGCGCTTATCTCGCTGGTAAGCGGTGCGGCGCTGGGGGCTGATATGACGCTGCTACCGGCGCTTTTTGCAAGCCATTTGGCAAAACGTTCTGACGGTGCAGAGATTGGGTTTGGGCTTTGGAATTTTGTGTCCAAAATGACATTGGCCTTTGCCGCGGTGCTGGTTTTGCCACTGCTTGAATGGTTTGGGTATCAACCGGGGCTGACAAATGCACAAAAGGGACTAACTGCTTTATCAGCGGGGTATGCGCTTTTGCCCTGTCTCCTCAAGATTTTGGCAATAGTGGCATTGGTGCGATTGCCGATGCAAGGGCATAGAAAATGAGAGATTTTAAATCTAAGCGGTATTGGCTGATTGGTGCGAGCGAAGGCTTGGGCGCCGCTTTAGCGCATGAGCTCAGCGCTGCCGGCGCAGATTTGATTTTATCGGCGCGCAACGAAGAGGCGTTGCATGCACTGGCGGAAAGCTTGCCCGGGCAGGCCGAGGTGGTTCCAATTGATGTGCGTGATATGGACAGCGTTGAGCGCGCAGCTCATTCTGCAGGGTCACTGGATGGTTTGGTCTATTTGGCGGGCGTGTATTGGCCCTTTGCGGCGCAAGCTTGGCATGTCGAGCAGACCATTGCGATGTGTGATGTTAACTTCACTGGCGCGGCTCGGGTTTTGGGGCAAGTTGTGCCGCAATTTGTTGCCAAGGATAGCGGGCATATTGTGATTACCGGCAGTATTGGCGGGTTTCGCGGATTGCCAAGCGCGATTGGATATAATGCGTCAAAGGCGGGCGTGATGACCTTGGCTGAATCGCTTTATTGCGATCTCAGGCAGAGCGGTGTGTGCGTCCAATTGGCAAATCCTGGATTTATCAAAACCCGCCTGACCGATAAAAATAAGTTTAACATGCCTTATATTATGCCGCCGGAGCAGGCTGCTAAGATCATGTTGTCCCATATGCAGAGCCACCGGTTTAAAAAGAGTTTTCCAACCTTCTTTAGCCTACTGTTCCGCGCAGCAAATTTTCTGCCAGACTGGCTGTATTACCGGCTTTTTTAGCCAGAGACTTTGTGCTTAAGCCGCACCAGTAGACGAATATGGGCTGCGTTATGCGCGATGTCTTTCTTGATCGCCGGGGCCCTTCAAGCAATCTTGCAGACTTTGTAGGCTCAATCTGGGGAAGCCTTCTAGTGTCGCGTGCTAAAGCTGTGCAATATGGTGGCGATATGTCGTTTCGGCACGGCTCCAAACGCTATTTTCATCTGAGTTTTCTGCCAAGAGCTGCTCTAAATAGGGCCGCAATTGCTGGGCAAAATCTTCAGAGCTTTCGCGGGGTAAAAGCGATGGCAGATTGTCGATGGCCATCACGTCTAATACCGGGGTCTTTGCGATCCGCTGCGCTGGTTTGTCCCAATCGGTGGCCTGTGTGTAAATAGGTAGCGGGTTGTAATCGCTATCTGGGTCGCAAGCGATATCTGCCACCACGCGCAGCAAACGGGGTTGCGCCACGCTGGCCTTATCCAAAAACACGGGTGCGCCGGGCTGCGCTAAGATACAATTGAACAGAATGGAATGTTGCAAGATCTGTGGAAATTCAGCGCGTCCTGCCGTGTCGTCTAAATCCCATTTGGTGATTTTCAGGCCCAGCGCATCGCATAAATCGCTTACCCCGGCCCCCACGCGTCCCAAAGCCCCGATCACCAAGCCCGTGGGGGGGGGCATCTTCACCCCAGAAAGCGTCTGACGAAGATCATTCAGCAGCGCCTGATTATTTTGATATGCGTCTAACTTTTGGCAAATCTCGCCGCGTTCTTGCGCCGCCCAACATTTCAGCGCCACGGCAGCCCCTGCATAACCAGCCCAATAGCCAAAAGCTGCAACGCGCCGGTTTTTGGTATCAACCAAATATTCAAGATCCAGCAAAAGCCCGCCCCCGGCTTTGAACCTGTTTAAAAGAGCCTGCCCAGCATGTTGGCCTTTGTAGGCATGGCCGAACATAATATGGCGATGAAGCAAGGCTTCTTTGCTTTGAGGCAATTCTTTTAATCCCAATATGAATGCGTCGCGCGGGGCGCCTGGCCAGCTGGCGTGATCTGCGATTTTGCATCCGGCTCTGGCATAGTCATCAACGCTAAAGCAGCGTTTCTCGCATGCCTCAACCGTGATGTTCATCCCCATATTTTTCAAGTGCTGCGCGCCTTTTGGCGTCAGCGCCACCCGTTGTTCATTGGCGCGTTGTTCGGCGCGTAGCCATAAATGGGTCATTTTTTTCTTACCTAAATATAGGTTTGGGCATTGGTTCGATCGGCGGGTTCTAAATGCGGCTTTGCCGCAAATTGGGTGAGCGTAAGATCTGCATTGAAACGTTGAAATTGGCTAAGGCTGGTATGACCAACCGCCATAAATAATTTGACGCGATGGGCTGCGTCAGTGTTCAGCGTGTCGCCCGCTAATGATGCGATCACGCCCGTTGAGGATACCAATAAGCTAGGCGTTTGTGAGGCCAAACCTTCTAAAATCACCGATCTAATGCGCTGATGGAAAGAGGTATAGCTTTCTAAAGCTGGATCCAATTTGTCGGCTTTCCAATATTCAAGCATGGTTTGCAGATGCTGTGCAAAAGCGGTTTGGGTTTCAGGATATGGAATGTTATGCGCGCGCTTGAGACAGTCTGCCATGCCAAAATAATTCAGCTCGTTTAAACGGGGATCTTGCAGATGGGGCAGATCAAATTGATTCACGCCGTTGGCGGTTTCGATTTGGCGTTTTAAAGTGCCCGAAATGATCTTTTGAAACGGCATATATGTGTCTTTTAGATGCGCACCAAGCCAGCGCGCTTGCTGATGCCCAAGCGCGCTCAACTTGTCATAGCTGGCCTCGTCGCGGGCGCCGGTATTGGCCTGTCCATGGCGTATAATTGTGACCGTTTGCATCGTGAATTCCTTATTCGAAGCCTGCGATGAAATCATGAAACCGAAAGGAAGAAAACCCTTATCTCAGCAATCTGTTGAAAGGGAATTAGCGGCTTTCTTATGCGTGTTGTGTTTGATTTGTGCCTTCTGTCCGTTCAAAAAAACATCACTATTGGGTGCGATAAACGGAGGCAAATCGTAAAAAATGTCGCCTATCGGAAACAGGCTTGGCGCAAAATCATGCCCCAGTGTCGGGATTGGCGCTCTCTTTTTACGGTGGCTATGGTGTAGAAAGATAGCAGATTAAGGAGGCATCTCATGTCTGACACCATTCGATTTACGCTTGACGGGCAGCCGGCTTCCGCGGCGCCGGGTATGACCATTTGGGAAGTGGCCAATGGCCAAGGATTGGTGATCCCGCATTTGTGCCACAAACCTGCACCTGGCTATCGGCCGGATGGCAATTGTCGCGCCTGCATGGTGGAAATCGAAGGAGAGCGCACCTTGGCGGCCTCTTGTATCCGCGAGCCGCAAGAAGGAATGGTGGTGACAACGAATTCTCAGCGCGCCAGTTCTGCGCAGAAAATGGTTGTTGAAATGCTGCTTGCCGATCAACCCGCCCGGGAAGAGGCCCGTGATAAATCAAGCCATTTATGGGATATGGCCGATCTGCATGCGGTGCAAGACAGCCGGCTGCCCGCGTTGGAGCCTGAGCGGGTTCCTTTATTGGATGACAGTCATCTGGCGATGCGGGTGAACCTGGATGCGTGCATTCAATGCGGGTTATGCGTGCGCGCCTGCCGCGAAGTGCAAGTGAACGATGTGATTGGTATGGCCGGGCGCGGCCATGACAGTTATCCCACGTTTGATTTTGCCGATCCGATGGGTGAAAGCACTTGCGTTGCTTGCGGCGAATGCGTGCAAGCCTGCCCCACTGGCGCCTTAATGCCGGCCACTGTGCTTGATGAGGATCAAACCGGCGATAGCCAAGATTATGACCGGGAGGTGGACAGCATATGCCCCTTTTGCGGTGTTGGCTGTCAGATCAGCTTGAAGGTTAAAAACGATAAAGTGAAGTTTGTTGAAGGGATAAATGGGCCGGCCAATGAGGGGCGCCTTTGCGTCAAGGGCCGCTTCGGATTTGATTATATCCATCATAACCACCGTTTGAGCAAACCGCTAATTCGCCGTGATGATGCCCCTGCAAAAGGTTTGAATGTGAGCCCTGATGATTGGCAGGAGGTGTTCCGCGAAGCCAGTTGGGATGAGGCGCTAGACGCGGCGGCTTCTGGTTTGCTCAACCTACGATCTGAGCATGGTGGGCGGGCCGTGGCCGGGTTTGGCAGCGCCAAATGCACCAATGAAGAGGCGTATTTGTTCCAAAAAATGATCCGTCAGGGCTTTGGCCATAACAATGTTGATCACTGCACGCGGCTGTGCCATGCCTCTTCGGTGTCGGCGCTTTTGGAAAATGTTGGATCGGGCGCGGTTACGGCGACGTTTAACGAAATTGAAAATGCCGATGTGGCGATTGTGATTGGCGCCAACCCGATTGAAAACCATCCCGTTGCCGCCACATATTTCAAACAATTTACCAAACGTGGCGGCAAGCTTATTGTAATGGATCCTCGCGGGCAGGCTTTGAAGCGTTTTGCAACGCATATGCTGCAATTTAGGCCCGGTGCAGATGTGTCGATGCTGAATGCGATCATGCATGTGATCGTTGAAGAAGAGCTTTACGACCAGCAATATATCGAAGCCTATACCGAGAATTGGGAGGCGGAAAAAGCCCATTTGAAAGATTTCAGCCCCGAAAAAATGGAGGGCATTTGTGGCATTGACGCGGAGACTTTGCGCGCTGTGGCGCGTTGCTTTGCCGGTGCAAAGGCGGGTATGATTTTCTGGGGTATGGGCGTGTCGCAGCATATCCATGGTACGGATAACAGCCGCTGTTTGATTTCCCTGGCGCTGATGACGGGCCAAGTTGGGCGGCCCGGCTCGGGTTTGCATCCTTTGCGCGGCCAGAATAATGTACAAGGCGCTTCGGATGCCGGCTTGATCCCAATGTTTCTACCCGATTATCAAACCGTCACGAATGATGGCGTGCGCAGCGCATTTACCTCTGTTTGGAACTCGGATGATTTTTCGGCAGAAAAAGGCCTTACCGTGACAGAAATTATGGATGCGGTTCATGATGGGGATATTCATGGCATGTATATTTTGGGGGAAAACCCCGCAATGTCTGACCCGGATGTCGAACATGCTCGTCATGCATTGGCCAAACTGTCGCATTTGGTCGTGCAGGATATTTTCCTGACCGAGACCGCGAATTATGCCGATGTCATTTTGCCTGCCAGCGCGTTTGCGGAAAAAGCAGGAACCGTGACCAACACCAACCGGCAAGTGCAGATGGGGCGCCCTGCAGTGCCGCCCCCGGGTGAGGCGAAGGAAGATTGGTGGATTGAAACCGAATTGGCAAAACGTCTTGGGCTGGATTGGAGCTATACCAGCCCCAAAGAGGTTTTTGCTGAAATGAAGCTGAATATGGGCTCACTGAATAATATTACATGGGATCGGCTGGCGTCAGAAAATGCCGTCACATACCCCTCGTTAAGCCCAGAGGATCCGGGCCAAAGCATCGTGTTTGGTGATGGGTTTCCGCGCGCGGATGGGCGTGCCCGCTTCACTCCTGCGCATGTCATTGCCCCGGATGATGTGCCCGATGCTGAGTATCCAATGATTTTGACCACAGGGCGGCAATTGGAGCATTGGCATACCGGTTCGATGACCCGGCGGGCAAAAGTGCTGGATGCGGTTGAGCCCGAGGCCAATTGCTCTATGCATCCCAAAACCCTGCGAAAGATGCAGGTTGCGCCGGGGGGGATGGTGCGGCTGAGCACCAAACGGGGAAGTTTGGTGATCATGGCGCGCGCAGATCGTGCTGTGGCCGAGGATATGGTGTTTTTACCCTTTGCCTATGTGGAAGCGGCCGCCAATATTCTGACCAATCCCGCGGTAGATCCTTTTGGCAAAATTCCGGAATTCAAATTTAGCGCCGTGCGCGTTGAAAAAGCAGAAGACAGCTCTGTTGCCGCCGAATGAAGCGTGTCGGTTGGGTTTGTTCTGAACGCATTGCTGCGCGGGTTGGCTAATAGCCAGCTGCTGCATCGGCCAGATGCAAGAAGGGCAGGCTGGCCTCGCCGCGCTGGATGTTTTCAACGATGACGGTGCATGCGGTTTCAATGCGCGTGGCTGAGGCAATATGGGGCGTGACCGTGATCTTGGGATGGGCCCAAAACTGATGCGTTACCGGCAAAGGCTCTTCGCGAAATACATCCAAAGTGGCATGGCCCAACTGGCCTGAGTGAAGCGCCTGTAAAAGCGCATCATCTTCGATCAAGGGGCCGCGACCGGGGTTGATAACAACCGCGCCCGGGGCCATTTTTGAAAAGGCATCTGCATCTAATATGTTTGCCGTTTCTGGCGTAGAGGGCAATAGCAATACGGTTATTTCGGTGTCTTGTAGCGCTTGGTTAAACCCGTCGCTGCCATGAAAGGTTGCGATATTCTCAATGGTTTTTGGTCTCCGACTCCATCCGCGAACCGAAAACCCCAACCCCGCCAGCGTGGTTGCGCAGGCGGCGCCCAAAGCTCCAAGGCCTAAAATAGTAACTGTGCGATCCTTGGCCAAAGGTGGTATGGCGCTGCGCCAGAGACCATCTTGACCAAGCACATGCGCATCTGTTCCCAAATGATGGCGCAGCACATGCCCTGTCACCCATTCGACCATGCCTTGGGTCATGCCGCTATCGACCATTCTGGTCAGCGGCATCGTCAGGCTTTTATTACCAATGATGGTTTCCACCCCTGCCCATAAGCACAGCACGGCTTTGCAGCGAGTGTAGGGCTTAAAGTCGCTCAATCCGCTGCTTGGCGCGTAAACGATATAGTCTACCTGCTCGGGGGAAATATCCTCAGCCAGATGATACTCCAGCCCTGTTTTCTGAAGCGCGTTGCTGAGGGGGATTTCATAGTCTTGCCAACTGTTTGGGCCACCTTTAAAGAGGATCTGTGTGGTCATAATTTTTCCCTTGGTCGATGCACATGTGCAGATTGAATTAGCCCAAACCCTACCAATAAAACCAGCATTGCAGAGCCACCATAGCTTACCAGAGGTAGGGGCACGCCCACCACCGGTGCCATGCCCATCACCATCGACATATTAACGGCAAAAAACAGAAAAAATGTCACAGAGATGCCTTGGATCAGCAAGCTAGAAAACCGATCAATGCTGCGCAAAGCGGCAATCAAACAGATCATTAATATAGCCACATACATGGCCAGAAGCGACAGGCCGCCGATAAAGCCAAATTCTTCGGCGAGCGTTGTGAAAATAAAATCTGTATGTTTTTCAGGCAGGAAGTTTAATTGAGATTGGGTGCCCTGCATAAAACCGCGGCCCGTCCATGCGCCAGAGCCCAGCGCGATTTTGGATTGAGTGATGTGATAGCCGGCGCCCAAAGGATCGCTGGCGGGGTCTAAAAACGTGTCGATACGCCTATATTGATAATCTTCCAAAATTTGCCAGGCTTTGCCACGGCTTTGAAAAACGGCCGTTACCAACCCCACCCCTGCGGCAATAACCGATAAGAAATAGCCCCAATGCACCCCGGCCAGATACATGACAGCGCCGCCCGATATTAGCAAAAGCAAGGCGGTCCCCAGATCCGGTTGGCGCAATACGATCAATGTGGGCAGCAGGATAAGACCCACCGGTAAAATCACCCAAATCGGGCGAGACATACGCGCCCTGGGAAGCATGTCATAATAGCCGGCCAAGGCCATGACCAATGTGATTTTTGCAAGCTCTGAGGGTTGCAAACGCATAAAGCCTAGATCAATCCAGCGTTGGGCGCCCATACCCTTAACGCCAAATAATTCCACCAAAAGCAACAAGATAAGGGAAAGTGCATATCCCACGAAAGACAGGTTGCGCCAAGCCCAGATCGGGGTCATCGCGATCACAAGCATGATTAAAAAACCAAGTGCAAAGCGTTTCATTTGGGGCTCTGCCCAAGGCCGCAGAGATCCGCCTGCGACCGAATAGAGCATCAAAAAACCAAAGCCAGCGGCGCTAATGATTAAAATTGTCAGGGGCCAGTTTAAATATAGGATTTTGCGCATCCCAGTGGGCACTGAGCGAACGCGGTATTCAAGATAACTCATACACGGCCCCTCTGAAACCGCTCTAACCGCGGAAGGGTTTTGCGCAGATCTGCTTGTTGCTTTTTGATCTTATCGCGATCTTTGGTTGGATAAGCAGAAAGCGGTGGTTGATCGCCGTAAAGCGCTTGTAGCGTGATATCGCGCGCCAGTGGCGCGGCTGTTGCAGATCCGCTTCCACCATGTTCCACCACCACGGCTACGGCGATTTTCGGCGCATCAAACGGTGCAAAATTCACAAATAAGGCATGGTCGCGCTTGTTCCATTCAAGCTCTTCATTTTTGGACACGCCGCGGCGCCGTTCGCTTTCAGTAATGTTCCGCACTTGGCTGGTTCCGGTTTTACCGGCCATGCGCATTGACTGCTCGATAATCCGTGACCCATATGCCGTTCCACGCCGATTATTGCTCACCTCATACATTGCGCGGCGCAGAAACCGCAGATTGTTTTCATTCAGACCCAAAGATCCGGGTTTTGGATCGGTGATCGTTGCACCGGCTTGGGCTTTTATCAAGCGCGCCTGAATATTCTTACCGCTTGCAATGCGCGCGGTCATCACCGCCAATTGTAGTGGAGAACTGAGCACAAAGCCTTGGCCAATTGATGCGTTGACCGTATCCCCGATCACCCACTCGGAGCCCCGATTTATCAATTTCCAATCTTTATTAGGGCTGAGGCCCGTGGTTTCGGCCGACATTGGGATATTGTGTTTGACGCCAATACCCAGCTTTGTTGCCATCGCAGAAATTTTTTCGATCCCCAGTTTAAGCGCAAGATCATAATAAAAGACATCACAGCTTTCGCGCAAGGATTGTTCTAAATTGACTTGCCCGTGCCCCCCTGTTTTCCAGCAGTGAAATTTCCGATTTGAAACATCCAGATGGCCGGGGCAAAATACGCGCGCATTGGGATCTAAAATACCATCTTCCAAACCGGCAAGCGCGGTGACCATTTTAAAGGTTGAGCCGGGCGGATACGCATCTTGCACGGTTTTAGAGGCCAAAGGGCGATGGTCATTGTCGCGCAACACGCCATAATCATCAAAAGAGATACCACGGACAAATTTGTTGGGATCGTAGCTTGGCGAAGAGGCAATCGCCAAAATATCGCCTGAGTTACAATCCATAACGACAGCTGAGGCGCTTTCTTCACCCAGCCGCGCCTGGACATAATTCTGCAACCCTGCATCAACGGTGATCTGTAAATTACGTCCAGAATTACCCTCGCGGCGTTCTAGCTCGCGCATCACGCGCCCTTGCGCGTTCACCTCAACATGTTTGGCGCCCGCCCGCCCGCGTAAATCTTCTTCATATTTGGCTTCAACGCCCACTTTTCCGATTTGAAAGCGTGGGATGCGCAACAGCGGGTCTGGATCTTCAGAGCGATTAAGGTCGCGGTCACTTACCGGCCCAACATACCCCACGATATGAGCAAAATTCGGACCTAAAGGATAATGCCTCGACAGCCCAACCTCTGGTGTGATGCCGGGCAAAGATGGGGCATTTATGGCCACTTTGGCAATGTCTTCCCAGCTGACGCGATCAATGATCGTGACAGGTAGAAAGGGCGCGCTGCGCTGTGTTTCTAACACGCTACGTTCTATATCTTCTGCGCTGAGCGTGATAAGCTGCGCCAATTGCACCAGTAATTTACGTACGTCGCCGGCGTCTTCTTTCACCAATGTGATGCGATAGCTTTGTTCGTTGCGCGCTAGGAACACGCCGTTGCGGTCGTAAATTTCGCCGCGCTCTGGGGCAATCAGGCGGATGTTAATTCTATTTTCCTCGGCCAATAGGCGATATTGATCGGCTTGGGTGATTTGCAAATGGCGCAGACGCGCGGCCAGCGCCCCGGCAAATCCCAGCTGCAGGGCGCCAACCACAAGGCTGCGCCGGTTCAAGCTATGCTTGGGTGTTGAGACGGGGCGTTTCATAGACGGGCTCCTTGGGCCTGTTTCCCATCTCTTGGATGTGGTTTACGCACACCCATCAGAAAATGGCTGAACGCCACAGCAACTGGATAAAATAAAAGCGTCGTCAAGATTTCTGAAAGCGCAAGCGCAACGGCGGGTTGCGGGGTTAAGACCAACGCCAAGATAAGGCGGTTTGCCAGCGCGATCGAAATAACCAAACCCGTCACGCTGAGATATTCAAGCGCCAGTGAAAAACTTTCTGGGCGTGCGCTGCGCTGTTTAAGCCATTCAAGTGCCAGCAGGCTCAGCGCTGCCAAAAGCCCGGGGGGACGCTGTAATAACAGGTCTTCCAACAGGATCACCCCTGCAATCAACAAAGGGGGCGTGAATTCGGGGCGTCGAACCGCCCAAGCACAGAGCAAGGCAAGGGTTATATTCGGCATTAACCAGCTATCATCGGCGGTCATGAAGGGCAAAAGCTCAAACAGCATAAGACCAAAAGCAAGCGTGGCTAAAAGGCCGCGATAGGTCCAGATTTGGGCAGCGGGTGTTTCAGCCATCTTGAAGTGCCTTAACATTTTGAGTCGATGCAGGCGCATCGGGCACCAGCAAGTCGCCCGTGCCCGAAATACTGGGCGGCGCGCTGGTGCGTAAAACCCGCAAGAACTCAAGGCGTTCGTAATCCGCGGATAGCCGCACCCGCAAGCGGTTGTTCGGATCCAGCGCGAGCTGCCCGATCAACAAACCGGCTGGTAAAACACCGCTATCGCCGGAGGTAGATATTCTATCGCCGGGCCGCACCGCATCGGCATCTTCCAGAAAATCTATAAGCGGAGCGTTTGAGTTATCGCCCGACACAAAAGCGCGTTGTCCCGAAGGTTGGATAATCACAGGGATACGGCTGGCATTATCGGTCAGCAGGATCACCCGGCTGGTTTCTTGGCCAACACCCGAAATACGCCCCACCAAACCAAGCCCATCCATCGCGGGCCAGCCATCGCGGATGCCGTCTTGTGCGCCGACATTTAACAATACGGATTGGCGAAAAGGCGAGCCGCTATCGGCGATGACAATCCCGCTGACATGCGTGAGCGTTGGATCTTGCCGCAAATTATTAAGATCGAGCAGGCGCGCATTTTCCTGCTCAAGTTGCAGCGCGGCTTCCTTCCAGCTTTTCATTTTTTGCAATTCGCGGTTCAGCTCTTGATTCTGCTGATATAAGGCTTGGTAGCTTTGGAAATTTTCAAGAACCCGCCCGGCCCAAGTGGCGGGTCGCAATACCCATTCGAAATGCGGTATTATCGTGTCGATAACATCAGCTCTTAAACGCTCGATTCTGGGATTATCAATGCGCCAAATCGCAAAAAACAGCAGCAAGATGCTGACAAGCATGACAAGAGTGATCCGCCGAACAGATCCTGCGTAATCTTGGTTATTTTTTCGATCATTGGCCAAGTGAACCTCTCGGTCAGTTGGAGCGTTTATTAGCTGTCATAGTCAATGGCGTGGCGCAGTTGCTGTTCATATTCTAACGCTTTGCCGGTGCCCATCGCAACACAGTTCAGGCTTTCATCGGCAATAGAAACCGCCAAGCCGGTTTGTTCCCGCAGGGCCAAATCAAGATCGCCCAATAACGCGCCACCGCCGGTCAACATAACGCCCCGATCCACAATATCTGCGGCGAGATCGGGCGGGGTTGCTTCAAGCGCTGTCATCACCGCTTCGCAAATTTGTTGTACTGGTTCAGAAAGGGCCTCGGCCACCTGCGCCTGCGTGATTTCGGTTTCTTTCGGCACGCCATTGAGTAAGTCGCGGCCGCGGATCATCATCGAGGCACCGCGCCCGTCATCTGGCATGCGCGAGGTACCGATAGATGTTTTAATGCGTTCGGAGGTGCTTTCTCCGATCAATAAGTTATGCTGGCGGCGTAAGTAAGAGATGATCGCCTCATCCATTCTATCGCCGCCCACGCGCACAGAGCGCGCGTAAACGATATCGCCCAAGGACAGAACCGCAACCTCTGTGGTTCCCCCTCCGATATCTACCACCATATTGCCGGTAGGATCGGTGATCGGCATTCCGGCGCCAATGGCGGCCGCAATTGGCTCTGCGATCAAGCCGGCTTTGCGCGCGCCCGCCGAAAGCACCGATTGCCGGATGGCGCGCTTTTCAACGGGTGTTGCCCCATGCGGAACGCAGACGATTATTTTGGGTTTGGAAAATGTAGATCTGCGATGCACTTTTCGAATGAAATGTTTGATCATCTCTTCAGCAACATCAAAATCGGCAATCACGCCTTCGCGCATGGGGCGAATGGCTTCAATACTGCCGGGGGTGCGCCCCAGCATCAGTTTTGCGTCCTCGCCGACGGCCAAAACTTTTTTCAGCCCATCTTTGACATGATAGGCAACCACAGAGGGCTCTGACAGGATAATACCGCGCCCTTTGACATAAACCAACGTATTTGCTGTGCCCAGATCGATGGCCATATCCTGAGAGAGCACTCCCATTAGATTTCCAAGTCCAAGCATATTTTGGCTTTCCTCAATGTTCATGTGGGCCGGCGACCATGCGCCTACGCTGTCGTTATAGAGACGCTTGACGCTCCGCGAAAGTGGCTATTGTGAAATTGGGCAAGAATCCTCGTATTCAGGCTGTGCGCGGCGTTGGCCAAAGGTAGGCGGCTAAAAACGCAGCTTGAATCTCAGGTTTCTGGCTGCATAAATTGCAAACGTCGGTTTTGTGCGCTGTCTTGTCGGAGAGGCAAAGGCCTTTCTTTTCAGCAGGCGCATATCAGGCGCAGAAGCAAGCAGTGGATGTGAGATTATGAAGACACATGTCAAAGCCCTTATCGTTGGCGGTGGTGCCGTTGGAACCTCGATCGCCTATCATTTGGCGCGGGCCGGTTGGGATGATGTGATGCTTTTAGAGCGCGATGAGCTGACATCGGGCTCTACCTGGCACGCAGCCGGGCTTTTGCCATTGTTTAACATGTCGTATGCCACCACCCATATTCACCAATATTCAGTAGAATTTTATAAAACGCTGGAAGCGGAAACTGGCTTGAATGCGGGGTTTTCGATCGTGGGGAACTTGCGTATGGCGCAGACCAAAGAGCGTATGGATGAATATATGGTCTATGCGACCACTGCAGAAAGTTGCGGTGTGCCCTATGAATGGCTGTCGGCCAAGCAGATCAAATCCCGCTATCCCCTTGTGCATTGTGATGATTTGCAAGGCGCCATTTATCACCCTACGGATGGTTATATTAACCCCGCTGATGTGACCATGGCGATGGCCAAGGGCGCACGCCAGCGCGGCGTAGTGATCGAACGGAAATGGCAGGCCGATGCTTATGAATGGACGGGAAGTGAGTGGAAAGTCACGCTCAGTAAAATGGTTGAAAAAGGTGGAAATCTGCTGGCGTCCGACGAGCAGGTTATTGTGTATGCCGAGCATGTTGTGACCGCAACCGGCAATCATGCCCAGCGCACGGCACAATTATTGGGCATCAAAAACACAGCGATCCCCGTTGAGCATCAATTTATCGTTACCGAGCCGGATCCGGCGCTTGTGGAATGGCGTAAAGAAAATGGTGAGCATCCCGTGTTGCGCGATGCGGATGCCAAATGGTACGTGCGCGAAGAGCGCGGCGGTTGGATTTTAGGCCCATATGAGCGCAACGCGCCCGCGCGGTTCGAATATGGCGTGCCTGACAGTTTTAGAGCTGATCTGTTTCCCTTGGATTTGGAGCGGATCGAAGAAGAATATATGTCGATGATCCACCGTATCCCCTCAACAGAAACCGTCGGATTGAAAGATGATTTCAACGGACCTATTTGTTACACGCCCGACGGAAACCCGCTGGTGGGCCCTGCGCCCGGGCTGCGAAATATGTGGCTGGCGGAAGGGTTTTCCTTTGGCATCACCGCGGCCGGCGGCACGGGGTATTATTTGGCGCAAATGATGGTTGAAGGAGAGGCCGAGATTGATATGGCCTCGCTTGATCCCAAGCGCTATGGCAATTGGATTACCACCGATTATACCGCGCGCAAGAATGAAGAAGCCTATGAGCATGTGTATATTCTGCACCATCCTGACGAAGAGCGCCCGGCCTGCCGGCCCTTGCGCACTGGGCCGGCTTATGATCGGCAAAAGGCGCGCGGAGCACAGTTTGGCTGCGTAAACGGATTTGAACGCCCCAATTATTTTGGCCCCCTAGATGCGGATGATAATTTTGATCATGACGCGCGCAGCTTTCGCCGCGGTGGATGGTGGCAGGCCGCCATTACCGAAGCCAAAGCCATCCGCGAGGGGGTTGGCCTGATCGACGCCACGGCCTTTACCAAACATATGGTGAAAGGTCCGGGTGCGGCGCAGTTTTTAGATTGGTTTACCTGCAATAAACTGCCCAAAACCGGCCGTATAAACCTAACCTATGCGCTTACCTCTGCTGGCACCACGCGCACCGAATATACGATTGTCCGTTTGGCCGAAGATGCTTTCTACCTTGTCTCAGCCGGAGCCTGGACAGATTATGATGGTGATTTTCTGCGTAAAAGCGCTGCGGATAAAGCGCCAGAATTTGGCTATGTCGAAGTGCAGGATGTGACCACGCAATGGGGTGTTTTTGCCATTGCTGGGCCAAAATCGCGCGATGTTTTGAAGGCTGTTATCAAAGATTCTGATCCAGAAACCGCTTTGTCAAATAAGCGTTTTCCGTGGTTGAGCGCGCGCCAAATCGAATTGGGTATGTGCCCCGTCAATGCGATTCGGGTCGCCTATACGGGTGAATTGGGCTGGGAGTTGCACCATCCGATTGAAATGCAGAATTATTTGTTCGATCTGCTGGAAGCTGCCGGCGCGGCGCATGGGATGAAATTGGTGGGCGCGCGGGCACAGAATTGGCTGCGGCTTGAAAAATCATATCGGGCTTTTGGCAACGAGCTTGGCCGCGATGCAACCCCGCTTGAAGCAGATCTGCCGCGCTTTGTTGACCTGACAAAAGCGTTTAATGGAAAAGATGCCATGCAAGCGCTGGGCGTTCGTTCAAAATGCGTCACCATGTTGATTGACGGCCCCGATGATGCAGATCCGTGGGGGCGCGAGGCGGTTTATACGCCTGAAGGAGAGCGCGTTGGCCGTTTGACTTCAGGGGGCTATTCCGTGGCGTTCGAGCGCGCAATCGGGCTGGGATATGTGCGTCCTGAATTGGCCGTGCCGGGCACAAAATTGCAAGTAAAAATCCTTGATCAATTATGGCCCGCTGAAGTGACAGAAGACAGCCCTTATGATCCCTCAAATAAAGTTATCCGTATAGATGGGTAGGGCGCCAGCCACGTAAACCTATATGATTTTTATTCTGTCAGCTGGGTCTTTTAGATCCCCAGTCCAAAACGCTGCGCGCCCGATAGAGTAAACTTATCAGAGTTATTTGTTAAACGATTTAAACGGCTGGGAAATATAAGCCTTGCCTCCAGGCCTTTTGAAGCGTTAATTACATGTATATTTTATAACTTTTTACTATTTCATTTTATGAGGCTCTAATGCGTTTATTATTTTTATGCTTATTCTGCGCGTTGTTTGCAATCACCGGTTGCGCGAATAAAAAAGAACATGAAACAACCCCAATTCGATTAAAAACGCCAGAAGGGCTTGTGGTGTGCCAGCTTTACGCGCTGGATTTAATCATGTGGGATACCTCGATCACGCGGCCCAAATCTATGAGCAAAGAAACGGCTGATAAGATATGTGTGGCAGAGGGTGCGCGTTTAAAGCGCGAAATTAAGAAGCGTTTTGGCCAAAACGCAAAGCCGCGGACGGTTGAAAAAATTTAAATCGCGCGTTGATTTCTTTCTGCGCAGACGCAACGCTGCGCCATGTGGTGTTGCATCAGGTTTTCGCAAAACGGTTGCAATCTGAGCGGTCAGCAGAATGGATTGAGACGCTATAGTGGAAAAAGCATATATAAAAACAGCCGCTCAATTTATCAAACGAGCGGCTGTTTTTCATTTCTATTCAAAACCGTGATGCGGTTTAAACGCCTTCAAGCTCTTTGGCCAAATCGCCAATTTCGGCGCCCCCTGCCATCAAGCGCTTAATGTCATCGCCAGCCAGATCTTCTGCTGAGCCACTGCCGATCACCTCGCCCAATGATAAAAAGGTAAAGCGGTCTGCGATCAACCGCGCATGTATCTCGTTATGCGTGATCAAAATAATCGCGATATCACCCAGTTTTTGAACCCGTTTGATGGTTTTTAGAACTTCCATTTGTTGCTTTTGGCCCAAGGCTGAGGTGGGCTCATCCAAGATCAGCACTTTTGCGCCAAAATAAATGGCGCGCGCAATCGCCAATGTCTGGCGCTGCCCCCCTGACATTGTGCCAACCGCTTGATCCGGATCCGCAATATTAATACCGATCTTCGCCATTTCTTCCGCGGTGATCCGATCCATTTCTTTCATTTTCATCAGTCCAAAAGAGCTGTTGAAGCTGGTAATTTCACGGCCCAAAAAGAAATTCCGCGTTACCGATGTCAGCGCGTTCAAGGCCAGATCCTGATACACGGTGCCGATGCCGGCATCGCTTGCGTCGCGGGGCGAGTTAAACTGCACCGGTTTGCCTTCGATTTCAATGCTGCCATCTGTGGGAGCATGGACGCCCGACAAGATTTTAATCAGCGTTGATTTGCCGGCGCCGTTATCCCCGAGCAAAGCATGCACTTCGCCAGGGTATATTTCCAGATCAACACCGTTCAGCGCGGTGAAGGATCCAAATTTTTTCACCAGACCGCTTGTTTTGATCAGGGGTGTGCTGCTTGTTTGTGCCATTTTATATGTTCCCCATGATACGTTTGCGGATGTTTTCGTTCAACAAGGCTGAGGCGATAATCACCAAACCCAAGAACACCCTATAGAAGGATCCATCGATCCCCGGGATGTAGAAAAAGGCTTCTCGGGCCAATCCAAAGATAAAGGCTCCGACGATAATGCCCATTACGGTGCCAAAGCCCCCAGTCATCACCAAGCCGCCAATCACCGCTGCAGCGATGGCTTCCAATTCTTTTAAATTGCCTTTGGCTGCGTCACTTGTATTCACCTCAAACACTTGGCAAGCGGCAAATACCGTGGCGCAGAAGGCCGAGAATACAAAGAGCGATATTTTTACTTTATTGGTTGGAACACCATTGGCTTGCGCCGCGTTCAGGTTGCCACCCGTTGAATAGATCCAGTTGCCCGCTTGCGTGCGGCTGAGCACGATATAACAGGCGATCGATAGGATGATCCAGATCATCACGCAGGAATACAAGCCCGGTGCGAATTGGTTGCCAAAATTGTTGGTGTTCCAATCGATCGGAAAATACAGCCAATCGAACAGGCCTTCCAAAATATTACCCCCGAAAAAGTCAGCCACTTTGTTCACCGTTGGAACGGTGTCAATATAAGCGCGGGCGATATCCACCTCCGTCACCGATTTGGGCGTCACCGGATCAATTTTGAAGTTGGCAATTTTGTCGCGGATTGTGTTGGCCATGTAATCATTGCCCGATTGAACGGCGTTTTCCAACGCTTTTTCCAAAGGTTTTACGCCTTTGGCTTCCATCAAGGCAGTCTTGGCTTCGGCCACTCGATTATAGGTATAGCTGAGGCGCTCGGTGATACTGGCCACCACATCGCCAGAGAGCGTTTGCGCCAAATTGACCAAATCTGCTTCGGGCAAAGATTTTGCGTCCAAACGGCTCAGCTCGCCATGGCCGGGCAGATCGATGATGTTTTTCAAATCTGGAATTTCGGTCACGGTTGTTGAGCCCGCGCTTTGGTCCGGTCGGTGGTTAAAGGCCCGCAGTGACACCTCTGTGAGGCCGCGCAAGAAGAACAACCCGCCCAGAGTCACGATAAAGGACGGCAAGCCAGAGCGCACAACGATGAAACCTTGGATCCATCCAAAGCTTAATGTGAAGCAAAGCGTTATAAGTATCGCCCAGATCGGCGTGACGTGATCAACCGAAAACAGCGTATAATATTCAATGTGAACACCGCCCTCAAAGGACAGATATGGTATAAGAACCGCGAAACCCCAGCGCAGGATCATCGCCATACAGGCCCCTGCAAACCCAATCATTGAGCCAATCGAAAGATCAAATTCACCGGCAATAATCAGCAATCCCGCACCCAGCGCAATTATCCCAAGTTGAGATATTACCCGCAAGTTGTTGCGTATTCCTAACGCATTAAAGCCTTCCCCGTTAAAGGGATTCCAGGTGGCTTCGGCGACCGGGATAGAGAAATACCCAAGCATCCCCATCAACAAGATCATCACGCCAATCGGCCCGATTTCTGGTCGTGCAAAGAGGGATAAAAAACGTTTCTTAGGCGCGTGGCGGTCAGATTCTTGGCGCTGCGATACTGGTGAATTCATGACTGTTCCCAAAAAAAAGAGGATAGCAAATAGCTACCCATGGCTGTCAAAAAAAGGGGGGTGACAAAAGCCACCCCCCTTCGATGTCTTGGTCTTATCTGTCTACGCCGGCAAGCGCAGCAACAGATGAGGCGTTTGATTTATCAACAAAGCCTGGGCCTGATGGAATATTCGCACCTGGCAGAAGGCCAGCACCGTTGTTGTAAAGGTGCAGTACGATGATTGGCATATAGCCTTGCAGACGCTGCTGCTGATCGATCGTGAAGGCCACTTTGCCCGCATTGATCATGTCCATAACAGGGGGGCTAAGATCGAAGCATGAGTGGTGCACTGACATGCCCAGCTCGTCGATCGCTTGCTGTACGCCAACGCAAGTATGTGGGCCAACAGACAGAACTGAGTCTACGTCTGGGTTGGCCTGAAGCGCAGCAGCTGCACGTGTTGTGATGGTCGCAGGGTCGCTTGTTGTGTCAACAGTTGACGCCAATGGTACGTTCTCGCCATAGCCATTACATCTGTCGTTCAGGGCTGTGTTATATTGCTCATGCATCATGCAAAGCGCGTTTGTTGCGCCTTCCGCTTTCGCGCGTGCACCCGCTGATTGACCGGCCAAATATTCAGGCTGACCTACATGCATCAATGCACCCACGGCCGCTGATGATTCCAGGCCAGAGTTCATTGTGATCACAGGAACGCCTGACGCAACGGCGTCTTTGATCGCCTGACCAAGCGCTTCTGGATCCGGCAATGACACAACCAAGCCATCTGGCTGAGTGGCCGCAGCCGCAGCGATTGATTTGGCCATATCGCCCATATCCGCTGAAGGTGTATATACATATTCAAAATCGGCCCCAATGTGACGCGCCGCGTCTTCACCACCTTTTTGAACAACAGGCCAGAAGGGGTCTTTTCCTTCGCCATGTGTCACCATGACATAGCGCTCGGCGCTTGCCATACCGGCCATAAGAGCGGCTGCAGATAGCGCTACCACAAATTTGCTAGTAAATTTCATAGTCTTCTCCCAAGTTTTGCCTCTTATGAGGCTTTTAGCTGTCGCACCACCTTGGTGGTTTGGCGCCTTTGGTAGAGCCCAAAGACTTCCACGAGTCAAGGAAACACAAAATTTATAGCTTTGCAACCGGTTGCAAAAAGTTAATTGTGCTTTCATATTCCAACCATCAGCTTTGCCGCTTTTGGCAGGATTATCGATGAAAGCTTAAGCAATATGGCCATTACGCTTAACGATGTAGCACAACGCGCAGGTGTCTCACGCTCGGCCGTGTCACGCACGTTCACTGATGGGGCCTCCGTATCCAAGGTGATGCGACAAAAGGTTGAAGATGCGGCGATCGAGCTTGGTTATACGCCGAATTTTCTGGCCAGAAGTTTGACCACCCGATCCACCAAATTGATCGGCCTAGTTTCTGATAATTTTCATAACCCCATCTTTTTAGAGGTGTTTGATCAATTTACTCGCGGCCTGCAAGATCGCGGTTTGCGCCCTTTACTGGTCAATTTGTCTGAAACCTATCAGGCTTCATCTTCGCTTCGTATGCTGCAGCAATATTCGGTGGATGGCGTTATTGTTGCCTCGTCAACCTTGCCACCAGAGGTCTCGGAAGCCTTCCGAAGCGCAGGGATCCCCGTGGTGAACAGCTTTGGACGGTTTTCACTGGCCCCCAAAGTCGATGTGGTTGGCATTGATGATGAGGCTTGCGGACAAATTGCCGCAGAAACCTTGCTGGCGCGCGGTTACAAGCGGCTGGCTTTTCTTGGGGGGCCACAAGCGGCCACATCGACGCAATCGCGGTTGCGCGGCTTTTTATCGGAACTGCAGCGCGCGGGAGGTCCAACGCCCGATATTACCTTTGCAGAGGCGTATTCTTTTGAAGCGGGGCGGGCAGAGATGCAGCGGTTATTGCGAGAAACCACACCCGCCGAGGCTTATTTTTGTGGTGATGACGTGCTGTCTATTGGCGCCTTAAGCGCCATCCGCGATCACGGGTTAAGAGTGCCCGAAGATATTGGATTGATTGGCGTGAATGATATGCAGATGTCAGGTTGGCAAAATATCAACCTCACCACCATTGCGCAGCCCTTTGCCGAGATCATTCAAACATCTATCGACGTTATCGTTGATATGCTGCACGCACCCAAGCAGCCGGCGCAAGCCCGGCGTTTGCCCTGCCGCTTGGTGGAGCGTGGCACGTTGCGGGCCCGGCCCTAAGGGGCGTTTCGCAGATGGGGTGCGCGGCCACTGACCCTAAAAACTGCTTTTCTGCAGGCCTTAAGCGCAGCGCTTCACGGCGTTTAGAATCCGATTGATTTTAAAAAGCTGCGATTGGCGATCGCATCTGCAATGGGGCTGACATCCAATGTCGGGTCGCAATCCTGTTCAACAGTACACCAGCCCTCAAACTGAGCGTCTTCTAAAATACGTTTAACCTCTGAGAACTGCACGTCCCCCTGCCCAAGATTGCAAAAGATACCTTGGCCGCAGGCGTCATAAAAGCCGGTGCGTTTTGCAATCACATCTGCTTTGACCGCGGGGTCAATATCTTTGAAATGCATGTATGAGATCCGGTCAATATGCCGGCGCATAAACGCGATTGGATCGAAACCCGCATAAGAGTGATGGCCCGTGTCAAAACAGATTTTTAAAATGCTCTCATCGATCTCGCTGAGAAGCCTTTCCAATTCAGGCTCAAAATCGATAAACCCGCCCGCATGGGCATGCATGCCCACGGTTAATCCATACTCTTCCGCGCCTATTCTCGCGCAGGTCTCAATGCGGTCGCGATATAGGCTCCATTCTTCCTGTTCCATCTGCTCTGCTTCATCGGCGCGTCCGGCGGTTGGCGCGCGGCGCGGTGAAATCGAATCGATCAACACCAAATGTTTGGCGCCATGAGCGCTTAAGGCCTGGCAAGTGCGCAGCGTTCCGTCGAGCGTTTCCTCCCAGGCATTGGCATCGTGAAAAGGGCGAAAGACCACGCCGCCAATCAAGGTCAGATCATGCTCTTGCAGGGCTGGCCCCAAAATATCTGGGTTTTCTGGCATAAAGCCCACCGGGCCCAACTCGATCCCGCGATATCCCGCATCTGCGCAATCTTTCAACACGCTGCGCCAATCGGGATTTCTAGGATCATTTGCGAATTCGACACCCCATGAACAGGGTGCATTGCCAATTTGAATGCTCATAGTCTTTGGCCTTTCTAGAATTGCAGGTTGTGTCGGCGGCGCAGAAAATCGTTTTGCAACCGGTTGCAGATTCAGTATCTATTGTTACGAAACGGAGCAAGTGAGAAATATACCCTCAGCGTAAACAGAGTTTGATCTCATAAATATTGGTGTTATGCCGCGCCGGAGGATGCGCGCCAGAGGCGTTGCTGCGCGCAGCTTAGCTATCGGCGAAGCGCGCGGGCGGAAAACGCCGTTTTGGGAAAAGTTGAAAGGGCCATGAATGGCAGATTTAAATCGGATAAAAACAAATAACTTTGTGATCATCGGCCGCGCAGGCATGGATTTTTACGCCGACCCTCCGGGGGCCAAAACAGAAGAAGCGGTGCAATTTGTTTCTGCGCTGGGCGGGTCATCTGCCAATATCGGGGTGGCGATTAACAAACATGGTGGACGCTCTGCCTTGGTCACCAGCGTGTCCGATGATGCGATCGGGCGCTATTGCTTGAACCAGCTTGACCATTATGGGATTGATCGGCGTCACGTAAAAACGGTGGGTGGTGAGGCGCGCAATTCGCTGGCGGTGATCGAAACCCGCATCGAAGACCATCAATCGGTGATTTATCGCAATGGAGCTGCAGATTTTGAAATGAACATCGCCGATGTTGAAGCGGTGGACTATGCGGCCTATAGCGCGTTGATCACCACCGGCACTGTATTTGCCGCGGAGCCTTCACGCAGCGCCGCCTTCCGGGGTTTTGAACTGGCGCAGGCAGCTGGCTTGCCGTTGATTTTTGATGTTGATTACCGCCCCTATAGCTGGCCATCCGCCGCGGTGGCCTCTGAAACCTATTCGCGCGCCGCCGCGCTGTGCGATGTGGTGATCGGCAATGATGTCGAATTTGGCTTTATGGCGGGTGATTATGAAAAGGGTTTGGATAAAGCCCGCAGCCTGGCCCGTGAAGGGGCCCAGATTGTGATTTATAAAATGGGTGAAAAAGGCGCAATTACGATCACGCCTGAGCTTGAATTTCGAACCGGCATTTATCCGGTTGATGCGCTAAAACCCACCGGTGCGGGTGATTCCTTTATGGGCGGTTTTATCGCGTCGCTTGCCGCTGGCTTTAGTTTGAAAGACGCGGTGTTGCGCGGCTCGGCCTGCGCCTCGATCGTGGTGTCAAAAGTCGGCTGCGCCCCGGCAATGCCCAGCACCGCACAATTGGAAGAGTTTTTGCAGACCCATCCGGGCCCCGTTGAAATATAAAGGATTTCTCAATGCATTTCCCCCCCTATGACAATAAAAACCAGCCGATTGTGGATGTTGAAGACAGCCGCGTTCCGCTGAATTATTTTAACATTGTGAAGCTTAAAAAAGGCGAGGCGTTCAGCTATCAAGTGCCCGGCTATGAAACGTGTATCGCGCCGGCCACGGGCAGCGTTGATGTGGATGTTGAGGGGCAAGCCTATGCGGCCTTGGGCAATCGTGGCGTCGATGTTTGGGATGGAGAGCCCGAGGGGCTTTACGTGCCGTCGGGCGCAAAGGTCACGTTTGTCTGCGTCTCAGATCAGAGTGAAGTGTTCATCGCGGGCGCAAAATATGATCAGGTGCTTGACCCTTTTGATGTGCGTGCTGCGGATATTGATCTGGTTCAATATGGCTCAGATGACACGAAAACGCATCGCAAAATCAAGCATATTTTGGGCCAGAAACAGCATGACAAAGTGGGGCGTTTGCTGGTCAGCGAATTGTTCACGGTGGGGCAGGGCGGCTGGTCTGGATTTCCCTCGCATAAGCATGACACAAACCGCTTGCCAGAAGAAACCCGTCATGATGAAACTTATAACTTTAGGTTTCGGCCCAATCACGGCTCGGGGCTGCAAATGTTGCAGCGCGAAGATAACAAACCGGGCGATGCCTATCATATTGTAGATGGATCGACGATTTGCATTGATAATGGCTATCACCCTTGCGCCGTTTTGCCGGGTTATGAAATGTATTACTTTACCATTCTGGGTGGCCTGACGCAGCGCCCCTTGGTGCAATATTTCCAGCCCACGCATGCCTATCAAGTGGAAACAATTCCAGGCATCAAAGACATGGTTGCCAAGTTCAAATGACCTTGGCAACGCTGAAAGAGGTGTTACAGCCTGCGCTGTCGGGTGGCTATGCAGTTGCAGGTTTGGTGACCTTGGGATGGGAAGATATGCGCGCCTTTGTGGCGGCCGCCGAAGCCGAAAACCTGCCGGTGATTTTGCAGGCTGGCCCCTCTTGCCGGGCGCATACGCCCCTACCGATTTTGGGAAAAATGTTCCGTCATTTGGCCGAAACGGCTGCGGTGCCCGTGGTGGCGCATCTTGATCATGGTTATACGTTTGAGGAATGCCAAGAGGCGCTGGACAGCGGTTTTACCTCGCTGATGTTTGACGGTTCGCGCAAGCCTTTGGCCCAAAATATCGATGAAACTGCTTCCATTGCGGCATTGGCGCATGCGGCAGGGATTTCTTGTGAAGGCGAGATCGGATTTGTGGGCTATTCTGGCGGAGAGAATTCCGCAGGTACCGATCCGGATGAAGCCGCGCAATTCGCCCGTGAAACGGGGGTGGATGCAATGGCGATTTCAGTTGGAAATGTTCATCTTCAGCAAGATAAAGAAGGCGGTTTGGACGAGCGGCGCATCCGCGCGATTGAGGCTCTGACCGATTGCCCTTTGGTGATTCATGGCGGCTCGGGGGTGCCAATGGCGCAGCGCAGGGCACTGGCGCAGGGCTCTCAGATTTGCAAATTTAATATCGGCACCGAATTGAGGATGGCGTTCGGATCTGCGCTGCGCGCCGCCGTTGTGGCAGATCCAGCGCGTTTTGACCGAGTGGCGATTTTAAAAGATACGCATGATCCGCTTGTCGCGGCGGCGCGGCGGGTGTTGCGCGGGTTCAAACCGGCCAGTCCCTAAAAGCTGAAAACCCCTCCCATTCTGTAGGCGCCGCGCCTTTTATACCGCAGCGGCGCCCTCTGTGTTGGATAATCGCCCGGGGCCCGAGAGAGGGTGAAAAATAAGGTCGAGCTTGGGCGCATAACAATCAAGTGGTTTATGGATTGCGCAGGATCAAATCGATTTTTTTGCGATGGCTCATGCTGGCGCAGGCTGGGGATCATGAGCCGTGGCTTAAGCGCTGCATGCATATGTTATTCTAGGGGCGCATCTTAGCCGTTATATGCGTTTGCTGGGCAGATTGACCCTCGGGCTTTTGGATCGGCTTTGTAACGCTAGCCTATATCGATAAAAACATCGCCATTTTCTACTTTTACCGCATATGTTTTCAAATTCTGGCAGGCGGGGCTACGCTTTGCCTCGCCGGTGCGATAATCAAACTGGCCATTATGCATTGGACATTCAATGATATAATCCATTACCAGGCCGTTTTCTAAATGCACGGCTTCATGCGTGCACAGCCCGTCTGTACAGAAAAACTCATCCCTATGGCTGCGGTAAATCGCGTAGCTGCGATCGCCATTGTCAAAGCGGATCAGATCTTCGGTTTCTATATCATCGGTGGCGCAGGCGCGCAGCCATGTACTCATGCTGATTTTCCTTCGGTGCTCTTATCTTCATTCTGCTTCAAGTTTGCCCTTCAGGGGCGGCGTTGCGCGCGCCCGGCGGCTGCCCTTTTCGGCAGCATTCGTGACTATAATATGTTTGGATTTATTGTTTTTTCAACAGCGTCGGGATCGTTTTGAGAGAGGCTTTTCGCGACCACTGTTCGGTTGGGGCAGTGTGCAAGCGCAACCTATTAAGTATTTTAGCTATCGCACCGCGCCCAAAAAAAATCTTGCAATAATTTTGGAAGCGATTTTAATCTGGGGGGGTGGCCGCGCAAAGCGCCGCTGCCATCTTTTATGGGCGTGGGGTGTCTACTGGACCCGCCCGGTGTTCGTTGAACACTAGAAACTCCTGAATAGGCTGCGCCGTGGTTGAGCGCGTTATATAATTATAGATCCGGCTATGCCGGTGTTAAGGGAGAATGAAAATGAAAAACGTGGGAATTGTTGGCATTGGGGATATGGGCAGTGGCTTGGCCAAAAACTTAATTAAAAATGGGTTTTCAGTGATTGGTCTGGATTTGTTAGAGCATCGCAAACTGGCCTTTGAAGCTATGGGCGGGCAATTGGCACGCGATTATGCAGAAATTGGTCGGGCCAGTGATGCGGTGTTTGTCATGGTGATGAATGGTACGGAAGCCAAAGAGATTATTCTGGGTGAAAATGGTTTGGTCGCCTCGATGGAAAAGGGTGGCGCGATCCTGCTAACGGCGACGATCAAGCCAACCGAGGCCCGCGAAATTGGCGCTGCAATGGCTGGGTCGGGTATTGATTTGATTGACAGCCCCGTCTCGGGAGGGTTCCCAGGCGCGCAAGGGGGAAGCCTGACGTTAATGGCGGCCGCACCCGCTGACATTCTGGCAAAAAACCGACGCGTGATGGAGGCTGTTTCAAAAACCATTCACCACGTGGGAAGTGACGCTGGCATGGGGCAAACCGTAAAAGCCTGTTTGCAATCGCTCATCGGCTCGATCTTTTCGGGCACGTTTGAAGCCGCTGCATTGGCGGCAAAAGCGGGTGTCAGCGGAGATGTTTTGTTTAATGTTGTGTCTTCTTCTAGCGCAGGTTGCGGCATCACAAACGCGGCGCTTGAAAACATTATTGATCGGAAATTTGAAGGCACTGGCAGCCATATAAACACCATGCATAAGGATTTAACGATCTCTTTGAATATGGCCGAAGAACTTGAGGTGCCGCTCCATACAGCCTCAACGGCGATGCAAATTTTTCATGCGGGCAAATCGAAATACCCGAATGGAGATAATTGGGCCTGCACGCAGGTGATTGAAGAGATCATTGGGGCCGAGCTGCACCGCAATTTAGGCGGCAAAGCATGAAGTTAGGCGTTATTTGCGATGGTATCAGCCGCGATTTGACCCGTGCGATCGATGTAATGGATGAGTTTGATCTTACATATGCGGAATTGCAATTTGTGGGTGACAAAGAAGTTGGCGATCATAGCGCGGCCGAAATTGCCGAAATGGACCAACTGTTGCGGGGGCGTGGTAAGCCGGTTTCTTGTTTATCGCGGCATATTTTTGCCGGCACCACATCGGCTAACCGGCCTGGCGATGCGCTGCATCAAAAGCATATGGATGCGCTGAAGCGGGTGATTGAGATGGCGCATATTCTTGAGGCGCCCTTGGTGCGGATTATGACCCAGAAAAAAGAACAAATTCTCTGGGGTCGCAATGGCGCTGAAAAATGGAACGTGGCGCATGGCGCTTGGGACACGATGGCCCCGATGATCGCGCCAGCGGTTGACTTGGCCAAAGCGGAAGATGTGACGTTGGTGGTTGAAACGGGCAATGGCACGATGGTGAATTCAAATTATACGGCCCGAAAGCTGATCGACGAGCTGGATGCAAAAGAGACGCTGAAAGTTTTGTGGGATCCTGGCAATAATTGCTGGTGCCATGAGCAGGCCTTCCCCGATGGCTATGAAGCGGTAAAGGGCGGCTATCTTGGTCATGTGCATATCAAAGATGTTCTGGTTGACACGCCGCGTGCAACGCTGGAAGTGCGCAGGATGGGCACCGGGCAACTGGGCCCGATGTTTCAGCCAATGGCGGATGCGATGCGCGCAGATCATTATGATGGGGTGATCTCATTTGAAAGCGTTTTTCATCCCGGCAATGGCGATTTTGAGGATGGGTTTCGCCAATGTATCGGGCTGTTCAAAGAGATTTTTGGATAGGGTTTTAAGCTGGATATGAGGGCCGCTGGCGCGGCGGCCCTCTATGGCTTTCGTTAAGCTTCTACCGAATAGCCTGCGTTTTTCATCACGCGGAGCAGTTCTTGATGGCCCGTTTGGGCCATTTTAAGGGGCGGATTTTTGATCGGGTCTTGCTCGGCTTCCACGACAAACCAGCCCTCATAGCCATGGGCGGCAAGGCGTTGAACGATGGCGTCGAAATCCAGACTGCCATCGCCGGGCACGGTAAAGGCGCCTTTGATCACCGCGTCCAAAAAGCTGTGCCGGCTGCGATCCAGCCCGGCGATCACATCCCCGCGCACATCTTTGGTATGCACATGGTTGATGCGGGCATGGTGCTTGTCGATCACCCGCAAAACATCTCCGCCAGCAAAGGCCATATGCCCCGCGTCAAAAAGCAGTGGCAAGGCGGCGCCGGAATGGGCCATCAGAAGATCTAATTCGGCCTCGGTTTCGATCGGAGCCGCCATATGATGGTGATAGCTCAATGGCATGCCCTGCGCGGCGCACCATTCGGCGAACGCGGTCAGTTTGCGCCCATATTCTTTGATTTGTGCCTCATCCAGCTTCAGTTTACTGGCAAGCGGTGCAGATTGATCGCCTTGGATTGTACCCGCGGTTTCACCATAAACAATACAGGGTGCCCCCATGGCTTTGAACAGCTCAAGTTGCGCGGCAACCCTGTCTTTCTCGGCTTCGATCTCGCCGCTCAGCAAAAGCCCCGAGAACCAACCCCCGCAGACCGAGATCCCGTAGCGCTCAAGAACGGGCCCCAAAATCGCAGGATCCATTGGAAAACGTCGCCCGGTTTCCATGCCGCTATAGCCGGCTTCGCTGGCTTGGCGCAGGCATTCTTCCAGCGAAACATCATCGCTGAGCTCTTCCAGATCATCATTCCACCAAGCAATCGGGGCGATGCCAAGCTTTGCTTTCATTTGCTTATACTCCGATACGTTGTTTGGCGCGGATCGCATCATGGTCTTTGCGCGCTTCATTAACGCTGTCACGGGCGGAGATTTCAGGCACGCCGACATCCCAAGATGCATCCCCCGGGGTCCACTCATAAGCATCAGAGGGAATGGTCAAAACGGTGGTTTTGTCATTTTCTTGGGCCCATTTCATGGCTTCATCCAATTCACCCAGCGTTTCTACGCGGCGCCCATAAGCGCCCATAGCTTCGGCATGTTTGGCAAAATCAACCGAAAATGGCGTTTTCACGCGGCTGTCTTTGATCAGGTTGTTAAAGGAGGCTCCGCCTTTGTAATTCTGTAGGCGGTTGATGATCGCATACCCGCCATTATCGGGCACAATCACGATAATTTTATGCCCGCTCAGCACGGTGGAATAAATATCCGAATTCATCATCATATAGGTGCCATCGCCGATAATCACGATGGGGGTGCGGTTTTCATCGGCCATCGCGGCGCCCCACCCAGCGGGGATTTCATAGCCCATGCAGGAAAAGCCAAATTCGGTGTCTACCGTATTGGGGGCTTTGACGCGCCAGCATTTATTCACTTCACCCGGAGGGCCCCCAGCCGCGGTGATCACCAGATCTTCTGTTTTGGCGTTGTCTTGCACCACTTTAATCACCTGCGCGTAGGATGGTATATGCGCATTGCTGGGTTTTTGCAGCTCATCAATCAAGCTGTCCCATTTGGCCATTTCATCGCGGCCTTTCTCCATCCAAGTGTCAGGGGCCGACCAGTCGCCCAAAGCCGCATCCATTTCACGCAGGCTTTCGCGGGCATCACCGACCACAGAGATGGCGCGGTGTTTGGTGGCATCAAAGCGCGCTGCATTGATCGAGATAAACTGAGCATCGGCTTTAAAGCTGGTCCAAGACCCGGTGGTGAAATCTTGCAGTCGGGTGCCTATCGCCACAATCACATCCGCTTCGGCGGCCATGGCATTGGCGGATGCTGATCCGGTTACGCCGATGCCCCCGACATAGGCGGGGTGCTCGTGCAGCACGGCACCTTTGCCGGCAATGGTTTCGCAAAGCGGAATGCCGCGGGCTTGCGCAAAATTACCCAATATCTCTTCAGCCAATGAATAGCGCACCCCGCCGCCTGAAATAATCAAGGGCTTCTTGGCGGCTTTTAGGGCTGCGATCGCCTTATCTAATTGCTGTAAATCGGGGCGCGCGCGCGGAATGTGATGCAGCGTGGGCTCAAAAAACGCAGCTGGATAGTCAAAAGCGATTTCCTGCGTGTCTTGGCACAGGCCGATAAAGGCAGGCCCGCAATCGGCTGGATCGAGCATTGCGGCAATCGCTTGGGGGAAGGATGAGATGATCTGCTCGGGATGGGTGATGCGATCCCAATAGCGGGTAACGGCTTTGAAGCTTTCATTCACGGTCAAGGTTGGATTGTTGAAATGCTCAACTTGCTGCAGCACCGGATCTGGGCGGCGGTTGGAGAATGTATCACCCGAAAGCAGCAGCACGGGTAGACGGTTGGAATGGGCCACGCCGGCCGCAGTGACCATATTGGTGGCTCCGGGCCCCACAGAGGAGGTGGCGATCATCAATTGCCGCCGCCGCTTAGCCTTGGCATAGCCAATTGCGGCAAGCGCCATCGATTGTTCGTTTTGCCCGCGCCACGTTGGCAATTGATCTTGCACCGCTTCTAAAGCTTCGGCCAAACAGGTCACATTGCCATGCCCGAAAATTCCGAACACGCCTGCAAAGAGTGGCACGCGCTCGCCCTCAATCTCGGTGAATTGATTGCACAGATATCGAACAACAGCCTGCGCCATCGTCAATCTGATTGTGTTTGCGGCCATATTTTCTCTCCCAAAATGGTCAAAGTAACGCTATTTTACGGCGGGCTCCAAACAAGCGGCCTGCAGGAAAATAGCGCGGTTCTGAATTGTAACTTGCGCTCTTTCGTTCCCATAGATACTAATTTTGCAACCGGTTGCAAAGCTTATTTCAAAGCGGGCCTTCCTGGCCTTTTGACGAGGGGCGCGCCCTTCATTTCGGCCTGCATAAGCAGCGATTGAAACAACAAAGAAAGACTGCGATGACGAAACATATTTTGGTTGCGGGAAAATTACATCCTTCGGCGCTGCGCGTGCTGGACAGCGCCGAAGGCGTTTCGTTCGATTACGTTCCCGATGCGGATCCCACCGCTTATTTGCCACTGCTGCCCAAGGCGCAGGGATTGGTGCTGCGCACGCAAACTTTAAATGCGGCTCATATCGCAACCGCGCCTGATTTGCAGATCGTTTCCCGCCATGGTGTTGGTTATGATGCGGTTGACGTGCCGGCGTTAACCAAGCGCGGTATTCCTTTGGCGATTGTGGGAGATGTAAATTCGCGCACCGTTGCCGAACATGCGATGCTGCTGCTTTTGGCGGCCTCGCGCTGTTTGGTGAAATCGGTCACGGGGTTTCGCGCTGGCGATTGGGCGCAGCGTAATATGTTTGAACCACGGGAGCTTTACGACAAAACGCTTTTAATCGTTGGCTATGGGCGCATTGGGCGGCACTTGGCGCAAATGGCCAAGGCTTTCGGAGTGCATGTTTTGGCCTATGACCCTTATCTAGGTGCGGATCAATTTGCTGGTGCCGAACAGGTGGCCGATATTTCGGCCGGTTTGACACGGGCCGATTTGGTTTCGCTGCATATTCCCAAAGCGGATGGTCCATTATTGGGCGCGGCTGAACTGGCATTATTGCCGGCGCATGCTGTGGTGGTTAACACGGCGCGCGGTGGTTTGATTGATGAGCTGGCCTTGGCGCAAGCCTTAAAAGAAGGTCGCTTGGGGGCTGCTGGTTTGGATGTGCTCGAGGTTGAGCCCCCCTCTTATGATCATCCTTTATTTGGCCTGGACAATGCGATTATCACGCCGCATGCGGCTGGTCTGACCGAAGAATGCGCCGAACGGATGGGCATGGTTTCGGTGCAGAATGTTTTGGATTATTTCGCTGAAACGTTAAATCCGGATCTTGTGGTCAATGGTCCCTTTTAGGAGAATGCAATGAAGGTTGGTTTGATTGGATCAGGGTTTATGGGCAAAGCGCATGCGTTTGGCTTTGCCACTGCAGAGCGTGTTTTCGATCTGCCCGTCAGCTTTGAAATGGATATTCTGGCAGATGCCACGCTTGACTTGGCAGAAGCTGCGCGCGCGGCCTTTGGGTTTCAGCGGGCCACCGAGAATTGGCGCGATTTGATCAGCGACCCTTCGATTGATATCGTAGATATTACAGCCCCGAACGCGCTTCATAAAGAAATGGCATTGGCCGCAATCGCTGCGGGAAAACACGTCTATTGCGAAAAGCCATTGGCACCCTTGGCCTGCGATGCATTGGAAATGGCGGAAGCTGCAGAGGCCGCAGGCGTTAAAACGCAAGTGGGGTTTAATTACCTAATGAATCCAATGCTTCGCTTGGCCCGTGAGATGATTCTAGCTGGTGAATTGGGTGAGATTTATTCTTACCGCGGCGTCCATGCCGAAGATTATATGTCGGATCCGGCTGGCCCCTATACGTTTCGCCACGAGCCTGCCGGTGGCGGTGCCTTGGCAGATATTGGCAGTCACGCATTGGCCACGGCAGAGTTTCTTTTGGGCCCGATCGCGCAAGTGATGGGCAATAGCCATATTTTGATCCCTGAACGCCGCGATGCCTCGGGGCAGAGGCGCACAATCGAAGTAGATGATGTTACGCATGCATTTTTGCGCTTTGACAGCGGTATCACTGGCAGTATTGAGGCAAATTGGTGCGCGACAGGGCGCAGCATGCAGCATGATTTTGAAGTTTATGGATCAAAGGGCGCGCTGCATTTCAGCCAGGAGCGGTTCAACGAGCTACATTTTTACAATGCCAATGACAAACCTGGACAACGTGGGTTTCGGCGCATCGAAGCAGGGCCGACGCATCCCCCTTATGGGCAGTTTTGCGTCGCACCCGGTCATCAAATCGGGTTTAATGATTTGAAAGCGATTGAAATTGCCGGATATGCCGAGGCGCTTGCCGGGCAAGCCGCCGAGCCGTTCAATTTTCGCGCCGGTTGGCGGGTGCAACGCCTCGTGGAGGCGATTCAGCAGGCCGCAGCGCATCAACAATGGATTGATACGGCGCCCTAAGCGCCGGATCTAGGCAGAATGAAAGGCAGGAAAGCCATGAGCAAATTGCATATCAAACCCAAGGGACGCCTTGGGAAGGTGTTTGATGTAACGCCCGAAACTGCAGGATGGTCCTATGTGGGCTTTGGGCTTTATCACTTAAAAGCTGGGGACAAGGTGGCCGAACAAACCGCGGGCAATGAAGCCATTCTTGTTGTGGTTGAAGGCAAGGTTTCTCTGAAAGCTTGTGGGCAGGATTTTGGCGAAATGGGGGATCGGATGTCGGTGTTTGAACGCACGCCGCCGCACGCGCTTTATGTGCCCCAAAACGAGGAGTGGAGCGCAGTCGCAAGCACAGATTGCGTGCTGGCTATATGCACCGCGCCGGGCACCGGCACCTATCCTGCCGCCCGCTTGGGCCCCGAGGGGATCGATACCATGCCGCGCGGCGCTGGGGCCAATACCCGCTATGTGAACAATATTGCCATGGAAGGGCGCGATGTGGCCAGCAGCCTTTTGGTGACCGAAGTCTTCACGCCGCAGGGCAATTGGTCATCTTACCCCTCGCATCGCCATGATGTCGATAATTTTCCTGAAATCACCTATCTTGAGGAAACCTATTATCACCGGTTAAACCCGTCTCAGGGGTTTGGCGTGCAGCGCGTTTATACCGAAGATGGCAGTTTAGACGAAACCATGGCGGTAAAAGATGGGGATGTGGTTTTGGTGCCCAAAGGCCACCATCCTTGCGGCGCGCCCTATGGCTATGAGATGTATTACCTAAATGTGATGGCGGGCCCGCTGCGCAAGTGGCGTTTTCAAAATGATCCGGATCATGATTGGATTTATCAGCGCGATTCGGCGAAATAGGAAGCTTATATGTCTGCTCAAATACCTCAGAAATTCGGATCTATGCCCCGCCGTTTGCGTTTGGGCATGGTGGGCGGCGGCGCGGGCCTTATCGGGGAGGTGCATGCCAATGGAGCCCGGCTGTCAAACCGTTGGGAGCTGGTTGCCGGGGCGCTTTCATCCAACGCAGAGCGCGCAAAAGCCGCTGGTAAGGCGTGGTTTTTGGCAGCAGATCGCTGTTATGAAAGCTACCAAGAGATGGCGCGTGCAGAAGCGCAACGCGCAGATGGCATTGATGCTGTGGCGATCGTAACGCCCAACCATTTGCACGCACCCGTGGCGTTGGAATTCATGGCGCGGGGCATCGATGTGATCAGTGATAAGCCCGTAACCGCGCGGCTCGATGAGCTGGGGCCCTTGGTCGCCGCACAAGAAAAGTCAAAGGTGTTTTTCGGGGTGACTTATGCCTATGCCAGCCACCCTATGCTGCGCCAAGCGCGCGAGATGGTGCGGGCGGGTGAGCTGGGCGAGTTGCGACAAATTCACGTAGAATATTTTCAGGATTGGGCGATAGATTTAACCGATCAGGCGGGGGATATCCCCTGGCGCTTGGATCCGGCGCAAACGGGCAGCAGTTTTACGGTTGCCGATATCGGCACCCATGCCGAGCATTTGGCCTGCTTTGCCAGCGGCCTGCAGATCGAAGCGCTGCGCGCTGATTTTCATGTGACCGGCGCGGCAAAGCCGCTGGAAGATACTGCCTTTATGCAATTGCGCTTTGAAGGCGGCGTTCCGGGAACTTTGATGGTCAGCCAAGCGATGGCGGGCAGCCAATGCGGGTTGCGCTTGCGTCTTTGCGGATCAAAGGCCAGCCTTGACTGGTGTCAGGAAATCCCTGAAAGCTTGTGCTACCGGGCGGTTGGTCAGCCAGAAAAAATATTAACCCGCGGCCATGGGGCAGGCATTTATCCGGCCGTTGAAAATCTGCTGCGCATGCCGCGTGGGCACCCCGAAGCGCTGAGCGATGCTTGGGCCAATTTATATTTGGAATTTGCGATTGCAATTGATGCGCGTCGCCGCGGTGTGACCTTGCCGGAAAACCTGATTGCGCCGCCAAGTTTATTGGATGGCAAACGCGGTATGGAATTTGTGGAAGCCGCCGTGCACTCGGCTCAAACCGGCGCTTGGGTTTCTTTTTAGGCTTTGAGCAGCGCCCGCTATTGCGTGCCTTTGCGCCTGCCCTCATGGTGCATCATTCGGCGGCTTCAATCAGCCAGTCGCGGGTCAGCGCTGCCTTTTCTGAAAGGGGGCGTAAGTTGGACCAGACCAGATAAAACCCCATGCCTGTATGCCAGGCCCATTCTGAGTGCGCTTCCAACAGATCGGCGTTGATCAATGCCCGCGTAACGTGTCGCCAGCCAAAGGCAAAGCCTTCGCCGGCCATCGCTGCTTGCAGCACCAAAGCATAATCATTCAAACGTAACCCGCCGGTTAATGTTGGAATTTGGATATTGAAGGCGGCAAAATATTGCGCCCAACCGGGCCGTTCACGGATCGGCTCTTCTAGGTGAATAAGCGGTTGCATGGCCAGCTCTGAAAGGCGTTTCAGGGGCTGAGCCGCCTGCATCACGCTGGGGGCTGCAATTGGGAAAATAACTTCCTGCGCCAGCAAATAGCTGCTGCAACCAGCCCAGTTTCCATTGCCACGGCGTATCGCCAGACTGATCCCTTCCCCATCGATATCGGGCTCGCGATCCGAGGTTTGCAAGCGTAGATCGATCAACGGATGGGCCTGATGAAACGCACTAAGCTGGGGTACCATCCAATAATTTGCAAAAGCGGTTGAGGCGCTCAGCGTCACGTAATTGCGTTGACCTTGGGCGCTTAGATTGCGCGCGCTCTCTAAAATACGCTCAAATCCGGCAGCGACATCACGAAACAAATGTTCGCCCGCGGGGGTCAATGTGACCTGCCGATGCTGTCGGTGAAATAAGGTGACGCCTAAGGCCGCCTCAAGTTGCCGGATCGCGGTGCTAATCGCAGGTTGAGAGACGTTCAGCTCAGATCCGGCCTTGGTAAATGATCGACAACGCGCGGCGGATTCAAACACCAGTAAATGGCGGGGTGAGGCGGTAAGTTTCCAGAGCTCTTGCATAATTTCAAATTATCCAAATCATTACATTTTTCAACCATCACAGCGCCTCTTTTTAATTCTATATTTCTTGAAGCTATATGAAGGATCGCAGAATGGCCCGCCGCACCCGTCTTAAGAACCGGCGTGATGACGCCGCTACCGCGTCGGTTACGGCAGCCTATGTGAAACGGGATTTGCCGTTTTTTGATCCCTTAAATCCGGATGTGGTGGCCGGCTTAGAAACCCAGGTGGATTGGATATTGCAAGAGGTGGGGATTGCGTTTCGCGATGATCCCAAGGCGCTTGAGATTTGGCGCAAGGCGGGGGTTAAGCCTGAGGGGGATCTGATCAAGGCGCCTGCAGATTGGATCCGCGCATTATGCCGCAAAGCGCCAAGCGAGTTTACCCAGCGGGCGCGCAACCCGGAACGCTCGGTGCGTATTGGCGGCGCGCATCAGGTGTTTGCCCCGATTTATGGCGCGCCATTCGTGCGTGATCTGAAACAGGGCCGCCGCTATGGTGATTTGGACAGTTTTACAAAGCTGGTCAAATTGGTGCAGATGCTTCCAAGCTTGCATCATTCTGGTTTGGTAATCGTTGAGCCTTGCGATGTGCCCGTCAGCAAACGGCATTTGGACATGGTCTATGCGCATATGCGATACACCGACAAACCGCATCTGGGCGCTATTACCGAACAAAGCCGGGCCCAAGACAGTGTGGATATGGCGGAAATTCTGCATGGAAAAGAGGCGATGGACACGCAATGCGTGATCCTAGGCAATGTAAACACCAATTCGCCGCTTTTGGTGGATAAGGTGGTGAGCGAAGCCATTCGCACTTATTGCGGGCGCGGGCAGGGCATTATCGTTGTGCCGTTTATTTTATCGGGTGCTATGGGCCCTGTCTCCACGGCGGCTTCGATCGCGCAGGCGATGGCTGAGGCGATGATCTGTTGTGCCTTTAGCCAATTGGTGCGCGAAGGGGCGCCGTTTGTTCTGGGTAATTTTTTATCCTCGATGTCGCTGAAATCGGGGGCCCCTACCTTTGGCATGCCAGAGCCCGTACTTTCAAATTATGTAATTGGGCAAATGGCGCGGCGCATTGGTTTGCCGTTGCGCTGTGGGGGATCGTTGACAGCAAGCAAGATCGAGGATGCGCAAGCTGCCTATGAAAGCGCTGACAGTATGCATTCCACAATGCTTGCGGGCGCGCATTTTGTGTTGCATGCGGCCGGATGGATGGAAGGCGGGCTGTGTACTGGGTTTGAAAAGCTGGTGATGGATGCGGATCGATTGGGCGCTTACCAGAAGTTCTTGAAAGGTTTAGAGACCTCTGAAGAGGCTTTTGCACGCGATGCTTACGCTGAAGTAAAGCCTGGCGGGCATTTCTTGGGCGCGGCGCATACGATGCGCAATTATCAAACTGCGTTTTACGAACCAGCTTTAAGCAATAGTGAAAATGTGGAAAGTTGGGAAGATGGCGGATCGCTTGATATGCGGCAACGCGCCCATAAACGTTGGACGCATTTGCTAGACCAGTATGAGGCGCCGCCGCTTGATCCAGCGATTGATGAAGCGCTGCAAGAGTTTGTTGCCCGGCGTAAATCAGAATTGCCAGACGCTTGGTATTAAGCCGCCAGATTTTCAAGAGAGGAGTATTCAGCAATGCCCGATATCCAAACACCAGACAAGCTTCGCGACAAAAAATTGCCCAGTCATGCCAAGGTGGTGGTGATTGGCGGCGGGGTTGTCGGCTGCTCGATTTTGTTTCATCTGGCAAAATTCGGCTGGAAAGATGTGGTATTGCTTGAACGCAACGAGCTGACATCGGGGTCAAGCTGGCATGCTGCAGGGCAAATTCATACGATTTCAAGCGATCCCAATATCAGCCGCCTGCAAAGTTATACAATTGACCTTTATAAAGAAATTGAAGAACTCTCGGGGCATTCTGTTGGGCTTCATATCACGGGTGGGTTTTATCTAGCATCGAATAAAACCTGGTATGATTATCTGAAACGCGAGCGCTCGAAAGCGCGCTATATGGGGCTTAATCAAGAATTTATCAGCCCCAAAGAAGTGGCTGAACGGCATCCATTGATCGATCCAAGCCATTATCTTGCCGCGCTTTGGGATGATCAGGATGGGGATCTGGATCCGTCTGGCGCGACTTATGCGTTTGCAAAAGCCGCCCGCGTTTATGGGGCGCAATATTTCACCCATACGCCGGCCACTGCCACCGCGCAACGCGCTGATGGCAGCTGGGATGTCAGCACGCCCAAAGGGATGATCAATGCTGAACATATCGTGAATTGCGGGGGGCTCTGGGCGCGCGAAGTGGGGCATATGCAAGGCGTGCATTTGCCGGTGCAACCAATGGAACATCATTATTTGCTCACCGAAAAAATTGATGCGGTGGCCAACCATCCGACGCGTTTGCCCTGTGGCATAGATTATGAAGCAAATATTTATTTTCGTCAGGAACGCCAAGGCATGTTGCTGGGCACCTATGAGCCAAAAGGAACCCCTTGGAAAGTGGCTGGCACCCCTTGGGAGTTTGGCCATGAGTTGTTGCAACCCGATTTAGAGCGGATCGCGGATCGGCTTGAATTGGGTTTTGAGCGTATCCCTGCTTTGGGGCAAGTGGGCATTAAGGATGCGATCAATGGCCCCTTTACCTTTGGTCCGGATGGCAACCCGATGATTGGGCCCGTGCCGGGGATGCGCAATTACTGGGTCGCGGTTGGGGTGATGGCGGGTTTCTGCCAGGGTGGCGGCGTTGGGTTAAGCTTGGCTGAATGGATGATTGATGGCGAGCCTTCGATCGACGTCTGGGCGATGGATGTGGCGCGGTTTGGCGAATTTGCGACGCCTGATTGGGGCACTGTGAAATCAACTGAAAACTATGAACGTCGGTTTGTGATGACCTTTCCCAATGAAACCTTGCCGAAGGGGCGCGTTCAAAAAACCACCGCGCTGCATGATCGGCTTGTGGCCAAAGGCGCACGGATGGATCAAAGTTTTGGGCTGGAACATGCGTTGTGGTTTGCCAATGGCCCTGAGGATGCGCATGAAGACCCTAGCTTTGAGCGCAATCGCAGCCATGAATATGTGGCGCGCGAAGTGGCGGCGGTGCGCAATGCTGTGGGGGGAATAGAGATTGCTAATTTTGCCAAGCATGAGTTTAAAGGCTCCGGCGCGCGGGCCTATCTGAACCGGATTCTTGCGGGGCATATCCCGCGCCCTGGGCGATTATCATTAACTCCAATGCTGACTCCGCAGGGCAGATTATACGGGGATTTGACGATCGCCTGCCTTGTGGAAGATCACTTTATGCTGATCGGCTCGGGCAGCATGCAAGAGGCCCATCGGCGTTGGTTCGAAGCTTCGTTGCCAAGCGACGTGGCATATTCCAACGCAAGCGATTTATGGCATGGAATTGCGCTGAGCGGTCCTAAATCTCGTGATTTATTGGCTAAGATTTGTCGCGATGACGTGTCGGGCTTGGCCTTGAAATTTCGCGATACGCGGCACTGTTTCGTAGGCGGAGTGCCGGTGATCTTAAACCGTATCAGCTTTAGCGGTGAGCTGGGATTTGAAATCTATTGCCGCCCGCATTATCTGCTGCGCCTGGCGCAGGCGATTGAAGAAGCCGGGGCTGATCTTGGGTATCAATGGTATGGCGCGCGGGCGCTTATGTCGTTGCGTTTGGAAAAGGGCTGGGGTGCCTGGGGGCTGGATTATCGCCCCGATTTTAATGTGGTTGAAAGCGGCCTTGATGGATTTGTGAATTGGACGAAAGAATTTGTGGGCAAGCCAACGGCTGCGGCACAAAAAGCCGCGGGCGCGCGGCGCAAATTGGTCAGTTTGGTGGTGGATGTTGACGGCATTGATGTCTGCAATGATGAAGCGATTTTGAAAAATGGTAGGGCAATTGGTTATGTCAGCTCTGGCGGATATGCCCATCACGCGCAAAAATCGATGGCAATGGGCTATGTGGAAATTGCCCATTCAGCCCCTGGCAGCCAACTAGACATCGAAATTCTTGGGAAAATTTATCAAGCTGAGGTGTTAGGGGCGCCAATTTACGATCCAAATGGCAGTAAGATGCGCGGCTAAAAGCTAAGCTATATATAAAAAAGGGGCCGCGTGGCCCCTTTATCGGGCTTTAGACGGCCCAGTCAGAGACGGCTTTGATCTCAAGAAAATCTTCAATCCCCCAAGCGCCGGCTTCGCGGCCATTTCCGGATTGCTTCATTCCCCCGAATGGCGCACCCGCGCCGCGCGGCTTGCCATTCATTTCCACCATACCCGAGCGCAATTTTCGCGCCATCCGATTGGCTTTTTGCGGATCTTGCGTTTGTACGTAATTGGTCAGCCCATAGGTGGTATCATTGGCCATTTCGATCGCCTCTTCTTCTGTGTCAAAGGGGATGATTGATAAGACCGGTCCGAAAATCTCTTCGCGGGCAATTTCCATATCATTGCGCACATCGGCAAAAACGGTCGGGCGGATGAAAAACCCCCGATTTAAACCATCGGGGCGGCCGGGCCCACCGGCCACGAGGCGCGCGCCTTCGTCAATCCCCTTTTGGATCAGCGTTTGAATTTTGTTAAATTGCACCTCATTGACCACAGGGCCGATATGACGGCCCTCTTCATTGGCGGGGCCAATTGAAATGTTATCGGCGGTATTGATTGCGGTTTCAACGGCTTGCTCATAGATATCGCGCTGCACCATCATCCGGGTTGGGGCATTACAGGATTGGCCTGTGTTGTTCATGCAATGCAAGACACCGCGCTTAACGGCTTTTTCATCTGCATCGGAAAACACGATATTGGCGCCCTTGCCCCCCAATTCCAGATGCACGCGTTTGAGCGTATCAGCCGCATTTTTGGAAATGATTGTTCCGGCACGAGCTGAGCCGGTAAAGCTGACCATATCAACGTCTTTATGCACAGATAATTGTGTGCCCACGCCCGCGCCATCTCCATTTATCAAATTAAAAACGCCGGCTGGGAAGCCTGCGGCATCCATACATTCTGCAAAAATCAGTGCGTTCAGCGGGCTTTCTTCTGAGGGTTTCAAAACCATCGTACAGCCCGCAATCGCCGCCGCGCCCACTTTAAGTGCGATTTGGTTGAGCGGCCAATTCCAAGGCGTGATCAAGGCGCAGACTCCAACCGCTTCGTGAAGGATCCGATCATTCGGGGCGTGATCGCCAAGCGCGTGATCAAATTGAAAGCTTTTGGCGGCGCGGATAAAGTTTTTCAAATGGCCTGAACCGGCACCAACTTGGCTGCCGCGGGCCATATCAATCGGCGCACCCATTTCCATGCTGGTGGCTTGTGCAAGATCTTCAACGCGGGTGAGATAGATGTCTAATAGCTTTTCAACCAAAGCAATCCGCGTTGCAACAGGGGTGTCCATCCATGCGGGCAAGGCGGCTTTGGCTGCACTGACCGCGGCGTCGGTATCGGCCTGCCCACCAAGCGAGATAACCGCGCATGGCGCTTCGGTGGTCGGGTTGATCACGTCACGGTCTTGGCCATCAAGCGGGTTTGTCCAAGCTCCATTGATATAGAATTGACGCTTTTCGATCATTGCAGATCTCCTATTCGAATAAATACATTCCAAAGCCTTGGCTTTGGGCGACTGTTTCAGGCCAGATTGAGATTAGCAAGAGCTTGCGTGCGAGGGAAGTCATATTGCACGGATCAACCGGCTTTATAGCATGTACCAAACCCTCTATTGGCGCCGCTATTTTGACGTGCTGCGCCTGCGTGATTGCGCTTGCCTCAGGCAGCCGATTTTGGCTCAAGACCTGATCCGACGGAAGATTTTACCGTGACTATGCGTATGAATTGTGGGGCGGTAAGGCACTTTAATCTGGCAGGCGTGAATTGCTTATATACCGCGCTCCCCAAGGGTTAACGCTGCGGGTACAGGCCTAAATACCAGCAGGTGGGATTGTTGTTTTGGGCCCGGCGCAAAGCCAGGCCCAAAGACAAAACTTATTCTGCAGATTCGTCTTTCTTTTCTTCAACGATTTCTGCACCGGTTTCTTGATCGACCATTTTCATCGCCAAGCGAACTTTGCCACGATCATCAAAGCCGAGCAGTTTGACTTTGACATCTTGGCCTTCTTTGAGAACATCTGACGGATGGTTCAAGCGGCGGTTTTCAATCTGGCTTACATGTACCAAACCATCGCGCTTGCCAAAGAAGTTTACAAAAGCTCCGAAATCAACGATTTTCACCACTTTGCCATCGTAAATCTTACCCACTTCGGGCTCGGCAACGATTGAGTAGATCATATCATAGGCTTTTTTGATCGATTCCCCGTCTGGAGAGGCGATTTTGATCACCCCTTCATCATTGATATCGACTTTTGCCCCCGAGACTTCCACGATTTCACGGATGACTTTGCCGCCCGATCCGATGACTTCACGGATTTTATCCGTTGGAACGGTCATCGTTTCAATCCGCGGCGCGTGAACGCTGAAGTCAGCGGCTTCGGTCAGAGATTTGGACATTTCATCAAGAATATGCAGCCGGCCCTCTTTGGCCTGCGCCAGAGCCTGTTTCATGATTTCAGGCGTGATGCCAGCGACTTTGATGTCCATTTGCAATGAGGTGATCCCCTCAGCGGTTCCCGCCACTTTGAAATCCATATCGCCAAGGTGATCTTCATCGCCCAAGATATCGGTTAGGATTGCGAAATCTCCGCTGTCTTCCAAGATCAGACCCATCGCAACGCCGGCAACCGGGGCTTTCAAGGGAACTCCGGCATCCATCATTGACAAAGAGCCTCCACAGACGGAAGCCATGGAAGAGGATCCGTTTGATTCAGTGATTTCAGAGACAACGCGCACGGTATAAGGAAAGTCGGTTGCCGCAGGCAAAACCGCCTGTAGCGCGCGCCATGCTAATTTTCCGTGGCCAATTTCGCGGCGACCAGGAGGGCCCACGCGGCCCGCTTCACCAACCGAATAGGGGGGGAAGTTATAATGCAAAAGGAAGTTGCTGCGAGAATTTCCATGCAAGGCATCGATGATCTGCTCATCATCGCCCGTGCCAAGCGTGGTAACCACCAAGCCTTGGGTTTCGCCGCGCGTAAACAAAGCAGACCCGTGGGTGCGTGGCAGCATGCCGGTTTCGCAAACAATTCCGCGCACATCGCTGGTGCCGCGTCCGTCGATACGTTTGCCTGTTTTTACCACGTCGCCGCGTAGGATGCCGGCTTCCAGCTTTTTCATCGCTGATCCGAGATTGGCATCGGCCAATTGCTCGTCGCTCAGCGCCGCCGTGATCGTTGCACGCGCGGCTGAGACTGCGGCTGTGCGCTCTTGTTTATCGCTTAAGGCAAACGCGGCGCGCATGTCTGCGTCACCTGCCGCTTTGATCGCTTGATAAAGATCGGCGTAATCGGGGGCTTCGAAATGGAAGGGCTCTTTCGCCGCATCTTCTGCCAAATCAATGATCAAATCGATCACGGGTTGGATTTGCGCATGGGCAAATGTCACCGCGTTGAGCATCTCTTCTTCGGTCAGCTCATAAGCCTCTGATTCCACCATCATCACGGCGTCTTTGGTGCCGGCAACGACCAGGTCTAAACGCTGATCTGGGTTGTTACGCAGATGATCCATATCATCCACGGTCGGGTTTAAAACATACTCACCATCGGTATATCCCACACGGCATCCGGCGATCGGCCCCATGAATGGCGCACCAGAGATTGTCAGCGCAGCAGAGGCCGCGATCATTGCAACAATATCGGGATCGTTCACCAAATCATGGCTAAGAACGGTACACATCACCAAGACTTCATTTTTGAAGCCATCCACAAAGAGGGGGCGAATTGGGCGATCAATCAAGCGCGCGGTCAAAGTTTCTTTTTCAGAAGGGCGCGCTTCGCGCTTGAAAAAGCCGCCCGGGATTTTACCCGCTGCGTAATATTTTTCTTGGTAATGCACGGTCAGCGGGAAGAAATCTTGCCCCGGCTTTTGTGCTTTTGCGAAGGTCACATTGGCCATCACTGAGGTTTCGCCGAGCGTGGCAATCACGGTGCCATCGGCTTGACGGGCCACTTTGCCCGTTTCGAGTGTCAGGCGCTCTTCGCCCCATTCGATTGATTTCGTCGTTACATTAAACATCTATGTTTCCTAATAAGGCCGATTGGCCATTTGCGTAGGGGGCGAATTCCCCCTGACCCCAATATCTTATATGTCGGGCGCTGGAGTCCGGGCGCCGGATTTCAGATAGAGGGCGTTTAGCCTAATTATGCAGTGATGGAAAGAGCTGGCAAAGCGGTTTGCTTGGCACCAAGATTACGCGATTAGGAGGCGCCTATCTTTGCCTTAATTATAAAAAAATGGCGCCTCAGAATTGAGACGCCATTCAAAAAACATCGTATCGTAAGCTTAGGTTTAGCGGCGGATACCCAGACGCTTGATAAGGTCTTGATACCGGCTTTCGTCTTTTGCTTTCACGTAATCCAGCAATTTGCGGCGCAACGCGACCATTTTAAGCAAACCGCGGCGTGAATGATTATCTTTCTTGTGGCTTTTAAAATGCTCGGTCAATGTTGTGATCCGAGATGTTAAAATGGCAACTTGCACTTCGGGTGATCCAGTATCGCCGTCTTTGGTGGCGAAGTCTTTCATCACTTTTGCTTTTTCTTCTGCAGTAATCGACATCGGGGTCTCCTTTGGTTAAGGGTTGATGGCGCAGGCCGGGATGTCGTCCAGCAGGGCCCGTGGAGTTCAGCCAAGCATCGCCTGACTAAACCGGCGCTCTAATCGGTTTTGCTGCAAATGAAAAGCGAAAATTAGGTGTTTGCAGGGCCATGGCGCAAAATAATATGAGCCGCAGTCAGTTTTTCTTCCGATAAAACCGAAAGAATTGGATTTTGATTCAGCCAAACCAAGGCGTGGCCAGCATTATTTTGGCTGATTTCTATAATTGGATCGGTTTGCTGCTGGCCGTTTATCCATATTTCAATATGGTCGTGACTTGGGTTGAAATCGCTGATTTCGGCAACATCTTCAGGCCTGTTTGCAGCTGTGATGATTTGGAACAGATCTTGACCGGATCCGCCATGCAAACTGTCAGCTCCGCCGCTTTGTAAAATATCATTTCCGGCGCCACCATTCAGAAAATCAGCGGTGGCTTGGGTTTCTTGCCCGATTAAAATATCGTCTCCCGGGCCTCCAAACAGGCTATCGCTGCCTGCGCCACCTTCTAATCTGTCATTCCCATAGCCGCCCAACAGCGCATCATTTCCCGCATCACCCTGCAGATTATCATCGCCTTCGCCGCCTGAAAGCGTATCTTTTCCGGCTGCGCCAAAAAGCTGATCATTCCCCAGACCGCCAAAAAGCCTATCCGCACCCGCGCCGCCGTTCAATATGTCATCCTCAGCATCTCCGCGCAGCTGGTCGTTGTGATCGCCGCCCCAAAGGTGATCTTTGCCTGCGCCACCGATCAAAATATCACCACCGGCCCCGCCAGAAAGGCGATCATGGCCCGCATAGCCGTTGATCTGATCCGGACCGACTGTGCCGGTGAGGTGATTGTCGGCGGCGTTGCCAGATTGTATGCTGCCGGTCGCGTCTGAACCTGTTACAAAGCGGCCTTCCTGCATTTTACGCGCCTCAAAGCCGTTATCCTCAAGATTTTCGGTGTCGTCAAATTGGCCATCTTCATCGCTGTCGATCATGACCACTAGACCGCTTAGCATCAATGCGCTGAAAATTCCTGCCAAGAAAAACATACTGCCCCTGTCGCCCCCCAAGCTGCCCCGCGGGTAAACTGTGCGGATTGGGGATGATGGATGCAATCTGAGAGTGAAACCTTGGTTAACGATTGTTTTCTATTTGCTGGATCAATTGCGCCGCCCAATCGCCTAATATCGGAATAAATTCAAATTGCGAGAGGGTTTGTACAAGGACGTAAACCAAAAAGGTTGCGCCCAGCACCGAGCCTAATCCGAAGGCCATGCCCCGCAAAAAGGTAATCCAAATTTGTTGAGCAATGGTGCTGTTAAGGCGTAAAAATGGATGGTTTCGAAGGGCGTCTATCGCCTGTGTGAGTCGTTTTATTTCTGGATCTTGCTGCGGCATTTAGGTGATCCAAAGTTCCGGTTGTTGCGCGTAGCTTAAATAGAGCGGGTGTTTTGGGTGGCCGGCTTTGGTTAACCCCAGATGATAGATTGGCATTTTTAATGTCCATAACAGGGTTTTGACAGCGGGTCCGCGCTGCAAATGCGCCCCATGCGTGCCCCAAGCTGCGATGATGTGATCGGCCCAAGCGCAGCCTTGCAGGATTGCCCCATCATTTTCTGGCCCAACCGGGTTGGCGGCGGCGCGCATCTTTTTGGGATCTGTATCGCGCCAGGCAAAAATATTCGTCACACAAAACCCACCAAACCCCAGCGCCCGGGCACGTTGCTCACAGCGCTCAACGGTGGGATCGTTTTGAAGTTCCGTTGCCGTCGATGGGTTGAGCATAATAAAATTTACTTTTGGCGCGCTGTCTTGCCAGGTTCTGGTCAGGCTGTAGCGATAGCGCTCGCAGGGCGAATAAATGGCCTGTGAAAATGCGTCACCCTTTTGGTGCTGTCGTTTGATCATAGGTATGTCTGGCCGTTGTTTTTGGCTTTTGCAAGGTTTTGCAGGCCGTTTTGCGGCCTCTTTGCAATTTGTGCTCGGGCCCCAGCGTTGCGGTTCGCCCTTTACCGAGTTGGCAAAATAACGCGGTTGGGGTAAAGCATACCGGCTTGATAACGCCCGATGGCAACAGCTTCACCCTCGAAGCTGGCCCAGCATAAATCGCCATATTGAAGATTTTGCGCGATCACCAGGCCGGGGTTGCCATTGCGCAATTTGGCCGCTGATTCTGCGGTGCACCGGGCTTCGCTTACGTCGCTGAGACCAGCTTCTAATGGCACTAATTTGTGATCCAGCTCAGGGGTTTTTGCAAGCGCTTCCAGCTGCTCTATGCTCACGGCTTGATCCAGATCGAAGGGCCCAGACCAGATCCGCCGCAATTGAACGACATGCCCAAAGCATCCCAGTTTTTGGCCCAGATCGCGTGCGATCGCGCGCACATAGCCACCCTTGCCGCAGGTGAGCTCTAGCACCACATGGTCCGCATCGGGCCGATCAATCAGCAAAAGCGAGTCGACGAAGAGCGGGCGCGCCTCAAGCGCGATATCCGCCCCCGATCGAGCCAGTTTATACGCGCGCTGGCCATCGATTTTCACCGCTGAGAATTTTGGTGGCACTTGCTCGATATCGCCAATAAACGACAGCAAGGCGTTTTTGATATCGGCGTCGCTGGGCCGCGCATCGCTTTGGCGCGTCAGTTCCCCCTCGCCATCATCCGTATTGGTCTCCTGCCCCAACCTGACCGTGAATTCATAGGCTTTTAGAGCATCCGTGATATAAGGAACGGTTTTTGTTGCCTCGCCAAAGGCCAGCGCCAAAAGCCCCGTTGCCTCGGGATCCAAAGTACCCGCATGGCCGGCTTTCTTGGCCCCGAGCGCCCATTTGGCTTTGTTGACCAAAGCGGCAGATGTTATCCCTACAGGTTTGTCGATGATCAACCATCCTGATATGTCGCGGCCTTTGCGCTGCCTTGCCATCTTGTGATCCATTTTCTTTCGGGTGGTGCTCAGTAACGAGGCCTTGAACGCGGGTCAATCCGCTTGTTTTGGCCTGCTGAGACGGAACAGTCTTCCTTGCAAGCTGAGCAAACCCAAAATGATCAAGGCCAAGCCAATAAAATGTATGCCTTGCAACGTTTCTTCTAAAAACAACATCCCCATCGCGATGGCGGAGGGTGGAATTAAAAGGGTGACCAAAGACACATTTGTGGCGCCCGCGCGTTCCAGTATGTTGAAAAACAATAAATATCCGCCTGCGGTTGATAGAACGGCCAGCCCGAGAATAGCGAAGATGGTCGCTTGGCTTGGCAGCGCAGATGCCCAAGGCGTATCAATCATCAGTGCCAAGGGCACCAAAATAAACGATGAGGCGGTGACCTGCCCCAAAGCGGTATGCAGGGGGCTGATTTTTGCCGCGGCAAAGCGGCGTCCAAACACGCTGGCAAACGCGTATGAAAGCGTTGCACCAAGCACTGCCAATTGCGCGCCAAGATTGCGCGATATCCCTGCAAGACTGTCTGGCCCAACCATCACGATAACGCCAACGAGCCCCAACAGAACGCCAAAGAGCTTTTGCTTTGAAAACCGTTCATCGGCCAGAAACAGAGCCGCGATAAGAACGGTCCATAAGGGGGTTGTGGCGTTTAAAATGGCGGCAAGGCCGGCGCCAATGGTTTGTTGTCCGAAAACGATCAGTCCAAAGGGGATAACATTATTCAGCAGGCCCAGAGCCAGAAAGGCCTGCCAGGTTTTTCGCCCGCGTGGCAGCTGATGGCCGCTGAAGAGCGCGATGCCCCAGAGCACAAGTGCAGCCAGACTGACCCTGAGGGCGATTATGGTTAACACGGGCAATTCCTGTACCGCGATGCCAACGCATAAAAAGGATCCCCCCCAAAGCAGAGATAAAAGCACCAGTAGCCCCCAATCCATTGGCCCTAATCGCATCATGCTGATCCTTTTTTACTATTGCCTCGGTTTGTTTTCACGGTCGGAAGATGGCAACCCAGATCCTGCGCAATCCGTTTTTACGCAGAGGTGAGCTTGCTGGCCTATTCTCAAGCCGGTTCAGTTTGAAATCGGGCCTCTGGACAACTTACGGATTTTTTGAGCTGCAGCTTACAAAGCAGATTTACGGGCAAGGCGATGGCGCGATGTGACAGCGGTATCAGACGGATAGGCAGATATATTTCATTTCCAGATAATCTTCGATGCCATGATGGCTGCCCTCGCGCCCAAGCCCTGATTGCTTGACGCCGCCAAAGGGTGCCACCTCAGTGGAAATTATACCCGTGTTAACGCCCACAATCCCGTATTCTAAAGCCTCGGCCACTTTGTAAACACGGCTCAGATCTTTGGCATAAAAATACGAGGCAAGGCCAAAAATTGTATCATTGGCCAGCGCGATCACTTCGTCTTCATCTTCAAACTTGAACAAAGGCGCAAAGGGGCCAAAGGTTTCTTCTTGGGCGACTTTCATGTCTTTTGTGGCGCCTGTAATGATGGTGGGGGTTAGAAAATACCCAGCGCCCTGCAGCGTTTGCCCGCCCATTTTTACCGTGCCGCCTTTGACAGTGGCATCGGCAATATGGTCTTGCACTTTTGTGATGGCTTTCTGGTTAATCAACGGGCCCAAAGCGGTACCCTCTTCCAGCCCGTCACCCACTTTGAGCGCGGCCACGGCTGTTGCCAGCTTCTCGGCAAAGGCGTCATAAACGCCCGCTTGCACGTAGATTCTATTCGCACAAACGCAGGTTTGGCCATTATTGCGAAATTTGCACATGATCGCGCCGGCCACTGCGGCGTCGAGATCGGCATCATCAAATACAATAAATGGCGCGTTGCCTCCCAATTCCATAGAACATTTCATCACGCTGTCTGCGGCTTGACGCAGCAAGCTGCGGCCCACTGCGGTGGATCCGGTAAAGGTGAGTTTGCGCACGATCGGATTTTCGCAAAATTCTTTGCCGATCTCTGCGGCCTGCGTGGCCGGAAGGATTGACAACACACCTTTGGGCAGGCCTGCGCGCTCGGCTAAAACCCCCATGACCAGCGCCGAGAGAGGCGTTTCTGAGGCGGGCCGCGCCACAAATGCGCATCCTGCGGCCAAGGCAGGCGCGGCTTTGCGGGTGATCATTGCATTGGGAAAGTTCCAAGGCGTGATTGAGGCGGCTACGCCAATCGGCTGCTTCAGCACCATGATACGTTTATCAGGTTGGTGGCCGGGGATGGTTTCGCCATAAACCCGTTTGGCCTCTTCGGCAAAAAATTCGATGAAGGAAGCGCCATAGCTGATTTCGCCTTTGGCTTCTGCCAATGGCTTGCCTTGTTCGGCGGTAAGGATCAGCGCCAAATCATCCGTATGTTCCACCATTAAATCAAACCAGCGCCGTAAAATAACGCTGCGCTCTTTGGCAGTGCGGGCAGCCCAAAGCTTTTGCGCCTTTTCTGCGGCAGCGATGGCCTGGGCAGTTTGGGCCCGGCTGATATCAGCCACCTTCGCAATCACATCGCCGCGGGCAGGGTTCACAACCTCAAAGCGGGCTTCATTATCTCCGTCCACCCATTCTCCGGCCAGATAGGCTTGCGTTACCAAGAGGCTGGGATCTTTCAACAGGCTGGCCAGGTTGGTGTGGGTGTCTAACATATGCTTTTTCTCCAAATAACGCTTCATAAGCCAAAGCAACTCTGTCAAACTTTGTCCAGTAGACAAAATGAAAAAGCTCAATGCGTTTAGACAATGATTATGCCAATGCGCCATTTATTCCCGGGGCAGAGGGTTTTATAGAAAGATGGAAATCGCAGGCTGCGGCGTTTCGCGCAGATATGCTGGCCCGGGATGCGGCCCAGCTTGACATTGCTTATGGTCAAAGCGAGCGCCAACGCTTTGATCTGTTCTTACCGGAGAATCCGCCCAAAGGTCTATTCGTCTTCGTTCATGGCGGTTATTGGCTGAGGTTTGACAAAAGCGACTGGTCGCATTTCGCGCAGGGACCTTTGGCGCATGGATGGGCGGTGGCGATGCCCTCCTATGATCTATGCCCGCGCGTTTCGATCGCGCAGATTACCCGCCAGATATCGCAGGCGATCGTGCAAAGCGCCGCGCGCATTGCGGGGCCACTGATTTTGGCGGGCCACTCGGCGGGTGGGCATCTTGTTGCACGTATGGCATGCGCCGATGGGCTGCCGCAGGCGCTTCATGAACGGATAAAACGGGTTTTAGCAATTTCGCCCTTGGCGGATTTACGGCCATTGATGGAAACCTCGATGAACGCCGATTTTAAGCTGGATAGCGCATCTGCGCGGGATGAAAGCCCGGTTTTTGCCCCGAAACCAGATCTAGATGTGCGGATTTGGGTGGGCGGAGCAGAACGCCCGGTTTTCTTGCAGCAAGCCGCATGGCTGGGCAGCGCTTGGCACGTGGTGCCTGTGATACCGCCTAAATGCCACCATTTTGATATTATTGATGCGTTAAAAGACCCTGAACATAACCGATTGCTCGACGTGCTTGCATAGGCCTGTTGCAGCATTGCCGGGCGATCACTATGCCGCTGTTATGCTCTGGTCTCAGGCGCTGTAGGGCGCAGCTTACAAGGCATTTTCTGCAGGTTCAGGGCTTTTTTAAAAGGCTGTCTGCCAAGGCTGGTACCGCGCTAAACTGGTCAATATGGTGGGCGTTTTGGAAAAACGCGGCCGAAGCTTTTCGGTATCCACCGGTGAAAAAGATGAATGGAATTTGCGCCCGTTGCGCGGTTTCATAATCCACTTCGCTGTCACCAATATAAAGTGCGGCGCTGGCGCCCAATCGTGCGACGCAATGCTGCAGCGGCGCCGGATTTGGCTTTTTAACGGACAAACTGTCGCCACCCACGACCACCTCAAAAAACCGTTCCAAGTTGAAATCCTGTAGAATTTGTTGGGCGGGTTCGGCGGGCTTATTGGTGCAAATTGCGAGGCGATGCCCCTGCGCGGCCAAGGTTTCAAGCATTTCGACCACCCCTTCATAGGGTTGGCTCAGTGCGCTGGGGGCCTGATTGTACAGCAAGAGGGTTTTTTCATAGAGCGCGCTGTGCCGCTCGAGCGGCAGCTGCACCGCGTGCAGAACGCGTTCCACCAATTTGGGCATTCCATTGCCGATAAAAGAAATTACGGTTGCCAAATCCAGCGGGCTGATGCCTTCCTCCGCCAGCATTTTATTCACGGCCGCCTGTATGTCCGGCGCGCTATCAATCAGCGTGCCGTCAAGATCAAAAATAAGCCCGTTCATTCTGGTTTCCATTTGATTGAGCAGCCAATGGAGGCGATTTGCACTTCGGGCCCATGGCCGGTTTTCACCATGTGTTGCATGGCTTCAAAAAGGTCTCTGCGTAGATCGGTGGCTCCGGCGGTTCTTCCCGATGCATCTAGCCGGCCGCGATATTGCAGCCCGCCGGCGGCGTTAAAGCCGAAGAAATCCGGTGTACAGGCCGCGCCATAAGCTTTTGCAACGCTTTGCGTTTCATCATAAAGATATGGAAATGAAAACCTGTGCTCCTCGGCCAATGTGATCATATTTTCAAAACTATCAGCAGGATAGGCCAAGGCATCATTGGCGTTGATCGCCGCCACTCCAATGCCGATAGATTGTAAATCGCGCGCGTCTCTTTGCAGTCTGTCTAAAACACTCAATACATAGGGACAGTGATTGCACATAAAAATGATCAAGCAGCCTCTTGGACCGCTGATATCGTTTCGGGATAGCATCCGCCCATCCGTTGCAGGAAGCTGAAAATCGGGCGCGGGCCAGTTGAAATCGCAAACGGGGGGAATGCTTGACACGGTTTATCCTTTTGCAGCTGCGCGTATGGCGCGGATATTGTGACCATAGGGGCCAGGGTTTGCAACCGATCCGCCTTTAAACACGGCAGATCCTGCGACCAAGACATCGGCGCCAGCCGCCGAAACGAGCGGCGCGGTTTCGGGTGTGACCCCACCATCGATCTGGATATGTATTGGGCGGTCCGCAACCATGCTGCGCAATTCTTTGGTTTTTTCAATTTGCGAATGGATAAATTTCTGCCCGCCAAATCCGGGATTCACGGTCATCACGCAGATCAAATCGACCATATCGAGCAGAGGCGTGATGGCGCTTGCGGGTGTGCCTGGGTTCAGGGCGATGCCCGCTTTGCATCCCGCGGCGCGAATGGCTTGCATGGTGCGGTGGCTATGCGGGCCTGCTTCCACATGCGCGGTGATAATATCAGCGCCTGCATCGGCATAGGCTTGAATAAAAGCGTCTACGGGCGAAATCATCAAATGCACATCCATAATTGTTTTGATATGCTTGCGGATGGCGGCGCAGAGCGGTGGCCCAAATGTGAGGTTCGGTACAAAATGCCCATCCATCACGTCTACATGTACCCAATCGCATCCTTGCGCCTCAATCGCTTGGATTTCGCGGCCAAAATCGGCAAAATCTGCCGAGAGTATTGAGGGGGCGATTTTAATCGAACGATCAAAGCTCATTGTGTTTCTTTCGGGTTATGGCAGATGCTCGGGTTCGTGCATGTGCGCTTTTAAGTTTGCGTTCTGTCGATCCACGTGGGCATGCGCTGGGGCAGCGCCGCGGTCCGATGGGTTTACACCGTCTGTAAACATGCGCGTGCGCTGACGCAAGCCGGCCGCTTATGGGGTGGGTTTCGCGCTGCAGCTTTTGGCAGTATTATAGACGCAAGGGGCAGCTAGAATAGCGGGCCGGCTCAGACTGTGGCTTTGCGGGGCGATTGTTTCCAACGCCAGTATTGTATCGGATATCCTCTATCCTTTGTTTTAAAATTCAAAGAGTGACGGATTGTTCGAAATTTCAGTGAAACTCACCTTGAAGGCTGTTGTGGATACTGGCTTCGCGCTATTTGAAAAAGTAGAATACGCCGCCGTATATTATAAAAACAGTCATATTTAATTTTTCAGCCTGTAAGCGGTAATTTGCAATTTTATTCGAAATATAAGGCGGTCGAAAATGCTTTTTATCGACCGGGTTTCAAGAATCTTGTCAGACACAAATTATTTATCTAACGTTAATCGAGATAAAATTTTTTAGAATAGCTTAAATGCAACGTCTGAATGGCCTTACTTTTCGTCAATTACGAGCGCTGGAGGCCGTTGCCGAAACCGGTTCGATCACGCGTGCTGCCGATATTTTGAACCTCACCCCTCCGGCGGTGCACACGCAGCTGAAGACTTTGGAAGAGAATTTCAACTGCTTGATGTTTGATCGGAGAAATTCTGAGGGGTTCCAGCTGACTTCAGAGGGGGATGCATTGCTGCGTGCGCAACGCCAATCCTATCAGGCTTTGGCGATGGCGGTGCGCGAAATTGATGCGCTGCGAAATGGCTTGGCGGGGGCTGTTGTACTGGGTGTGGTTAGTACTGGGAAATATTTTGCGCCGCAATTGGTGGCTGAAATCAAACGCGCTCATCCCGATATCGAGGTGATGCTTAAAGTTGGAAATCGCGATCAAATTATCGCGGCTTTGCAAGAAAATGCCGTTGACATGGCAATTATGGGGCGGCCACCCAAAGCGCCTTTAACCGCTGAGGTGGTGCTGGGAGATCATCCGCATGTTATCATCCTGCCGCCCGATCACGCCTTGGCAAGCCGATATCCCGTGGCCCCCGAGGAAATTCTGTCGCATCCTATTTTAACGCGTGAACAAGGGTCAGGAACACGGATCTTAGCCAATCGTTATCTTGATCGTATTGCGCCGGGGCAAGTCTATCAGACCATCGAAATGGATTCGAATGAAACGATCAAGCAAGCGGTGATTGCGGGTTTGGGGATTTCCTTAATTTCGGCGCATACCGTGATCGAAGAATTACGCAGTGGCCGGTTGGTGACGCTGCGCGGCGATGATTTTCCGATCACGCGCAAATGGTATTTGTTATTGCCCAAAGATGTTGTGCAAACCGGGGCAGTGCGGATGATTTCTGATTTTATAACCGCCGAAAAAGGACGGTTTTTACCAAGCCTTCCCGTTTAAGATGAGGTTTGAAATTTTGACTTGATTCTCAGGCAGTTTTCGGAGAAAGCACGCGGTAGGTGCGGGCGATGGCGTCGCCCCGTTTGGGCAATTCTGCGCAGGCGAACCTATCCCACAGTCCTGAACGCCGGGACCTTCTTTTGAAACGTCAATGGAGGGTCAAAAAATGACTGAACGTTCTGAATATTATCACTTCTACAATGGTGAGAAAGCGGCTTTGCCTTTCTCAAGCGCCGAATATGAGGCGCGATTGAACGGCTTGCGTGCCGTGATGCACCAGCATGGGGTTTCGGCCACGCTGCTTACCTCGATGCAAGCCATCGCTTATTACTCAGGGTTTTTATACTGTGCCTTTGGCCGCCCCTATGGATTGGTTGTGACTGCAGATAGTAGTTTCACGATTTCGGCGGGGATTGATGGCGGTCAGCCTTGGCGCCGCTGCTATGGAGAAAATATCACCTACACGGATTGGCAGCGCAACAATTTTTGGGCGGCGGTGGCGTCCGTAACCGGCAAACAGGCGGTGATCGGCTATGAAGCAGATCATTTGACTTTGGCCCAGCATGATAGGTTACATGCCTGTTTAGAGCCCTCAAATTTGGTGGATCTTGCGCCGGCAAGCATGACGCAGCGAATGCTCAAATCAGAGGCTGAAATTGCTTTGATTCGCGCCGGAGCAGAAATTGCGGATATTGGAGGTTATGCTATTCGGGCGGCGATTAAAGATCAGGCGCGCGAATTGGATATTGCCATAGCGGGCCGAGATGCCATGGAACTGGCGATCGCAGAACGGTTCCCCGACGCTGAATATCGCGATACTTGGGTCTGGTTTCAATCGGGTTTGAACACCGATGGCGCGCATAACCCCGTAACGGCGCGGAGAGTTCAACCGGGCGATATTTTGTCGCTTAATACATTTCCCATGATTTCGGCTTATTACACCGCGCTTGAGCGGACCTTGTTTTTGGGTGAGGTGGATCCCAAGAGCTTAAAGATCTGGCACGCCAATATCGAGGCGCATGAATTGGGTATCGGTTTGTTAAAGCCCGGCATGCGTTGTTCGCAGGTAACAGAGCGCATAAACCAATTTTTTGAAGAACAGGGCTTATTGAAATATCGCAGTTTTGGCTATGGCCATTCTTTTGGCGTGCTCTCGCATTATTATGGGCGCGAGGCTGGGTTGGAATTGCGCGAAGATATCGACACTGTTCTGGTGCCGGGCATGGTGATTTCAATGGAGCCGATGTTGACAATCCCGGACGGGCAACCCGGGGCCGGTGGCTATCGGGAACATGATATTTTGGTGATTACAGAAGAGGGCGCTGAGAACATCACCGGATATCCCTATGGGCCCGAGTTTAATGTGATTGCTTAACAAACTCTGCGTTGGGGTCTGTTTACCAGCGCCCCAACGCTTTTTTGAGCGTTTGCGTTGTAATTTTAACGATCCTTTGGCTGCTATGGGGGTGCATTTTTAAAGGTTCGCGCTTAGGTTAAGCCCGTCAGAGTTTTTTAGGCGGTGCATATGCGGTTTTTGGTAAGAAGTTTTCAGGCAATTGTGTTAATGATCGGGATCGGGGTTTTGCACTATGCGCTACCCCAAAATGATGTTGTTCGTATAAATGACACCTATGAAAAGCGGATTGATTTTGGCCGTACGGGGTTATTTTGGGCGCGCCATATGGGCGAGGATGGCCGCCTGCAATCGAACCGGGATGTGTTTTTTATAGAGAGTTTTGATGCGCAGGATCGACCGATCGTGTTTCGCAACGAGGATACGGGCTGGGGTTGGCCATTTTATTTTAAATTTGACACGTCAAATTTGCAGGCCGAGGCGTCAAATCTGCGCAGTGCAAAATCAAGCGCGCAGGTGCAATGGGTGAAAATCCGCCATTATGGCTGGCGCAATACGTTTTTGTCTATTTATCCAAACGCGGTTTCCCTTAAACCGGTATCTGGCCCGGATGAAACGTCATTTCCATGGTTCAATACCGTTTTTTTGACGCTGCTGGGATTGGTCTTTTGGGCTCTTCGGGTGCGGTGGCTGCGGTTTTACGCCCGCCGCTTATCACCCATTTTTGACGCGATGGAAGAGCGTCTGTCGAATTTTTGGGCTTGGGTGCGCAGCTTTCGAAAAACATAATCGAGCCGGGGCTTATGCCTATCCACGCTCTTGTTCATGCTCATAGCGCTGTTGCGCAATAGCTTCATTGCGCTCTGATATTTTTAAATCTTGCAGCGCAGCTTCGATATAATCCATATGAACTTCAACCGCGGCGCGCGAGGCCTCGGGGTCGCGGGCCTGCAAGGCGGTATTGATCGCGCGATGTTGTTCTAAGATCTCGCCGCGCGTGACGCGTTGCTTGAACATCATTTGGCGGTTGTAAAACACGCCTTCTTGTAACAGATCATACATGGACCGCATCATATGCAGCATAATAACGTTGTGACTGGACTCGATGATTGACAGGTGAAATTCGGCGTCGAGGCGGGCTTCATCGGTTGGGTTCCGTTTGTGATGCGCCGCCTGCATTTTATCAAAAATGGTTTGGATCACGCGCAAATCGGTATCAGAGGCGAATTTGGCGGCGCGTTCGGCGGCCAACCCCTCAAGATCACGGCGGAAACCAATATAATCAAACACCGCTTCTTCATGGCTGCTGAACAGGCTTACAAGGGCTGGTGAAAACGAGTTGCCAAGTACATTCGCGATGTAAATGCCTGCGCCGGCTTTTGACGTGAGCAAGCCGCGCTCTTGTAATTGCGAAATCGCTTCGCGCAGGGATGGACGCGACACTGCGAAACGCTCGGACAGCTCCCGCTCGGAGGGCAAGCGTTCCCCCGGCCGCAAAATGCCGCGCAGGATCAACTGCTCAATTTGGCGGGTCACAGCATGGGACAGCTTTTCAGACGTTACCTTTTGAAATGGCAAAACGCGTCCTCTTATCCGAGTTTTAAATAAACGTAGCGCCTTATATATGCCATTTTTTTCTGCAAGCAAATGCCAGATTTAATTTAGTAGTAAGTGTTGTTTTGTTTAAATATTGGTATGTTTTTTTTATTTTTTTAATGTCTTGTGATGATGGCAGCTATGCGTTTCAGGGTATACATGCACAAACCGTGCGCCATAAGAATATGAAGTTTGATATTCGAGTGCGCGGGCCAATGATCGAGGCGCTGCGGATCAACGCAATGGGTTTTCCCTCTACAAAGCAGGTTAGGCCGATTGCTTTGCAAGCCATGCGCCAGGTGGTGGGCTGCGAGGATGTCGCCGTCACCTGGGCCGATCCTTCGGTTGTTTTGGGGGTTCACGCCTGTGACTTTTAATACAGTATTTTTTGCATAAAAATCGAGCTGTGTTGTTTTTCATAATCCCCAAATGGTGCGCAATGCGTGAATCCTGCTTGCGTGTAAAGGCGCTGGGCATGCGAAAGCAAATCGCCGGTTTCCAGCATCAATTTGGGCAGCTTAAGCTGTCGCGCTTGGGCTTCTAGCCTGTCTAGTACCGATCTAGCGACGCCGGTCCCGCGGGCTTTGGGATCTGTAAACATCGATTTGATCTCACCATAATCTGGCCTGATAGCCAGCGCGCCGCAGCCGATATAGCGCCCTTGCTGGCGGGCGGCAAAGAACCGAATATCGGGTGATAGCAACTCTTCAATTGATAAAAAGTGATTTTCATCGCTTGCGAAAAGCTGCTGCATTAAGGCATGGCTTTGCTGCAGCAATTGGGTGATTTCAGGGTGCTGGGGATCCGCGATGGCGATAGAGATTGGCGTCATTGTTTGAGTATAAACCCTGTCTTGTCCAAAGCGCCAGCCTATATGATTTTGATGTGAATTTTACGATATCTAGACGTTAACCAAAGTGAGCACACGAGATACAGTGGTGGTCTGTTGACTCTGCTCCGCGTCAAAGGCACGCTTTAACTCAGAGAATCAAAGGCGGGTGCGGGTGCGTTTTTCCAAACTGCGACTGACAGGTTTCAAAAGTTTTGTTGATCCAACTGAATTGTTGATTTCAGATGGGTTGACGGGTGTTGTGGGACCAAACGGGTGCGGTAAATCAAATTTGCTTGAAGCGTTGCGTTGGGTGATGGGTGAAAACCGCCCCACGGCGATGCGCGGCGGCGGTATGAATGATGTGATTTTCGCGGGGGCTGCCACGCGTCCGGCGCGCAATTTTGCCGAAGTTACATTGCAGCTGGACAATGCCGAACGCTTGGCACCCGCTGCGTTCAACGAGGTGGATGTGTTGGATGTCGTGCGCCGCATCACCCGCGATGCGGGCAGCGCCTATAAAGTGTCGGGAAAAGATGTGCGCGCCCGTGACGTACAAATGCTGTTTGCCGATGCCTCTACAGGCGCCCATTCCCCAGCGCTTGTGCGTCAAGGGCAAATTGCCGAACTGATCAATGCTAAACCCAAAAACCGCCGCCGCGTGTTAGAAGAGGCGGCGGGCATTTCCGGGTTATATCAGCGCCGCCATGAGGCCGAGCTGAAGCTGAACGCCGCAGAAAGCAATCTGGGGCGCGTGGATGATGTGCTTGAGCAGCTTGCCGGTCAATTGGCGCAGCTGGCTCGGCAAGCCAAACATGCGGCGCGCTATCGCGCGATCGCCAAAGATTTGCGCAGCGCTGAAGGTTTGTTGTTGTTTCGGCGCTGGAAAGAGGCCGATGAGCTGTGTCAGAGCACCGCCCAAGCTTTGCAGGCGCAAATATTGGCGGCCTCGAAAGCGGAAGCCATGGCGCGCAGCAATGGCAAGTTGAGATTGGAAGCTGAAGAGGCCTTGCCACCAGTGCGCGAGGAAGAAGCGATTGCGGCGGCTTTATTGCAGCGCTTGCAAGTTCAGCGCGAGACATTGAGCGCGCAAGAAAGTGACGCGCAGCAACAGATCGATACGCTGGGTGGCCGTTCGGTGCAGCTGGCCCAAGACATCACCCGTGAAGAGGCTTTGAATCGCGACGCATTGGAGATGATTGAGCGTTTAGAGTGGGAAACGGAAGAATTGTCAAAAGCGGCCTTGGGCCAAGACGATAAATTATCGAATGCAACGCAAGAGGCGCAGGATGCTTCTGCTGTGTTGCAAGAGCGCGAAACCGATCTTTCGCAATTAACCGAAGATGTGGCCCGTTTGTCGGCGCGCCACCAATCTGCGCATCGCTTGCTGCAAGACAGCGAGAAAACCCTTCAGCGCAGCCGTGATGAGGCTGAAAAAGCCAAACAGGCTTTGCAGCATTCTGAGCAACAGGTGGTTGAGGCGGCCGAGGCGTTTGACGCTGATGAAAGCCTGGCCGCGCAGGCGCAGGCGCATGCAGAGCAGTGTGAACAGGCGCTTGATCGGGCCGAAACGGCGCGCTCTGACACGCAGGCGCGCGAGGCCGAAGCGCGTGCCCAGCGATCGCGCGCAGAGGGTGAAAACACGGCATTGGAAGCCGAAGTAACCGCTTTGGCCAAGCTTTTGGCGCGCGGTTCTCAAGAAGGTGGGCAATTGCTTGATCGTTTGCAGGTGGAACAAGGTTTTGAAAAAGCCCTTGGAGCGGCTTTGGCAGATGATTTAAGGGCGGCCGAGGTTGAGGGTGAAGATGCCCTGTCAGGATGGCGATTTTTGCCCGATTACCCCGTTGCGCAACCGCTGCCCAACGGCATAACCCCCTTGAGTAATCATGTGTCTACGCCTGATGCGCTGGGGCGACGGATGACGCAGATCGGTTTGGTGGATGGGGATGAGGGCGTACGCTTGCAAGCGGCTTTGCAGCCCGGCCAACGTTTGGTCAGCTTGGAAGGTGACCTATGGCGCTGGGATGGCTATTGTATCTGGGCCGAAGATACGCCATCGACTGCCGCATTGCATCTTGAACAAGTGAACAGATTGGAAGAGCTGAAGCAGCAAATGGTGCAGACAGAGGCTGAATTGCACGCGGCGCGTTCGGCCCATGATCTGTTATCGGGGGAGCTTACAGAGTGGGCAGGCAAAGACCAGCGCGCGCGCGAAGCGCGCCGGCAAGCAGATCGCGAGGTGATTGAAAAAAATCGGGCGCTCAGCAATTCCGAAGCCAAGCTAAACTTGGCAAAAGGTCGGGTTGAAAACCTGACATTGGCCGTTGCGCGCCATGCAGAGGAAAGCTTAGGCGCTGAGGCGCAGCGGGCCGAGGCGCAGATGGCTGTTGACGCATTAGAGGATATCCAATCGTTGAAAGACCGCGTTGAAGATATCAAGCTCACTGTGGAAGCGGCGCGCATCACCATGTTGTCAAAGCGCTCAGAACAAGATGAGTTACGCCGCGCCGGCGAAGCGCGCATGCGCCGTAAACAACAGGTCACCAAAGAGCTTAGCGGCTGGCGATTGCGGCTTGAAACCGCTGATCAAAGACGGGTTGAGTTGCTAGAACGCAAATCCCAAACAGAGGCAGATTTGGCAGATGCGGCGCTGGTGCCGGATGCTTTGGCACGCAAACGGGAAGAGTTGAGCAGCGCCATTGCGCAGGCTGAAACGCGGCGCAAAGCTGCGGGCGATAATTTGGCAACGGGCGAAGCAGCTTTGCGCAACGCCATTGCGCAAGAGCGAGATTCCGAACGGGCCGCTTCCGAGGCGCGGGAGGCGCGCGCCGGCGCCGAGGCGCGCGCAGAGGCCGCGCAAGAAACCAAAACGGCCGCCGCGCAGCGCATCGAGGATGAGTTGCAAACCACCCCGCAAGACTTGCTGAACTCCTTATCAACGGATGCGGATCGCATGCCGCATGCGGATGAAATAGAAGCGGAAGTGAATCGGTTGAAACGCCAACGCGAAGCGTTGGGGGCCGTGAATCTGCGCGCAGAAGAAGATGCCAAAGAGGTTGAGAGCGAACATAAAAGTTTAAGCGAAGAAAAAACCGATTTGGAAGCGGCGATACACACGCTGCGCAATGGCATCGCGGGCTTGAATCGCGAGGGGCGCGAACGGCTTTTGACCGCGTTTGAGCAAGTGAATAGCAATTTTGGGCTATTGTTTAAGCACTTATTTGGCGGCGGCGAGGCAAATTTGGTTTTGGTGGAAAGCGATGATCCGCTTGAGGCGGGGCTTGAGATTATGTGCCAACCCCCCGGGAAAAAACTGAGCACCTTGTCTTTATTGTCGGGCGGAGAGCAAACGCTCACTGCGATGGCGCTAATTTTTGCCGTGTTTTTGGCCAATCCTGCGCCGATTTGCGTGCTCGATGAGGTGGATGCCCCGCTTGATGATGCCAATGTCACGCGCTTCTGCGATTTGTTAGATGAAATGTGCCGCCGCACAGATACGCGGTTTTTAATCATCACGCATCATGCGGTCACCATGGCGCGGATGGATCGTTTATTTGGCGTCACAATGCAGGAACAAGGGGTTAGCCAGTTGGTATCGGTTGATTTGAAAAAAGCCGAAAGCTTGGTGGCGTAAGCTTTCCAGCGGATAATGGGTCACCAGATTTTGCAACGCGCTTGAGGGGGCTTTAGTTTGCCGTCACCTAAAGCGCTTTCAACAGCGCCCAAGTTGGCCAAGCATCTGCAGGCAACCCCAAGGCGCTTTGAACCTCTTGCACGGCGCGACGCGTTTGAGCACCCAGAATGCCATCAATTTTTCCAACATCATAGCCTTGATCGCGCAGCGCGCTTTGCAAGCTTTTCATTTCCGTTCCGTTTAACCCGGGGTCTTCAAGTTCGAATCCATAGCGCGGGCTACCTTCAAGCAAGGTGGCAAAATAAGCAGCCGTGGTCACGTATACAAAGCTTTGGTTCCATTCGAAATACACATGAAAATTCGGATAAGCGATAAAGGCGGGTCCAAACCGGCCTTGGGGTAAAATAATGGAGCTTTCCAGATCGGCTGGATAGAGCGACTGGTTGGCCCCTTGAACCCCCAAAGCCACCCAGTTGGAAACTGGTTGTTGGGTATCCAGCCCCGTCAGGCTCCAATCCATATCAAAGGGTAAAATCACCTCTTGCAGCCAGGGTTGACCGCCTTTCCAGCCCATATTTGACAACATTTTGGCGCCAGACATCAAAGCATCGGCAGGCGAGGATCTCAGATCAACAAGCCCATCCCCATCCCCATCAACGCCATTGTCCAAAATATCTTGGGGCAGCATTTGCACCATGCCGATCTCGCCCGCCCAAGCCCCTTGCATTGTCTCTGGGTTAAACGCATCTCTTAAAAACAACTCTAATGCGGCAAAGATTTGCGGTCGAAACAGTTCTGGTCGCCGGCAATCATGGGCTAAGGTGACCAAAGCATTGCGCGTATTGTAATTGCCCTGAAACGCGCCAAAATCGGTTTCAAAGGCCCAAAATGCTAATAAAACCCCTGGGGGAATACCGTAGAGACCTTCAATCTGATCAAAAATATACTTATGTTTCTGTGCATTTTTTTGTCCATGTGCCATCCTGTGATCGCTGATTAATTTGCCCGAGAATTCGATAAAGGGCAGCTGGAAAATGGCCTGTGCCCGATCGGCTTTTAACACCTTTGGGCTATGTTCAACCGTTTTGAAAAATGCATTGACCTGCGCGACTGGCGCCCCTTTGGTTTGCGCTTCTTGCTTTAATTGCAAAACAAAATCGGCAAAATCGCCACCACAGGATTGCGCATATACTGGGCTGCTAAAGAGCAGAGGCAGGCTGAGTATCGCAGCGCTTGCACGGCGGGTGACTGTCCAATTTATAAAGCGCATTACGGCCCCCTTTTCCCTCCCGGTTTGATCCCTGATTAATGGACCATTGTTGACAAGATTGCACTTATCACCACCAACGCCAAGAGCGCGGCCCAGCTTTTCCAAAGAATATCAACCGAGCGCTCAATTTCATAAGCATCCGGATGGCGGTTGCCGCTTGGATGGATCCAGGCAAAATCTGTTAGGCGCCCGTGATAGCTGCGGGGGCCGGCCAAGGCCACGTTGAGCGCCAATGCCATCGCAGCTTCGGGCCAACCGGCGTTTGGAGAGGCATGGGTTTTGGCATTCTCTGACAGTTTGCTTAGGCCGCTCCAATGCCCAGAGACCAGCAGTATAATCGCGGCGCTGAGCCGTGCGGGAATAAAATTTAGCAAGTCATCAAAGCGCGCTGCGGCCCATCCAAATTCTTGCAGCTCTTTGGTTTTATATCCGATCATACTATCGGCCGTGTTGGTGAATTTATACAGTAACATTCCGGGAAGCCCGCCGATTAAAAAGTAAAACGCCGGTGCCACCACCCCATCTGAGAAATTCTCAGCTCCGGATTCAATTCCGGCCCGGGAAATTTGCGCAATGTTCATCTGCGAGGTATCGCGCCCCACGATCCTGCTGATCGCATTGCGGCCTTGGGTCAGGGAAAGACGCAGGCCTTTGGCCACCGCGATTACATGTTGAACCAAGGATTTATGCGCAAGCAAGCTGGCGGCAATCAGCGTTTCAAAGATTGGGCCTAGAAGGCTGAGTAGAAAGCCAAGGCCCATAGCGATACTGAGCCCAAGCAAAAGAACAGCGATGCCTTTTTGTTTGCGATTGGCACCGGAGTTGAGGCGTTTTGTGCAGGTGGAAATAAAATTACCCATCAAAACGGCTGGATGACGCACCCGCGACCACAGCCACTCTGGCTCGCCAAGAACTGCATCAAGGATCAGCGCAAAAAACAACAGCCAAGCCATTATGACAGCGCCTTTTCGATCCGCGCCCAGTGGGATTGCGCAGGCAGGCCCAGCCGCAGAAAGCTTTTAGAATAGGGGAAGATGCGGCTCCAAATATGGTGCTGCCCAAGCTTGGCTTGCCAGGCCTTGGCATCGCGCAGCTCATAGAGGCGAAACAGGCTGCAGCCTCCGTGCAATCGGGCGCCTTTGGCAAGCATCAATTTGTCGAGCCGAGCGGCGTCCGCGTGCAGGCGCTTACGGGTGTTCTGAGCCCAGGTAGGATCAGACAGCGCGGCAGCCCCCATGCGTAAGGCGGGCCCAGATACGGCCCAGGGTCCGAGCCGGTTTTCGAGCTGTCTTAAAACGGGATCGGCTCCTATTGCAAAGCCCAAGCGCAGCCCAGCAAGGCCCCAAAACTTGCCAAAGCTTTTTAAGATTATTCGCCCGGGTTTGCCTGCTTCAGCGATCAAACTGTCTTGCGGGGTTACGTCGCAAAAACTTTCATCAATGATGCAAATAGGCCGTGTTAACTCTTTCGCGCGCCATAGCCGGCCATCGGGGTTATTTGGATGCACCACGACCTGCGCCGCCTGGGCGCTATCGGAAACGCGCCATCCGGCGGCGGTAAAGGCGGCTTGATGCTCATTATAGGTTGGGTGCGCGATCGCCACTTGGCTGGGAGGGAGCAAACTGGGCAAGGCCGCGATCGCTGCGGATGCGCCCGCGGTGGCAACCACATGCGCGGTGTTTGGAACCGACCAAAATTCGCGTGCGGCCGCGATCAGGCTATTATACGCGGATATACTGGGTAATCTTTGAAAATCATCTGCTGAAAAAGGTATAACAGGATAGGGCTCGGGGTTAATTCCGGTTGACAAATCAATCCAATCTTCTGGCAGCCCCCCATAAAGCGCGCAAGCGGTTTCAAGCTGTCCACCATGATCCCGGGGCTGTGTTTTTTCTGTTAAATCAAACATATTTCATCCGTCTTTATGCGCAGCACTAGAAGTCTATTCGGCGGTTGGTTTCAAGTTCTTTCAAAATGATTAACATTTTATGTGATCATTAACCTTTTGTTATTACTTTTTGCGTTGATAATCGATCAATTCCTTTCTTTTTCTGGTGTCGGCGCGGGGGTCTTATGAGGGTGCTTATTGTTGAAAGTCATTTTGAATTGGGGTGTCTTTGGGAGCGCGCTCTGCAGCGCAGTGGTGCAGATGTGTGTTTTGCGCGATCACAATCTGAGGCTGTCAAAGCGCTCATGCAAGATGAGTTTGACATTATAGTTTTAGATCTGGTGTTGAAAAACGGCAGCGCTTTTGCAATTTCAGATTTCGCCAATTATCGCCGACCCAAGGCGCGTGTGGTTTTTGTGACCAATACAAGTTTCTTTTCGGATGGCTCGATTTTTCAGCATTGTTCGAACGCTTGCGCCTATTTACAAAGCGAAACGCCCCCAGATGATTTGGTGGCGATGGTTGAGCATTATGCCGAGCGCGCATAGGAAAGCGGCGGGGCGGGGTTAAGAGGATACCACCCGCTGTTTTTAAAACGCCCTGACTGGGCCGGTATTGGCGGGCTACTTTTCTAGATAAGCTGTGATTCGCTCTTGTATTTAACAGGCTTAGAATCCGTGCAATTTCGCCAAGAGTCAGCCACATACATTTTTTTAAAATGATATTTTGTTGTATTTGCGCCATAGTTGCCGGGCACGTTTCACGCTTAGTTTTAAAAGTAAATTTTTTACGCATGGCGGGAATTTGGCGCAATAAAACGAGTTTTGGCATGGCGCCTGCAGGCATCCACAAGATCTTGTAGGCTTCCACAATGGAGCTGGGGTCTCTTGCGCGGCGTCGTAAAGCCTAAGCGATTTTTCTAATCGGCAGAAGCGTTTGGCATTTGGAAACTATTGATACGCCGGGATCTTGAAAATTTGCCGCGCTGCGCCAGAATTTCCGATGAAAATATAGGAAGAGCCGATGAGCACATTTTTATCGCGAGACGTACAGCAGGGCCTTGATCGGGCACGGGCGGATGAATTGAAGCGTAAAAGTCGTTTTCGGGTTCAGTTTGACGGTGAGATTTATCCCATCTTGAAGCTTTGGGACACAGGCTTTGTTATCTCGGCCGAGGGAGCGCCGCATATGCGTGGCTTGGTTGATGTGTTTAACGGCGCGACACATGTCTATCAATGTTTGATCGTTGCCTCGCAAGAAGAGCACGGAGAAGTCCATTTTGAATTTAAACGGAACACAGTGGCGTTAGATCGCCCGCCTTTGGATTTCGAGCAACGTCACGATGCCCCAGTGGCTTTGCTGAACTGAGGTTTATTGCAAGTCGCCAAAGGCGGTTTGTAATCGCCCGACGGCCTCTTCGATTTGTTGTTTCGGAAGGGCTAAGTTGAACCTTAGAAAATAATCGCCACCAGTACCGAAAGTGGCTCCGTGATTGGCTGCGATTTTTGCGCCTTTCTCTACGCGGGTAGAAATTTCTTGCGGCGTCATGCCGGTATCTGTGAAATCTATCCAAGACAAATAGGTGGCTTCAAGTTGCATCGCTTTGGCACCAGGAATCGCGTTTAGCCCCGTTTCAAACATGGCCCGGTTTTCATTTAAGTAGCGCATTAAACCATCAATCCATAAAGCCCCGTCAGGGCTATAGGCTGCTGTGGCCATTACGATGCCAAAACTATTCGGGCTGAGCGCCAGCGCGCGCATTTTCGCCCCAAATCTTGCCCGCAAATTGCGATCCTCGATGATCACATTGCCAGTGTGACATCCGGCAATATTAAACGATTTCGTGGTCGCGGTCATCATCACCAGCCGGTCGCGGATACTGGCATCGACCAAGGGCATCGCGATATGCTTTTTACCCGGATAGATCAGATCATGGTGGATTTCATCTGATACAATAATAAGGTCATGGCGTTTTGCAAAATCGGCAATGCCTTGCAATTCGGCTTTGCTCCAAACCCGGCCTCCGGGGTTTTGCGGCGAGCATAGAACCAGCATTTTCTCTGCCCCAGTGAGCAGGCTGTCATACGCTTCGAAATCAAATTCATAGCGTCCTTGATTATTTACCAGTGGGCATTCTGTAATCGCTCGGCCGCTGGCTTTTATAATCCGGTAAAAACTGTGATAAACAGGGGAGAAAAGTACCACGCCATCCTTCGCTTCGGTAAAGCTTTCAACGCACATTGCGATGCCATTGCCCAAGCCATGGGTGGTGAAAATCCAATCGGGGTCAACCCGCCAGTTATGGCGGGTCTCCATCCACCAACAGATCGCCTTGTGATAGTGATCAAGCGCGCCATAATAGCCGTAAATACCGTGGGCGGCCATGTCTTGCACGGCCTGCTGCACGCAAGCTGGGGGACGGAAATCGCCATCGGCAACCCACATGGCCAACCCATCTTCCGGCGAAACGCCGTATTTGGCTTCCATATTATCCCATTTGTCACAGTTTGAACCGCGCCGGTCTATCTGCTCGTCGAAATGCATCCAACCCTCCCAAAGGTGCGCTAGCAACCCTATCGCATTGCCGCTTAGGCGCAAGAGCCGTTGCAACCGCTTTGGGTTTGTCTTACATCACGCGCATGATCAGACCTATTCTTTTTCATCCCGATCCACGCTTGAAAAAAGCCTGCGCCGATGTTGTCGATATTACCGATGCGGTGCGAGGCTTGGCAGAAGATATGTTGGAAACGATGTATGATGCGCCTGGCATTGGCTTGGCCGCACCGCAAATCGGCGTGTTAGAGCGGATTGTGGTTTTGGATTGCGTCAAGGAAGATGGCGCCGCGCCAGATCCGAAAATTATGATAAACCCGCAGATCACTGCCCAATCTGACGAGACAAATATATATGAAGAAGGGTGTTTATCGATCCCTGAACATTTTGCCGAAGTGACGCGGCCCAGTGAAGTTGAAGTGCTCTGGTTTGATCAAAATGGGGCAGAGCATAAAGCGGGGTTTGACGGTCTTTGGGCCACCTGCATTCAGCATGAAATTGATCATTTGAATGGCAAGCTTTTTATCGATTATTTAGGCGCGATCAAACGCCAGATGATCACGCGTAAAATGCAGAAATTTAAGCGTGAGATCGCGCGCGGCAAGGCCGAATAAGCATGGGCGTGCGCCGCTGTTTGGCTTGGCCTGATCCACGCCTGCGTCGACCGGCCAAGGCTATTTCAGAGATCACAGAAGATATTCATGCCCTTTGGCGAGATATGATCGATACGATGGAGGCCATGCCCGGGGTCGGTTTGGCAGCGCCGCAAATCGGCAAAATGCTGCGCTTGGCTGTGATTGACGCCTCAGACGCGCGCGGGCAAGCCATTTGTATGGCAAATCCGGAAGTGCTTCATGCGTCGATCGAGCTGCGCAGCTATGAAGAGGCCAGCCCGAATTTACCAGGGGTTAGCGCGCAGATTAAACGACCACGTGCAATCACCGCGCGTTTTTTAGATTCGCAAGGTGCCCTGCAGACCGAAGATTTCGTTGGCTTATGGGCGACCTCTTTGCAACATCAAATAGATCATTTGAATGGAAAAATGTATTTTGATCATCTGTCGAAAACGCGGCGCGATATGTTGCTTCGCAAAGCAAGGAAACTGTCATGAGGTTGATTTTTATGGGCAGTCCGGCGTTTTCCGTGCCGGTCTTAGAGGCGTTGGTCGCCGCAGGGCATGAGATCGTTGCGGTTTATACGCAGCCGCCCAGGCCGGCAGGGCGGGGCAAAAAACAACGCCCTTGTCCTGTGCATGCGCGCGCGCTTGCGTTAACGCTTGACGTGCGTCATCCAGCCTCGCTGAAAGAGGCAGAGGAGCAGGCTGCTTTTTCTGAGTTGCGGGCGGATGCGGCGGTGGTTGTGGCATATGGGCTGTTGCTGCCGCAAGAGCTGCTGGATGCGCCAGCGCATGGATGTTTGAATATCCATGCGTCTTTATTGCCGCGCTGGCGTGGAGCCGCGCCCATCCATCGGGCGATTATGGCGGGTGATCGCGAGACCGGCATCTGCATTATGCAAATGGAAGCTGGGCTCGATACCGGGCCGGTTTTATATCAAGAAACAATTTCAATCGCGCCAGATGAGACAACCGCCGCGTTGCATGAGCGTTTATCTGACCTTGGCGCGCGGTCGATTGTGCAGAGTCTGAAGGATTTATCTCAGTTGCAAGCACGGCCACAATCTTCAGTTGGTATTTGCTATGCGCAGAAAATTGACAAAAGCGAAGCGCAGATTGATTGGTCTTTGCCGGCTGAAATTTTAGATCGCCAAATCCGCGGCTTATCGCCCTTTCCAGGTGCTTGGGCGATGCTGCGCGGTGAGCGTGTGAAGTTTTTGGGATCAGCGCTGATCTCATGTGAGCAGCCATTGGCCTCTGCAGGCACTGTTCTTGATGATGATCTTGGCATTGCCTGTGGGTCAGGTGCGCTGCGGATTACGCGGCTGCAGCGGGCTGGGAAATCTGCGCAATCATCCGCTGAGTTTCTGCGCGGAACGCCTGTTATTGCTGGTGAGCAGCTTGTCTAGGGCCTAAAAATCGACCGCCAAGCCTTTTTTCTCCCAATCTCCATAGCGCACGGGTTCGGGTCCATCGCGGCCACCCAGCTCTTTAGGAAGAGGCGTGTTTTTGGCAGTCTGGCGACGCGCTTCGGCTTCGGCCAAGGCACGGATCGCGGCAGCGGGCAGATCTTTGCGGTCTTGAGACACTCGGGGCTTTCCTCTTTGTGGTGAGATAGATATACGCTCGGCTCTGATAAATGCAAGGATTTGACTATGGTAAAACCTCACCTTTCGCCAAGGGCCGCTGCCGTGCAGCTGCTGAATGGGGTTTTGCTTGAGGGCAAATTGATTGCAGAATTACTTGCCGAAAATATTTTGGCGCCGCTGGCACCTGAGGCGCGCGCGCGCGCGCAGCGTTTGGCGCTGGAGACGCTGCGCGGGCTAGAGCGTGCTGACCGTTTGCTGGCCAAACATATCCGCAAAAACCCGCCGCTTGGCGTGCGTAATATCCTGCGTCTGGCGGTTGTCGAGCTGTGCCGGGGGGGGGATGCGCATGGGATTGTGAATGAAGCCGTTGCGCTTGCGGGCAACAGCAAACGCACAGCCTCGTTTAAAGGTTTGATAAATGCGGTGTTGCGCAAAGTGGCACAAACTGGTCCGGAAGATTGGCAGAAGTTGCGCGTGCCGCGCCTGCCCTCTTGGCTGCGTCAGCCTTTGGTTGAGGCCTATGGGGCTTCGGCGATGGGGTCAATTGAATTGGCGCATTTTAAATCAGTTCCGATCGATATAACGCTGAAAGATCCCGCGCGCGCTGCTGATTGGGCCGCGCAGTTAAATGGCACTGTGTTGCCAGGAGGCAGCATCCGCCTCAGCGCAGAGGGTGCGTTGACCGCGCGCCCCGGATTTGCCAGTGGAGATTGGTGGGTGCAAGATGCAGCTGCGGCTCTGCCAGTGCGGTTGCTTGGCGATTTATCGGGTCAAAAGGCTTTGGATCTTTGCGCCGCCCCGGGCGGTAAAACCATGCAGCTTAGCGCCGCTGGCGCCAGCACCACGGCGCTTGATATTTCGCAATCCCGATTGCAGCGCTTGCATGAAAATTTAGACAGAACGGGTCTAAAGGCTGATATCATCGTGGCGGATGCGCGGGCGCATGGGCGTACAGACTATGATGTGGTTGTGTTGGACGCGCCATGTTCGGCCACCGGAACCATTCGGCGGCATCCTGATCTGCCCTTCGCCAAAGATGGGGCACAGTTTTCAGCGCTTTTTGATCTTCAGGCGCAGTTATTGGACCACGCTTTGGAGCGCATGGCGGCACATGGGCGGTTGGTTTATTGCACTTGTTCGCTGCTGCCGGATGAGGGTGAAGCGCAGATTGAGAACGCGTTACAAAAGCATCCAAGCCTGCGCGTGGATCACAGCGCATTGGACAAGGATTTTATCGCGCAAGAATGGCGGGTTGCAGAATTAGGGCTGCGGTTGCGACCCGATTTTTGGGCAGAGCATGGCGGCATGGATGGCTTTTTCATTACAGTGTTGCGCTGGGCGTAACATGCGTATTTGCCGCGTGACTTGTTACGGCGCGTTTTCTATACTGCCCTTGGGCCAATGCAAGCGCCAAGGGGCATAGAACATGGCGGCGTCTCACAATTTTTCTTCACGCTACAGGCGTTTGGTCGACAGGTTAACCGCGCGCTGGATTGGCCTAAAATCATTTCCAGTGACCGACTTGCTTGAGGTCGAGCCACGTTCGATTGGCAGCCCTGAATTGGGTCGGCAAATTTTGTCGGGTCAATTTGTTTTGCAGGGCCATCAGGTGGATTTGCAGCACAATGCTTTGTGGGATCTGAGCCTGTCTGACCAGGCTGCGATTTTGGATCTTCATGGATCGGTTTGGCTGGATCATTTGGCAGCATTCGGGGGCCGTAAAAGCGGCGCGATGGCGCAGGCGTGGGTGGATCTTTGGATCGACCGGTTTGGGCGCGGCGGTGGTCCTGGATGGCGGGCCGATATCGCCGGTCGGCGGGTTTTGCGTTGGTTACATCACAGCGTGATGCTGCTTGATGGCGCGGATTCAAGCCGACGGGCGGATTTTGTAGAGGCTCTTGCCAAGCAAGCTGTATTCATCTCAAAAAGATGGCCCTCTGTATCGCCGGGTTTGCCGCGCTTTGAAGCCTTGGCGGGTTTGATTTCTGCAGCGCTTGCGATCAAGCTTTTGCACCCTTTGGTAGCGCCGGCAACGCGGGCTTTGGCGCATGAATGCCGCGTTCAAATTGACGCCACCGGCAGTATTTTCTCGCGCAATCCCGAAGAGCTTTTGGATATTTTTTCGCTTTTAAGCTGGACGGCAGCGGCGTTGCGCGCCGCCGGTTGGACCCCAGCCGATTTACATTTGGATGCGATCCAACGCATCGCGCCGACATTGCGCATGCTGCGCCATAAAGATGGTGGATTGGCACGCTTTCATGGCGGTGGTCGCGGGTTTTCGGGGCGGCTTGATCAGGCTTTGGCAGCCTCGGGCAGCAGGGGGTTTCCGCAGAGCGGTTTGGCAATGGGTTTCGCCCGCTTAAGCGCGGGCGCCAGCAGCGTGTTGATTGATGCCGGGGCCTTGCCGCAGGGGCGGGCCTCGATCAACGCGCATGCGTCAAGTTTGGCCTTCGAGCTCACTTCTGGGCGCCATCCGGTGATCGTGAATTGCGGGTCGGGGCGACGCTTTGGCGAAGATTGGCGCCGAACCGGGCGCGGCACCGCATCGCATTCCACTCTTGTCATCGAAGATTTTGTCAGCGCTGAACTGGGCCCCCGTTTATGGTTTTCCGGCCAGCGCCGTGATGCTTTGGTAAATGGGCCGTCTGAATTCCCCAGCGCGTTATCATTGTCGACAGCAGGGCAAAAATTTGAAGGTGGCCATAATGGGTTTCTCGCCAAAACGGGCTTAACCCATGCCCGAACGCTCACTTTATCGCCAGATGGGGATCTGCTCAGTGGTGAAGAGGTTCTGATCGCGGTTGCCGCGCGCGATAAGTTGCTGTTTGATCAATCTATGCGGCGCCAAGGCTTGCAAGGGTTTTCCTGCAAGCTTCGGTTTCATTTGCATCCTGATATTGTGGTCAGAATTCACCCCACGGGCGGGCAAGCGGTGCTGATATTGCCAAATTCTGAAACCTGGACGTTAAGCACTGACGCGACGGTTAAGCTGGCTTTGGAAAGCAGCGTGTATCTTGAGCGTCAGGCGTTACAGCCGCGGGCCACAAAACAGGTGGTTTTATCTCAGAGCGCAATAAGTTATGCGACACGCATCAATTGGGTTCTCACCAGAACCCGCCCCCCTGAACAATTGAGGCGTGAGCGCGATCATGAAATGCGTTACGCCATCCAGACATAAAATGGAAAAATATATATGACCGATTTGTTTCCCGTTCGCCGCGCCTTGATTTCCGTTTCAGATAAAACCGGCTTGGTTGAGCTTGCGCATGTTTTGGCGGCCGGCGGTATTGAACTGCTTTCAACCGGCGGCAGCGCAAAAACGTTGCGGGATGCGGGGCTTGAGGTGCGAGATGTCGCAGAGGTGACAGGCTTTCCCGAGATGATGGATGGCCGGGTGAAAACGTTGCATCCTAATGTGCATGGCGGGCTGCTGGCATTGCGCGATAATGCGGATCACGTTGCGGCGATGCAAGCGCATGGGATCGGCGGGATTGATTTATTGATCGTGAATTTATACCCGTTTGAAGAAACCGTTGCTGCGGGCGGCGATTACGCGACCTGCGTTGAGAATATCGATATTGGGGGGCCGGCAATGATCCGGGCTGCCGCCAAGAATCATGGCTTTGTAACAACCGTGGTGGATGTGCAGGATTATGATGCGCTTTTGGCCGAGTTGGCCGCGCAAGAGGGGCAAACATCCTATGCGTTTCGCCAAGCAATGGCGCAACGGGCCTATGCGCATACGGCCGGATATGACGCCGCCGTTTCTACTTGGATGGCGCAGGCTTTGGGAGAACCGGCACCAAGCCGCCACAGCCTATCGGGCCGTTTGGCGCAAAGGTTGCGTTATGGTGAAAACCCGCATCAATCGGCCAGCTTTTACGTGGATGGCAGCGGCAGGCCGGGCGTTGCAAGCGCAATCCAGCATCAAGGGAAAGAATTATCCTATAATAATATTAATGACACGGATGCGGCTTTCGAATTGGTGAGCGAGTTTGCGCCCGAAGACGGGGCCGCCTGCGCCATTATCAAACATGCCAACCCCTGCGGTGTGGCGCGTGGCGCTGATCTAAGCGCCGCCTATCGGGCTGCTTTTGATTGTGATCGTACCAGTGCATTTGGTGGTATCGTTGCGTTTAACCAAACTTTGGATGCGCGGACTGCGCAAGAAATAACCGGTATTTTCACTGAAGTGGTGATCGCGCCAGATGCGACGGCGGAAGCTATGGAGATCTTTGCCGCCAAGAAAAACCTGAGGCTTTTGACAACGGGCGCCTTGGCAGACCCAGCAACCGCCGCGCAGGTTATTCGGCAAGTGTCAGGGGGGTTCTTATTGCAAAACAAAGATAATGGGTTGCGTTTGCAAGAGGATCTATCGGTGGTTACCAAGCGGGCGCCGAGTGAACAGGAAATGGCGGATCTTCTGTTCGCGTGGAAAGTCGCCAAACATGTGAAGTCAAACGCGATCGTCTATGTGAAAGAGGGGGCAACGGTTGGCGTGGGCGCAGGACAGATGAGCCGGGTTGACAGCTGCCGTATTGCTGCGCGCAAAGCGCAGGATATGTCCGAGCTGCTCGGGTTAGAGGCGCCTTTAACGCAAGGCTCTGTGGTGGCTTCTGATGCCTTTTTCCCTTTTGCAGATGGGTTGCTAACCGCTGCAGAGGCGGGTGCAACGGCGGTTATACAACCTGGTGGATCCATGCGCGATGAGGATGTGATTGCGGCGGCTGACGCGGCCGGATTGGCGATGGTGTTTACCGGCATGCGGCATTTTAGGCATTGAGAATGACCAAGCTCATGGTCCTAACGGCGGTTGTAAGCTTTGCGTTTGATCAGATCAGCAAGCTCTATGTGGTGTTTTGGCTTGACCTCATAAACCTGCAAGAGATTGATGTTTTTGCGCCCTTTTTGAATTTCCGAATGGCTTGGAATTATGGGGTGAATTTCGGCCTGTTCTCCGGCCAATCCGAGGTTCAAAGGACCGCGCTGATTTTGATTGCGCTGGGGATTTCTGCCGGTGTAGCCATCTGGGCTATCCGGCAGGGCAGGGGGCGGTTAACGCCAGTGGCGGCGGGGCTTTTGATTGGCGGCGCGCTTGGCAATGCCCTAGACCGGTTGATCTATGGCGCGGTAGCAGATTTTTTAAACATGTCGTGTTGCGGCATCGAAAACCCCTTTGTTTTTAACGTTGCAGATGTGGCAATTTTTCTGGGTGCCATCGGGCTGATGTTTGCGCCGCACTCGCAAGATCCGACTATAGCCGATCGTGATAAAAACGGATAAAAGAAAAAAGTGGTGGATTAGATGAAGGTGATGGAAATGTTTCGGATAGCGGGTGTTGCGGGTGTGATTGGTTTCGCTCTGATGGGCTGTAGCTCGGGCGGTTCGATATCTGATCAATACGGAACGGTCAGTATTGAACCGATAGAGGCAGGTTTGGCGCTGAACAAACCCCTTGAGCAACCCAGCAATTTGGATGCGCTGCCAGAGCCCACCCCAGGGGGAACCAATCTAGGTGATCCAGAGCCGCGCCCTGCTGTCGAAGCTGCAGCGCAAGAGCCAGAAGCCGAAGCCAAGACGTATAAACCAGGCGAGCCGCGCCCAATATCTGAAATGATGGATGCTTTGAACGCAGGTCTTAAAGATATGGAGCAGCGGATAAATGACAGGTTGAGCTCGAATTAAGCTGGCTCAGACATAGGCTCTGTTTTGATGTCAAAACATTGTGTTCTGCCTTGCTTATTGCAACCTGACGCTTATCTTTTCCACAAAGATTAGGAGAAAGTGATGTCTCACTTCAGGCGCGGCTGGTTCGCTCTATTATGCGTGTTGGCGCCGTTGGCGGGGGGCGCTGAGGCCAAAAAGATTAGCAATTTCAGGCTGGAAAACGGTTTAGATGTTGTGGTGATCGAGGATCATCGCGCGCCGGTGGTGGTGCATATGCTGTGGTATCGCGCCGGCTCTGCCGATGAGATTCCAGGCTCATCCGGCGTGGCGCATTTTCTCGAACATCTCTTGTTTAAAAAAACCAAACTTTTGGCCTCGGGAGAGTTTTCGCGGATCGTTGCGGAAAATGGTGGCAGTGACAATGCGTTTACCAGCGCCGATTATACCGCTTATTTTCAACGCGTGGCCAGTGATCGTTTGCCGCTTATGATGCAACTAGAGGCAGATCGCATGGTTAATTTGCAACTTGATGAAGCCGATATCGTTACCGAGCGTGATGTGATTATTGAAGAGCGGAATCAGCGCACTGAAAGCAGCCCCGGCGCTTTGTTTTCCGAGCAGCGGATGGCAGCCCAATATCTGCAGCATCCCTATGGCAGGCCGATCATTGGCTGGCGGCATGAAATGGAACGTCTGGGCCTGCAAGACGCGCTGCGCTATTATCGGCAGTTCTATGCGCCCAACAATGCCGTTTTAATTGTGGCAGGCGATGTAGACCCAGCTCGCGTGAAACAGCTTGCGCAAGACACTTATGGCAAAATTGCGCCAAACCCCGATTTGCAAAACCGCCAGAGGGTGAAAGAACCCCCTCAAACGGCCGCGCGGCGCTTGGTGTTTTACGATCAGAGGGTGGCACAGCCTTATGTGATTCGAACCTATCTCGCGCCAGAACGTAACAGCGGTGCACAACGCTCTGCGGCGGCGCTTAAACTGTTAAGCGATCTTCTGGGTGGTGGCCAAACATCTTGGTTTAGTCAAAAGCTGCAATTTGAAACCCAAACTGCCGTCTATACCAGCGCATTTTATGGCGGTACTTCTTTGGATCAAACCACTTTTGGGTTGGTGATCGTACCCTCTGAGGGGGTTGGTCTGGAAGAGGCTGAAGCCGCTTTGGACAAAGCGGTTGCCGATTTTATCGATCAGGGCATCGATATAGAACAATTAGAACGCTTGAAAAAACAATTTCGCGCCGCAGAAATTTACGCTCAAGACAGCGTGCAAGGCTTGGCTAATGCCTATGGCCGGGCCTTAACATCCGGTTTAACGCTTGAAGATATCCGCGCTTGGCCTGACATCGTTCAATCGATTCAGCCAGAAGAAATCTTAGCAGCTGCGCGTAAGGTGTTTGACAAGCGCAAATCTGTCACAGGGTGGTTGATAAAAGCTGAGGAGACCATGCAATGAGATTTGTTCTCGGGTTTTTGATCGCAGGCTTTGCCAGTTTTTGTCAGGCGGCAACGGATATTCAGGTGGTCACCTCACCAAATGGCCATAAAGCATGGTTGGTGGAAGAGCGCGGTATCCCTTTTGTTGCGCTTGAATTGTTGTTTGATGGTGGGGCATCTATTGAGCCTGCTGAACAGCGTGGGGGCGTCAATCTTATGATGGCGTTGCTTGAAGAAGGCGCCGCCAAGATGGATGCGCAGGCTTTCACCAAAGCAAAGGAAAACCTAGCCGCCTCTTTTTCCTATCAAACCTATCCCGATTCAGTTTCGATTTCGGCGCGGTTTCTAACTGAAAGCCAAGATCAATCTGTGGGTCTTTTGCGGCAAACATTGCTGGAGCCACGGTTCGATATAGATGCGATAGAGCGGGTGCGGGCGCAGATTATTGCGGGGTTGAAATCTGATGCCAAAGACCCGGCTGAAATCGCGCGGGCAGCGTTTAATCAAGAGGCCTTTGGGCTTTCGCACCCTTATGGAAGCGATTTAAGCGGGCGCATCAGCACCGTAGAGGCGCTTACCCGCGATCACATCGTGCAGGCGCATCAAAATGCGCTTGTGCTGGATCGGATCCGCATTTCTGCTGTTGGGGATATTGGCGCAGAGGATCTGGGCCTGCTGCTGGATGCGCTGCTTAAAGATATACCGGCCCAAAGCGCTTGGCCTTTGCCAAAAGCTGCCGAGCTTGCGCTGGCAACGGGTGTTGAAATTGTTCCCTTCCCAACCCCCCAATCGGTTGCGCTGTTTGGGCATCTGGGCCTCGATCGCGATCACCCTGATTTTTTTGCGGCTTACATTCTAAACCACATCTTTGGCGGCAGCGGGTTTGAAAGCCGTTTGATGCAGGCGTTGCGCGAAGAGCGCGGATTAACCTATGGGGTGTCCACGTATTTGGCATCTCGGAACTATGCAGATTTATTGCTGGGCCAGTTTGCGTCTGCGAATGACCGCATGGCTGAAGCAGTGGATATCTTGCGCGAAGAATGGGATGAAATCGCCCGTGATGGTATTACTGAAACAGAGTTACAATTGGCGCAGACCTACCTCACTGGCGCCTATCCGTTGCGCTTTGATGGCAATGCGCAGATCGCTCAAATTTTGGTTGGCATGCAGCAACAGGGGTTGCAACCAAGCTATTTGAAAAACCGAAATAAAAAGGTGATGGCGGTGACGTTAAAGCAGGCAAACCGTGTTGCCAAAGAGTTGTTTCGCCCCGAATTATTGCGAATGTTCATTGTCGGTGAACCGGAAGATCTTTAACCGATACAGGGCTCAAATGCACGCTATATAAGCGGTGGTCTGCGATTGCCGCGCGTGATTATGTGATTGAAATTTGCCGTCTTGCGTCAGAATACGTTGTGATTTCGAAGCATATCACCATAAAAAGCCGTGGATCACTGCGTGAAACAGGCTGGATATTGCGGTAGGCTCTGGGTTAAACAGGTGATGATTTACAATGGTTTTCAGGCCTAATTGCAGCGCGTATAAGGAATAAAAATGGCATCTCCCTCATATTATAAACCTTTAGGTGGGCTTGCGCCTCAAAGCCAGTTGATCACTGGACGCGCCGTTTTTAACGAGGCTTATGCCGTGATCCCTGGCGGAACCAACAGCGATATTGTCACCAGTTTTCTACCCTTTTGGACGGGTATGCGGATGTGGGTTTTGGCGCGGCCTCTTTCTGGGTTTGCCGAAACATTCAGCCAATCGATTGTTGAGTTAATCCCCGGGGGTGGCAGCGAGCGGCCGGAAACGGATGCCAGTGCTCAGGCGGTGCTTTTCATTGTATCGGGCAGCATCACCTTGAACCTATCTGGCGATACGCATGTTTTGTCTCCGGGCGGTTACGCTTATATTCCAGCAGGCTCTGAATGGTCGTTGGTAAATGCGGAAGCAGAGGCGGCGGTTTTTCACTGGATCAGAAAAACCTATCAAGCTGTCGAGGGGGTAGAGGCGCCAGAGGCGTTTGTCTGTAATGAGGCAGATTTTGCGCCGATAGAAATGCCCGGGACGGATGGCGCTTGGGCCACCACGCGGTTTGTTGACCCGGCGGATATGCGTCATGATATGCATGTCAATATTGTCACGTTGCAGGCAGGCGCGGTGATCCCGTTTGCCGAAACCCATGTCATGGAGCATGGGCTATACGTTTTAGAAGGCAAAGGCGTATACCGCTTGAATCAGGATTGGGTGGAAGTAGAGGCAGGTGATTTTCTGTGGCTGCGCGCGTTTTGCCCACAGGCCTGTTATGCTGGGGGGCCAGGTCCGTTTCGGTATTTGCTTTATAAGGATGTGAATCGGCAAATGCCTTTATCATAAGAAGGGCGAGCCGGGTGTGAGCTGGTGTGTTTTGCGCTTTTTTCTTCGTAAAATACAGAAACTTTAAGGTATAGCCACCTATCTGGTGCCACTACGTTCATATTTTCATCCCTGAGATTTAACGCGATTTACGTAAAGCTGCCTTGGCAATACCACCCTGCATTGCGGGCGCCACCATGGGCAAAAAATACCCAGAGCTGATCGCCCTCTGCGCAGTTGATACGCCAGTAATCTCGCACGCCACTGCGCCAATTTGGATCATCCAGCCACCATTCTGGCGCAATCCGTTCCGGTCCCTGTTGCGTCGCTGTGGTTAAAACCCGGTTTCGCCAGCGAAAGCGTGGTGGCACATCGGGTATTTGTTTGGCGCTTATCGGTTCTGGTGGCCATAACAGTTTTGGCCTTGGGCGATCCGGCCTCGGCCAATCCGGCGCTGGTTTTGACCAAGCTGCGGCAAAGACCACAGCTGTTTTCTCGGCAATATGGCTTTCTGCAGGATGCAGGCGGGTTACGTGATCTAAGCCGATCCGCGTTCCCAGTCGCCCAATCAGATCGTTGAGATCGGTGTCAGCCCCCGTGGGCGTGGCGCTGTGATGCGTCTGTTGTAGGGGCGCTGGGGTGGTGCGGAGCGTGATGGGTTCGGTTTGGCTGGCCTCAAGCCGTAACATATCAATGCCAAACCCCATATCAATCGTCTCAAGTTTAAGCAGAAGAAGCGGGCGGATACGCTCGATTGTATGGCCCGCTTGTGCCAATTGAACCCGAATATAAGAAAGAGTTTGATCGGTTTGAAATACTTGTAAGTCAATTTGCCGTGCGCCTTGTCCAGCGGCGCGTAGTTTGTCGCAAAGCCGCGGTAAAAGGCGATCTAAGGCGGCGCGTAAATCTTCAGCCAGGCCAATCGGCTCTGGCAAGCTCATGCGCACGCCAAAATGGGGTGGTTTGCGCTGGGCGGATAAGGGTTCAGGAACGCGCCCTAAAGCTTGATCCAATCGCAGCATAAGTTCTTTGCCAAAGCGGCGCGCCAAAGCGGCGCGGGGTTGCCCGCTTAGATCACCGATTTGGCGCAAACCCACGCGGTGCAGATTATGGATTGTAGAGCTTTCTAGGCGCAGCGCGGCCACAGGTAAGGCCGCTAAGGCGCTATGGCTGCCCCCAAGAGGGGCGATTTGCGCTTTTGGTTGTGGATTGCCTGTTGGCACCAGCGCTTGCGCCTGCGTTCGTGGCTGTGAAAAGCGCTGCTTGGATAATTTTACGCGCGTGGCTCTGGCCTCTTGAGTGAGGGCATCCACATTACGATCTGATTGATTATGGCTTGGGTGATAATGCGCCAAAGCCCAAGCCGCGCCGATTGTATCGGCCAAACCAAGGCGGGTACTCAGCTGAAAATCTTCGCACTCGCTTGCAATTTGGTTTATAAAACCAACCTCGCCGCCAAAAAGATGCGCGCAGCCTGTGATATCCATGCAGAGGCCATCATCGGCAGCGGTGGTGACCCAAGGGCTAAATTTTTCCGCCCAGCGGCATAAAGCCAATAAAAATTGGCGTTCGCCGGGTAGGTTGCGCATGCGGGTGATCAGTTTGGGGCAGAGTGCTTGGGCATCGCGCAAAGATTGACCAGGGTGTAATCCAGCGAGGCTTGCACTGCGTGAAAGCGAAGAGAGCCGCTGTGCCTGCCCGCTCTCTTGCAGGATCGCAAAGGGTAAATCAGCCAGATCATTTTCTAAGCGTAAGAAACGCTCGGCCCCCAATCTGGGAAACCAAAGGGATAAGAAACGGCGCTGTGTCATAGGACGGGTACATTAACTTTGTTCACTTTTTGTTCTATATCGGAGATCTGTGGGATGAGTCGAGTCTGTCTTCGTGGCATTTTTATAAAATCATACTGAGGGTTTATTTTTTCCAGTTTGGTTCTATCTAAAAAGTAACAAGATTTTCTATTTATAAGGAATTCATCATGAAATCACGTATCCGTTTGTTTTCTTTCCTAGCGGCCATCGGCGTGGGCCTCACCCCTGCATTTGCGCATGAGGGGGTTAAAAACCCTGCGGTGAAAGCTCGGATGATTTTGATGCAAGAGGTCAAAACATCCTTTGGCCAAATTGGGCAGATGGCAAAAGGCGCTGTGGCGTTTGATGCGCAGGATGCGCAAGCGGCCAAGGCACGTTTGTTAAAAGCCTCTCAGGCTGTTGTAGATAAGTTTCAGGCGAATGAAACAGATCCATTGTCACAAGCCGCGCCAGCTATTTGGAAGAATTGGGATGATTTTGTTGTCAAATCTACCGCTTTTGAGGCGGCTATTGAGGTGCTTGACGTGTCAGATTTGGCAGCCTTAAGGGGCGGTATGCGGGCTATAGGCGGTGGATGTATGGCGTGCCATAAATCCTATAAAACTGATTAAAAGCAGGCCTTTCACAGGTTTGAAAACGGTATCAATACGCCTGAATAATGCGTTGCAGTTTGCTTGAAAATACGGCATCGTTTTCAAAAAATTGGGAGGATGATCATGCGTACACGGGCAGCAGTTGCAGTTGCAGCGGGACAACCACTGGAAGTAATGGAGGTAAACCTTGACGGTCCGAAGGCGGGCGAGGTTTTGGTTGAGATAAAAGCAACCGGTATTTGCCATACGGATGAGTTTACGCTGTCAGGCGCAGATCCAGAGGGAATGTTTCCTGCGATTTTAGGCCATGAAGGGGCCGGCGTGGTTTTGGAATGCGGCCCGGGTGTGACCAGTTTGAAGCCGGGGGATCATGTGATCCCGCTTTACACGCCGGAATGTCGAACCTGTGAATATTGTCTGAACCCAAAAACCAACCTGTGTCAGGCCATTCGCGAAACCCAAGGTCGTGGAGTGATGCCCGATGGCACCAGCCGGTTCTCTATGCTCGATGGCACGCCGATACTGCATTATATGGGGTGCTCTACTTTTGCCAACCACACGGTCTTGCCGGAAATTGCGCTGGCCAAAATTAATCCGGACGCGCCATTTGATAAAGTTTGTTACATTGGCTGCGGGGTCACCACGGGCCTTGGCGCGGTGATGAACACTGCCAAGGTTGAAATTGGCAGCAGGGCGATTGTGTTTGGTTTGGGGGGCATTGGCCTGAACGTGATCCAAGGGTTGCGCATGGCCGGTGCAGATCAGATTGTCGGCGTTGATTTGAACGCGGATAAGCGCGATATGGCAGCGCGGTTTGGCATGACCGATTTCGTCAACCCTTCAGAGGTTGAGGGTGATTTGGTGGCGCATCTTGTGGCCCTGACCAAAGGCGGCGCAGATTATACGTTTGATGCCACTGGCAATGTGCAAGTGATGCGCACAGCCTTAGAGGCCGCGCATAAGGGTTGGGGAGAAAGCATCATCATTGGCGTTGCGCCAGCGGGGGCTGAAATTTCAACGCGGCCGTTCCAATTGGTCACGGGGCGTGTCTGGCGTGGCACTGCCTTTGGCGGTGCACGCGGGCGTACCGATGTACCTAAGATTGTTGATTGGTATATGGATGGCAAAGTGGAAATTGATCCGATGATCACGCATGTTTTAGATCTTGAGGATATCAACAAAGCCTTTGATTTGATGCATTCAGGCGAAAGTATAAGATCTGTCGTGGTGTTTTAAGCTTTCGCTAAGGGCGGCGAGTGTTGCCCCGATGCCAGAGTTCTGACAGCCTTGGAATGCTTTGTTGCAAATGACGCTGTTTTGGCTGTGTTTGGTATTGGGGGTGACGCGAAAATCAAACTAATCAAGAGATAATGCATTAGAATGATGGATTTAATGACGGTTCACCCTGCAACGCGCGCTGATTGCGATCAAATTTGGGCGCTGTTACAGCCGGTGTTCAGCGCGGGCGACACCTATGCGGTTGATCCATTGATCGATCGCGATGCTGCGATCACCTATTGGATGGACGCGGAGAAAACCGCCTTTATACTTCGCGTTGATGGGCAAGCCGTTGGAACCTATTATATACGCCCAAACCAGCCGGGGGGCGGCGCGCATATCTGCAATTGCGGCTTTATTACGGCGCCCTCGGCGCGCGGAAAAGGGGTTGCGCGGCGCATGCTTGAACATGCGCTGATTGAGGCCAAGCAGCAGGGGTATCGGGCGATGCAGTTCAATTTTGTGTTGGCCAGCAATCAGCGCGCGTTGGCCATTTGGCAGCGCTATGGGTTTGCAACGATCGGTCGGATTCCGCAGGCGTTTTTGCATCCAAAGCAGGGCTATGTGGATGCGCTGATCCTGCACAGATCTTTGTAAGAAAACCGCAACTGCGATACATTATCTTATACTTTTCTTGTACTTTGCGGCGCCTTTTTGGATGTATAACAGCCGTTGACAGCGCGCCGTTTACGGGATCAAGATGGCCGTAAGGGTAAAAATTATATGCGGTTTTTCGTTCATAGGCGTCGGTTCGCGGATTTATCAGAGCAGGAAATATTGGCGCTTGCAATTTCCTCTGAAGAAGATGATGCGCGAATTTACAGTGGTTTTGCGCAGCAATTGCGGGCTGAGTATCCGGATAGCGCGGCTTTGTTTTCTGATATGGCCAAAGAAGAAGATGCCCATCGCCAGCAATTGATTGCGCTTCATGAAACGCGGTTTGGGGCGTTTATTCCGCTGATCCGGCGCGAGCATGTTGCTGGGTTTTATGCCCGTCAACCGATTTGGCTTATTGCCAATTTGGGGATCGAAAAAATTCGCGCTGAAGCAGAAGCGATGGAGCGCAAGGCCGAGGATTTTTATCGAAAGGCAGCGGCGCGCAGCTCTGATGCTGCCAGCCGAAAATTGCTGGGTGATTTGGCGGCCAGCGAAGCCCGCCACAAAGCGCGCGCAGAAGGTCTGTCGCAAAATTTAACCTCCTCAGGGGCAGCTCAAGAAGAAGGGTTTCAAGCCAAGCGCCAGTTCATACTGACTTGGGCACAGCCAGGCTTGGCGGGTTTAATGGACGGATCTGTTTCGACGCTTGCGCCTATCTTTGCCACGGCCTTTGCCACCCAGAACTCGCATACCACGTTTTTGGTGGGGTTGGCGGCTGCGCTGGGCGCAGGGGTTTCAATGGCGTTTACCGAAGCCGCCTCGGATGATGGGGCATTATCGGGCCGCGGCTCACCTTTGAAACGTGGTTTTGCCGCGGGCGTGATGACAACGATCGGGGGGTTGGGGCATGCGCTGCCCTATTTGATCGCGGATATTTGGACCGCGAATTTGATCGCCTTTATCGTTGTGTTTATCGAATTATGGGCGATTGCCTGGATTCAAAACCGGTATATGCAAACGCCGTTTTTTCGCGCGGCGTTTCAAGTTGTGCTTGGCGGATCCTTGGTGTTTGGGATCGGAATTGTGATTGGTAGCGGATGAATCGGCTGCGCTTCCTAACGGGGTGGCGACCGGCCGTATAAGATAGTAATTGACGCGCCGCGCCTGCCTGATAGAGCCTTGCGTTATGATCGATATCTTGCTCAAAACCTTGCCGTTTTTCGCCGTGATTGGCTTGGGTTATCTTGCCGGACGTCGGGGTTTTTTCACCCCCGAAGCCACGGGGTATCTGACAAAATTTGTCTTTTATTTTGCGCTTTCGGCGTTTTTATTCCACTTTTCGGCAACGCTGCCTCTCAGCTCAGTCTTGCAGCCAGATTTTATCTTTGCCTATTTAAGCGCATCGGCCTTGGTCTATGGGTTTGCATTGCTGGTGGCCTTAGGCCGCAAGGTTCCGCTAGACGAAGCTGCGATTGAGGCGCATTGCGCGGTGATCGGCAATGTCGGATTTTTAGGGGTGCCGATGCTGGCCTTGCTGATGGGCCCGGAAGCGATTGGCTATGTGGTCATGGTTCTCGCGGTTGATTTGATACTATTTGGATCTTTAATCGTGATGTTGATCGTTGGCTCACGCGATGGTCAAGTGCGGTTTGCTACGCTTTGGGCGCTTGTTTTAGGGTTGCTGAAAAATCCAATGATTATGTCGATTTCTGCGGGCTTTATTTGGTCGGGTCTTGGTCTGCCGATCCTGGCGCCGTTGGATGAGTTTCTGTCGATGCTGGGATCTGCGGCAACACCAGGTGCGTTATTTGCGATTGGCGCGTCTTTGGCCTTTAAATCGGCCGAGCGTCTGCACGTGGCTGCTTGGATTTCATTTTTGAAATTGGTAATTCATCCTGCAGCGGTGGCCATATCGGCGCTTTTTATTTTCCAACTTGATTCTTATGCGGCTTCGGTGATGCTGGCGGCCGCAGCCCTGCCCGTGGCGGGCAATGTCTATATTTTGGCGCAGCATTACGCGGTTGCGCCGGTGCGCGTTTCCGCTTCGATCTTGATTTCGACATTTTTCAGCATTTTAACAGTGCCAGCTGTGATCGCGTGGCTCAATCCATGATCGGGGCTGTCGCATTGCACGCTTGCACCTTGCGCGCGCAGCGATACCATCACCTCAAAAGGAAACTTGGATGACTGCCCTTTATATTGATGCCGATGCATGCCCGGTAAAAGATGAAGCAGAGCGGGTTGCAACGCGCCACAACCTGCGCATGTTTGTGGTTAGCAATGGCGGATTGCGCCCCTCTGCCAACCCATTGATCGAGACGGTGATTGTTGCGGATGGTCCAGATATAGCGGATATGTGGATCGCCGAACGCGCCAAACGCGGTGATGTGGTGGTGACCGCCGATATTCCGCTCGCATCGAAATGCGTGGCGAACGGGGCTTTGGTTTTAAAGCATAATGGAGAAGCTTTGACCGAGGCCAATATTGGTAATGTTCTGGCCACGCGGGATTTAATGGCCGATCTGCGCGCCGCAGACCCTTTTCGGCAAGGTGGCGGAAAAGCTTTTTCCAAAACGGATCGGGCGCGGTTTTTAGACCGGTTGGAAACCACATTGCGCAGGGCAAAAACACTAAGTTAAAGCGGGCTTTCAACGCAGTCACCGCATTTATATAATTAAATTTTCTTGTTGTTTCTTTCACGAGTTCTTAAGGTTTTGGCGTAGCTTTATAACGCATAACGGCGCATTTTATGACCATGTATTCGAAGAGAGTTTCTGATGAGCGCAATCAATATTTCTTTTGATCAGGGCGACCCGCTGCTGGATTGGCTGGGCCTGACGGCGGCGTTTGAGGCCGGTCATAAACGTCCAAAAGCCGAAATTGCTGATACGTTTTTGTATCGCGGAAAAGACACTTTGTTATCACGGGCTGCCTGGATTGATGGGTTGGGGATTGCCGTAAAAGCCGCAACGATCTTTCCTGATAACCCAAGCTCTGGCCGTCCGATGGTTAATGGCGGGGTAAATCTGTTTTCAGATAAAACCGGTGCGTTGGAAGCGATTATTGATTTTCATCTTGTGACCAAATGGAAAACCGCGGCTGACAGTCTTTGGGCGGCCAAACGGTTGGCACGCCCGGAGAGCAAACATATTGTGATTATTGGCGCCGGCACCGTTGCCTCAAATTTGTTAGACGCTTATCGAGCTGGGTTTCCAGAAGCGCGATTTAGCATTTGGAACCGCAGCCCAGAGCGGGCCCAAGCCTTGGCCAAAACGCGCCCCGATGCGAGGGCGGTGACAGATTTAAAAGCGGCGATTGGCAGCGCGGATATTATTTGCACATCCACCATGAGCACGAGCCCTGTGCTGCAAGGGTCTTGGCTGCAAGAGGGGCAGCATGTGGATCTGATTGGGGCTTATCGCCCAGATATGCGCGAGGCGGATGATCAAGCGCTTCAGCGCGCGCGGGTTTTCGTGGATAGCTTTGATACCACGCTTGATCATATCGGAGAGCTGAAAATTCCGTTGTCTTCCGGGGCGCTGAGGCGGGCTGATGTGCAAGCCGATTATTATTCAGAACGCGGATTTCAGCGAGGATCCGAGCGCGACATAACGCTGTTTAAAAATGGTGGTGGCGCGCATTTGGATTTGATGACAGCGCGGTATATCATGCAGCAATGGAGCAGCGCCGCGTGATCTGCGGCATTTTTCTGCTCGCTTTGTTGCTCATGGCGCCGTTTCTAAGTGAATGGCGGCGTTTGCCGATGGATGCGCGCGCGCGCGCGGATGCGCCGGGCCGGTTTGCGCCCTTATCGCGCGGGGCAACGCATTACCAGCTTTTGGGGCCGCCCGGCGGGCCATTGGCCATTTGTATTCACGGGCTGAGCACACCAAGTTTTGTGTTTGAGGCGCTGGCGGCTTTTTTGATTGGACGCGGCCATCGCGTTTTGATTTATGATCATTACGGGCGTGGCTATTCGGATCGCCCAATGGGCCGTCAGGATGCGCGGTTTTTTGCGTCACATTTAACCGAGCTGCTGGATCATTTGGATCTTAAAGAAGATTTCGATCTTTATGGTTACTCTATGGGGGGTTCAATTGCGGCGGCGTATGCGGTGCAAAACCCCTCATCCGTAAAGCAACTTATTCTGCTGGCGCCGGCGGGTATGGGGCATAAGCTTGGCAATCTTTTTGGGTGGGTCAGCCGGGTTTGGGGGCTGGGCGATTGGCTGGTTTATGCGCGCTATCCCCGGCTGCATTTGGCGGGAACCGAAGCTGAGCGTGCGATCAGTTCAAGCGTGTCTTTTTTGATCGAGCGCCAACAAAAAGAATTGCACTACCGCGGGTTCATCCCCGCAATTCTATCCTCTGCGCGTGGCATTTTGGCCCATAAAATGGCGGCGGAGCACAGCGCGATCCAGCGCCATGGGATTCGCGTTTTGGCGATTTGGGGGGGGCAGGATCATGTGATCCCGGTTGCGTTAAAAGGATGTTTGCAAAGCTGGAATCCGCAGGCCCGCCAATTTGTAATCTGGGATGCGGGTCATGCCCTGCCTTATTCGCATACCCAGCAGGTTACCGCGCTTTTGGAGGCTGAATTACAAGCGATTCCTCGCCTTTCATCTTAAAAGCAACCGCTTGCCACGCCCGGTTAATTTGCTCCAAGCATCACAGTTGGTTTTTCACGGATCGGCAGATGCACCAGCGCACTGAACAGCCCGACACCAACGCCAATCCACCACACCAATGTGTAGCTGCCATAAACGTCAAACATTCGCCCGCCCAACCAGATTCCGATAAAGCTGCCAAGCTGGTGCGAGAAGAAAACGATGCCGTAAAGCGTGCCCATATAGCGCAGTCCGAAAATATACGCGACAAGTCCGCTTGTAAGCGGCACGGTGGCCAGCCAAAGCATGCCCATAAGAGCGGAAAAGATGAGCACGCTGACAGGCGTAATGGGAAAGTTTATAAAGCCAAACGTTACCAATGCGCGGGCCAGATAAACAGCTGCCAATAGGTTTTTCTTGGAATAACGATTGCCCAAATACCCGGCTGCTAAAGTGCCGGCAATATTTGTCAGCCCAATTACGGATAGGGCAGCTGCGCCAAGCGTCGAGGTTGAGGTAATTCCGAGCGTATAGAGGAAACCACCTGGATTAATGGCGCCGCAGGCTTCGGTAATAAAGGCGGGAAAATGGGCCGTCATAAACCCCAATTGATAGCCGCAGCTAAAAAAGCCTAAAAAGATCAAGATATAATTCGAATCTTGCATGGCCCGCCCCACGATCGCGCTGAGCGGGGCGTCTCCTTCCGCTTTTGGCGCGCGCGGGGCAACCCGCATCATTGGCAGTAAGAGAAGCGTGGCTAAAATGATGCCTGCAAAAAGAAGAAATACAGTTTGCCATGGCATTGCCGATAGCAGTAATTGTGCCAAGAGCGGGCCAACCACCTGCCCTGCGCTGCCCGCAGCCGTTGCGATGGCCAATGACATTGAGCGGTGCTGATCGCTGCTGGCGCGCCCTACAATGGCAAGGATCACGCCAAATCCGGTGCCTGCAATCCCAAAGCCAACCAGAAATTCATACACCTGATGCGCCTCGGGAGAGGTGGCAAAAGCCGAGAGCACCAGCCCAGCGGCATAGACCAAAGCGCCTAAAATAATTGCTTTTCGATCGCCAAGTTTATCGGCGATCGCCCCAAAGATCGGCTGACCAATGCCCCATGCAAGATTCTGAATCGCCAGTGCCAGTGAAAATTCCTCGCGCGCCCAGCCAAATTCGTTTGCGATTGGAATTTGAAACACCCCAAAGGATGCTCTGATCGCAAAATTTATCAGAAGAATAATGCTGCCCATGATCAAGATAGGCGTGATCAGGCGATGTGTCTGAGACATTTGGTTAACCCTTTGAACGCACGTCAAATCCCTTGGCCAGCCTAAGCTAGCCTCAGGGCGCAGATTTACAAGCCGTTCGTGATTTTACGCGCGGCGGTTGGTGCCAATGTCTTTAAATCAAGATCGGTTCATAGTAAGCCCAGCTTATGGGCAGAGTATCACAGCGCTATCGCGAAGACGTCGAATCCGGAGCAATCAGCGCTGATCCAGCGCAGCAGGCGCTCTTGCCAAAGCTTGATGCTTTGCTTGAGGCGCTTGAGCGCCCTGTGAAGCGTGGGTTTTTACGCCGAACCCAAGCGAGCGCGGTGAAAGGGTTATACATTTGGGGCGGCGTCGGGGGCGGCAAATCCTATTTGATGGATTTATTCGCAAGCAGCTTGGCCGTGGCGGTGCGGCGGGTCCATTTTCATGCCTTTATGCAAGAGGTTCAGGCCGGCTTGCATCTTGCGCGCCAAACGAATGCGAAAGACGCTTTGGTGCCGGTTTGTCAGGCGATTGCGAAAGATATTCGCGTTTTGGCATTGGATGAAATGCAGATCAAAGACATTGCCGATGCGATGATCGTGGGCCGGTTGTTTGAATTGTTGTTAGGCCAGGGCGTGACCGTCATAACCACGTCAAACCGCGTGCCCGAGGATCTTTATAAAAACGGCTTAAACCGACAACTTTTTTTACCCTTCATCGCGTTGATCCGAGACCAATTCGCGATTCACGACATGGCCAGCGAAATCGATTTTCGGCAAAACAGGATCGCAGGGAGATCGGTTTATTTTACGCCTTTGGGGCGGGAAGCCCGCGCCGGGTTAGATGCGCTTTGGGGTGAATTTTCCGGTGAGGATAGCCAAACCCTGACCTTGGTGGTTAAGGGCCGTGATTTGGTGGTGCCTGCCTATATCAATGGTGTCGGACGGTTTGATTTTTATGATCTATGCGGTGCTATGTTGGGCCCTGCAGATTACTTGGTGCTTGCCGATCATCTTCGGGTTTTGTTTTTAGACGATATTCCCCAATTGGGGCGCAATAATTTCAATGAGGCAAAGCGTTTCGTGACCTTGATCGATGCGCTTTATGAAGCAAAGGTGCGGCTGGTCTGTTCTGCGGCGGCGCGGCCCGAAATGCTTTATCTTGAGGGCGAGGGCAGCTTTGAATTCGAACGCACCGCCAGCCGTTTGCGCGAAATGCAAGCCGCGGATTGGGCGCAAGATAGAGCGTGATCCTTGGCGCTAAACGCGCCAGCCTAGCCGTTTTGCCTAAGGATCATCCCCGCCAAATATAGCGAGCCACAGATGACGATGCGAGCATGTGGCTCTTGCGCGCTGATCGCGCGCAAAGCAGTGTCGACGGTTTGCGCAGATTGCGCATAAAATCCGACAGCGGCAGCATTACGGGCTGTGTCATCTGCGCTGAGCGTATTGACTTCATTTGGAATTGAAACCGAAAACAGCGTTTCGCTGACCGCGTGTAAAGGCGCCAGATACCCGGTGATATCTTTCGTGTTCAGCATTCCACAGATCAAATAAGTGGGCCGCTTGGGCAGGTTTGCTAAAAATTGGGCAAGCGCTTGCCCAGCGGCCGGATTATGCCCCCCATCCAGCCAAAGCTCGGCCCCCGGGGCCAGCGCGGGTAAGGGCCCTTCGCGCAGCCGTTGCAGGCGCGCCGGCCAGTGCGCTTGCGTGATAGCGGCCTCGCAGGCGCTTTCTTTCGCCTCTAAATGCCGCAAAGCGGCTAGGGCGATGCCAGCGTTTTGAATTTGATGCGCGCCAGGAAGATTGGGCAGGGGCAAATCAAGCAAGCCGCATTCATCTTGAAAAATCAACCGCCCGCGCTCTTCGCTGACATGCCAATGCTGACCATAAACCTGCAGCGGCGCGTGCAACCGCTGGGCGTGGGCTTCGATGACCTCAAGCGCCGCCTCTTGCTGCGGCCCGACAATGACGGGTACGCCTGATTTTATGATACCGGCTTTTTCCGCTGCGATTTCGGGCAGCGTGTCGCCCAAAAACTGCTGGTGATCGATCGAAATTGGCGTGATAATGCTGAGCTTGGGTTTCGCGATCACATTGGTTGCATCCAGCCGCCCCCCCAAGCCGACCTCTAACAGCGTGAAATCAGCGGGGCATTCGGCCATCGCCTTCAGCGCGGCGCAGGTGGTGATTTCAAAATAGGTGATCGGATCAGCGCCATTGGTTTGATAACAGTGCTCAAGACGCTGGCTGAGTTCGGGTTCGCTGATCAGTGCGCCGGCCAAACGGATCCGTTCGTGAAAACGGGCAAGATGCGGCGAGGTATAGGCATGCACGCGCTTTTCTGCAGCTTCCAATCCGGCACGGATCATCGCTTGCGTGCTGCCCTTGCCGTTGGTGCCGGCGATATGAACCACCGATGGCAGCTGCTCTTGCGGATTCCCCAAGCGATCGAGTAACCGCCAAACCCGATCGAGCGTCAGATCAATCACTTTAGGGTGTAGCGCCATCATTCGGGTTAAAATGGCGTCAGAATGGTCAATCGTCATTTTTTCTTAGGCTTTGCCGCGGTGCTTTTATCCTCAAGCTGCGGGTCCGTCGGTTTGGGTAAATCGCCTTTAATGGCCGGGCTCAACCCCAGCAACAGGCGCACAATGGTGATCAACTCATCGCGCATTTCAGGGCGCGCCGTCACGCGATCCAACATGCCGTGATCGAGCAGATATTCAGCCCGTTGAAATCCTTCCGGCAGCTTTTCACGAATGGTTTGTTCGATCACGCGTGGGCCAGCAAAACAAATCAAGGCGTTCGGCTCAGCAATTTGAACATCCCCCAACATCGCATAAGATGCGGTCACCCCACCCGTTGTGGGATGCGTGAGCACCACAATATAGGGCAACCCTGCTTCCTTCAGCATCTGAATGGCCACGGTGCTGCGCGGCATTTGCATCAAGCTAAGAATACCTTCTTGCATGCGCGCGCCGCCCGCAGAAGAAAACAGAATAAGCGGACGGTGCAATTTCACCGCGCGCTCGGCGGCGGCGATAATCGCATTGCCAACATACATGCCCATCGAGCCGCCCATAAAAGAAAAATCTTGCGCGGCGGCAATGATCGGCGTGCGCCCGATTTCGCCCTCGGCCACCAGCATTGCTTCCCCTTCGCCGGTATTTTTTTGGGCCGCTTTCATACGGTCGGGGTATTTCTTCTGATCCCTAAAATTCAGCGGATCGGCGATGGGTTCTGGCACTGGTACATCCACAAAAATGCCACCATCAAACAGGCTTTCAAACCGGGCCCGCGGGCTGATCCCCATATGATGCCCGCATTGGGTGCAAACGTTCAGGTTTTCGCTTAACTCGCGGTGAAACAGCATGCTGCCGCACTCGGTACATTTGGTCCAAAGGTTCTCGGGCACTTCGCGCCGCGAGAAAATTGAGTTTATGCGTGGGCGGACATAGTTTGTGATCCAATTCATGCCTGACGTCCTGCTGTTTTTTGTTTTCCTTGAAATAAGCCGGCTTGCGGTAAATTGCAATCAGCGAAGCGCAAAAGCGGTTCGAAAAGCACATTGTTTTTCACGGGCAGGTAGCCTGTGTTGGGCGGGCAGAAGCGTTGATCGTGGATAAAGACAACTGCGCCCCGCCATTGTTTTGGGGGAATGCCAGCCTAAGGCGGGTGGTTTTCTTCAACAAAGGCATGCCCGCGCTTTTGGTTGATCCAACGCAGCCAGATCAGAAATGCTAGAACTTCGAACAGCGTGAAGATCAAAAAGCTTAAAGTGGCTTGGGCCCCCTTTGGATCGAGCTGCATCACGAAGAGCGACATGCCATTTAAATGCCCATCAAGCCCAAAGATCAGCAGCAACGCGTTTACCCCAAAATGAAGGCCAAGCGCCGCCCCTAAATTACCCGTTTTTAATGTGACAAGGCATAAAATCATACCCGCCACGCTTGTGTGTAACACGTAAAAAAACGCATTTACGCCAAAAATAGAAAAATCAAAATGCAGCATACCAAAGAGCAGTGAGGGCAAAAAAATTGACCACCAGAAGCGTCCGCCTCTGGCGCGGATATGCTGTAGTAAATAGCCGCGAAACAGCATTTCTTCTGCCCCGATCTGCACGAAAATCAGTGCGGATATGGGGATAACCCATCGCAGCCAAAGCGTTGTGGTTATATTGGGGTTTGGCTGGCTCGAGGCTTCAAAGAAATGCCAGGAAATGGTATAACTGCTGGTTTCGCTGAAGATGGCCGTGGCAAAGGCGAGGCCAGCTCCAATAAGAAAATGCTGCCAATTGATTTTACAGGTGGGACCATAAAGCGCATGGAGGGGGTGGCGATGCAACCAGCGACACACCAGCGCGATGCCCAGCCAAATGAAGAAAAAAGAAAATAAGAGAGCGGCTAAATCTGCGGGTGTGCTGCCCAGCCCTTCAAGGTGCATCTGTGCCATGCGATCTAGCGTGATAAACCAACCAAAGCTTGTAGAGACATAGATGATGGCGATCAGAAAAAGTCCCAAACATATACGCCAAATCTGTGACCTGTTGCCAAGAACAGAGGGGTGGAACAGCCTGTCTGACAATCGAATTCCCCTTATTGATCGAAGCGGTGACTGATTGCTTGAAAGGTGGGGTATCTGCCAGCTGGTTTCAATAGGCTTTGCTTAGTTTGGGTGGTCTCAGGCCTTTCGATCCAGCAAAAAACCGTCTTAGCGGCTGCTTAATTTAAAGGCTACTGCCGGTTTTCGCTTCGGCAGCGCTGGACCATTTCAGCGCTTTGTAATGTTGATTTTTTATCTGACAGAAGAAAGCGACTTGTTTCGCCTTTTGGGCTTTTGTATGACCAATCAACGCATAAGGGAGAGAGACCGTGAGTAAATTCGATAAATCTAAGCTACCAAGCCGTCATGTTACCGAAGGTCCATCTCGGGCACCGCATCGGTCCTATTATTATGCGATGGGCATGACGGAAGAGGAAATTCATCAACCGCTGATCGGTGTTGCCACCTGCTGGAACGAAGCGGCGCCCTGCAATATCGCGCTAAACCGTCAGGCACAATCTGCCAAAATGGGCGTCAAACAAGCGCTGGGCACACCGCGTGAATTCACCACCATCACGGTTACCGATGGGATCGCGATGGGCCATGAGGGGATGCGCAGCTCGCTGGCCAGCCGCGAAGCCATTGCTGATACGGTTGAATTGACGATGCGCGGGCATTGCTATGATGCGCTGGTTGGTTTGGCCGGTTGCGATAAATCTTTGCCTGGTATGATGATGGCGATGGTGCGCTTAAACGTGCCCTCTGTGTTTTTATACGGTGGCTCTATTCTGCCGGGCCGTTTAGATGGCAAAGATGTGACAGTGCAGGATGTTTTTGAAGCCGTGGGTCAACATCAGGCGGGCAATCTAAGCACTTGCGATCTTGAAAAGCTGGAAGCCGTGGCCTGCCCCTCGGCAGGGGCCTGTGGTGGGCAATTTACCGCCAATACGATGGCCTGTGTGTCTGAGGCCATTGGTCTTGCGCTGATGAATTCATCCGGTGCTCCCGCCCCGTATGAAAGCCGCGATCAATACGCAGAAGCTTCGGGTCGCGCCGTGATGACCTTGCTTGAAAAGAATATTCGGGCGCGCGATGTGGTGACGTTGAAATCGCTTGAAAACGCCGCGCGGGTAGTAGCATGCACCGGAGGCTCGACCAATGCAGGGCTGCATTTGCCCGCGATTGCACATGAGGCCGGCATTGATTTTTATCTTGAAGATGTGTGCGAGATTTTCCGCGACACACCTTATTTTGTGGATCTTAAGCCGGGCGGAAAATATGTTGCAAAAGATCTTTACGAGGTAGGCGGCGTGCCGGTTGTGATGAAAGAATTGCGCAAAGCCGGGTTGTTGCACGAAGATTGTCTCACCGCCTCTGGCAATAGCATGGGGGAAGATTTGGACAAAATCACCCGCGAAGCTGATGGGCGGGTGATTTACCCAATCGCCACTCCGCTGACAAAAACCGGTGGTGTTGTTGGTTTGACAGGCAATTTGGCGCCCGAAGGCGCGATTGTGAAAGTTGCGGGCATGTCCGAAGAGGCTCAAGTTTTCACTGGGCCTGCGCGCGTATTTGAATGCGAACAGGATGCGTTTGAGGCGGTTCAAAACCGAACCTATCAGGAAGGCGATGTGTTTGTGATCCGCAATGAAGGGCCTGCTGGCGGCCCGGGCATGCGCGAAATGCTGGCCACAACGGCGGCGCTTTCGGGGCAAGGTATGGGTAAGAAAGTGGCGCTGATCACCGATGGGCGCTTTTCTGGCGCAACGCGGGGCTTTTGCGTTGGGCATGTCGGCCCAGAAGCCGCGCATGGGGGCCCGATCGCTTTGCTGAAAGACGGCGATATGATCACGCTGAACGCGTTAAAGGGTGAAATCAGCGTTGCGCTTGACGATGCAGAGTTGGCCGAGCGCAAGGCCCAATGGTCGGGCCCGCGCGACACGATTTATGCCGCAGGTGCGCTTTGGAAATATTCGCAATTGGTCGGAGAAATTTATAAAGGCGCGGTGACGCATCCCGGTGGTAAAGCCGAAAAACACGCGTATATGGATCTGTGAAGGTGAATATGGCCCCCTGGCGTTTTGGTCAGTGGGCCATTTTCTGTTTTATGATAACGCTATGTGGCTGCGCTGGGCTTCCACCGCTTCTTAACACGCAATATGAAGGGTTGATAACGCAGCAAAATCTTCCCTCAGGTGCGATCATTCGGCCGCCAAAGGGCTATTGCGTCAATCCAGATCTCGGCCAAAGCACAGAGACAGCAGAATTTGTAACGCTGCAGGCTTGCTCGGAACGCGACGGTCTGCTGGCCTATGGTGTGATCACATTGTCATTGGTGGCGGATCAGGAAATCAGCCTTGCCGATGTAGCCCAGCAGTTCAAGACGGCAAACCCGAATGCACATGTGTCAACAATCTTTGCCGATAAGCGTCAGATTTTCGTTCAAAACACATCGCAGGCAGCCCAATCTGTTTCTGGATTACAAAAAACTTTGTGGCAAGGCGTTGAATTGCGCGATACCCACATGCTGATTGCCACGCTTCACATGCCAGCGGATACCATGTTTACAAAAAATATGGCGCGTATGCTTTTGTCACGCAGCTTGCAGGGCGTTTCTGTGCACCCTGCCGGCTCAAAAATGCGGCCCAGTGTGAAACCAAATACCTCTAGCGGGCCGCGTCCAAAAGCCCGCCCTGTTGGATAAGCTCATGTAGGGGCGCAGGCCTGCCAAAGATAAATTGCTTGAATGTGATTTATCGCTATAATTGCCTGATAGTTAATTGATTTAGAGACTGACAGTGATTTTAAAGCCGATGCGGGCGTTTCTGATCCGCAGGTACCTTTTCTATGTATTATCGCGGCCGAATTCATGGCTGCGCGCGCAGAAAACGCCGCGCATATGGGGGGTATATAAGCAGTCAAAAATCTTGCGCCATCAGCTTGAGCGGTTTGTCTCAGGTTTAGAGCTGCGGCTTCAAACCGCGCGCAGGGGGAAGGTTAGCGGCCCTGATATTTGGGGGTGGCGTCCCGATTTTTGGTGCACAAAAATGGATATGGGAGCTGCAAATCTGGGCGGCAGAAGCATTGCCTTGGGCAAGAATATCCAATTGTTTAGCCCAGAGCATTTGCAAATTGATCAATATTGGCTTTCCCAGCGAAAGGATTTAAGCGCTCAAACCGGAGCAGGCTATTGCGTGTGTTTGGATATTTTCGACATAAAAAGCAGCTTTTTATCTTTCGCGATTCAACTGCCGATGGGCAGCCGCCGGCGTCTTATGGAAACGGGGGTGTTGATTTGTAGAGCGCGTATAAATTTTGAAACCGAACTGCATACGCATCTCCGCCTCAATATTCCCGAGCTGGATGACCTGTCTTTACAGGCGGATACCCATCACCGCGAAGATGGTGAGTTTTCGTGGGAGTTCAGGCTGCGGCCGCTTAAATTAAGCGCAGATTCCGACGCGCCGCTTTGGATCGATCTGATCTTTGAGGCTCCGCGTTACACGCAAATTCAAATCATTGATTTCAATCTCTCTACCGAAGAGGGTTCTTTAGAAAGGAGCGCCGATGTCGCTTCGCATTGAGCCAACGCGCTTCGCTGAAGGCATTTGGCGGGCTTTGCTAAACCAACCTTCCGATTTGAAAGCGCCCCCGCCCAAGATTGACGTGCTTTTGCAAGGGCGCCCGATCCGTGGCGTGCGGGTTGACCCTCTGAATATGGAAAATTGTTATGAATTATCCGTGCCAATTCCGCCCGAAGCTATTGGATCTGGTACCTATATGCTTTTGATTGTTGAGCAGGGCAGCTCCAAAGTGTTGTCGCGGATCGTGCTGTCGGGCGGTGATTTGAACGGCGAAGATCTTCGCGCTGAGATGGCGGAATTGCGCGCTGAAATAGATCTTCTGAAGCGGCTTTTTCGCGCATCGCGTAAAAGTGGCTTTTAAAGTTTTTACGTTGCGTATTGCGTGACAATCAAACCATGATTTGGCACGATGACCTATTGTAATCGCGAGAGGCCAAATGTCTGCTGAATATCCATCCATTTTCACCCCTTTAGATCTTGGTTTCACAACGTTGAAAAACCGCATTTTGATGGGATCGATGCACACCAATCTTGAAGAAACGCATGACTGGGATCGAGTTGCTGAATTTTATGCTGAACGCGCAAGGGGCGGCGTGTCTTTGATGGTTACGGGTGGGATTGCGCCAAATAAAGAGGGCGGTGTGTTTCCAAACGCGGCGGGGCTTTGTTCAGAGGAAGATATCGCGCACCATAAGATCGTTACGCAGCGTGTCCATGCGGCAGGTGGAAAAATCGCCATGCAAATTTTACATGCTGGACGCTATGCTTATAGCGCTGATTGTGTGGCGCCTTCGGCGGTGAAATCGCCAATTTCGCCCTTTATTCCGCAAGAGCTTGATGAGGCGGGGATCGAAAAACAAATTGCCGATATTGCCGCCACAGCCCTACGCGCCAAGCAGGCAGGCTATGATGGCGTGGAAATTATGGGCTCTGAGGGGTATTTCCTTAATCAGTTTTTGGTCACCCATACAAATAAACGCAGCGATCGATGGGGTGGCAGCTATGAAAATCGCATGCGTTTGCCAGTGGAAGTTGTCAAACGTGTGCGTGCCGCAGTTGGCAGCGAGTTTATCTTGATTTACCGCCTGTCGATGATTGATCTTATTCCCAACGGATCCACGCATGATGAAGTGGTGCAATTGGCGCAGGCGGTTGAAAAAGCTGGGGCTAATATTCTGAACACGGGTATTGGGTGGCATGAAGCGCGGATTCCAACCATTGCCACCTCGGTGCCGCGGGCCGCTTTCGCTTGGGTGACCAAAAAGCTGATGGGAAAAACATCGATCCCGATCATAACCAGCAATCGGATAAACACCCCAGACGTGGCAGAAGATCTGATTTCCAGCGGGTGCGCTGATATGGTTAGCCTGGCGCGGCCGTTTTTAGCGGATCCGAATTTTGTGGCCAAAGCTGCGGCTGGCAAAGCCGCCGAGATTGCCCCGTGCATCGCGTGCAACCAAGCTTGTTTGGATCACACATTCAGCGGAAAAATCAGCTCTTGTTTGGTGAATCCAAGGGCCTGCTTTGAAAAAGAATTGGCCATTAAGCCCGCGGAAAAACCAAAAAAAATAGCGATTGTGGGGGCTGGGCCGGCGGGTTTGTCCTGCGCGATGACGGCCGCGCAATGTGGGCATCATGTGACTATATTTGACAAATCCGACCGTATCGGCGGCCAGTTAAATTTGGCCAAGCAAGTTCCGGGAAAAGAAGAATTCTGGGGACTTGTGGATTGGTTTGAAACGATGATGACCTTGTTGAAGGTGGATATGCGGCTGGGATATGAGGCAGGTGCGGCTGATTTTGAAGGGTTTGATGAAGTGATTATCGCCACTGGCGTAAGCCCGCGCGATCCTGCGATACCAGGGCAAACCGGGCGCAATGTGCATTCCTACATCGATGTGCTGAGCGGTAGGGTTAAGATTGGCGACAAAGCGATTGTGATAGGGGCAGGCGGTATCGGTTTTGATGTGTCTGAATATTTATTGCACCCCGCCGGCGACAGCCTGACGGAGAGCTTGCCAGATTGGATGCGCGAATGGGGCGTTGGAGACCCTGAGGAAACGCGTGGCGGCTTGGCCGCGGATGGCCCGCAACCCCAGGCGCCGGCGCGCGCGGTGACTTTGGTGCAGCGCAAGGCTGAAAAACATGGCAAGCGCCTTGGCAAAACAACCGGCTGGATCCATCGATCCGCGCTGCATATGAAGGGCGTGGAAATGATTGGCGGGGTGAATTACGAGGAAATCACCGAACAAGGATTGCGGGTGTCTTTTGGAGCGGCGCGCGAAACCCCGCAGATGATTGAAGCGGATGATATTATCTTATGCGCGGGCCAAGAGCCCGAGCGCAGCTTAGCCGATATCTTGATCCAGCAAGGCCGCGCTGCACATGTAATTGGTGGTGCGGATGTTGCCGCCGAATTAGACGCCAAAAGGGCCATCGATCAAGGTGTTCGGCTTGCCTTATCGCTGTAGGGGAGAGGCGCGCATATCGCTTTTGCGTGCGCGTCGATAATGTGATTTAGCGTTGTAGCAAGACTTCAACGCGTTTGTTTTGGCGCCGTCCGGCTTCGCTGTCATTGTTTGCAACGGGGGATAAATACGCAACCCCCTGCGCCATAATCCGTGCCGGATCAATGCCAAATTCATCTGCCAGATAGCTTGCAACGGCCTGCGCCCGCCGTTTGGAGAGCGCCAAATTCACCTCGAATGAGCCCTTGTTATCCGTGTGGCCAACCAAGATTATATTTGCTTCTTTTTCAGTTTGCAGAAATTCAGCGAGGCTGATTAAGCTTTCAAAGGGCCCACGTCCCAAGGATTCGGAACCTGAATCAAACGCCAGCCCGCTTAAAATTGCAAAGCCGTTTTTGCGCAGCGCGGTGCGGACATCTTTGGTCGGTGGCGCAGCGTTGGTTTGGGCGCTGGGCAAGTTTGTCGTTTCTATTAACGTGCGCCCGCCAGCTTCAATGATTTGCAAAAACAGTTCATTTCCCGATTTGCTGAAAAGCAATGTTTTGATATGTTCATCTTTTTGCAGCGCGATAAACCGGTAACGAGTTGTATCGACATACATAAATGGCGGATCGATCACCTCTGTTGCAAATCGGAAGTCAAATCCCCCACACTCAGCAGATTGGCAATCGAGCAGCGCGTTAAACCCCATATTTTGTAACTGGCTTAAAATGGGCGCGGCAAATTGGTTGATTTCCAACAGGCTTTGCGGCAGTTTCCACGCCGATTTATGCAATTCGCCTGTCACTGTGCGGGTTTTCAGTGCAGCATTTTTCCAAATCTCAAGCGGCATATCATATTGGCCAAAAGCGTGCGTTTCTGAAAACTGTTCAATGATTGGGTCTGGCAAAACCAATGGCGCTTGCGCCATTGCTGGTGCAATCAGGCAAACCTCAACCCAAAGGGCGAGCAGGATGCGGCTAACGGCTTTGGGCGTGATAGTCATCATTTGGCCGCATATCAACAGCGCTGGCGACCCGATTGGTCATGTTGAAAAAGCCGGCGACATTGGCAATATCCCAGATATCGCGATCACTAAAGCCAACATCACGTAGGGTTTGGCGATCAACCTCTTCAATCTCAGAGCTGTTCTTTGTAATTTTCTCGGCAAAGTCGAGCATTGCCCGCTGCCGTGGATCAAGCGGTGCGCTGCGGTAATTCATAACGATCATCTCCCCCAGGATCGGATCTTTGGACAAAGCGCGGATTGCCGCACCATGAGCGGTTAGGCAATAAAAACACCGGTTCACCGAAGAAACGACGACAGCGATCATTTCGCGCTCTAATTTGCTTAAACCGCTGGGGGCAAGCATCAAACTGTTATAAAGGCCGCTAAACGCGTCTAATTTTTCGACGTCAAACGCATGGGCTTGCAAGACATTTGGCACCATGCCCAGTTTTTCTTCGCACACATCAAAATATTTTTGCGTGGCCTCTGGCAAAGGGTCCATAGGTGGAAGGTTCAGCGCTGTGACCTGCGGCTTTGACGTCATTGAAGATCCCCTTTCAAACGATAATGGTAGTGTCCCACATGTTTCATCCCGAGTGAAGAATAAAGGTTTTGTGCTACGGAATTTTCTTTTGTGCAGGCCACGGCTAAAATGGAGCAGCCCTGACTTTGACCCCATAATGCAGCTTTGCGCATCGCCCATTTCGCTAGGCCTTGTCCGCGCTGCTCGGGTAAAATCATTAACGCATGCACCATGATCACAGCCCCATGACAGGCTAAAAATGCAGTGCCCGCCGCGCGCCCCTTCCAACGGATCAGAAGGCTGGTTTTAGCCTGTGTTGCACGGTCCATAACATTCATGCGTTGCGGGCCAACCCCGTCGAGCGCCCAAATATCTTTTTGGATTATCAAAGGAGGCCAAATCTCGAATAAGGTGGTTTTGGGAAGCGGTTGGTCGCATAAATCGGCCACCGGTTGGGCCAATAGATCGGTGGGATCAACAAGGTGATAGCCGCGCTGTGCAAGCGCTTTATCCAGCTCGCTTTGCCCCTCATCAATATGAAACAAAAGCGGTTGATTCAAATCGCGCAGTGCCTGCTCAGCCCCATCAATCTCTGGCGCGGTGGCCGAAATCTGATCGAAGGCCAAACGCGCGGCGCATACGCGTTTTCCGCCGCCATCCGATTGGAATATACGCCACGGGCCAAGCTCGAATTGTCGTTTGCATGGCCAGGTTCCTTCCAGCGCCTGCTTGGCGTTGTGAAATGGGCGTATCACGCGCCTAAATCAGCAGATAAAGCTTTGAAAGCGTTTTCTAACCGCTCAGGGTCGCTGCCTCTTATCACGATATTAGAGCCGTAAAGACCATTTTTTTGAAAAGGATAGGACCCAAAGGATAGATCGGGAAAGCGCGTTGCAAGCGCGCCTAGCGGCGCCGCAATATCACCCTCGCCGCGCTCAATTCGCAGGGTTTTACTTTGCAGCGGTGCACCCCCTGTGATCTGTGGTAGAACGCTGGCGACCATGGCTTTAAAAACAGATGGCACTCCGGCCATTACATGCACATTGCCAAGCGTGAAGCCGGGCGCGGTTGAAACCGGGTTTTCAATCAGGCTTGCCCCTTCTGGTATCCGCGCCATTCTCAGCCGGGCAGCGTTGAGTTCGCTGCCTTGACGTTCATAATGGGCCTCTAGCAGGGCACGCGCATCCGCGCGAATATCGATGGGTGCGTTGAAGGCCGCAGCGATGCAATCGGCGGTAATATCGTCATGTGTTGGCCCGATACCCCCTGACGTAAACACCATGTCATAGGTTGCTGAAAGGCTGCTTGCGGCCTGTTTGATGGCATCAGCATCATCGCTGACCACGCGCGCTTCTTTTAGATCAACACCGGCATCTGTGAGCGCGGCGGCCAAATACTGCGTATTCGTATCTTGGGTTCTTCCGGAAAGAATTTCATCTCCGATGACAAGCATCGCGGCTGTTGGGTTTTGCATATTTTATCCTTAGAAGCAGAGAATATCAGAGGCTTGGCAGAGTTTCTTGAAAGGGCAAGGCCCATTGACGTGGCACCATTTTATCGTGTGATTTTGGATTTTAAAGAAGTCGATCTGATGGTGCTAGCAGCTCTTTTTCGGCCAAAGAGAATTGTTTAATTTTTTGCATCAGCATATCGGGTTCGATGCCCAATTTGCCCGCGGCTTTTTCAACATTTCCTTCGGTTTCGTTCAAGGCGGCGACGATCAAATTCTCTTCAACATCGGCAAGAAATTCATGCAGGTTCAAAGGTTGATCTGCCGCAAAAAACCGAGATTGTTCAAGCAATGTCTGCTTTGTATCAAGAAACGGAGTGCTTGGTGATTGATCTTGTAGCGCACCATCCCAAAAGGTTGCCTGATCTTTAACCGTCGAAACACCGTCATGGAAATTTGGCATGAGCGGTTCAATTTTTTGAATTCCGAGCCGTTCACCGCTGTAAAGAACCGAACATTTTTGCAAAAAATTAGCGAGTTCCCGAATATTCCCTGGCCAATCATATTGCTGTAAAAACGCAATTGCATCGGGCTCAAAGCTGACGGGTAATATTTTCTTTTCGGTTTTCTTTAAGCGCATTGAGAGCACGGTGATGAGCTCTTCGATATCTTCAACGCGCTCTGCAAGGGGAGGGTTCGCAATCGTGTAAACTGCAATTCTGTACAGAAGATCAGCACGAAATTCTCCGCGTCGGGCCATTTCACCGATATCCGTATGGGTTGCACAAACCAATCTGAAATCTACGGGAATAGATTTTTCTGAGCCAATTTTCTGAACGGTTTTGGTTTCTAGAACCCGCAGCAGTTTCGCTTGAAGTGACAGTGGCATATCCCCGATTTCATCAAGGAACAGCGTGCCGCCTCCTGCGTCTTCTACTTTGCCTTTGCGCCCCTTATCTGCCCCGGTGAAAGCGCCCTTTTCATATCCAAATAATTCCGCTTCCAGAAGCTCGGCGGGGATTGCAGCAGAGTTGACGGCAATGAATTTTCCGCTGCGCCCGGACAGTTTGTGAATGCCTTTTGCGATAAGCTCTTTGCCGGACCCGGTTGGACCCACGGCCATAACGCTGACTGGAAACGGGGCGGCAAGCTCAATATGTTTGCGCACATCCTGAATTTTTTCGGAAGATCCTGCGATTAAATTCTCAAGGAATTTTGATCCGGCCATGAAGTCTGTCGATCCTTGGGCATGCGTTGCGTATAACACGGTTTTCGCATCATTTTGATATGTTGGCCAGAACAATACGTTAATTCGCGCGCTTCTCAGAAAACTTTGGGCTTTTAAGCATCATTTCCACCGCGTCGGCATATTAAATTTACCTTAAAAATACGCTTCTTTGATCACAGGTATTTTTTGGCACGCTAATTGCCTGTTATATCCTGAAGGAGAAAAAAATGCTGTATTCACTACACGTTTCTGATTTTAAATTTGCTGGAAAACTGTCGCAGATTCTTCAGAATTATCAATGCAGCATTGTTGAGCATTCTGAAGTGAAAGAGACATGGGATGCCCAAGGACAAAAAGTAAAAGCCATTTTGAGCGCCGCATTTGAGCAAAAACTAGGCGGTCTGAAAGCGGTTGTAGAGATGGTGAAAAAACGCGGCGCGAAATCGATTGTGATCGTGGATGAAGCAGCTGAGGCTTTTCGCGTCGAACGCTCGATGAATGGCGCTTTGCTGCGCGTCTCGATGCCAATCGTCTCAGATGATATGGCACAATCCTTTATCTTCGCGCTTGTTGCGAGTTTCATCACCGATGGGGATAGCACGATTGCCGCAGATCCGGTTTCGGTTGATCTGCTTAAATTGGGTGATCGCGTTGCCAGGGCACAGGTGAATGTGTTCGTGAATGGCCCAACGGGCAGTGGCAAAGAGGTTTTGGCGCAGTATATTCATAAAAAGTCTTCGCGGGCTGAAAAGCCCTTTGTCGCCATCAATTGCGCGGCAATCCCAGAAAATATGCTGGAAGCGCTTTTATTCGGCCATAAAAAAGGCGCCTTTACCGGGGCTTCAACATCCAGCGATGGTATTTTTCAAGCAGCGGATGGCGGCACATTGCTGTTAGATGAAGTTTCGGAGATGTCGATGCCGCTGCAAGCCAAATTGCTCCGGGTGTTACAGGAAAGATCTGTTGTTCCTTTGGGGGCTTCGGCGCCAATCCCTGTGGATGTGCGCACGCTGGCGACGTCCAACCGAAATATACCGATGGAAATCCGGCGCGGGCGGTTCCGCGAAGATCTTTATTTTCGCTTGAACGTGTTTCCTTTGGCCACCAAGGCGCTGAACGAACGCTTGCAAGATATCATTCCAATTGCTGCCGAATTGCTGGTGCGCCATCAAAGCGATTTAGAGAATTTTCCAACGATTTCTGGCCCGGCCTTGCAGCGTTTGCTGGAGTATTCATGGCCTGGGAATGTGCGCGAGCTGGAAAATGTCATTCAACGCGCAACCGTGCTGCGCAATAGCAATATTATCGAATTTGAGGATATTATGATCGATACGCCGAGCCCGGAATATCATCTTGATGAACCTCTCGTATCGCATGTTTGAGGAGAGATAGGTCATGTCCGCTATTTCAGGTGTCAGCAGCTTGCAGTCGATCCAATCGTCACAAGCCAACGCATTGGCCAAAACCGATTCTATGAAGCTTAAACTGGCTGAGGCCACGGGCTTTAAACCGGCTGGCGTGTCTTTTGCCGAGCGGTTGGGCGAGTCTTTGAATTCTGTGGCTGAGTCGCAAAACAAAGCCGCTCAATCTGTAAAAGATTACGAATTGGGCCGCGAACAAGACCTTTCAAAAGTGATGGTTGAGCAGCAAATTTCATCGCTTGGCTTTCAATTAACGTTGAATGTCCGAAACAAAGCCCTCAGCGCGTATAAAGAAATCATGAATATGCCTGTTTAATGGAAGAAACGTGTGAATAATGACTGAATTAACAACCAATACGGATTATCCAGCGGCGCAACAGGGCGGCATGTTGCCAGCTATTAGATCATCTTTCAAACAAGCCGATAGCTTTTATCGTCAACCTGCTTTTCAACGAGCGCTGCCTAGTATTGCAGCGGCTGTAGTGGCGATTGTGGGTCTTATTGTCTACGTTGCCATTCAAACACCAGACCGCACAACGCTGTTTGCCTCATTGAGCGAAGGCGAAAAAGCCCGCGTTTTTGATGCGCTGAAAAATAACGGTATGGATGTACAAATTGACCCGGCCACCGGTGAATTAACCGTCCCGGTAGATGATTATCACAATGCTAAATTGAATTTGGCGTCGCAAGGTATCCCGATGCAAGCGCCGACGGGCTCATCAGCTTTGAATGACATGCCAATGGGCACAAGCCGGTCTGTAGAAGCCTTAAAAATCAAACAATCATTAGAATATGAACTAGCCCGTTCCATCACTGAAATAGAGTCGATCACCAATGCACGCGTCCATCTGGCTATCCCAGAGCGGTCTGCATTTGCACGCAATACCCAAGAGCCAAGCGCATCGGTGTTTATAGAACTTGCATCTGGAAGAACGCTGAGTTCGACGCAAGTGGAAGCGATTGTGAATTTAGTGTCTTCATCCGTACCAAATTTGGGCAAGAGCAAAGTGTCGATCGTGGATCAGGCGGGGCGCTTGCTGTCAAATTCTATTGAGGATGCGGCGTCAACCGCGTCTGAGTTGCAATTTCAATACCGGATGCGGATTGAAGATATTTACCGCAGCCGGGTGGAACGCCTGCTAACGCCGATTGTCGGTCCTGGAAACGTATCAAGCCAAGTGAATATTGATATAGATTTCACCACATTGGAGGTGACCGAGGATCGGGTATTGCCTGACAACGTTCTGTTGAGCCAACAAAAAAGTGTTGATGAACAGGTGGCGAACAGAGCCCGAGGTATTCCGGGATCAGTTGGCAATACGCCGCCGGCGCAAAGCAATTTTGATGCGATTGGAAATGAAACTGATGTCATAGGAACTGACGCAGATGCAGCAGGGGAAGCCCCTGTAGCCGATGCCGCGCCGCAGGTGGATGATCTAAACGCTGTGCCCGGAGATGCGAACACTGGCAATACTGTTGCGGATTATGCGCTTCCAGATGCGCCCAAAAAAGCCAAGACGGTACAAAAAGCAGATCCCATGATGCGGTCGAGCAGCGAAGTTCAGAACTATGAGGTCAGCCGCCAGATTTCTACGCGTAAAATGCCGTCGGCGAAAATTCAAAAAATTACCGTCGCCGTATTATTGCGTGAACAAATGCTCGTGGGCCCCGATGGTCAATCGCAAGTTCAAAAGATCAGCGCTGAGGAAAAACAAGAAATTCAAGCTTTGGTGACCAATGCATTGGGCCTGACGCCTGAGCGTGGGGATATGGTGATTATTTCTAGCCGTCCATTCATGACCAAAATTGTTGATGGAGTGGTTATTGAATGGTACCAAGAGCCATGGGTGCGTGACTTGATGAATAAATCTGTGATGTTGTTAATCATTGCTGTGGTTTCGTTAGGAATTCTTCGTCCCTTGATGGCGCGTCTGCTAACGCCATCTCAAGATGCTTTGAAAGCCTCTTTTGCAGATCAAAATATGGCAGAGCTCGAGGCTATGGATTTGCAGGACGGACAATCGCTTGAAGATCTGAAAGCCAAGTTGAAGCCTAAGAAAACGGCGATTTCAGCTGAAATGTTAGATACGGCGAATTCTTATGATGATAAGGTCGCATTGATCAGAATGATGGTGGGGGACGAAGCCGGCCGGGTGTCTAATGTATTTAAGGCGATGATGGAAAAAGACATGAACGTGATTTGATGAAGGTAGCGGAAGATGGCTGAGGCAGTAGGCGTAGAAGAAGAAGTGATCGAGCTGACAGGAACGCAGAAATCTGCGATCCTAATGATGCTGCTGGGCGAAGATGAAGCGGCAGAGGTGTTGAAAAATCTATCGCCTCGAGAAGTCCAACATCTTGGAACCGCAATGTATTCGGTGGCCACGGCCGATCAAGAAACGGTGAATTCGGTTCTCGATGAATTCTTAGAAATTATCAAAAAGCAAACCAGTTTGGGCTTAGGAGCCGGTAATTATATTCGTAATGTGCTGCAAAAAGCGCTTGGTGATGATAAGGCGCAATCAGTTCTTAGCCGCATTACACCCGCCAGCAGTGAGCGCCCGATTGAAATTCTAGATTGGATGGATGCACGCTCGATTGCGGAATTGGTGCAAGATGAGCATCCGCAGATCGTTGCGTTGATCGTATCCTATTTGGATTTTGGTTTGGCTTCGGATGTCTTGGGGCTTTTGGATACGCAAATGCAATCGGAGGTGATCATTCGTATTGCCACATTGGAAATGGTGGATCCGGCGGCACTTAAAGAACTTGAAAAAGTGATGCAAAGTAAATTCAAAGCGAATACCAGCTTGCGGTCATCACAAGTGGGCGGCGTGAAAGCAGCCGCTAAAATTATGAACTTCACCAAAGAAACGATGGAAAAACGCATTCTGAATGATGTCAAGAAAGCCGATAAAGATCTGATGCAGGCAATCCAAGACAATATGTTTACCTTTGACAATCTGGGTATGTCAGATGATCGCTCGTTGCAGACCTTGCTTAGAAGCGTTGAGATGGAGGATCTTATCCTGTCGCTCAAGGGTGCTGATGAGTTCCTGAAAGATAAGCTCTTTGGTTGTATGTCAACGCGGGCTGCGGCCAATATTCAAGATGAAATGGAAGCTCTTGGTCCTATTCGACTGACTGAAGTGCAAAATGCGCAAAAACGTATTATTGCCGTGGCGCGCAAAATGTCTGATGAAGGCACGATTGTTCTGGCCGGTCGCGGCGGGGATGAAATGGTATAACCATGAGCAATGTGAGCGAAGATTTTGCGGTTTTAGACAAGACCAACCATAAAAAAATGGCAGCGGCTGTGAAGGCGGCCATGGATGCAGATTTCAAGGTTGAAGAAAAATCTTTGAACGATGCAGAACGGACGTTTAAACGAAAATCTATCGCGCATTTTGTAAAAGCCAAACTCAGCTTAGAAGAGTTGCGCCAAGGTGGAGCCGCCGCCGCTGATACGCCGGCGCCGGAATCTGCAGACACATTAAGTGAGCCGCAAGGTGACGCGCAAATGGCTGTTGATGCGGGTCAAACGGTATCTGGCGTTGAAGCTGCAGAGGATATGGATGCGCTGACATCTTTGCTGGAAGAGGAACCGCAAACCGAAGTGGCTGTAGAGGCTGAAGCGGGGGCGCAAGCCTCTGCCGCGAGCGCCGAGCCTGAAAATCAAACCCAGATTTCCGCTCCTGAGCTCGAGCAGGAAAAAAATGCCGCTTATGAGGAGGGTTTTGCTGCAGGCCGCGCCGCTGCTTTAAGCGAACTTGAAGAGCAGAGGCTGGAACAATTGGGCGTGCTGAAATCAATCGCGGATCGTTTGCAAAATGAAGCCGCGTTTGATTTTGAGAATGTTTCACAAAAAGTGCTTGAAACCGTCTATAATCTGTCGAGCGAGCGCTGTGGGCTGGGTTTGGATGCCAATCCCGAGGGGTTTTTAGCCCATGTTCAAAAAAAATTAGATCAAGTTCAGCTTTTGGCCGACCATAAAAAGGTGTTCTTCAATGCCGAGGATCTAGAAAGTCTTCAGAAATTCGATGAATTTGAAGGGATTTTTAACGGCGTCGAAGTGCATCAAGACCGTGAGTTGAAGCGCGGGGATGTGATCGTAAAAGTGGGCGGTGTTGAAATTCGCGACACACCGTTCTCAGATTTTGAAAAGCAGAGCATCGATGAATGATTTCACCAATGAGCTTTTGCGCGATCTGGATCGTCGGCTGCAACCGAGCAAAAACGCCCAAATGTCGGGAAAAGTTGTTAAATTTGACGGCTTAACAGCGCATTGCGATGGGTTTCCAGCCCGTGTGGGGTCGATTTGTAAAATCGAGATAGGTGCTGGCAATGAAGTGTTTGCAGAGGTTATCAGCTTTAAAGAAGGCCTCAACCAACTTGTGGTGTTTGATCTTGGAGCGGGCGTTAAGGCAGGCGATAAAGTAACCCTGGTAGAAGAAGGCCAATCGATATCTGTGGGTGATGATTATCTTGGGCGGGTGTTTGATGCGATGGGCGCACCGCTTGATAATCGCGCCGCACCGATTGGAAAAGACAGCTGGCCGCTGCATGGAAAATCCATGAATCCATTGGATCGACGCCATATATCAACGGTGTTGAACGTGGGTGTGAAATCGATAAACGGTTTATTGACGTTGGCGAAAGGTCAAAGGGCCGGCATCATTGCCGGTTCTGGTGTTGGCAAATCCGTCTTGCTGAGCATGATGACCAAGCACAGCGATGCAGATGTGATCGTGGTGGGGTTGATCGGAGAACGCTCGCGCGAAGTTTTGGAATTTGTAGACCGGGTTTTTGATGAAAAAACCCGAAAAAAGCTTTGTGCGATTGCCGTCCCTGCAGACCGCTCGCCGCTGTTGCGTATTCGCGGGGCCAATCGAGCAACCGCGATTGCCGAGTATTTTCGCAGCAAGGGTAAAAATGTTCTACTGATTATGGATTCCTTGACTCGCGTGGCGCATGCGCGGCGCGAAATAGGATTGGCGCTGGGCGAATTGCCCACATCCAAAGGATATCCGGCATCGGTTATTGCGCTTATATCGGGCTTGATCGAACGTGCAGGTATGGGCAGCGTTACAGAAAAAGGTTCAATAACAGGTATTTATACTGTTTTGGCTGACGGGGATGATACGAATGATCCGGTGGTGGATACCGCGCGGGCGATTTTGGATGGTCACATTGTTTTGAATCGTGACTATGCCAATTTGGGGATTTACCCCGCGATTGATGTGTCTCAATCGATCAGCCGTGTGATGTCGGATGTTGTGAATGCTGAGCATCTTGCTTTGTCGAATAAACTGAAGAAACTGATCAATATTTATAATGAGAACCGGGATTTAATCCTGATGGGTGGATATGCCGCTGGGCAGGATGTTGATCTGGATATCGCGTATAAAATCTGGCCAGATATCGTGAATTTCCTGAAACAAAACCCACAGGATAATGTGTCCGTTGCGGATACAGTGGCTGCGTTGAAGGCTTTGTTGGGGGGGACATAAATGCGCCCAGACCGCAAAAAAAAAATCTTGGAAAAGATGTCGAGAAAGAACCTTGCCGCGTCCTTAAAAATAAAAAAGGCTCTGGCGGATCAGCGATCCCAAATGTCAGATTTAGAGGGGCTTTTGGCCCGTATTCGCGAATTACAAGCAGGTTCTGAAGAGCCATTTTATGACACGCCCAGCCAATTTCGCGCTGCACGATTTTATTCTTCTAAATTGGCTGAACAACTTGAGATGGTGGCGAATAGAATTGAACTTATTCAAACGGAAATTGATAATTTGGTGGTGGTTACGCGGCAAGATTCGTTGAAACGTCAAAAAATTGACCGCCTGATTGCGGAAGCAAAACAGCTTATACATCAGTATGCAGAGCGTGAGGCTGATAAAAAAACCACCTATCCTTCGGCAGTAAGGCGCAGCTGATCGCCGTGCGTTTAAGCTATAAAGGCACACGTTCCAATGGCCCGTTTATACCTTTGCGCCGTTATTTGGCACATAAATTGCTAGGTTTGTGATAGGAAACTCAGGGTCGCCATCATATGAGCATTGCCAATATATCTTCAAGCGCAATTGATAAATTGCTGTCAGCCACGCCTGAAGAGCCTCCTGTCGGCTCGAAAGGTGCTGCGCTTTTTGCGAAGTTCTCAGAGCTTTTGACATCGGGGGCGGGCGCCGATCATGGCGACAACCCAGAGCAAAAAAAACTGACGGAAGGTGAATCGTCAAATACCTTACAGTCGGGCGATGAAATTGATATTGTCGCCTTTTTAGGTTTTATTGCTGCGCTTGAAGATCAAGTGTCTAAAACTCCAGATGGCGACGGTTTGCGCGCAAGCGTATCAGAACTTTCCGGCGAAGATATTGGATTAAAGGACCTAGCGCCGGCAATCATCGCAGATCCGGATTTTCTCATGATGCGGGATAAATTTGCGCAGGCGATGTCGGCCTTAGCTGATGACCCTCAGGCGGTTGCAGTGCCCAGTCTCAACGGATTATTGCCCTATCTTGAGGCCTTCCACAGGCACTCTTCTGTTGGGATGAATAAAGAGCCGCAAACCGCTGACGCCTTGCCGGTGGCAAAAGGCGCTTTGCGCCTTGATTATGCAGAAAACATGGTGAGAACGCAGCATATCGCCTATCCAAGCGAGGCAGCTGCCAATCAGCCTATGGCAAAACTTTTGGTGCCGGTAGCCCTCTTAAATGGCGAGGCGATGCCGCATAAGAATTTGCCGGATCCGCCTGAAAAGCCCGGATCTTCAAAGGGTGAAAGTACGCCGTTAAAACTTCTTCCTGGGCAGCCTGATAAAGTTGCGCTGGTCAGCAACGATACGCAAGTGTTCGAACCTATAAGTGACAAGAGCGCCACGCCAGAGGTGGGTCGCGGTGCGCTTGCGGTTACAGGGCTAAAGGAAAATCGGGAGCAAGGGATGGTCACTCCAGGTCCTGCCACGCCCGTGAAAGTGCCTGAAACAGATGAAGTTGCACCGAAATCGATTGCTGCGCAAACCGCAGATAGGCAGACGGATGCGGAACCTCGCGCACGCGCGATGCATCAAATCCCGCAGGTAGAGCCAGAAAAAATCTCTGAACTTCGCCAACGCGCAGCTGATGGTTCATCCTTCGCGGATCTTTCGAAAAATAATACATCGCGTCTGCCTTCGATGCCATCATCGCAGCCGGTTGACCCTGCTGCGGATCTTTCGAAAAATAATACATCGCGTCTGCCTTCGATGCCATCATCGTCGCCGGCTGACCCTGCTGCGGATCTTTCAAAAAATAATACACCGCGTCTGTCTTCGATGCCACCATCGTCGCCGGTTGATCCTTCCTCGGATCTAGAAACGGCGCCTAAGGTGGATAGTGGCAAGCTTCAGGTTTCAGAGGGCCAGCAAAAAGAGGCGGTAAAGCCCACAAACTTATTAAAACCTGAAATTGCTTTGAAGCCAGAACAGATCGCGTTGCGCGCAGCGTCAGCACTGTCAGCAAGCAGCAATGATCCCGCGGCGCCTTCAAAAATCAAGGTAGCGCTGGAAGCAAGTGCTCCGGCGGCGGCCACTGCGCTTCAAAAGGCAGTTGAGGCCGAGTTTAAGCCGAAGCCTGACGTAAAAGGCACCGCAGCGAAAATTCAAAAGCCCTCTGAACAAGGCAAAGACGCACCCGCATCCGCGCCCGTGACAGGTGCCGCCGCCGCCGCGCTGCGCCAAGCAGCCCTTGCGGCTGTTGCCAGTGAGGGCGGGGCAGAAGCAGCCCAAGATTTAAGCGCATTGCCGCATTCTATATCCCCATTAAACAGCGCCAGCCCGCAATTGGCACAAACGCAAACCGCGCCTCAAACCTCTGGGCAATTGCTGGATAAATGGGTGGATTCGCATCTTGATTTGAACGCGCGAGGCTGGACCCAGACTTTGGCAAGAAATGTAATTTCAGCGCTGAGAACCGGCCAGCAACAAATTGCGCTTACCTTATCGCCGGCCTCCTTGGGCAAAATGCATATTGCTTTTGGGCGCAATGAAAGTGGCTTGGATGTGAAAATCCAGGCAGAACGCAAGGCAACAGTCTCGCTTTTTGGCGAGTCTGAAGGAAAAATCATTTCTAGTCTGGAAACCGCAGGTTACCGCGTGACCTCGCTGTCATGTTCGGTTATGCAGACAAGCGATGAAAATTTCAATATGAACCTCGGGCAGGGGTTTAATGAGCAAGAAAACCCATCGGGTGATGAACGATCACAAACCGCGCAAAAGAATGAGCAAAACGCTGGAAAAGAAGCAGATGATGCCAGTCTTAAGGGCAAAGGTGATCAAGATGGCCTGGTGGATATAACCATATAATCGAGGATCGAGTTATGGCTGAAGAAGAAGAACCAAAGAAAAAATCTGGTATTGTAACCATCGTCATTTTCGTTGTTGCAGGGTTTATTCTAGTGGCAATTGGCCTAGGCGTTGGCTTTTTGGTATTTGGTGGTGCGCAAGGCAACCCGCAAGATATCGCCAATGAAATTGTCACCAAGCAAAATGAAGCCAAAGGCGATGTTGCTGGCGAGGGCGAAGGCGAAGGTGAAGCCGAAGTTGAATGCGATGACGAGGAGAAGGATGAAGAGGGCAATTGCCCAGGCGATCCTGAAAAAATTTCGAAGGAAACCCCAAAGGACAAGGTGTTTCAAACCCTGTATTATGAGATCCCCGGATCTTTGACGACCAATCTCAAAGGCTCTCGCAGGTTCTTGCAAATTTCGGTTGGGCTTTCAACAAAGTATGATGAAACAATTTTAACCAATGTTGAAAACCATTTGCCGGCCTTGAAATCGGTGGTTCTCGCTGCGCTCAGCGATTACACAGAAGAAATGGTCGTTGGCCGCGAGGCGCGCAAATTGCTGGCGGCTGATATCCAGTCTGTGATGAATGAAAAGCTGGAAGAACTTGAAGGGTTCGGTGGTATAGAAGAAGTCATGTTTACGTCCTATGTAATGCAGTGATCTTGAATGTCTTCTTCTTCTAAACTTTCAAAAAACGAAGTCGAAGCCCTGATTTCAGGGCTCGACGAGGGTGATGTTGCAGATGCAAGTGCCCTCAACGGTGCTTCGGATAAACAGATACGCGACTTCAAATTTGGATCTGATGATCTATCGCTTTTGGGTGATTACTATGCGCTGCGCGTGATTAATGAGCGCTTCGCCCGTTTTTCGCGGACCGTGTTTCAACCGATGCTTCGGTATCAGCCACGGGTGACAGCGATCAATCCAACTGTGAAAACGTTTGAAGATTACACGTTTGCCTCTGAAAGCTTCATGAGCTTAACGCTGGCGCGGATCGAGTTTTTACGCGGCAGCTTGATGATGGTGATCTCACCGGATTTGATTTCAAAACTGACCAACGCGTATTATGGCGGGAATACTCTGATCTCGAAATCGGCTCAACGGTCTGATTTCACTTCTACGGAGGATCGGATCATTGAAATTATCACCGATGGGTTGATCGAAGCCTTAGAATTGGCTTGGGCTGACTTGATTAAATTGGAATTCTCGGAAGTGACCCGCGAAGAGAATATGCAATTCGTGTCTTTCGTGGATGATCTAGAACAAGTGATTTGCTGTGCCTTTGAAATTCAATTGCCGGGGTCTCCGCCTGCATCATTTGATGTGATTTACCCGTTGCAAACGCTTAAGCCAATTGCCGCGCAGCTGCGCTCGCGGATGCAATCTGATAGCGTTGACAGTCTGTCTTGGACAGATCGTTTGCAAAAGGCAGTGTTCAGTGTGCCTTTAAATTGCACTGCGCGTTTGACCACGGTGGAAAGTAAAATGGCATCCGTTCTTAAGTTCAAAAATGATGATATCGTGCCAATACAGATCAATGGACCGTTGAATTTTGTTGTTGAAGAACGAGAGTTTTTTGAAGCTGAGCTGGGGGATGTTGGAGGCACGGTTGCATTAAGTCTTCTGAAGCCAACTAAGACTGCAGATAAGAAATAGGAAAAAACCATGAATGATACTCCTACACAAGAGGCGCCGGCGGCAAGCTCCGGTTCTGGTAAAATCAGCAGCGAAAAGCTGAAAATTCTTGAGAATATTGAAGTGACATTGTCGATCGAAGTGGGCCGAACCGATATGACTATCCGCGACTTGCTGCGGTTAAACGAAGGCTCTGTGGTTGAACTGGATCGCCTCGCAGGAGAGCCACTTGATATTTATGTCAATGGCGCGATTATTGCGCGTGGCGAAGTTGTGATGGTTGGCGAGCGCTATGGCATTCGGTTCACGGATGTTGTTGATCCGGAAGAAAGAGCCGAATCCGTTCAATAATGGCATGATACTTGCCTGCCTTCTTGGAAGGAGGCGAATATCATGGCTGCGTTTGACGATTTAAGTCAAAAAATCATTATTGTTGTTTTATTTACCTCAGTTTTTGTTGTGATCTGGCTGATTGTTAAACAACGTGGATCTTTGGGCCAAAGCACAGCTGTTCAAGGTCATATTACCCATGTTGAAAGCCGTCGTTTGGCGCATGCCAATGTCTTGTCTGTGTTTGAAATAAACCAGCGGACGGTTTTGGTTTTACAAGGTAAACAAGGCGCAACGGCCCTGGATATCACGCCCGAGATCGCGCCAAAGATTGTGGCTGGCGATGAGCAGTAACCGCCCGTCCCACACGCCTGCCTATGCGCCTAAATATTGGGGCGCTTTGGTCTTTTTGGGATGCTGCTTGCTTCCCATAACTGCCTTTGCCCAACAAATGCCCAGCGTCGGCCTGCCTGCATTATCGGTGGTGCCGGGGCAAGATGGGGGGCAAGAATACTCGCTTTCTTTGCAAATCTTGGCTTTGATGTCGGCAATCACGCTTTTGCCCAGTCTCTTACTGGGGGCCACAGCTTTCACACGCATCATCATTGTGTTGTCTATTTTGCGACAGGCGATGGGTACCCAGCAAACGCCTCCCAATCAGGTTTTGGTATCGATCGCTTTGTTTCTCACCATTTTCATTATGTATCCGACGCTTGAGGGCATTTATGAGGCGGCGGTTTCGCCCTATTTAGAGGGGCAAATAGAATTTCTGCCCGCGCTTGAATCTGCATCTGTCATCTTAAAAGAGTTTCTGGTTCTTAATACCCGTGAGGCCGAATTGGCTATGTTTGCCGAATTGGCAGGAGATGCGCCTTATCAATCAAATTCTGATGTGCCTTTCAATGTTTTGATGCCGGCTTTTTTAACCTCTGAATTGAAAACGGCGTTTCAAATCGGCTTCTTGCTGTTTTTACCCTTCTTGGTGATCGATATGGTGATTGCTTCCGTCTTGATGTCTTTGGGCATGATGATGTTGAGCCCGATCTTGATTTCCTTGCCGTTTAAACTGCTTCTTTTTGTTTTGGTGGATGGATGGGCCATGACCATCGGATCAATATCTTCAACTTATATGAATTGAGCGATTATGGAATTTGATGCAAATATCGAACATTTGAGAATGGCGTTTTGGCAGGTAATTATCACATCAGGTCCCATTTTGGGCATTGCCTTGGGGGTAGGTTTGGCGATCGGGATTGTACAAGCGGCAACATCGATCAATGAAATGACGCTAAGCTTCGTGCCAAAGCTGATTTTTGTGCTTGGTGGCTTTGCCTTGCTGTCGGGCTTCATGCTGCTGCAACTTTCTGATTTCTTTGCTTATATCTTTGATACGATAAGTGGTCTTGGCTAAGATGGAGAACCTGCTGGTCAGTTCTGATAGTGGTATTCCCGGGGTAGAGCTGCCAGGGCTTTTTGAGTTTCTATCGGTATTTTTTCTGGCAACTTTGCGGATCGGTGCTTTTTTAATTTCAGCCCCGTTTTTTGGCGCGCAATCGATACCGCTCCAAGTGCGGATTGTCTCAAGTATTATCCTAGGCATGGTTTTTTTTGAACAGTTTCAATCTGTGCCTCTGCTTGAACTCGACAATCTGGTGATTGTGCGCATTATCTTTGTGGAACTATTGATCGGCTTGACGGTCGGTATCTTGCTGAGCATTTTATTTGCCTCGGTGGCCTTGGCTGGCGAAAAAATAGCAACTTCGGGTGGCCTTGGGTTTGCGGCCCAAATCGATCCAACAACGGGCGGTCAAACCCCGGTGATCAGTAATGCTTTAACGCTTTTTTCAATCGTAACCTTTTTATCTTTGGATGGTCATTTGGCGCTTATCCGCGCGATGGATGCCAGCTTTTCAGTCGTGGCGGTCGGTGGGCGGCTTGATCTTTATGCTGCCAGCCAATTCGTTATTGAATCGGCCGGCTACATGTTTGAGCTCGCCAGTGTAATGATGCTGCCAGTGGTGATCGTCTTGCTGCTGACAAATGTGACGGTTGGTGTGGTGACACGCTCGGCGCCGACGTTGAACCTTTTTTCTTTCGGCTTCCCAATCACGCTTTTGGTGTGTTTTCTGGCATTATATCTGGCAACCAAACCGCTGGGCTATTCGATGGAATATTTGGTGGGCTTTGCAATCGATTTTATCGCATCATTCTTTGGAAAGTTGAAAAATGGCTGAAGAGAGTGCGCAGGAAAAGACCGAAGACCCAACGCCGAAACGACTTGAGAAGGCGTTGGAAGATGGTCAGGTTTTAACCTCTAAAGAGCTGTTTGTTTTTTCTACCTTGTTCACCGGCTTCTTGATGTATTTTCTCATCTTAATGTTTTCGGATCGGATTTTGGGGGAATTTAAAGGTTTTTTTAGTTTCGATCTAAGCGATTTTCAGGGTGAGTTGTTGCGGATGACCTCTGGCGCTGTGTCATTCATTCTTGTGTATGGGGTGTTGTTTGCCATTCCTATTTTCTTTGTTGTGCTGTTTACGCAGGGCGTTTTGTCCGGTGGTATAAACGTGTCGGCCAAGGCGATGTCTTTTAAAGGGTCGCGGATCAATCCGCTGGAAGGGTTGAAGCGGATGTTTTCAACCAAAGCGTTGGTTGAATTGGCAAAAGCCGTTTTGAAAGTGAGTCTCTTATTGGGCACTGCCGCGCTGGTGATTAGCCTTTATATGCCACAGCTTACCACGTCATCGAACGCCAATTTGCTCAACGGATTGTCACGCGCCGGGGATGTTTTCGTGGCGTTGATGGTCACATTGCTGATTGGCTTGGTGGTGATCGCGTTTTTGGATGTTTTGTGGCAGCGCTATCAGCATATCGAAAAGCTGAAAATGAGCCTGCAAGACGTGAAAGATGAAAATAAGCAAACCGAAGGTTCACCTGAGGTCAAAGCCAAAATTCGCCGGATGCAAATGCAAACGGCTGCGCGCGGCGCCGAGCAACGCGCGGCGTTGTCTAATGTTGCCGAGGCAACCGCGGTGATCACCAACCCAACGCATTTTGCCGTTGCGTTGAAATATGAAGTGGGCACATCGGGCGCGCCAACTATTCTGGCGATGGGTCGGGGTAAAATGGCGGCGGATATAATCGAGATTGCAACAAAAGAATCGATCACCGTCTTTCAAAGCCCTTTATTGGCGCGGGCGCTTTATTTTACGGGCAATATCGGGCAAGAAATTCATGAAGAGTTGTTCAGCGCTGTGGCGGCTGTTTTGGCGTTTATCTTCCGCGTGGCCAAGGGCGAAGAGCTGGATGCGCCAGATATTTCAATACCAGACGATCTTCAATTTAATGAAACGGGAGCTCCTTTAAATGGTTAGATTAGCTTATAAAAAATCGCTCAGCATGGGTGAAGCAATCAGTTCTGTTTGCTTTTTCGGCGTTGGCTTTGTGTGGTTGTCATATGGGTTTGAGTATTTCGCGGCGGCTCAATTTTGGTCGGCTTCGGGTATGTTTATCTGTGCGTTTTTTAGTTTTGCGGCCTGTATCCGGTATGTGATTCAAAACGCCTTGTTCAAGCTGAAAGAAAGTTTGAATGAGCACAGTTAAAAACACCGTGAGAACCTGCCATAATTGCGTGTTCTTTTTTATCACCCATGAGGCCCAAAAGCCTTGGGGATGCCGACATTTTGGATTTAAATCCGCCAATATCCCGGCGCAAGCTGTATTTCAAGCAAGTGGCACGAATTGTGCTTATAAACAGGTAAAGGCTTTGCCGAGACAACAAAAAAAGGACTTGGGCTGATGGCAGGAACTCGTTCAGCAAACACCGCCGATGTAGAAAAAAGTATCCAGATAGCTCTGGATGCGGCGGACGCCGCAATGGATGTTACATCGGAATATGCAAAGGTCGCGCAGCAGATCAAACGATCCACTGCAAAACTGGCGAATATTGAAAAGCTGGGCCGCATAGCGGTTATATTAGGATTTGTTTCCGGCATTGGCGCGGCGGCATTGTGTATCGTGATCTTTCTGCAATCCTCATCACAATTGAAATTGTTGTCGCAAACCAACACAGAATTGTTGACCGTATTTATCGAAAACGTTGATTCCTTGAATGAGGATGTTGCAAAGCTTACGCCAGCCTTGGATCAGATTAACAATTTAACCAATGTCGTTGAAACAGCCAGCGCGGGTTTGGTGAAAATTGGCGAGAAGTCAGACATGATGTCTGAAGAAGTGCGCGTTGCGATTGAAAAGATGAATACGATTGAGCCGTCGGTCATGGCACAATTGACCGAGCAGCAAGAAAAAAGCGCCATCTTAAATTCGGAGCTGACGCTGTCCTTTGCCGAAATGACCAATGAAGAATTCAAGGCTCAAAATATGATTATGGGCAATTTCACGCGCTCAGTGATCGATGCATTGCAAACTATTTCTGACGCCTCTGCAGGGATGAAAGAGCAACGCGATGCCTTACAGGCGCTGCAAGAGGTGAATGCTGAATTATCGGCTCGCGTGGCAACGCTTGATCAAAAGCTAAGTTCGGCCAAAAAAGAAGCAGCTCAGGCGCGCAAGGCGCGGGCGCGGGCTGTGGCGGCGCCAAAACCTGAAGGCGATATTATTAAGTTTCCATAGTAAGTGGAAAAAAGAAGCAGGTAGGCGGGTAAGTTAGATGGCGGAAAGTGTTGAGGGGCAAGAAACACGCGCGGTTTTGCAGATTGGCGGTTTTATCAATGGCTATGGGCCAACGATTGGATTGCAACAATTTGATTATATCTTAGGCGTTGATGGCACCCCGTTTTTGGGCACAGCGAAACAGTTTAACGCGCTTTTTGCCTATGAGGATGAAGAAGACGCGGCTGCACATGTTGATGAAACTTGGATCTTGACGGTTAAGCGGGATCAGACGGCTTTTAATATTTCGGTAACGCAATCGCTTGGGGCGAAATTCGATGAGGTTGATGCGGACGCACATCCTATGTCGGAAACCGATCTTGCGATGTTAACGGCGGCCACGCGGTCCGGTTTGATCGAATATATGGTTTTTCATGATATGCAAAAAAATGCAGAACTGGTCGATCGTTCCAAATCGCTTTTGGCGATGGTGTGTCCGCCCTTTTGGTTTTTGAACCAGCGGATGCCTGAAGCGGCGCTTGCGAGTATTTTGGCGTTTTTCGTGGCCTTGACGGTGCATTGGATTTTGGGCGTGGTGTTTTACCTCATGCTTTGTATTTATTCCGGCCGCGAACAAGGAAATATGCTGGTAGCTTTCATGAGTTTTCGCAAATTTATCTACCTGCAGACAATTGTAGCTGAAAATGAATTAAGCGCGCAAAGAACCGTTTTATCCTTAGACAGCGAGATGTTCTTTAAAGCTCCGGTGGCGGGCTTAGAACAGCCGCGGCGGCGTAAAAAGAAACGCCCGCCTGTTGGTGTTTAAAATTTTTTGACCATGGGCTGCTGGCGCATGAGCGAGGTGAGCATTTGGGCGCAATGCAGCGCTGCTTTCTAAGCGCCAAGCCTCGGCCCGCATCGTTCAGTAGAGTAGGGGTGCGGCTCATGGGCGCGCTTATCCTTACCCTTAATTTTTTCGATGTGAGGCAAGCGCGCGTCGCACGACTGAAGCGATAATCCACCCAGCCCAACGCGCGGGTTTTGCGGTCTTCTGTGAAGAGACGCTTTATTTCGCAATCAATGTATTAAGTTTATACTCGCGTTTGCGCTGCGCTGTAGATTTGATATTTTCCAATTCGCGATATTTTGCAACGGTGCGCCGCGCCACCGTAAACCCCTCTTCGGCGAGAAGACTGGATATTTTTGCATCGCTAATCGGCTTTAACGGGCTTTCTTCTGCAATGATTGCCGTGATTTTATTGCGGATCGCTCGGGCAGACACGCCCTCTTCGCTGGTATTTGCCTGCAGACCGCTGCTAAAGAACATTTTCAGCGGGAATGTCCCCCGCGGCGTTTGTATCAGCACCGACGCCGTTGAGCGGCTGACCGTGCTTTCATGGATTCCCAAGGCTTCTGCAACAATGCGTAATTGCAAAGGGCGAATGCCCGCGATGCCTTCATCAAAAAATTTAATTTGATGTTTTAAAATATGCTGCGCAACCATTTGAAGCGTTTGGTTGCGTTGCGCTATGGCGCGCTTTAGCCAATGGCCCGTTGCGATTGAGGTTTTTATGAACTCAACCGATTTTTCTTCGCTTTGGGCGGATTGGTTCAACGTATTTGCGTAATCTATATTGACTTTGACGCTGGGCAAAGATGACCGGTTTAACGCGATTTCAATCTGATCTCCATCGCGCTGTACGATTAAATCGGGTTCTCGGTTGCTGCCCAGGGCCTCACAATCAAATAACGCACCTGGCTTTGGATTATATTGCCGGATTTGCAACACGCGCTGCTTGACATCCTCTGCCGCGCAGCCCGCTAAGGTGCATAATTCTTTGATCTTGCCTTGCGCCAACATTTCAAGGTTTGCCAGCACGATTTTCATCGGTGCGTCAAATTCCTTGCGCTCTTTGGCTTGTAATGTGAGGCATTCGGCCAAGTTACGCGCAAATAACCCGACCGGCTCAAACCCTTGCAGCTGTTCTAACACCGCGTTCACATCTGCCAGTTCGGCAGATAATTGATCCGCAACCTCTTCAAGATCGATTGGTAAATATCCCGCCGGGGTGATATCTGCCAGCAATCGATACGCAATCGAATTATACTGCTCTGAAAAGTTTTGCAGGCGAATTTGTTTGCAAATATGCTCTAGCAAAGTTTCCGGGCGCTCGCCCAGAAGTGTTTCCATAAACGAGTTAGAAATACCTGCGCCGGCCTTTGAGGGTTGAAAATCAATCTCAGCTTTACGTTTGTTTTCCGAGTTAACGCCTTTGACCTCAATGAACGGGTTACTTTCGGCCAGATCTTCTAAATGCTTTTCTAATTCTAGGTTGTTCATCTGCAAGATGCTGATAGCATGTTGCAGCTGTGGCGTAATAACCAAGCTTTGCTTTTGAACCTGCTGGGTTCCAATATTGAGGCCAAGCATCGACATATCAATTACCAAACACTGTTACATAACTAGGAAAGCAAAGAACATGCCAAAACTGAATAATATTGAAAAAATATTGATTCAGTCTTTATTAAAATTCTGATAAGATTGAGCTTGAAGGAGTTATCTACATGTTTTCAAAAGAAAAAGACACTCCCTGCCGCATTTGTATGGCTATTCGGATTTTCTTATTATCCGTGCTGACCATCGCGTTGCTCACCTTTATTGATCGTTCGATTTTATCTGCTGTGGCCAGTTTAAAGCCTTTGACAATCGCTTTGATTTTGGTCGGCGTGTTGGCCTTTTTTGCACTTTTGAAATCCGCGTTTGAATATCGCCAGTGGAAGAAGCGCGATTAATCGAACCGGCCGGATCCTTTTGCATTTACGTGAATATTTAGCCAAACTCCGTGGTTGAACAGGCGCGCGGGGCCGCAAAGGCCACCGCGTTTTGTTCTGCTTTAATATTCAAGTTCAATTTCAATACGGCGGTTTTCTTCGCGTCCTGCGGCGGTGGTATTATCCGCAATCGGTCTCGTTTCACCATAGCTTTTTGCTTCCAACCGGCCAGGACCAACTTGCCCGCTTTCTTCGATGGCTTGCACCACGCTTGATGCGCGCGCTGCTGCAAGATCCCAATTGTCGCGGTAAAGCGCACCAAAGGCAATCGGCACATCATCAGTATGGCCCGCAACAGTAATGCTGTTATCGCTTCCGTCGCTGACATTCGCAATTTGGTCAATAATTTCTTGCGCTTGACCCGTCAGATTGGCCGAGCCAGAGGGGAAGGCACCACCCGTACCCACGCTTACAAACACTTTATTATCGCGCGTTTCCACGGTGACAGCGCCAAATTCAATCTGGTCCTGCAATTTCACTTTCAAATCTTCTGCGGCATCTTGGGCTTTCTTTTCGGCTTTTCCAGCTTCGGCAAAGGCCTCTTCGCTGTCTTGACCGCCCAATTTTTTCAACTGGTTCTCAAGTTCAGAGACAAAATCGATCAATTCGCTTAGCTGTTCTTCCAAGCCGCCAAACAAAACCTCTTGCTCTGATTGCCCTGTGGCCAGCTCGGCCAAAGACACGGCTTGACCTACTTTTTTGAATTTTTCTTTCATTTCTTCGGGCGAGGATCCTTCCGCCTTCAGATCCACCACAACCTTATTGTCTAGGGTCGAAACCGCGATATCAACAGCCTGCGCGATTTGTTCGATGGCATCGGCCAGTTTTTCGGCGTCCGATTGCTGATCGCTATCAGCGGTTCCATCTTGGTTTTCGCCGCCAAGCCCTTCGGTGAATTCTTGACCCTCCTGCATTTGATCTGAGCCTTCGCTGTCATCATTATCCGTGGGGATTTCGACATCGGGCTTGGTAATATCGTCGGTCTGCTGGGTCATATCTTCCGTAACAGAGGGCGAGGGAGAGGGGCTGAAGCGCATTTCAAGCACGGTTGTGCCTTCAGGCTGTTCCACCACTGGAATCAATCGCTGAACGCCAAATGAATCCTTTAAAGACCCAGAAATCTGTTTAAATTTTGGAACATTCATCTCAGCGAAAGACAAAATCATCACGAAAAACGCCATCAACAAGGTTGCCATATCGGCAAAGGTTGCCATCCATGCCGGCGCACCAACGGGCGGACATTTCGGACATTCTTCTTCGGGGGCGTCGTCTTCTTCGAGATCCTCTGCCATCGATTATGCCGCCGCCAGTTTTTCTTGCTGTTTGGACGGCAGGTTTGACGCCAAAACATCTTGAATATTGCGTGGAGATTCGCCGCGGGCAATATTGCGCAGGCCTTCTAACACCACCCCGCGATAGAATATTTCGTAGGCCGTATACCCTTCTAGCTTGGTGCGGATCGGGCCAAAAAACACGTTGGCAAAAAACGCGCCGTAAAGCGTGGTCAACAAAGCCACCGCCATCGCGGGGCCGATCGCTTTTGGATCGCTCATATTGCCCAACATAACAACCAAACCAACCAAAGTTCCGATCATCCCCATCGCCGGGGCGATATCGATCCAGGCCGATAAGATCCCATGATTGACCTCATGCCGGCTTTTCATCGCGGCGATTTCAGCGTTCATGATTTTCACCATTTTTGCCTCATCAGCGCCATCAACAAGCAGTTGCATGCCCTTTTCAAAAAATTTATCGGGCACATCCTGGCCCTCAAGCGCCATCATGCCGTCTTTGCGGGCGATCGCTGCCAGTTCAACTAAACGAATGATCGTGGCATCTAATTTTTTCACAGGGGGTAAGAAGCATTTCGCCATCGCTCCAAAATGCCCCAGAAAGGCGGGCAGTGGGGTTGTCCACATCACCGCAAAGAATGTGCCGCCCAAAACCACAAGGGCTGAGGGAACGTCAAGAAAGGGCCCAAGCGAGCCCGCTGAGGAAATCATACTGCCGCCAATGAAGCCAAGCGCGCCAAGCATACCGATAAGTGAAGCTAAATCCATAATGTCCGCTCTGTATGTTTTTCGAATTAGGTTGCAAAAGTGATGCCATCTTGTGAAAATCGGTGCAGAGTGATGAAAAAAACGAAAGTTCAGATGGCGCGTCCTTTTCTTTATGCTTTGTTAATCGGCTGTCTTATTCAAAGTGCACCGGCTTGTGCAGAAACGCTGCGATTGCAACGTGACGGGCCGCTTGCGCGCGATTATTTCAACAAGTTGGAATGGATGCGCTGCAGTATCGGACAAGTCTGGCAGGATGAGACCTGCCAAGGTGAGATAAAAATGCTGACCGTTGCACAGGCCGAGCAGATCAGCGCCGTGATGCGTGAAAACTGGGGCGGAGGCTGGCGCCTGCCCACGGTAAAAGAGCTGAAAGGTTTGATTCAAAAAAACGTGGAGGCCCCAAAGATTGACGGGGAAACCTTTCCCAACACGCATCAGGGTTCATATTGGACCAGTGATCAGAGCTTTTATACCGATCAATATTTCTGGACGGTGAATTTTTATACGGGGCAATTGTACAATCGGTTTTTCTATTTTCAAGAAAATGCCGTGCGCCTCGTGCGGGATTATAGTATAAATTAATGTAGCGCTACGCGCGGTTTCTTCATTTTCCGCTAGATTTTGTCGCGGTGGTTTAGAACGAAAAAAGCCCGCTTGCGCGGGCCGTTCTTTAAGCTTTTAAGCTGCGCTTAACCTTGCAGTAGGCTCAGCACGTTTTGCTTACAGGCATTGGCCTGCGCCAGCATCGCTGTTGATGCTTGCTGAAGGATTTGTGTTTTCGCCAAAGTAGTTGTTTCAGCTGCAAAATCTGCATCCTCAATGCGGCCACGACCAGCTGTCAGGTTATTACTGATATTGGTAAGATTGCTTACTGTGCTGTCTAAGCGGTTTGAGAAAGAACCACCTTTGGCACGCTCAGTGTTAACTAGGCCAATGGCTGTATCCATTGCCGCTACCTCGGTCGTAGCTTTTGCAAGCGTTAAAAGGTCCCCAATTGTTCCTTTCATGGTGGTTAAATCGGCAAACGTGTGGGTCACTGTATCAGCAGCAGTGGTGGCAGCTCCCCCGGTACCGATCAAAAACGAAAACGTACCAGTTGTACTATTTGCAGAGCCGTCAAGTAGCAGCTGCCCAGCCCACGTCGTACTGTCTTCGATGCGGGTTAGCTCTGCGGCCATTGCTTGATATTCAGTATTAAGGTTTGCAAGATCGGTTGAATTGTTCGTTTGGTTCGACGCTTGCACAGCCAGCTCACGCATACGCTGCATGATATTAACAACTTCATCCAATGCGCCTTCTGCCGTATCAACCATAGCCTGCGCATCCATCGCATTGCGGATCGCTTGGTTAGTCCCACGAATTTCAGATGTCAACCGCGAAGCGATCGCTACCCCAGCTGCATCATCAGACGCACCATTGATACGTTTGCCCGTAGAAAGACGCTCCATTGAGATTTCCATCTCTTTATTCACGCTAGATGCCGCTGCTTGGGCCATCAAAGCGCCTGTATTAGTCGC